>Ga0209415_10010440_pt1 | contig 15801 bp, 9 predicted proteins | sample PeaSoiSIISIP2007_FD_187696 | JGI IMG/M metagenome (GOLD analysis project Ga0209415, IMG submission 187696) | Peat soil microbial communities from Weissenstadt, Germany - SII-SIP-2007 (SPAdes) (version 2) | ecosystem: Environmental > Terrestrial > Soil > Wetlands > Peat | place: Germany...
CGCCAGGCCGTGACGTCCTTGTCCCTCGCATAACTCGCATAAATCAACTCGAAGCTCTTGGCGTCACCTTGGGCGAGATTGATCACCTGCGATTTGTAGGCCTCCGATTCCTGTGCAATATGCGAGGCCTCGCCGCGAGCCCGCGGAATGATGTCGTTGGCGTAGGCTTCCGCTTCGTTGCGCGTGCGCTCCTGGTCGGCTCGGGCGCGCTGCACGTCGTTGAAAGCATCGATGACGACGCTCGGCGGATCGACCCGCTGCAGCTGCACCTGGGTCACCAGAATCCCGGAGTCCGCCTTGTCGAGCAGCGCCTGCAGCAGATCTCTGGTCTGATCGGCGACCTGCTGGCGCTTGTCGGACATTGCGGCCTGAATGGGCGTACGGCTGATGATTTCGCGTAGCGCGCTTTCAGCCACCACCTTGAGCGCAGCCTCCGGGTTGTTGACCTTGAAGAGGAATTTGCCGGCGTCCTTGATGCGCCAGGACACGGCGCAGTCCGCCTCCACGATATTTTCGTCGCCCGTCAGCATCTGCCGCTCGTGCGAAGTGTCATCGGTGCTGGTGTTGGCCGTAGCCAGACGAATCATGCCGAGCTGCAATTGATTGACTTGCGTTATCTTGGGCAACAGCACGGTCTCAAACGGATAAGGCAGATGGTAGTGCAAGCCAGGGCTACTGGTTTCCACCCACTTGCCGAAACGCAGAACCATGCCCTGCTCATCGGGCTGTACTTTGTAAATACCCGCGCTGATCCAAGCGATCGCCAGCAGGCCCAGGATCAACGCCATGCCTTTGCCGCGCAAACCGAGTACATTGACGAAGTGGTCGAGCCATTGCCTGATCTCAGCGGCCCTAGACGGAATTTCAGTGGTGGGTGCCGCTTTTGATGAATCGTCGACCGGTTTTGATGACATCAACTAAGCTTCCAGTGGAGTTGGGGCTGCGGCTGCAGTGAAAATATTATCATGCCCTGAATAATCGCAGAGGTTGGCGAATTGAGCATGTTGGGCGGGGACGGGTGATTCTAGCGTGAAGTCTTGCGCCACACGCTCGCGAGCCAAGGCTGCTCACCGCGCGGCAGTCCGGTCGGTCGATAATAATGCTCGAGTTCCGTGAAGCCGGCATTCGACAGGTAATGCTGCCACGCGGCGAGGTCGTGATAGGCACCGTAGCGTTCGCCGTTCCAGCCCTCGTTGTTCTCACCGCGCGGATTGGAGCTGAACAGCACGCCCCTCGGTCTTAGTGTGGCGTGCAACTCTCGCAACACGCGCGGCAATTCTTGCGTCGGCACATGAAACAACGAGGCGTTCGCGAAGATACCGCCAAAGAACTCGTTTGGGAGATCAAGAGCCAGAAAATCCTGTTGCCAAGTTTCGCATCCGGAATCGGCGCGCGCCATTGCGGCGAAGCCGGCGGCACCGTCCAGCCCGATCGCCTTGTGGCCGAGCGCAGACAGCGTCTTGAGGTCGCGGCCCGGTCCGCAGCCGAAATCGAGTATCGTAAACGGCGGCTCGCCCTCCATATGCCGCAATAGCGCCGCTATGTTCTGGCTGACGTCGTGATCCCGGGTACCGGCGCGAAACTCCTCTGCGTGTTGCTCATAGTGCGCGAGCGTCCTCGCAGTGAGTTCGTTGACCTCGTGCATTTCAAGCGATTTGCCGTGTGCTCGTCTGATGATCTGCGCCTAGCATAGGCTGCCTTGGCAGCGAACGCATCAAACCGGCGGCGGTGTGTTGCTCAACGTCGCGCAAACGCCCTTGGCCGGCTTATTTCAACGGATGCTTGAGGTGTTCCTTGATGTCGCCGAGCTTGGCTTGAACCTTGCCGAGGTTCTTTTGAATATTGCCTTTCGCTTGCAGCAACCGGTTGCCCGACAGCTTGCCGGCCGCTTCCTTGATGGTTCCTTTGACCTCTTTGACGTGTCCTTTCACTTGATCTTTGTTGATGCCCATGCTGTGCTCCTGCCGCTCGATGTTGCAATCTAGGCCCATTTGCCCGGTAAAGTCTGTACGGGGTCATACGGATAGACGCTTCGTAATGCGATGTCCTGGTGCATCGCGGAACCCGTGGCGCGACGCGACGTCGAAACACCTGACACAAGGCAAGGAATAACGTGACCAGTGAAGTAGAAGAGCGAATTCACAAGGCATTGGCATCCCATCCGCTCGAGCGGATTGAGGGTGGTTACCGTTTGGCGCACGAGGCGGGCGTGGGTGCCAGCACGCTGCGCTTGTTGCCGGCCGGCGAGCCTCGCGACGGACAGCAGGTCGTGGCGATTGCAGAGGTCGTCGCCGAATATGGTCCGGTGGGCATGCCGTCGTTTCACCCGGCGGGCTTGCAACGACTCAATCGCATGGCGATTTACGGCCCCTACCACATGCAGGGTGACCAATTGCGCCAGACGGCTCAATTTTCGATCTATGGCAAGGAACCTTCCGCACACCTTGCGGCGCAGAGCATTCTCAACGCGTTCGGGGCTCAGTTGCCGCTGGGTCGATCCAGCGCATTGGCAACCGTTTCCGCGGCGATGCTGGAGCAGCAACGTGCGCACCACGCAATGCCGCGCGAGTGGAAAAAACCCGTGGACGAGCAGTCGCTGCAGGCCGCCGCTGCGGCGCTGCAGGCACGTGGTCTCGCGGCATCGAATAATGCCACGTCCATTTGGGCGGAAATCGCCATGAGCGGCGATTGTCCGTCGCGATCGATCGATCCGCAGGCCGAGACCGCGTTGCTGCAGGTGACTACGGCTACAGCGCATCCGATCGCCGGTGCGGGCTATCTTGCGACCATCTTTTTGCCGCTGCAAAAACCGCCGGCGAACGCGGACGAGATTTGTCGCCGACTCAATGCGTTGGAACTCGAGCAAGTGGAATTCGCACCGCGCAATGGCGCCTGGGGGCTGCACGGGAAGGACGATCTGCCGGGTTATACGTGCTTCATTCCTTGCCCCGAGCCAATAGACGGAATGCATATGGCGTTGATGTGGTGGTGCGCCGGGCGCGCCGCTTGGCTCAGGGACCGCTTGTGGGTTGCCCAGCAAGGCATCGTGTTTGACAAGGCGTCGGACGCGAAGCCGCGGCCGTAAGCGCAAAAGGCGTCAGCCAAGTACGTCCGTCAAGCGCGCAACCGCAGATTTGTCGGGTCGTACAGCGGTTCGGCAGCCACGACCGCGCGGCGCCGCTCACCCAGGATCTCGACGCACAATGCGGTGCCCGGACGCGCGAGATCGGTGCGCACATAAGCGAGTGCGATGCTCTGCTTGAGCCGATAGCCGTAACCGCCGGAGGTCACCAGACCGACGTATTGATCGCCGTGATAGACCACCGATACGGCCGCGGCATCGGCATCGGTCGCGTCCACGAGCAGCGGCACGAAACGCTCTCGCGGGCCGCTCGCCGCCTCTTGCCGCAGCGCCTCTTGTCCGATGAAGCCGCCCGGCTTGTCGAGCTTGACGAATCGATCGAGGGAAGCCATGAACGGTGTGTATTCCGTCGTCAGATCGGCTTTCCAAGACCGGTAACATTTCTCGAGGCGCAAACTGTCCATCGCATACAAGCCGAAGTCGGCTAGCCCGAAGCGCTCGCCCGCTTCCCACAAAAGATCGTAAACACTCAGCAGGTGCTCGCAAGGGACGTGCAATTCCCAACCGAGTTCGCCGACGTAATTGACGCGCAACGCAATCGCCTTGGTGTAGCCGATGTCAATCGTGCGCGTGCTAAGCCACGGGAAGGCCTCGTTGTCCAATCGCGCCGGCGTCAGCAGCCCGAGCAGTTCGCGCGCGCGAGGTCCGACCACGATCAGGGTGCCGTAGCGCGTCGACAGGTTCTGCAGCCGTACGTCGCGCGCGGCGCCCGGCAGATGTTGCTGCAGCCAGTGCTCATCGTGCAACTCGCCGGCCGCTGCACTGATCAGCCAGTAGCGTTCTTGCCCAAGATTCGTCAGGGTAATCTCGGTCACGATGCCGCCGCTCGGCGCGCACAGATAATTCAGCGCTGTCCGACCGGGTTTTGGCACGACGCCGGCAACCAGATGGTCGAGCCAGTCATGCGCATCGCGGCCGCCGACCTCGAATTTCACGAAACCGGGCAGATCGAGTACGGCGACGCGCTCGGCGACGGCCGCACATTCACGTGCCACGGCGGCATGCCAGGCCGGCCGCCTGAACGACAGTTCCGGTTCCGCCGCATCCCCGGGCTGCGGGAAATATACCGCGCGCTCCCATCCGCCGCGCGCACCGAAGCGAGCACCCTTGGCGCGCAGCCGCAGATAGCCCGGCGAGGTTTTCGCCGGCCGGCCCGCGGCGCGCTCCTCGTTGGGATAGCCGACGTCATATTCGTGCTGATAGGTCTCGATCGCCTTCGCGAGTACGTATTTTGGATTCGCGTATTCGAGATAGCGGCGAGAATCGAGCGGCCACATATCCCACTCGGGCTGCCCGTTCACGACCCACTCGGCGATCGACTTGCCCGCGCCACCGGCCTGGACGATGCCGAACGTGAAACCGCAGCAATGGTAAAAACCCGGCAGACCCGGCGCCGGACCGATCAGCGGATTGCCGTCCGGTGCATAAGGAATCGGGCCGTTGATGACCGCTTTGACGCCGACGCTGCCCAAGATCGGCACGCGACCACAGGCGGCTTCGATATATTTTTCGAGTCGCCCGAGGTCGTCGTCGAACAATTGGTTCGCGAAATGATCGGGAATGCCGTCCAGCCAGTGCGGCGTCGCTTGCCACTCATAGGGACCCAGCAGCAGGCTGTGACGCTCTTGCCGCAGATAATAGCTGACATCCGGATCGCGGAGCAGCGGCAGACGCAGAGCGCCGCGTGCGACGAGTTCCGGAATGTCCTCGGTCACGAGGTACTGGTGGGACAGTGTCACGATCGGCAGATAGGCGCCGACCATCGCCGCAACTTCGCCGCCGCGGTAACCGGCGGCATTGATGACGCGTTCGCTCAACATAGTGCCGCGGTCCGTATGGATGATCCACTCACCCGACGCATTGCGCTCGATCGCCTTGACGCGGGTATTGCGGTAGACCTCGGCGCCGGCGTCTCTTGCGCCCTTGGCGAGCGCCTGAGTCAGCTGCGCCGGATCGATGTCGCCATCGTAAGGATCGTAAAGCCCCGCAAGCAGTCCTTCGGTCGACAAGAACGGATTGTGTTGCAGCAGCTGCGCGGGACTCAGCAATTCGAAATTCATGCCCTGCGCGCGCGCTTGCGAGACGACGTGGCGGAATTCATCGACACGCGCCGGCGTATGCGCAAGGCGCAGGCTGCCGGTGATGTGGTAGTTGATCTCGTAGCCGACGCGCGCCGCCAATGAGGCATACAGGCTCGTGCTATAGCGCTGCAACTTCATGAGATTCCACGAGGTTGTGAAATTCGGGCAGTTGCCGGCCGCGTGCCATGTCGATCCGGCAGTCAGTTCATCACGTTCGATGAGCACGGCGTCACGAACGCCGAGTTGCGTCAAATGATAGAGCGCGCTGCAGCCCACTGCGCCGCCGCCGATGATCGTCACTGCCGCCTGTGTTTTCATCGATGCACGAACTCCCCGATGCTCACGTCTTGATGCGTTGGTTGGCCGGATCGTACCAAGCCTGCAGCTGAACTCGGACCGGATGGCGCTCGCAGGCCACTTCGACCTCCCAGCGACCCGACGCAAGCCATGCCGCGCTGACCCCCTCGGCATGATGTACGTAGCCCATGCCGAGCGATTGTCCGACGCGATGGCCGAACGCGCCGGATTTGATCGACCCCACGATCTGCCCGTCGCGCACGATCGGCTCCTCGTGATAGAGCAACGGCGCCGCTTGCGGGTCGCATTCCAGGCGCACTTGCACGAGGCGCTTGTCCAAGACGGCGATCTGACGTTGCCGCAGCAGCGCCTCGTGTCCGCGAAATCCGCCGGACTTGTCCCACGCGACCGTGAAGCCGAGTCCCGCTTCGAGCGGCGTATCCTCGTCGCCGATGTCGTGACCCCAATGGCGATAGCCCTTCTCGACGCGGCAGGCCGCCATCGCGTGATATCCCGCATGCTTGAGGCCGAGCGGGATACCGGCCTCGAGCAGCCGCTCATAGACGTCCATGACGCATTCGCTCGAAACGTAGAGTTCCCAGCCGAGTTCGCCCACGTAGGTGATGCGGCTCGCGCGCACGCGCGCATAGCCGATCTCGATCTCGCGCGACCAGCCGAACGGATGCGCGCTATTGGAAAGATCCGCGGCCGACAGCTGCTCGAGCAGTTGCCGGCTGCGCGGGCCCATGACACCGAGCATCGCGACGCCGGCGGTGACGTCCGTCACCGTGCAGCGCGCATCCGCCTGCGCGGCGATCGTCTGTCGCAGCCAAGCGAGGTCGCGCGTCTGGCAGACCGCGGAAGTCACGACCAGATACTCGAGCTCGGCCGTGCGCGTGATCGTCAGATCCGCCTCGATACCGCCGGCGTCGTTGAGCCATTGCGTGTAGACGACGCGGCCGATCGCGACGTCGAGGTTCGCGGTCGACATGCGGCCAAGAATGCGGCCGGCGTCCGCGCCCTGTACGAGGAATTTGGCGAAGCTCGCCTGATCGAACAATGCGACCGCGCGCATCGTAGCAAGACTCTCGTCGCGGCAAGCTTCGAACCAGTTTTGCCTGCCATAGGAATATTGATACTCGGGCTTCGAACCGGGCGCGCCGTACCAGTTCGGTCTCTCCCATCCCGCGGTCTCGCCCATGCAGGCTCCGGCCGCGACGAGCCGGTCGTGCAGCACCGAGCGCCGCGCACCGCGCGCACTGCGATACTGGAAATAAGGCCAATGCATCGCATAGAGAAGTCCCAGCGTCTCGACGGTCCGGTCATGCAGGTAGCGACGATTCGACTGGAACGGCATGACGCGCCGGATGTCGACATCGGCCAAGTCCATCGGCGGTTTGCGATCGACGACCCATTGCGCGACGATCTTGCCGACGCCGCCGCTCGCGGCGATGCCCACCGAATTGAAGCCGGTCGCGACGAACAGATCGCGGACCTCGGGCGCCTCGCCGACGTAGTAGCGGTCGTCCGGCGTGAAACTCTCCGGCCCGTTGAAAAATAGCGCGATGCCCGCTTGCGCAAGCACCGGCACACGGTTGACCGCGGCGCTCAAGATGGGCTCGAAGTGATCGGGATCTTCGGGCAAGGTGTCGAAACTGAAATCCTCGGGTATGCCCTTCATGCCCCAGGGCTTGGCGACGGGCTCGAAACAACCCATGAGCAGCTTGCCGGCATCTTCCTTGTAGTACGCGCATTCGTCCTGCACACGCAGCACGGGCAGTCCCGTCGGCAGCCCCGGAATCGGTTCGGTCACGATGTAGAAGTGCTCGGCCGCATGCAGCGGCACCGCGACGCCGGCGGCTGCCGCGAGTTCGCGCGACCACATGCCGCCCGCGAGGATCACCGTATCGGCACGCAGAAACCCGGAATCGGTGTCAACGCCGATCGCGCGGCCGTGCTCGATGCGTATGCGCTCGACCTTGGTGTTCTCGAAGATGCGCGCGCCGCGCTGCTTGGCGCCCTTGGCCAAGGCTTGAGTCGTATCGATCGGATTGGTCTGACCGTCCTTGGGGATGAAAATGCCGCCGACGAGATCATCGACCTTGAGCAGCGGCCAGCGCTCCTTGATCTGGCCCGGCGTGAGCAGGTCCATTTCGAGCCCGAACATGCGGCCCATGCTGACGCCGCGCTTGAGTTCTTCGAAGCGTGCGGCGCTCTTCGCCACCGTGACCGAGCCGTTCTGGCGAAAGCCGGTCGCTTGACCGGTCTCGGCCTCGAGCGATCCGTAGAGTTCCGCGGTGTACTTGGCGAGTTCCGTGAGATTGCGGGTCGCGCGCAACTGACCCACGAGTCCCGCCGCATGCCAGGTCGTGCCGCAGGTCAGCTGCCGACGTTCGAGCAGGACGACGTCGCGGACACCCAGCTTGGTCAGATGATAGGCGATCGAACAGCCCGCGACTCCGCCTCCAATGATCACGACGCTGGCCTGGCTTGGAATTGTCATATCAAGTGCCTCTTGCTGCCGCGCGACCCGCGCCGGGCGCCGGCGAATCCGAGCGAGCGCGACCCGCCGCCTATGCCTTCCCGCCGGCGACGGCGACCTGCGGTTCGGCTTGCGCGGGGTGCATTGCAGTGCGCGGCAAGCGCACGGGGAATTTGCGGCGGATCTCGGCGTCTACGGCGTCGGCGACATGGCTCGGGTAGTGATTGGCGAGGATCTCCTTGACCTTGACCGCGGCTCGCGTCGCGATGTCGAGCGCGCCGCGCTCGGTCCAATCGTTCGGGCTTCTTCGGTCGCCGATCGCCGGATATAGGTAATCGGTCTGCATCAGCTGCAGGGTCTGGCCGGAGCCGAGATAGTGGCCCGGACCGTTGAGGCATACGTCCTTGATCGTGTCGAATGAGAGCTTCTCGTCCGAGACGTCGATGCCTTTGATCGTGCGCTGGGTTGCGCCGATGATGTCGTTGTCGATGATCAGGCTCTCGAGCGAGTAGCCGAGCAGGCTCGCGTGCATGCCGGCCGATTCATAGATGAGGTTGACGCCCGCATTGCCGACGAGCGCGTGGTTCAGTGCCTTCTCCGCGCCGGCCTGACCATCGGGCACCTTCGAGTCGGTCATGCCGGAAGCCGTGCCGCCCGTGAGGTCATAAAAATGCGCCATTTGACCCGCCGCGGCCGATAGCAACGCCTGTTCCGGGCTGCCGCCGGACATCGCTCCGGTGCGCAGGTCCGACACGAAACACCAGGTGCCAAAGATCGCCGGGTGGCCGGGTTTGATCGCATTGACATAGACGAGCCCGGCGAGCACCTCGGCGACTTCTTGTGCAAGCGCGCCGGCGAGCGCGGCCGGCGCGGTCGCCCCGGCTTGGCCCGCCGACAACAGCAGCACGGGCATTCCGCCCGCAACCGCGAGCTCAAGGCAGCGGCAGGCATCGAACGCAAACTTCATCGGTGGAACTACGAAGCAGTTCGACTGGCTGACGAACGGGCGTTCGCGCCATTGGCGCTCGCCGCCGGCAACCATGTGCAGCATCTCGAGCGATGCCGCGAGATGCTTCGGGTCGACCCAACTGCTGCCGACATGCTTCGTCGTCGCCATGACCGACGCGTAGCAGGTGTTGAAATCCATCTCGTACGGATCGGGAATATCCCGCGGCACGACGGCACGCTGAAAGAAATGAATGTGCTCCAAAACGTCGACGATGCGCCCGATGTCATATAGGTCGGTGATCAGCGATTCGCGATACCCGCCATGCGTATCGACTATGCTGACGGCGGCGCCGGCCGTGCCGAAGTAGACCTTCTTGCCCCAGGGCTCCATGTCGTGGCGCGGGTTTTGGCCGTGCAACACGAAGTGGCGCGCGCACTTAGCAAGCGTATCCTCGACGAGCGCACGCGGGAACAACAGGCGGCCATGCTCGCTGACCGTGCAGCCCGCGCGCGTCAGGATCTCGACACCCGAGGGCGGCGCGTCGGCGAGGCCGATCTCCGCGAGCAAGCGCATCGCGGTCTCATGAATGCGCAGAACCGCGCTATCGCTGAGCGGGCGATAGTTGCCACCCGATAATCCGGGTTGCACGGGCCGCAAATTATCGGGCAACGGCGCCGCGCGCTGGGCGCGCCGTAAATCCCGGCTGCTGCGTCTCACCGGCGTCTCTGCGTCTGCCATAACGTCACCTGTCGTGCATCTATGATCGAGCGGTTCTCTTAGGCCCTAGATCATAGGCGATTCCCGCGGATCGGGCGCGGCCATCAAAGTCAATGTAGTATACGCTGGAGTAATACCATGAGTACGCCCCGCCGACTCCCGCCATTCTCGGCCCTGAGCGCATTTGACGCCGTGGCGCGCCACGGAACGTTCACGCGGGCCGCGCTGGAAATGAACGTCAGCCAGCCGGCGATCAGCCGCCGGGTCGCCGCGCTCGAGACCGACCTTGGTGCCGCGGTGTTCCGCCGCGACGCCCGACCGCTGCGTCTCACGGCCGATGGTCAACGACTGTTCGAGGTGCTGCGGGCGAGCCTCAGTCGTCTCGAGGAGGTCGTCCAGGAGATTCGCGGCGCGCGATCCGGCAGCAAAATCGTGCTCGGCGTCGATCCCGGCTTCGCCTCCTACTGGCTGTTGCCGCGATTGCCGCGGCTGCAGGCAGCCTTTCCGAGGTACAGCTTGCGCATTCTGACCGGCGAATTCACCGATGACCGCGACCATGTCGATTTATTGATCGAATTCGGGCCGGAGCGTGCATCGAGCGTCGGTCGCATTTTGAGGGAGAACGTGTTCGCGGTTTGCAGTCCGACCTACCTAGCCGGGCGCAAGCGCAGCTTCGCGCTGCATGAGCTCAGAGAGCATCGACTCTTGTGGTTGGACGACGAGCACGAGCGCTGGCATTCATGGAAGTCGTGGTTCGAGGCGCTGCACAAGCCCTTGACGACGAAGGGCCTGATGACCGTGGGCTTCAATGACTACTCGCTGCTGCTCCGCGCAGCATTGGCGGGTCAAGGAGTCGCTCTCGGTTGGGACGGGCTCGTCGACCAATTTCTGGAGAGCGGAACCTTGGTGCGTGTATCGAAGGAGTCCGTGCGTTCGGAGGGCGGCTACTATGTTTCATGTCCCGGCGGCGACAACTCGGCGGCGCGCGCGGTCGCCCAGTGGCTGATCGGGGCGGCCGCAGCCTCGAGCCTCACGGCGCCTGCAAATCCATTGCGAGGCTGAGCGCGAAGCGCCGACCTTGTTCCGGCAGCACCACGCCGAGCGCCGAGACGTGCAAACCCTGCGCACTGGTCAAGTTGAGGCCGTCGAGCCGCAGGGTCCACGAATTCTTGCCTAGCTTCCATTGATACCGCAGGCCCGCGCCCAGCGTGGCGAGCGGCGGCAGGCGCTGCAAATCATCGCTCGTCGCGACCCGCGATGAAAGTCGATTCCATTGCAATGACGCGGCCCACGAGCCCCAATACGCGGGCGCGTAATCGAGGTTGCCGGTCAGCGTCAGCGGCACCGGCCCGATGGGCTCGCTGCCGGTCGCGCCGGGCTCAGCGACACTCAGTTCGACATGGGGCCGAAGCCATACGCCGCCCGCGAGCAACGTGAGTCCCGCATTGCTGTACGACAGCGAACTCTCGAGACCTTCGTTGTACAAGCGGCCGAGAGGCCGGTAAACGTTCGCCGCATCGAGATTTAGGTACGGCTTATGAATATCGAACACGCCCACAATCACCCGCAGCCTCTCGCCGGGCGCATACCGGATGCCGCCGTCCACCTGCCAGGTGCGCGCCGCGGCCGGCGGCTCGCCGCGATTGACTGCAGAGACCGGCGCGAGCGCCGAATCCTCCAGGCCTTGCGTATAGCTGCCGTAGTAGATCAGAGCAGTCCCGCCCTCGAGCGCGACCCGCAGGTTGACGAGCCAAGGCGTGGTTCGGAACGTCTCGGGGACCGCCGATTGCACCTCGTCCGTGCGCCGGTAGTTGTCCTTCAGTACGCCGACGGCTGCGCTCCCCAAGCCCTGCCAACGCTCTTCATAGGTCGCACCGACATCGAGTTCGCGCGTGATATCGTGGCTTTGCTGCGTTAGCGCGACCGGCGGCTCCACGAACTGCGTTTGGCTCTGCAAATCGATGTTGCCGAAATCCAGATCGTCGTCGCCGCCGTAGCTGCGGTCTATGGCGCGGCCGCGAATTGCGAATTTCAGTTCGTGGCGATGGTCGCCCTGGGTCGCAACGCCGCTGAGATGCGCCTCCCCGGACGTGGAGTTCGCCATCAGCGGCGGCGTTACATCGACCGCGGTGTCCGCCGTGCCGTGGGCATTCAACTGCAGATAGGGACTGAAATCCCAGGGATCATGCTCCTGGGAATGAAACAGTCCCGCCCCCAGCTGCCACCGGTCGCTCAGCTCGCTCTTGACGACCGTGCCGAGCGTCGTCATGCGCCATGCCTGCGTCGTCCAGGTTTGGCTGGCGAGATCGCGCTCGCGAAACTGCGGCAGCGGTACCGTCCCATCGGTATAAACGACCGGCAGGGACTGGTGGGCGCCGCCGAACAAATACGACCAGAACGGCAATATTTCGGTCTTCTGGGCCGGCCGCCAGCGCAGCGTGGCCCCGAATAGCGCCGTGCCGTCCTGACGGTTCAGATCGGGGACGAAGTTCCGATAGTAGCCGCCGCAAAAATCCGCGCTCAGGGTCTCATCCGCGATCGGAATCTGCTGTTCCAGTTGTATCGTGCCTGCGTCGAATGGGCCGCGGCTCGCGAGGCCGCTGAATGTCCATTGCTCGCCGGGCGTGCGCAAACTCAAGTCAGCGATGCCGGTCGGCGATGGAAACGAGTAGGCCTGCGCCGAAATGCCGATCCGCATAGCGGTCTCGCGCACCATGCAAGGGCTCGTGACCCAGCTCTGCTGGTCGAAATACAGTCCTTCGATCCGCAGGTTACCCGCCTGCTGGGGGTTGAAGCCTCGCGCGTCGGTCTCGGAATAAAGCCCCACATTTTGCAGGCCGATAGCCGTGCCGAAGGCGTCATCGGCCGAAGTCACGGCATTATCCTGGGCCCGCTGCTGCGCAAGGGTTCGTGAACTCAATACCAGGCAGACGGCCAAAAGCCGCATGGCGGCCCGCAGCGCTTGGATCCCGTTCCAAATCCGCGGCCCCCGTTGACCAGGTTCGACCGACAAGGACTCTTCTCCCGTCTTCGTATAATTGTTCGGGCAGTCACGGGTGTCGCCGATCTGCCGTGGACGTCGTCTCGAGAGCGTGTGCCCAAGATATATAAACTCACCTGGCGATGAGAGTCCAGGCCGGCCCAATTCGCCGTGCGACGCGCTATCGGGTGCCGCGTGACGTGGGCCACATTTGCGTTTGAGGGCGCGCGCCAGATCCGCTTCGGGGCTCCGCGCTAACCGGTAGTCAGGGGCTCCCTGATTAATCGCTGGTGGTTTTCCAGGGTTTTAGCGCCGCGAATCGGCGCCGCGTCGATGCAATCGTCACCTGCGATGCACAATGGCATCGCTTAGCCCTCAGCTGATGAATTCCCAGCTGCGCGCTGCTCCGCGAACATGGAACGCGTAACAATTTTAAACTTGTTGCTTGGGAATCGCGTGATTCATTTTGCAAAACCCGCTCGCAATATTGTGATCCGCGGCCACTACGCTGCACGCAATGCATGCTCAAGTTGCCATAAGCGACGCCGTTAGTACTCAACGTACCGCTGAGTTTGTTCTTAGGTTACGAATCGCCGATCGATACCGGTATCGGCGCGCATAGGGAGGGCATGACTTTGAACGCAAGCGCATTGCTTTTTGACGATTTCAAGACCTCTTACGATAAAACCGCTTCGGCAACGTTGACTCTAACGGAGTTCTTCGATTTGTGCCGAGACGACCCCATGGCCTACGCGCTTGCACCGCAGCGCATGGTAAAGGCCATCGGCGAGCCGCGCTTGGTTCAGACGAAATCGGACCCGCGGCTGTTGCGGCTGTTCGGCAATCGAACTCTGAAATACTACGACGCGTTCGCCGACTTCTATGGCATGGAAGGCGGCATCGTCGATGAGATCGTTTCCTTCTATCGCCATGCCGCGCAGGGCCTGGAGGAGCGCAAACAGGTCCTCTATCTTCTCGGACCGGTCGGCAGCGCCAAGAGCACGCTTGCCACCAAGCTCAAGAGCTTGATGGAGCGGTATCCGATTTATGTACTCGTCGATGGGGACACCGGTGAACACAGTCCCTTGCTCGAGTCGCCCCTCGGACTTTTCAATCCTGAAACATTCGGTGCCCGTCTCGAGGGAGAATATGGGATCAGCCCGCGATACCTGACCGGCCTCTCCAGTCCCTGGGCGCAAAAGCGCCTGCGCAACTTTCATGGAGACCTTGCGCGCTTTCGCGTGCAGCGCATCTACCCCTCGGTGCTCAATCAGATAGCGATCGCGAAAACCGAGCCCGGCGACGAGAACACCCAGGATATCAGCACGCTCGTCGGCAAAGTCGACATGCGCAAGTTGAATAAATTGAGTCAGGACGATCCCGACGCCTACAGCTATTCGGGCGGACTGTGCCTGACGACTCAGGGGCTGCTGGAATTCGTCGAAATGTTCAAGGCGCCGATCAAGGTGCTGCACCCGCTGCTGACCGCGACCCAGGAGAGCAATTTCAAGGGTACCGAAGGATTCGGTGCGATGCCGTACCAAGGCACGGTGCTTGCGCATTCGAACGAGAGCGAATGGAAAAAATTCAGCAGCAACAGGGATAACGAAGCTTTCTTGGACCGCATCTGCATCGTGAAGGTGCCGTATTGCCTGCGGGTCACCGAAGAGGTCTCCATCTACCAGAAACTGCTGCGCGAATCGACGCTGGAAAAAGCCCCCTGCGCCCCGGGCACCATGCAGATGCTCGCCCGTTACATGGTGCTCTCGAGGCTCAAGTCGCCCGCCAACTCGAGCATATATTCGAAACTGCGCGTCTATGACGGCGAGAATCTTCGCGAATCCGATCCGCAAGCCAAGAGCGTTGCCGAGTACCGCGAAATGGCCGGCCATGAGGAGGGCATGAGCGGATTCTCGACACGCTACGCTTTCAAGCTCATATCCAAGGCCTTCAACCGGGACCCGACCGAGGAATCCGCCGACCCGGTGACGCTGCTCAAGGTCATCGAGGAGAGCATCGGGACTTCGGACTTCAGCCCCGATGTGCAGAAGACCTGCATGGTGCACCTCAAGGATTTTCTGATTCCCCGGTATCTCGAGGAACTCACCAAGGAAATCCAGGCTGCGTATCTGGAGTCGTACGCCGACTATGGCCAAGAGCTCTTTGATCGCTACGTGGCATTCGCCGACTTCTGGATTCAAGAGGAGGTCTACGTCGATCCCGCGACCGGTGTCGCCTTCGACAAGGCCGCGCTCAATTCAGAGCTCGAGAAAATGGAAAAGCCCGCCGGCATCGGCAATCCAAAAGACTTCCGGCACGAGATCGTCAACCACGTGCTGCGCGCGCAGAACAAGACCGGCGGACACAATCTCGTCTGGACGAGTTACCAAAAGCTCCGCGAGGTGATCGAGAAGCGCATGTTCGCGGCGACCGACGATCTATTGCCGGTCGTTACTTACTTCGCCAAGGGCAGCGCCGAGGACGAGAAAAAGCATCAAGCCTTCATCGCCCGCATGATGGCGAGAGGCCATACGCCGACGCAAGTGCGCCGTCAGATCGAATGGTGGACCATGGCACGGCGCCAGTGAGCGAGCGCCGCCGGCTCATGCACTTGCCGCTCGCCAACTAACCGGAACCCGCACCGTGATAAGCGTCATCGTCGACCGCCGATTGCAGAAGGGCAAGAGCACCGCGAACCGACAGCGCGTGTTGAAGCGCCTCGATGGCGCCCTCAGGGCACAGGTCGACAAGCTGGTCGCGCGGCACAAGCTCCAGGAATCGGACCAGGCCGCCGAAGTCGCGATCAAGCGCACGGACATCATAGAACCGCGCTTCGTCTTGGACCCGGCTTCCGGCGCCACCGAAAAAACCGTTCCCGGCAACGAGCATTATCGCGTCGGCGATAAGATCCCGAACAGCCCGCAAGGCCAAGGTTCGGGCAATGGCCAGGGCGGGGAAGAGGGCGACGCAAACGACGAGGATAACTTTCGGTTCGTGCTATCGCGCGAGGAATATCTGTCCCTGCTGTTCGATGAGCTCGAGTTGCCGGCGCTCGTGAAAAAGGACTTGATGGAAATCGACGAGAGCCGCCTGCGCCGCGGCGGCGTCGTGCGTTACGGCAATCCGGGCAGTGTCTGCGTCGTGCGCACATTC
>Ga0209415_10010441_pt1 | contig 15801 bp, 15 predicted proteins | sample PeaSoiSIISIP2007_FD_187696 | JGI IMG/M metagenome (GOLD analysis project Ga0209415, IMG submission 187696) | Peat soil microbial communities from Weissenstadt, Germany - SII-SIP-2007 (SPAdes) (version 2) | ecosystem: Environmental > Terrestrial > Soil > Wetlands > Peat | place: Germany...
CCCGCCGCGTCGAGCCCGAGGGCGAACTGTCGCGCCTTGAACGATCGCGAGAAGTTCGCGTCGTCGGGCCTGACCGCGCTCGCGGCCCGGCGCGCGAGCCACGCGAGAGGCTCGGGCCACGCGGGGACCTTCGCCATCGCCTGGTCGAGCACGAACGTCGGATAGCCGGCGAGCAGCTCGTCGCCCCCTTCCCCTCCGAGCGCGACCTTGACCTCCCGCCGCGCCTCGCGCGCCAGCAGCGTCGTCGGCACGAGCGAGCTGTCCGCGAACGGCTCGTCGATCCAGTCGAGGGTGCTCGGTACGAGATCGAGGAGCGTCGCGACAGACAGCCTGTGCTCGACATGCTCGGTCCCGAGGTGCTCGGCGACGCGCCGCCCGTGGGCGCTCTCGTCGAAGCTCGGGTCGTCGAACCCGATGGTGAACGTCTTCACGTGGGGGTGGACGCGCGAGGCGCACGCGGCGAGGAAGGAGCTGTCGAGCCCGCCCGACAGGAACACGCCCACCGGCACGTCGGCCACGAGGCGCGCCCGCGTCGCCTCCTCCGTCCGGCGCACGAGCTCGCCCGCAAGCTCCGCGAGCTGCCGCGCGCCTCCCCTCGCCATCCGCCCGCCGCGCGGCGGTCGATAGTACGGCTCGATCGTGAGCCCCTCTCCGTCGACCCACCGGAGCCTCCGCCCGGCCTCGAGCTTCTTCACGTTCGTGAGGATGCTCCGCGGGGCCGGGACGAACTCGTGGAGGAAGTACTGGGCGACCGCCGCGCCGTCGATCGACCGCTCCTCTCGAACGCGCGGGTGCTCGAACATCGCGCGGAGCTCGGACGCGAAGACGATCCCGTCCTTCCCGCGCTCGCCGAAGGGCGCGTAGTAGAGGGGCTTCTCCCCGAAGCGGTCGCGCGCGACGAGCAGCGCACGGTTTTGGGGATCCCAGTACGCGAACGCGAACATCCCCTCCACGCGATCGAGCGCGCTCTCGCCCCACACGTCGAGCGCCCCGAGCAGCACCTCGGTGTCGCCGAGGGAGCGCACGTGGCGGCCGGCGGCTGCGAGCTCCTCGCGCAGGACCCTCCAGTTGTAGATCTCGCCGTTCCACGTGAGCGCGGTGCCTCGCGGTCCGACCATCGGCTGGGCGGACGCGGAGGTCAGATCGACGATGGAGAGTCGGCGGTGCCCGAACGCGATCCCCGGCTCCTCGAAGAACCCGCATGCGTCAGGGCCGCGGTGCTCGATCGACGCGGTCATCCGCTCCACGACGTCGCGCGCGATCGGCCGACGGTCCGAGAGCGCCACGCCGACGATCCCGCACATCGAACCGTCAGCTCACCGGGCCCGGCGTGTTCTCGAACGCTCCCTGCGCCGTCCCGCCGTGGACCTCGACGATCGGAGCGTCGAAGTTCTCGATCTCGCGCACGAGGTACGTCTTCTTGCTCTGCGACTCGTAGTACGTGCGCATCACGATCTCGCCGAGCAGCCCCATGAGCACGAGCTGGACGCCGAGGGTGACCGTGAAGACCGCGAAGAGGAGGAGCGTCGTCGGCTGGATCCAGACCTGGAAGTTGCCGGTGACGCGCGCGTAGACGAACTCGAACACGAAGAGGCCCGCCGCGAAGAACCCGGCGGCCGACAGGAACATGGCCGGCTTTCCGAAGAAGTAAATCGGCTTGGTGCTGTACCCGCCGAGGAAGCTCACCGTCAAAAGGTCGAGCAGCACCTTGTACGCCCGACCGAGCCCGTACTTGCTCTTCCCTGCGACGCGCGGGTGGTGGGTCACCACCATCTCGGTGACGCGCGCCCCGACCCAGCTCGCGTAGATCGGGATGAACCGGTGCATCTCGCCGTAGAGCGTGTAGGGCTCCAGCACGAAGCGACGGTACGCCTTGAGCGTGCAGCCATAGTCGTGCAGCTTGAGCCCCGAGACGCGGCCGATGACCCAGTTGGCGATGGCGCTCGGCAGCTTCCGCGTGAACGCCTTGTCCTGGCGTCGCTTTCGCCAGCCGGACACGACGTCGTAGCCTTCGTCCAGCTTCGCCAGCATCGCGGGGATGTCGGCGGGGTCGTTCTGCAGGTCGGCGTCGAGCGCGACGATGACGGACGCGCGGGAGTGATCGATGCCCGCGGCGAGCGCCGCCGTCTGCCCGTAGTTCCGGCGGAACCGCACGACCCGCACCCACGCCCGCGCCTTCGCGGCGTCCCGGAGCAGCGCGAACGAGCGGTCGGTGCTCCCGTCGTCGACGAGCACGACCTCCGCCGGCTGCGGCAGCTTCTTCATGGTCTCGTCGAGCGCGTCGAAGAGCCGCGGGAGCGAGTCCTCCTCGTTGAAGACGGGGATGATGAGGCTGACCTGCGGCGTCATGCGCGGGGCTCGACCCGGTGAGCGACGGCGAAGAGCTGCGCGCCGGCGTGGCGCGAGTTCAGGCGGAAAGCCCCGCGCAATGCGAAGCAGATGAGGTCCTCGCGCATCCCGTACGGCTTCTCGGCGAACTCGACCATCGATCGGTCCGGGTCGAGGTTCGCGTACCACTTCGACAGGTCGTGGAACGGGAACCCCGCGTTCCACACGCGCACGGGCGCCCACCCGCACCGCGTGAGCAGCGCGCGCATCTCGTCCCGCGTCCAGTGCCGCCTGTGCCCCACGCGCCGCTCGGTCTCGCGCACCTTCCCGCTCTGCGTCGAGAGCAGGAGGTGCCCCGTCCCCGGCCGCACCAGCGCGCGCGCGTTCTCGAGCAGCGCCTCCGGGTGGTCGAGGTGCTCGATCAGCTCCGACGCGATGGCGACGTCGAACGTTCCGCGGAGCGCCTCGGGGATCGCGTCCCGCGCGTCGAGGTCCGCGACGTGCCAGCCGATCTGCGGGAGCCGCCGCGTGTTCTCGGCCACCTGCGCCGCGGAGAGGTCGATCCCCGCGAGGTCGACGCCGGGCTGCCGCACGTGGATCTCGCCGAGCAGCTGTCCGCCCCCCGACCCGAGATCGACGACGCGCCGCGGGTGAAGCTCGGCGATCAGCCCTAGAAAGCACTCCACGCGCGCGCGCGGCGCAGCCATCTTCCTCCAGTAGTCGTCGCGACCCGGGAGCCGGGTCTCGTAAAACTCGCGGTTCACCTCCGACGCGGTCGGCACGCTCATGCGCCCTCTGTCCTGCGGCGGCCGCCGAACTTCCACGAGTTCTTGTTGCGGAAGACGAGGTAGGTGCTGCCGGGCTCCACGTCGGGGTGACGGAGCCACCCCTCGACGGTGGCGCGCGAGATGTACGCGGTCTGCGGCGTCACGAGCTGGTCGAACGCCACGTGGTGGAAGAACCGGAGGTCGCGCTCGCTGATCCACCGGCTGTACTGGCCGAGCGGGAGCTCGTCGGCGAGCTTCCCGGGCAGAGCGCGCAGGGTCTTTGCGTACACGTAGTACGGGAGAGTGAGCGGCAGCGCGACGCCGTACTTGGTCACCCACCAGGGCAACCTCGACGAGAAGCGGCGGATCGGATCGACGACACGGATGACCAGCGCGTTCCCCTCGGCCGCGTAGACCCAGCAGTGAAACCGTCCGCCCGGCCTCGTGTGGCGCAGCACGGCCTCGAAGCCGGCCGAAGGGTCCGTGAGGTGGTGGAGGACCCCGATGCAGTAGACGACGTCGTACCGTCCGACGTCGACCTTCGTCAGGTCGCCGCGGTGGAGCTCGAGGACGCCGGGCGGGAGAAACGCGAGGTTCTGCCGGGCCTTCTCGAGCGTGTCGCCGAGCTCGACCCCCCCGAGCCTCGACGGACTGCATTTTCCGACGTGGTAGAGGAGCGACCCGTTGCCGAAGCCGAGCTCCAGCACCGACTTGCCCGTGAGCGAGCCTGGCTCGATGGGGCTGAACCAGTCCTCGAACTGCTCCCGCGTGTAGACGGACGGCGCGCGCACGCGGTTCCAGTTCGTCGCGAAGGCGTCCGCGGTGCCGACGTCAGACGACTCCTCACCCTTGCCGACCTCCTGCGACCGCTTGCCTGGGGCTTGGAGGACGGCGCTCACCGTTTCCAGCATAGCGCGGCCGTTCGCGCTTCGGCCTACATAAGCGCGCATGCCTCGCCAAGCCTCCACCCTTCGCGGTATGGTCGCGGCGTGCACGAATCGCCACTCCGCGGGGGGTACCGCCAGGTGTCGCCGCGGGGGTTTACGATCCTCGAGCTCTTGAACGCTCTCTCGCTCGTCGCGATTCTGGCCGCGCTCGGCATGTACGGCGTCGGGCGGTACGTCCGCTACCAGAAGACGCTGGAGGCGATGGGGTCGGTCAGCGCGATGGCTCAGGCGGCAGTCGCGTACTACAACGAGTCGGACGCGACGCAGCCCGCGGGGGGCCCCCAGCTCGCGGCTCATGCGATGCGTCATTTTCCCGCGTCATCGAGAGGGAGTGTGCCGCAGAACGCGGAGGACGTCCGGGGCAAGCGCTACCAGAGCACACGGGCCGACTGGTCACCCTCCCCCTGGCGCGAGCTCAACTTCTCCCTCGTCCAGCCTCAGTTCTACCGATACTCCTTCGAGTCCTCGGGGACCGGACGCGCGGCCGTGGCGACGGCGATCGCGAACGGTGACCTGGACGGCAGCGGAACGCAGTCGGCGTACCGGCAGCGCGTGTCGGTGAACGACAAGTTCGAGGCGCAGCTCGCGCCCAACATCGAGAAGGAGAACCCGGACGAATGAGCCCTCGCGCCAGGATCGGCCGGTCGCGCGGGCTCACGGCGATCGAGCTGGCCATCGCGTTCGCCGTCGTCGGCTCCGCGCTCGCCGTGATCGTCCCGACGTTCCTCCGCGAGCTCCGGGCGTCGCGCTTCGTCGAGCCGACGAAGGGACTCGCCGCCATCGCTCGCGGGGCGGTCGCGTACGCGGCGACGCACGTGACGCCCATCTCCGTCGCGCAGGCGTTCCCGAAGAGCGTCGGGCTCACGCCGGCCGAGCCGCCGCGCGGCGTTTTCGCGGTCGACCCGCCCGGGACGTGGAGCGATCCCACGTGGGTCGCGCTCGGCTTCCCCGCGCCGGGCGACGACCTCGGCCTCGCGGAAGGCACGCCGCACGCGTTCTCGTTCGCGTTCGACAGCGTGCTCGGCCCGACGCGCAGCATGTTCGTCGCGCACGCCCACGCTGACCTCGACGGGGACGGGGCGAGAAGCACGTTCGAGGTGCGAGGTCACGCGGCGCCGGGCGAGGCGGCCGCGATCGAGCCGGGGATGTACGTGGAGGCCGAGCTGGAATGACCGCCGCCGCCCGCGCGCGTCCCGTCGCTCTCGCGCTCGTCGCGTTCGCCGCGGCCGCGCTCGGTGTCAGCCGCTTCCAGGTGAAGCTCGCGTCGGAGCTCCACGCCATCAAGGACACCGACGACGTTTACCCCTTCCCGCCGCCCCCCATTCTGCGGCTCGCGACGCTCGGCTACGTGGCGGCGACGACGGACGTCCTCTGGGGCAAGCTCCTCGTCGAGCACGGCAGCCACTGGGTCGAGCACCGCCCGTTCGGCGACCTGGAGCACTACCTCGACGCCCTCATCGAGCTCGACCCGACCTTCCTCCCCTTCTACGACTACGTCGACACGCTCCTCGGCTACCGGCCGATGGGCGGCCACGAGTTGGACGCTCGCGAGGCGCGCGCGTACCTCGAGAGGGGGACGAAGACGCTGCCGAACGACGCGTCCGTGTGGCTGAAGTACGGGCAGTTCGTCGCCTTCATGGGGCCCACGTACCTGACGTCGGACGATGAGAAAACCCAGTGGAAGAAGGACGGCGCGCTCGCCATCGAGCACGCCGTGTCGCTCGGCGCGGACGTCGACTTCGGCATCGCCGCGAGCTCGTTGCTCGGCAACCGGCTCGGGCAGAGGAGGGCGCAGGTGGAGTTCCTGCGCAAGGCGTACGCGCTGGCCGAGAACGACGCGACGCGAGCCGAGATCGCCGCGCGCTTGGCGATGCTGAACGACGAGGCGAGCATCGACTGCGCGCGCGACGCGATCCAAGCCATCGAGGTACGGCGCCGCGCGGACTACCCGTTCCTCGACTACGCGACGTACATCTTGCTCGCCCCCACCCTCTCCGCCGCGGGCTGCGTCGGCCCGGGCAGCTCGTTCGACCCTCGATGCGCGCGCGACTGGAACCACGCGCTCCCGGCGTGCGATTCGCCATGAGCCTCCCGCTCCCGGTCCTCTGCGGACAGCTGATCATCGGCGGCTTTGCGGAGCACGACATGTCGCCGACGTTCCGGGACGCGCTGTCGCGCGGCGAGCGCGGCGGCGCCATCCTGTTCCGGAGGAACCTCACGGGGACGATGGGCGAGGTCGCGGAGCTCAACGCGTCGATCGCGGCGGCAGCGCCACGCGAGCTCCCGCCGCTCCTGGGAGTGGATCAAGAGGGCGGTCGCGTCACCCGGCTCGGCTCGCCCGTCCTTCGTCTTCCCCCCATGCGCGCGCTCGGGCGCATCGGCGACGCGAGCCTCGTTCATCGGGCGGGGCGCGCGCTCGGCAGAGAGCTCGCGGCGCTCGGCTTCACGATGGACTTCGCCCCCGTCCTCGATGTCGACACCTGCTCGACCAACCCCATCATCGGCGACCGCTCGTTCCACTCCGACCCCGCCGTCGTGCGCGACCTCGGCGCTGCGTTCGCGTCCGGGCTCCAATCGGGGGGCGTCCTCGCGTGCGGGAAGCACTTCCCCGGACACGGCGACACGACGCTCGACTCTCACAAGGACCTGCCGTGCGTCGACGCCCCCCGCGCCCGCCTCGACACTGTGGAGCTCGTCCCGTTCCGCGCGCTACGGAGGGCCACGTGCGCGTCGCTCATGACCGCGCACGTCGTGTACCCCGCGCTCGACCCGGAGCGTCCGGCGACGCTCTCGCGACGCATCGCCCACGACCTCCTGCGTACCGAGCTCGGCTACGACGGGCTGCTCGTGTCGGACGATCTCGAGATGAAGGCGGTGGCCGACCGCCTGCCGATCGAAGAGTCCGCCGTCTTGGCCGTGCGTGCGGGGTGCGATCTCCTGCTCGTCTGCAAGGACGAGGCGCTCCAGTCGCGCGCGCACGCCGCGCTGGTCGTGGCCGCAGAGAGCGACCCGAAGCTCCGCGCGCTCGTGGAGGCGAGCGCGGCGCGAGGGCTCGCGGCTCGACGCGCGCGCCCTCCGGCGCCGCTCGCGAAGGGGGTGCTCGCGCCCGTGCTCGCGGGACCAGAGTCGGAGGCCGTGGCCCGCGAGCTCGAGTCGAGAGGAGCGTTCGCGTGAAGCGCGCCCACGCCGCGCGCCGCGTCGTCACGTGCGATCCGTCACGCGCGACCGCCCAAGACCCGCTCGGCGCGATCGACGACGGCGCGGTCGTGGTCGACGGAGAGGTCGTCGCGTGGGTCGGACCTCGAGCCGCGCTCGAAGCAGGGATCCCGGTCGAGGACCACGGCGACGTCGTCCTCACGCCGGGGCTCGTCGACGCGCACACGCACGCGTGCTGGGCGGGCTCGCGTCACGCGGAGTACGCGGTCCGGATGGCGGGCGGCGACTACGAGGCCATCGCGCGCGCAGGAGGTGGCATCGTTTCCACGCACGGTGCCGTCGCCGCGACGACCACGGACGCCCTCGCGCACACCCTCGCCGAGCGCCTCGCCCGCATGGCGACGCTGGGCGTGACGACGGTCGAGGTGAAGAGCGGCTACGGGCTCGATCCGGAGGGAGAGCGGAAGCAGCTCGACGCCATCCGCCTCGCCTCCCAGCGGCCTGGGCTCCCGCGCGTCGTCCCCACCTTCCTGGCGCTTCACGCACTCCCGCCCTCGGCGCGCCACGACCGCGACGCCTACGTCCGTCACGTCGCGGACGTCATGATCCCCTCCGTCGCGCACCGCGCCCTCGCGCGCTTCGTCGACGCGTACATCGACCGCGACGCGTTCACCGTCGACGAAGGGCGCCGCGTGTTCCAGTCGGCGCGCCGCGTCGGGCTCGCGGTGCGCGCTCACGTCGGACAGTTCGCCGACGTGGGCGGCGCGGAGCTCGCGGCCGACATGCAGGCAGCCAGCGTCGATCACGTCGAGCACATCGGGCCCGACGGCATCCTTCGGCTGGCGGCCGCGAAGGTCCGCGCCGTCCTCCTGCCGGTTGCCTCCTTCACGCTGGCGCAGCCGCCCCCCCCCGTCCGCGCCCTGCGCGACGCGGGCGTCGATCTCGTCGTCGCGAGCGACGCCAATCCTGGGACCGCGCCGACGGAGAGCCTCCCGCTCGCCCTCGCCTTTGCCGTCCGGCACTATGGCCTGTCCCCCGACGAGGCCCTGCTCGGAGCCACCCGCCACGCGGCGGCGAGCCTCGCGAGCGACCGCTCCCGCACTGCGGACGCGACAGGCGTGCTCGCGGAAGGGGCCCCGGCGGACTTCGTCGTCTGGGAGCTGCCGCACGAGCACGCGATTGTGCAGCCATGGGGGGTAAGCAAGGCGCGGAGGGTGGTCCGCGACGGGCGCGTGCTCCACCAGAGCCGCTAGGCGGCACAGGCGAAGTCGACCACTCCGCCCTCATTCTCGCCCGGGCGGCCCCTTTGTCTGGCTCGCGTGACGCCGCGTGGCCCTAGCGCGCCACGTCGGCCATGGCCGCCACGAGTCTCTTGATCCCCTCCTCGAGCCTCGGGAGCGGCTCGCTCGTGAAGCAGAGCCTCGCGTGCTTCGCGAAGTGGTTCCCGAAGCCCGCTCCCGGCGCGAGGAGGACGCCGTGCGCGATGGCCTTCTCAAGGAGGACCGACAGCGGTCGATCGCCGAGGAGCTCGCCAAAGTCGAGGAAGACGTACGCGCCCCCCTCGGGCATCGGGAAGCGGACGGGCGAGCCGCGCAGCCCTTCGGTGACCGCCTCCAGGGACCGGCGGTAGAGGAGCTGGGCTCGCTCGGTCCAGCGCGGTCCGGAAGCCAGCGCGGCCGCGGCGACATGCTGCACGGCCACCGGGACGTTGAAGACCGAGTGCGTCGACACGCGCTGCGCCGCCCGGACGACCTCCTCCGGCGCGATGACGTAGCCGACGCGCAGCCCGGCGAGGGCGTGGCTCTTGGAGAACGAGTACGCCGTCAACGTGCGCCCCTCCATCCCCGGAAGCCCCGCGAGCGAGACGTGAGGCGGCCCGAAGCTGAAGTCGGCGTAGGCCTCGTCCGCGAAGACCCAGAGGTCCTCCTCGATGGCGAGCTTCGCGATGCTCTCCAGATCCCGTCGCGTGAGGACCTTTCCGTCGGGGTTGTTCGGCGTGATGACGTAGATCGCGCGCGTCGCGGGCGTGAGCGCGGCGCGGAGGAGCGCGCCGGCGTCGAGGGTGGGATCCTCGTAGAGGCGGGAGCTCACGGGGACCTCGATCACCCGCGCGCCGGTCGCGACGAGGATGCCGTGGGCGAGGGGCCAGTACGGCGAAGCCAGCAACACCTCGTCGCCGGGCGAGAGGACAGCCTCGGCCGCGCAGAAGAGGGCGTGCGTCGCCCCCGCACCGAGGAGCACGTTCCTGGCACCATCTACCCCGGGGAAGGCGCGCCCTCGCTTGCGGACGTCCTCCGCAACGGCATCACGGAAGCTCGACAGCCCCGCCACGGCGCCGTACCGGTAGAGCAGAGAGGTGTCCCCCTCGGCTTGCACGACGACGGAGAGGCGGGCGAGCTGCGGCGGCTCGAGGTACGTGTCCCCGAGGTGCAGGCCGATGAGATCGCCGCCGCGCGCCGCGTGCGCGTCGATGTGGACCTGGAGGTCGGCGAAGACGCTCGGGCGGATACCGGCGCGGACAGACGACAGGGAGGGCATCGGAAGGCCAGCGTATCCGGAAGGGGGCGCGGGGGGTGAGCCTCGCGCGGCTCAGCCGGTGGGCGATGGGCGCCGCGCCCGCCGTCCGAGCACGGCGAGGCTCACGAGCGTCGCGACGTACGGGAGAGCGGTCACGAGGTCGTGCGACGCCCGCGACTGTCCCTGGAGCACGATCTGCGACGCGTCGAGCAGCGCGAACGCCGCGCACGCGAGGACCGCGCGCCCGGGTCGCCAGCCCGAGAGGATGACCGCCGCCAGGGCGATGAAGCCGCGGCCACCGCTCATCCCCGACTGGAACTGGTGCTGGTCGAACGCCAGCGCCGCCCCGCCGATCCCCGCGATGGCGCCGCCGATCGTGACCGCCACGACGCGCAGCCGAGCGACGCCAAGGCCGAGGCTCGCGGCGGCGGCCGCGTCCTCCCCCGCGGCGCGCAGGCGGATGCCGAGGCGCGTCCGCGACAAGGTGAAGGAGGTCCACGCGAGCGCGGCGACGGCGAGGAGCGTGAGCGGGTTGCCGAGGGTCGAGACGACCTGCGTGAAGGCGGAGGGAGAGGTTGCCCCCGCGTGAAAGCCCGGAACGGCGGGCGAGTTGGAGCTCGAGCCGTAGAGGGCGCGGAGCACGAAGCGCGTGCCGCCCGCGGCGACCAGGTTGAGCGCGATGCCGCTCACGATGGCGTCGACGTCGTGGCGGACGAGCGACGCGTGGAGCGCGCCGAGCAGCGCACCGACCGCGACGCCGCCGGCGAGGCCGAGGACCGCGCTCCCTGTCGCGAGCTGCACGACGACGGCCCCGAGCGCGCTCGCGAGCAGCATCCCCTCGAGCGCGATGTTCACGACGCCGCTCTTCTCGCTCCAGATGCCGCCGAGCGCCGCGCACGCGTAGGGGACGGCCATGCGAATGGTCTCGGTCACGAGCGTCGTCGGGACGCCCCCCTGCCCTCCCCCGCCGCTCACGTCGCCGCCACGAGAGAGGCCCGCCCCGCCGCGCGCCGGACGCGCGCGTCGCCCAGAGACACAGCGAGGATCACGACGCCGACCAGCACATCCATGACCTCGCGCGGCACGTGCGCGTTGATCGCGAGCCCGCCTTGCTGGAGCGTCCCGAAGAAGAGCGCGGCGAGGACGAGCCCGACCGCCGACCCTCGCCCGAGCAGCGCGACGGCGAGCCCGCCGAAACCGGCCCCGGCCCCGAGCCCCATCTCGTAGTAGCCCTTGTAGCCGAGCACCGTCCCTGCGGACGCGAGCCCCGCGCATGCGCCCGACAAGGTCAGCGCGAGGGCGAGGCGCGCGGGGACCGGGATGCGCGCGGCAGCGCACGCGATCGGGTTCTTCCCGACGAGGACGAGCTCGCGCCCCACGCGCGTCCGTCGAAGGGCCCACTCGGACGCGAACGCGAGGAGCACCGCGAGCACGAGGGCGAAGCTCGCCGCGCTCCCGTGCAGCGCGGGCAGCACCGCGTCGAGGCGAGGCAGCTCGCCGGACGGCGCGAGGTTCGCGGTCCGCACACTCCCTGCAACCGCGAGGCCCCCGCCGAGGAGCGCGCCGATGCCCGCGTCGGCGATGCGGTTCATCATGATGGTACCGATGACCTCGTGCGCGCCGAATCGCGCGCGGAGGAGCGCAGGGAGGACGGCCCACGCGCCCCCCGCAGCCATGGCGACGAGGACGAGCAGCGGCAGCGCGACGATCGACGGGAGCGGTCCCACGTGCGCACCAACGACCGCGACCGCGACGCTCGCGACCGCGAGCTGCCCCTCCGCCCCGATGTTGAAGAGCCCTGCGCGCAGGCCAACCTCCACCGCGACGCCCGTGCAGAGAAGAGGCGTCGCCTTGAAGAGCACCTGCCCCGCGCCGTATGCGGTCCCCCACGTGCCATCCAGGAGCAGCCGCCCCATGAGCAACGGGGACTCGCCGTAGATCCACACGAGGAGCGCGAAGGCGATCCACGCGACCAGGAGGGCGCTCGTCACCGCGAGGACCTCGGTCCGGCGCGACGGGCCCTCGGTGGGGGCCACCGACGTCATGCGGAAGCCGCGGTCTGTCCGCCGAGCATGGCGGCGCCGATGGCGTGGTCGTCGGCGGTGGGGGGCAACGTCGCGGTGATCTGTCCGCGGAACATCACGAGGATGCGGTCGGCGAGCTGGCGGAGCTCGTGGAGGTCGGCGCTGACGACGAGGAGCGCCATGCCGCGCGCGGCGGCCGCGCGGAGCTGCTCGTGGATGCTCCGGGCGGCGAGGAGATCGACGCCGCGGGTCGGGTGCGCGACGACGAGGACGTGCGGCTCGCGGGCGAGGGCGCGTCCGAGTACGATCTTCTGCTGGTTCCCCCCGGAGAGGGCGCGCGCGGAGAGGCTGGGGTCGGCCGGGCGCACGTCGAAGCGGGCGATCCTGGCGACGGCCGTCGCGTGCACGCGGTCGTCGTCGACGACCCCGCGCCGCGTGTAGCTCCCGAGCTCGCCGAGCACGAGGTTATCCTCCACGCTCGCATCGAGCACGAGCCCCTCCGACTGCCGGTCCTCGTGCACCACCTCGATCGACCCCGCTGCTACGCGCCCCGCGTCCTCTGCGAGTAGCCCGCCGAGCACGCGAACGAGCTCCGACTGCCCGTTGCCGAGCACTCCTGCCACGCCCACGATCTCTCCTGCCCTGACGTCGAACGACACGCCGCGGAGCGCCCGCCCGCACGCGAGATCACGCACGTCGAGCCTCACCTCCCCGAGCTCGCGCGCCGCGGGAGCGATCTCCGGAGGCAGCGCCCCTCCGACGAGCTCCGCGGCCAGGCTCTCGACCGACGCCCCTCGCTCGACGTCGCGCGTGCCACGCGTCTCTCCCCTCCGCATGACGGTCACCACGTCGGCGTGCTCGGCGACCTCGTCGAGACGGTGCGTGACGACGACGACCGCGCGCCCCTCGGTCGCGAGCCGGCGCAGCGTCACGTAGAGCGCATCGGCCTCGCCCGGCGTGAGGATCGCGGTCGGCTCATCGAGGATGAGCACGCGTGCCTCGCGGTAGAGCGCGCGGACGATCTCGAGCCGCTGCTTGTCGGCCACGCCGAGCTCCTTCACCTTCGCGTCGAGCGCGAGGGTGACGCCGAGCCCGGCGAGCGCGCGCGTGGCGAGGGCCCGCGCCTTGGCGACGTCGATGCGTCCAGCGCTTCGCGACGGCTCGGCGCCGAGGATGAGGTTCTCGAGCACCGTGAGGTCGCCGAAGAGGGCGAAGTGCTGTTGGACCATGGCGATGCCGAGCGCTTGCGCCGCACGCGCGTCGTAGTGCGGCGGCTCCTCTCCCGCGACGCGGATCTGTCCCGCGTCCGGCGCGAGGATGCCCGCCCCGATCTTGAGGAGCGTGCTCTTGCCCGCGCCGTTCTCGCCGACGATCGCGTGCACCGCGCCGACGCGCACCTCGAGCGCGGCGTCCTTGACGGCCACGATCGCACCGAACCGCTTCCGGATGCCGGACAGGCGGAGCGCCGCTTGCGCGCCGCTTGCCATCGCGCGGGTCACAGGTCACCCTTGCCTGTCCGAGCCGCCCACGTCGCCATGGATCGCACAGTACACAAGCGCTACCTGGATTACCGAGAGCGTCATACCTACTTCGGGCGGAAGATGCCGCTCCTCAAGGCGGACGACTTCGTGCGACTCGACGCGGAGCACGGCGCGCTCGAGGCCATGGGGGACGATCGCGACGACGAAGAGGACGCACGGTTCGCCGCCCTACTGCACGTCTTGCTGCGCGACTGAAGGCGCGGGGCCTCTACCCGTTCGCGCTCTTCTTGCCGGATTTCACGAGCCGGAGCTTCTCCGGCTTCGGCTTCTCGTCCTTCGCGGTCGGCGTCGACCTCGCGTCGCGTGACCGCGCCGCGGGCTCACGCGGAATGTGGCTGTGGAGCGCCGCGCCGCCGAGAATGGCCTCGCAGAGCGCACCGTACTCGATGCCCGCCGAGGCAGCGATCTTCGGCAGGAGCGAGGTCTTCGTCATGCCGGGGAGCGTGTTCACCTCGAGGACGTACTCGTTCTCGCCCTCCGTAACGAGGAGGTCGACGCGGCACGCGCCAGTGCAGCCGAGTGACCGGGCGGCGCGCTCGGCGAGGTTCATCACGCCGCGGGCGCGCGTGGTCCCGAGGCGAGGCGGGCAGATGTAGTCGGTGGCACCGGGCGTGTACTTCGACGCGTAGTCGTAGACGCCGCTCTTGGGCACGACCTCGATCGCGCCGAGCGAGCGCCCGTCGAGGACCCCGACGTGGACCTCCATCCCGCGCACGAACCGCTCGACGAGCGCGAGGCTGTCGTGGACGAGCGCCCCGAGGATGGCAGTCTCGAGCTCGGTGAGGTCGTCGGCGCGCGAGACGCCGACCGACGAGCCCTCGCCGCGCGGCTTCACGATGACGGGGAAGCCGAAGCTGCCGTGCACCTCCGCGAGATCGGAGAGGCTGTCCTTCGTCGCGACGTAGTACGGCGCCGTGGGGACGTTGTGGAGCCGGAAGAGCTCCTTCGACTTGAGCTTGTCCATCGCGAGCGCCGACGCGAGCACGCTCGACCCCGTGTACGGGATGCCGAGGAGCTCGAGGAACCCCTGGATACAGCCGTCCTCACCGCCTCGGCCGTGCAGCGCGAGGAAGGCGACGTCGATCGCGGCATCGCGAACGAGCTGGTCGACGCCGCGCGTGTCCGGGCCGAACGCGATGCGCACGACCTCGTGCCCGCGCTCCTCGAGGGCGTCGGCGACGCCCGCTCCCGTGCGGAGCGACACCTCGCGCTCCGCGCTCAAGCCGCCCATCAGGACCCCTACGCGCTTCTTCGACATTCGCATCACCTCGCGGGAGGGAGATTCAAGAGTCACGCCGCAGCCGACCTTCTGTAAGCATCCGAAACGAAAGAGCCGGAGCCTGCGCGTTGTGTCCGCTCTGCCGCGCGCACCGTGTCTCGGTCGAGTACCAAGCGGAGCGCGGAACGGTCAACTTTCGCGAGCGTTACTTCGTGTCGAGCTCGATGAGTGGCTCGATCTCGAGGAGCACCGCCGTGATGTTGTCCTTCCCGCCGCGCTCGTTGGCGAGGTCGATGAAGCGCTGCACCGCGGCGACGCCGCCCTGAGCGACGATGGGAGCAATGTCGGCCTGATGCAGGTAACCGTGTAACCCATCGCTGCAGAGCAGGAAGCGGTCGCCGCCGTGGAGCTGGACGAGCCCGGTGTCGACCTGCACGTAGTCGCGGTTGCCCACGGCGCGCGTGATGACGTTGCGGTGGGGCGACTTCTTGGCCTCCTGCGGCGTGATGAGCCCCTGCTTCAACTGCCACGCGATGAGCGTGTGGTCCTCTGTGAGCTGCTCGGTCTCCCCGCCGCTGACGCGGTAGATGCGGCTGTCGCCGACCTGCGCGGTCACGGCGAAATCGCCGAGGACGAGAAGCGCGCTGATGGTCGTCCCCATGCCGGTCTTGCCGCGGTCCATCTCGGCCATCGAGAAGACGAGGTAGGTCGCCGCCTGAACGGCGCTCTCCATCACGCGGCACGCCGCGCGCGCGTCGTCCGGGTTTACCGGTTCCTGCAAGGCGTGGAGGCCGGCGTACTGCCGCTTGACCATGCCGTAGAGCGTCTCGACCGACTCCTGGCTCGCGACCTCTCCCGCCGCATGCCCGCCCATTCCGTCGGCGACGACGTAGAGGCCGAGCGTATCGTCGAGGAAGTAGGCATCCTCGTTGGAGGTGCGCTTGCGGCCGAGGTCCGACAGTCCGATCCCCACGCGCCGGAAGCTCGACTCGACGGAGACGGAAGGCGACGCTTGGAAGCTGGGCGGGGAGTTCGCCACGGGCATGGATCTAGCCTGATAAGTATAGGCGAACAAGCCCGCGCCAAGGGAACTTCTCTCGGGTCGCGCTGCCGCGCTCCGAACCGCGGTGTCTTCGGTCCGCCCGAAAGCCCCGTCGTGGTATTCACGCCGAGCGCATGAGGGGTCTCACCACGTTCTCGCGACTCAAGGGGAAGCCCGGCGCGGGCTTCGGCGCCGCCGACGCTGCGCTCGCGCTCCTCGTGGTGTCGGTCGTCGCGATGATGATCGTCCCGCTGCCGACA
>Ga0209415_10010442_pt1 | contig 15801 bp, 15 predicted proteins | sample PeaSoiSIISIP2007_FD_187696 | JGI IMG/M metagenome (GOLD analysis project Ga0209415, IMG submission 187696) | Peat soil microbial communities from Weissenstadt, Germany - SII-SIP-2007 (SPAdes) (version 2) | ecosystem: Environmental > Terrestrial > Soil > Wetlands > Peat | place: Germany...
GAATCCGCACTCTGTCTGATCGCGGGCATCAGCTTGCGCTTTCGCTTGTGGATGTTCACGTATCGAAAGTCTACCGACCGGCTCCTGATCGAGCGCTCGGTGCCCTTTGGGATCACAAGGATCGAGCCTAGCCTCAACTCGAACACCGCTCCGTCGATCGTCGCGACTCCCGAACCGGAAAGGACGACCATCGCCACGTCGACCTCGCTGTTGACATGGGCGGGAACAAGGAAGTGTTCGGGCCAGGCCACGACGGTCACGTCGAGGTCTTCAGTTTCAAGCCCATAAGCCGCGCCAGGGCCTTCCCCGGATTGGTAGGCATCCAAAAACGTTAAAGGCATCTAATTGCATTTTGGCGTACCCCGTCGAAATGCAACACCATGATCTTTGTCGTTAAGTCGGCTATTCTGACAAGCATGCCGGAACTGCCCGACATCGAGCTGTACCTCGCGCGGCTGAGGGAACGGATCGTCGGCGAGCAACTCGAGAAGGTCCGCTTTTACAATCCGTTCGTACTGCGCACGGTCGCGGTTGCGGCATCCGAAGTCGAGGGGAGGATCGTAACCGGCGTCTCCCGGCTCGGCAAGCGAATCGTTGTCGAATTCGAGGATCATTCTCCGGCCGTCTTCATCCTTGTTCATTTGATGATCGCCGGGCGTTTGCAATGGCAATCGCCTCCCCCTCCCGAAAAGAGAGCCTTCGGCAAGGTCCTGATCGCTTCCTTTCGATTCGCGCCCGGCCAGTTGAACCTCGTCGAATCCTCGACCAAGAAGCGCGCCGCCGTTTACCTGATCCGCGGCCGCGAGGGGTTGGACGAGCACCGGCGCGAGGGCCTCGATGTGTTCGCGGCTTCGCCCGAGGAGTTCGCGGAACGGATCCGCTCCCAGAACCGCACGCTTAAGCGCATCCTCACCGATCCGCATTGCTTCGACGGGATCGGCAACGCCTACTCCGACGAGATCCTCTTCGCGGCGAAGCTCTCACCGGTCCGGCTGACGCGCGCTCTCGACGACGCCGAGATCGCACGCCTGCACGAAGCGGCACGCGACACCCTCGGTTATTGGAGGGCGAGGCTGCTCGAACTCTATCCCGAATTCCCCAGACCTAACGGCGTCACGGCCTTCCGGCCGGATTTCGCGGTTCACGGGCGGTTCAACCACCCCTGCCGGGTCTGCGGGGCGCCGGTCCAACACATCGTCTACGCGGAGAACGAGACGAACTACTGCGCAAACTGCCAGAACGAGGGCCGGCTGCTCGCCGACCGCAGCCTCTCGCGGCTCTTGAAGTCCGACTGGCCTTCGACGATGGAGGAGATGTTGGAAGGGAAGCGCTAGGAAGGGCCTAAAGGGTCAGAGGCATGTCGCGCAGGCGCTTGCCGGTGGCGCTGGAGATCGCGTTGCCGATCGCGGGTGCGATGCAGATGATCGGCGTCTCTCCGGCGCCCGCCGAAGGGATGTCCTTGCGGTCGATCAGGACGGTTTCGATCGCAGGAGTGTCGGCGAAGCGCGGGACCCGGTATTCGGAGAGCCGGCCGTTTAGGATCTTGCCTTTGTCGAAGTGAATCGCCTCGAACAGCGCGCCGCCGATCCCCATGACGAGGGCCCCGCCGACCTGGTTCTTGAGCAGATCGGGGTTCAAAATCGCACCGCATTCGAACGCGGTAACGGCTCGAATCAGCTTTGGTGTCGATGCGTCGACGGCAATTTCGACGGCCGTAGCGATGTAGCTGCCCTTTTCGGTGCCGCAGGCGATGCCGAACCCATGCCCGGCTGCCGGCTTGGATTTGCCCCACCCGAACTTATCCGCGGCCGCTTGCAGCACCGCCTTGAGCCGATCATTATCGAGATTCTTCAGCCGAAACTCCACCGGGTCCACGCCGAGCATTTGGGCCAACTCGTCCATGTGGGTCTCGCGGGCGAAATTGTTGAAGCATGCCGCCAGCGACCGGTAGGAGCCTTGCCGCAGGGGCGAATCCGCCTCGTGGTACTGCTCCCGCTTATCCGCGACCGCATACGGCGTCGCGACTGCGGAAGGGCCGGAATTGTAGTTGTCGTGCGTCCACGCCCCGAGCTTGCCGTCGCTCGACACCCCGCTCGAAATCTTGACGATTCCGGCCGGGCGGAAATAGGCCCAAGTCATTTCTTCCTCTCGGGTCCACACGACCTTAACCGGCTTCCCGACTGCTTTGGCGATTCGCGCGGCTTCGACGGCGGCCTCGCCGGTGTGCTTGCCCCCGTATCCGGAGCCGGTGTCGGGAACGATCACGCGTACCTGTTTCGCAGGCAGTCCGGTTGCCTGGACGACCTCGTCCTTCACCGCGAAGGGCCGCTGAGTCCCAGTGAAGACGGTCATCTTCGTGCCGTCCCAGTCGGCCATCGCCGCACGCGGTTCGAGGGGAACGTGGGCGATGTACGCGCAGGAGTAAGTGCCGCGAAGGGTCTTCTCGCCTTTGGCCGTCGTTTCGGGATCGGAGGTTGCCAGGATCGACGGCAAGTCCTTGTTGGAGGGCCCGCCCGCGTCCTTCCAGACGGGCTTGATCGCTTCGAGAGCCTTTTCGGCCTCCCGCAGAGTCGGAGCGGCGACGGCCACGAAGCTTCCGTCATGGACGACCTTCACGCCACCCATGGCTTGCGCGGCAGTGGTGTCGATAGTCGTGAGGGTCGCCCCAAAAGAAGGCGCTCGGAGCACCTTGCCGTGCAGCATCCCGGGCCGCACCATGTCGGAGGCGTAGCGATGGCGGCCGGTGACGATCTCCTCGGCCGCGACCTTTGGAAGCGAGGTCCCGAGGACCTTCCACGCGCTGGGCTCGGTGAGAGCGACGTCGCTCGATATCGGCTTGTCGAAGGGCTGTCCTTTCGCGAGATCTCCGTAGGTTGCGAAGGCGCTGCCGTTGGACACGCGGCCGTCTTCGGCATGGATCGCGCTCGGATCGACGCGCCACTTGTCGGCGGCAAGCTGGATCAGGGCTTCGCGGGCGGCCGCGGCGGCCCGGCGCACCTGGGGAATCATCCTTGGCGTGGTCATGCTGCCGAAGGTGCCCATATCGTAGGGCACGAGGTCGGTGTCGCCCATGGTGACGACGATCGAATCGGGTGGGACGCGCAGCTCCTCGGCGGCGGCTTGGGTGACAGAGGTTCGCGAATTCTGGCCGACCTCGACCTTTCCGGTGAAGACCGTGATCTTACCGTCGGTTCCGATATGGAGCCAGGCGCCGATCTCTTGCGGGATCGCGGGGCCCCCACGCCTTTGCGCCCACGCGGCCGCCCATAGGTCCGGCTCGACGGCAAGCACGAGGATGCCGCCTCCCAGCGCCTTCAGAAGCTGCCGGCGGGATAGCTCGATTCTATTCGTGTTCCTACTCGTGCTGGGCATGACCTCGCTTCCATCAAGCATCAAACATCAGGCATCAAACATCACTTTCGCCGCTCTCTGGATCGCCGCCACCATGCGCGGATAGCCGCCGCAACGGCAGATGTTCCCGTTCATGTGCTCGACGATCTCGGCTTCCGTCGGATCTGGCTTCGACTTCAGAAGCGAGTAGGCGGCCATGATCATGCCGGTTACGCAATACCCGCATTGCATCGCGCCTTCGTCGACGAAGGCCTGCTGAATAGGATGGAGCTTGCCGTTCTTGGCCAGCCCCTCGATGGTCAGGATCGGCTTTCCGGCGGCCTCGGACAGCGGCGTGACACAGGAATGGACCGCTTGGCCGTCAAGCAGTACGGTGCAGGCTCCGCATTGCGATTCGCCGCAGCCGTACTTCGCTCCAGTCAGATCCAGGTTGTTTCGGAGCACTTCGAGCAGGCTCGTCTCGGGGTCTGCATCGACCTGGTGTTGCGCGCCGTTGACTTCCAGCGTCACCATAGCAAGTCCGAGACTACCCTTGACGCCGATATAGATCGGCTACGATTGCGGGTTTTTTGCGAGGCTTCGGGGTTTGGATGCTCCTGAAAAGACCCCAGCTATTGGAGCACCTCACGCAGATCGCGGCGGCGGGGTTGGCGGAGCGGGTTTACGTCCATATGGACACGTATTGGAAGTCGCCGCAGTACGTGATCCGGCCGAGGGAGCGGCTGACGCCGGTCGTGATGATCGACGTCCAGAAGGTCGAGCACGTCCATATCCAGGAATACACGGGTGGGCGATGGTGCTCGGGCCGGAGTACGGGGTCATCCATCACCTCCAGCTACGCGGGGCCGGACGAGCGGATCTCTCCACTCGTTGAGCAAGCCTTCATTCTTCGGGCTCGCAGAAGAAGCGTCCCGGATGACGGCCGCGAGGCGGTGGCACGATTGGAGCCTCTTCCCGGCTGTTCGTTGTTAACTTGGAACTGGAATGTCGGGTCGTTTGGGCTACAGACCGATCCGCGTTGTCATACAATAGGCGCATGGGACGATTCCAACGCAGCCTCGCTCTCGCCAAGGAAAGCTATACGGTGCTCCGGTCGAACCCGGATCTCGTCTGGTTTCCCGTCGTGTCCTCAATCTTCACGATTCTTCTCACGATCTCCTTTATGCTTCCCCTTTACTTTGCGGCCGGCGGGGCCGAGGGTCTGAAGAAGACGGATCACATGCCCCCGTCATACTATGTGGTCCTGGCCGCCTTCTACCTTTGCAGCTACTTCATCGTCATCTTCTTCAACTCCGCCCTCGTGAGCTGCGCCCATGCGACCCTTAGTGGGGGCCGAATGACCTTCATGGGCGGCATTCAAGCCGCGGCCAAGCTCCTGCCCGCGATCCTCGGCTGGGCTCTCGTCGCCGCGACCGTCGGCATGATCCTCCAATTAATCTCCGAGCGAGTCGGCATTGTGGGCAAGATCGTGGTGGCGATCCTGGGCGGCGCTTGGAACCTCGTGACCTTCTTCGTCGTGCCGATCATCGTGATCGAGCACGGAAGCCCGGTCGCCGCGATCAAGAAGTCGGGCTCGATGCTGAAACGGACCTGGGGGGAGAACCTGATCGGGACGGGAGGGATCGGCCTCGTCTTCTTCCTGTTGGCGCTGATCCCCATCGTTCCGATCGTTCTCGCATGCTTTACGGGCAGTGTGGCCGTGATCCTCGGCGCGATCGGCCTCGCGATCTTCTACTGGCTGGTCATCGCCACGATCAGCGCCAGCCTTACCGGCATTTATCGCACCGCCCTTTATGTCTATGCCGAAACCGGCACGATCCCGAGCGTCTACGAGGCGGGGTCTCTCCAGGCCGCGTTTCGGCAAGGCAAGCCGAATATCGTGAATCGGATCAGGGGACGGTAAGCAGTAAGCGGGTAAGCAGTTGGCGGTAGGCGGTTGGCGGGCAAGCCAGCCCGGTTTCGGGTCCGGCTACTCCCGCTTACCGCTTACCGGCGAAGCCCACATCTACGCCTGCTCCGGCAGAGGGGGCGGTCCACCCGTGGCGGCAAGACTGGCCCGAGTCCGTGGCAGCCAGACGTAGCCGATCTCCCCATCCACCTCGACCTGTTCGCTTCCGATCTTGGACGGCCCTCCAGGGATTTCGAATGCGGCGTGCCGGCTGACCGCGATTCCGCCCTCGGGGCAAACCTTTTGAAGGTGGGCGGCGACATCGATCACATGGGCGAAGTTCACCGATGTCACATCGTTGACGTCGGGCGCGACTACGTCTCCGCAATGAATTCCGCATCTCAGAAGGATGGGCGTTCCGATCTTGTTGCCAAACGTATTCACCTCGATGATCCCCGTCTGGATGTATTTCGCCGCCAGCCAGGCTGCCATGGGGCTGTCGAAGGCGCAGGTGGCTCCGTCGCCGGCCGTCGAGTGAACTGTGCCGCCATGCTTCGTCGTTCCCCTTTCCACGTGCCGGTGATATTCGTTGAAGGTGTACTCCACGCTGAGGGGATCGGCCCCCGCCTTCATCCGCGTCGATCCGACTATATCAACGCTCAGAAACGTCAGCCTCTGCTTGCCGCTCTCGAGCTTGGCCCTCAGATCGTTGAGCTGCCGAAGGAGATCCTGACGCTCCTCGGTCGGGTCTTTCATGCCGAGGGACGTCCGGTTCCGGCTGACGACCTTTTGAATGGCGAATCCCAAGAAGGCGCTCAGCACGGTCAGCAGAACGACGTAGATGGGATCGCCCCGCGACGAATGGCCGAGGAAGAGCCCGAACAAGCTGGAAGAGACGACCCCGACGCAGCCGAGGATCGCGCCCGCGATCGTCGCCACTCGCGAATCCTTGCGCATGCCGATGATCGAGAACCCGACGACGAGGAGCAGGATCATCAGGATCATCGGGAGCCCGTTGTTTTGAGGGAATTTGGCGTCGAACGCGTACGCCATGCCGGCCCCGGCTCCGACGGCTCCCGCCATCACCCAGGCGCGCTCCTCGGGGCCGAGACTGAGGTACTTCCCGCGAAGCTTCCGGGTGATCGTCTGGTCCTTGGTCTTGGAACTCCGCGAGACCGCGATTCGAACGTAGTCGACGGGCGCGCCCGTCGCTTCCGATACGGCGACGATCGCCTCGTCGTCGAGTTCGCCTCCATGGGATTCGCGAAGACGCTCGGCAAGAAGCAGCATCTGCTCTACCGTATGCTCGGTCACTTGCCCCGTTTCGAGCTTTTGCTCCACGTCCACCCGAGTTTACTACCGCCTCGATTCAGTAGAATGCACCTTCAAGTGCTCGACGTAACCAGAACCAAGTTGTGCCGTGCTTCCCTAATGACGCACATCTTGCCTCGCACACTTCCGGTCGCCCTTCGTTTGAAGCCCCGATGACTTCGTCGCCTCAGCCCAATGCGGGGCGGATTGACCTCATCTCAGGTTTCGCCGGTGGGCTCTTTGTCCTGTTTCTCGCGGAATTGCTCCTCGGCTTGCTTTTGGAAACTCGCTACGAGCCGACGACCTCTGGGGCGTACGCCTCGGTCAGCGCGATCCAATCCGGCGGCATGTGGCATCTGCGCAGTTTTCACTACTGGGCGAGCGCCATCCTCATCGCGGGCAGTCTCGCCGCACTGATCTGGATGCTGTTCGCCAAGTGGTTCAATGGAGGCCATAACCGGATGTGGCTGGCGGTCGCCATCCTCTATCTCACGAGCCTGCTCTCTCAGATCTCGGGCAACCTGTTGCCTTTCGACCGGCACGGGGTCGAGACGGCGGTCGTGGAGTCGGGAGTCGCCGGCAGAACGCCCATAGTTGGGTCGCCCCTTCAGAAGTTGATCATTCATGGGACGGCGTTCAACGATCCGACAATCGGCGTCTGGCACTTCGCACATCTCGCCTTCTGGGCTCTAGGCGCGGTTGCCGCCGTTCTCTTCTGGTTTGGCAGCAAAGGTCAAGAGCGAAATCGCGTTCTCGTTTGGTCGCCTTTCGCGTTCGCAGTCGCGCTCAGCTTTATGGCGAAAGCGCCACTCGGAAACCAGGCGACCGCTGCCGACTACGGCCGGTACGACGCCCAAGTGAGTTGGTACACATGGCCGTTGCACGGTTCGCTTAATCTCTTCTCTCACATTTCGAGCAACTTGGGCTGGGTCGGCAGCGCGGCGATCCCCGGGCTTTTTGCGCTCTTTATCGTAGCCGCACCGTACGCGAGCCGGCGCTTTTCGGCAAAGACGATTCAGGGAACGTTCGTCGGATTCGGCGCCTACTTCCTCATCGCGGGGTTGGTATTTGGAGGCCGCTTCGCCCCTCTGATCGGCAACCGAGATCCAGCTGAGACTGATCCGGCTGTCAGCACCCTTGCTGCCCAAGTCGATCCTATCCTTTACGCAAAAGGTCGCGATCTCTTCAACTCAAATGCTTGCGAGGGTTGCCACGGGATGGACGGCCGAAGCGGGGCCGAGGGGCCGAGTCTGATCGGCGTGGCGCAGCGTCGCGGTACAGACCCGAAGTGGTACATGAAGTTCATTAAGGAGCCGGCCAGCGAGAAGCCAAACACGATGATGCCTTCGTTCCCGGAAATCTCTCCCCAGGATTCCCGCGCCATCGCCGAGTTCCTCATCCACCAGAAGCCTTGAGGATTGCTGGATTGCTGGATTGCTGGATTGCCGACTGCGACTCCCAGTTAGTTGCAAGGGCTAGGCGGAGGCGGAGGCGGCAAATTGGCGCCGTTAAACGTCGTCGGCGGCAAAGTGATCGCGCCACTCAGCGCGGTTGTGACGCCGCCTGTCAACGAAGGGAGCGGGGCTCGGCAATTGCCTTGCGGAAGATACCAGTTCGAGCCGTATAGATACTCCTTGTAGTATCCAGCCGGAATCAGCGCCTTGTCGACCTCGAAAGTGACCGCCGTTGACGGAACCGCCGCCCGGAATGTCCCGTCGAACTGGGTTACAGAAGTTCCCACGAGGTTGCTGGCCACGTCGTAAAAGTCGATCGTGACCCCAGGCACGTTGTCTCCAAGTCCGTCGATGACGTGGCCGGTCACAAGGGCGTCGGCCGAGGACTTGACGCACGCCGCGCCTTCGATTTGGTTTCCGCCCGAGGTCGCTGAGACGGTGAAGGCGGGCCCATAGGCGATCGTCGCGAACTGTCCGTTCGAACTCATCGTGCCCTCGGTTTGCCCCGTTGGATCGGCCACCCAACCGGAAGCTGACTGGATCGATCGGTTTCCGCTTGCGTCGTAGCCGGCCATCCGAAACTGCACGGTCTCGCCGAGCACGATGTTGGTCGGATCGATGACGGCGCCGTTCTTGGTCGCTTCGATCTGCCAGCGGACGATGTTGCCGGTTCCGGTGCCCGTACTCGAGCCACCACCACCGCCGCAGCCGGGGCCGATGAGCCACAAAATGGCGGCCGCGCCGGCGAACGTAAACCACAACTTCACTTTGTCTTTCATCAAATACCTGTGGGCCCGGTAGTACCAAGACGCGCGCGCCCCCGATTCGGTTCGCTACGCTTAGGTCGAGCGGAAACCGTGCGGGATCAGTTCAATCAGTTTATACTCCGCGGCCGCTCCGTCTTCGGCGATCAGCCGAACTACCGTCTCCGCCGGATCGTGTGAGAATTCTAGGAGAACCTGCAGGCAGCCGCCGCATGGCGTTCCACCGTCCCTCGTCGCGACCGCGATCTCGTCGATTTGGTTCTCCCCACCGAGGACCATCGCGGCTACCGCGTTACGCTCCGCGCACATGCTCATCGGATACGACGTGTTTTCCACGTTGCATCCGCCCCAGATCCGGCCGGCCGGCGTCCGAATCGCGGCGCCGACCTTGTAATGGCTATAAGGGGCATGGGCATTCTCCCTCGCTTGGCGGGCCGCTTCGATCAGATCGGACATGGCAGATTGTAGACGGAAGGATTGGAGGATTGGAGGAGCTGTGGGGCGGTTCACTCGATCTCGCCCGAGACGGGCGAGCCACATTGGCCTCCGGCCAACCGTAGCTCGGTCCTCCGGGCCGAGTCCCGGCGCTGGCGCTTACCCGTTTGCCCGCTTCCGCAGTTCCAGTCCCAACTCCTTCCACTGCGCCTCGTCGACCGTACTCGGCGCGTCCATCATCGGATCGTAGCCGCCGCCGATCTTCGGGAAGGGGATCACTTCGCGGATGTTCTCCGTATCCGTCAACACCATCGCCAGCCGGTCGATGCCCGGCGCGATGCCGCCGTGAGGAGGAGCCCCGAAGCTGAAGGCTTCCAGCATGTGCCCGAACCGCTCCTGCTGGGTGGCCTCGTCGATCCCGAGGAGAGAAAAGACCTTGGATTGGATGTCGGCGCGATGGATTCTGATCGAGCCGCTCGCCATCTCGGTGCCGTTGCAGACCACGTCGTAGCAGTCGGCGCGCACCTTCTCCGGATGGCCATCGTCGATAAAGTGGATGTCTTCCGCCTTCGGGCCGGTGAACGGATGGTGGACCGAGTCCCAACGCTTCTCTTCTTCGTTCCACTCCACGAGCGGGAAGTCGACCACCCAGCAGAAGTTGAGCACGCGCGGGTCGCGCAGTCCGCACCGCTGCCCGACCTCCTGGCGCAGCCGGTACAGCACGTTGTTACCGGCCAGGTAGCCGTCGGCGATGAAGAGCAGGAGATCGCCAGCCTCGGCTTGCGACAGCTTCAGGATCTCCGCCTGCTCATCATCCGAGAAGAACTTGACGATGGAACCATGCAGGGCCAGGGTATTGGGGTATTGGGGTGTTGGGGTATTGGGATCGTGCGCTGGGACCGACATGGTCGCAAGCCCCTTCGCGCCGAACTCCTTGCAGAACTCCTCCAACTCCCCGATCTGCTTCCGCGAAAGCTGGGCCCCGCCCGGGTAGCGCACGCAGCGCACGAAGCCGCCTCTTTCCGCCGTCGACTTGAAGACTTCGAACTCGCAAGTCTTCGCTACGCTTGTGACGTCGAAGATCTCCAGTCCGAACCGCAGGTCGGGTTTGTCGCAAGCATAGCGCCGCATCGCCTCGTCGTAGGTCAGGCGGGTGAACGACGCGACTGGCTCTTTGTCGAGCCTGAATTCATCGATGACCCCGTTCAGCACATCGCGCAGGAGGCCCTCCGTCAAGGTCAGAACGTCCTCCTGGGTCACGAAGCTCATTTCGAGGTCGAGCTGGGTGAACTCCGGCTGCCGATCCGCGCGCTGGCTCTCGTCGCGGAAGCACTTGGCGATCTGGTAGTAGCGCTCGATCCCCGCGACCATGAGAAGCTGCTTGTATTGCTGGGGGCTCTGAGGCAGGGCATACCACTTGCCCGGCTCGAGCCGGTAGGCGACGAGGTAGTCGCGCGCGCCCTCCGGGGTCGAGCGCGTGATGATCGGGGTCTCGGTCTCGATGAATCCGCGCCCGTCGAGGTAGGACCGCATGCGCCGAATGATGGAAGCCCGAACCGCGAGCCGGCGATACATCGAAGGGCGCCTGAGGTCGAGGTAGCGATGCTTAATGCGCAACTCCTCTTTGACGTTGGCCATCTGCTCCTCGTCGCTGATCGGGAAGGGAAGGGGTTTGGCCTGACTGAGGATGGAGACTTCTTCCGCCACGATCTCGATGTCGCCGGTGGCGATCTTGGCGTTCTTCGTGCCTTCGCTGCGCTCCCTCACGGTCCCTCTTACCGCGATACAGGTCTCGCTACGGATATCCAACTGGAACTTGGCGGGATCGATGAAGATCTGCACGATCCCGGTCCGGTCCCGCATGTCGACGAAGAGCAGCCCGCCCAGGTCTCGCACCTTGTGCGCCCACCCGTTCACCACCACCTGCTGCCCAGCGTCCTGGGCACGCAGCTCGCCGCACGACCGCGTCCGTTGGAGGAATGCCATTTGAGCCTAGCAGGATACCCGTGGAGCGGCGCCGTGGCCACTCTAGCCCGGGGCAGATCGAAGCGATCGCCCCCGATCGGCGGCCATCGGCGCAAATCGGCGGTTCAAATCCGGTAGAGTCAGGGCGCCTGTAGTCGCGGCTACGGAAGGAAGAGTTCCCGCTCTTCCGGCGTCGGCACGCGGCACGAATCCCGCTTGCCCCAGCGGCGGTAGCGGTTGCTCGCGGTCCGGTTGTAGAACCAGTCGCGGATCGGCCGGGGAACCAGCATAAGCAGGATTCCCGCCAACTTCCAGCCTCCGCTAAGGCCGATCAAAACCTGGGCGATCGCCGAGGACCGAATGAACTTCCGCCCGCCTATCACAAGCACAACGGTCGACAGTCCCTCCTCCGACGCGAACTCGGGAACGAGTTCGGAAGCTGTCGAGCCCTGAAGCGAGGCGAAGCGAAAAACCCTCCGTTTGTCCCGCTTGATGATCCAGTCTACGGAGCGGTTGCAGAGGTTGCAGACTCCGTCGAAGAACAGGATGGGATGCTCTTGGTTTTCCTTCCAGATCATGACGTCGGACCCACAAGCCGCAACCAACAAGCCACAAGCCACAAGTTACAAGGCGCCCGGCACCGACATCGCGAGCTGGATGAGATCGCGGCTGGGCTTGAATGTGACGTCCTCCTTCACCGTTTCGAGAACGTGGACGGGGATCTCCGGATGGCCGTCGAGGAGGGCGCCGATAACATCCTCCACAAGCTGCTCGGGCGTCGAAGCGCCGGAGGAGATCCCGACCGTGCCGTATCGCTCGCGCCACTCATGTTTGACCTCATGCGGATTAAGCAGCAGGTGCGACTCGGTGCCGAGGGAAGCCGCGACCTCGCGCAGCCGGTTCGAATTCGACGAGGTGTTCGAGCCCACGATTAGGACCAGATCGCACTGGAGGGCCAACTCGCGGATCGCCGCCTGCCGGTTCGTCGTCGCGTAGCAAATATCCTCTTTCTTCGGCGTCTCGATGTGAGGGAAGCGCCGCTTCAGGACGTCCATTGTCGCTTTGACCTCGTCCACGCTCAGTGTCGTCTGAGTGAGCACCGCTAAAGGTGGCTTGGTCGGCTCGCCCGAGAGTCCCAAGAACTCTGCGGGCAGTTCCAGCGCTTCGGCGTCCGCTGGGGTCTCGACGAGAACGATCCGACCCGGCGCTTCACCCATCGTCCCCTCCGCCTCGACGTGGCCGGCGTGGCCGATGTAAACCATGAAGTAGCCCTTTTGAGCGAAGTGCTTGGCTTCGTTGTGGACTTTGGTGACGAGGGGGCAGGTCGCGTCGATGACGGTCAGCCCGCGCTCGGTCGCCTCCGCGCGAACCCTCGGCGAGACCCCGTGCGCGGAATAAACCACGACCGAGCCGGCCGGGATCTCCGAGATCTCCTCCACGAACACCACGCCCCGCTCCTCGAAGCTGCGCACGACGTGCTCGTTGTGGACGATGGCGTGGCGCACGTACACGGGTGAGCCGTGCACCTTGAGGGCAAGATCGACCACTTCGATCGCATACGCGACCCCCGCGCAGAATCCGCGCGGCGCAGCCAGGATGATCTTGTCCACAACCTGAGTTTACCGGTAGGGGAGTGGGACGGGTATCACCTGCAGGCACCCGACACCAGGCACCAGGCACCCGGCGCCGGGCCATTTGCGTCACACTTCATACATGGACCCTGCCGCGCTCAACAAGATGCTCGAAGGCCGAATCAAGGACCTGGCCTCGATGCGGCACGGATCAAGCAAGGCCGAACTCGATGCGCGAAAAGTCCAGGTCCTCAGGGCTCTTGGCCTTTATCCGCTTCCTCCTCGCCCCGATCTCAACGCAAGAGTCACCGGAACGATCCCGCGCGACGGCTACCGGATCGAAAAGCTCCGTTACGAGTCTCGCCCGGGATTCCTCGTCACCGCCCATCTTTATCTGCCCGATCCAATACCCAATACGCCAACACCCCAATACCCAACACCTTTCCCTTTGGTCGTCAGCTCCCACGGCATTTGGAAAGGGAAGAAGTCTGCCCCCGTCTCCCAGGCCCGCGGCATCGCGTTTGCCCTCCGCGGATTCGCAACCCTGATCGTGGACGCACCCGGGAGCTTCGGTGACGATCTGAGCGTAGACGAGCGGGGCGGGATCGGCGCGCCCGGCGACCCGCAGCTTGCCATGGGTTCGCCCTGGATCGGGCACTACGCGTGGGACCTGATCCGCGGTGTCGACGCATGCCTCGGCCGAACCGACATCGATCCCGTCCATATCGCGATCACCGGCGAGGGCGACGGCGGCATCGCCGCCCTCATGGCCTTCGCTGTCGAGCCCCGATTCATCTGCGCCGCCCTCGTCTGCACGGCGCCGAGCATGGAGCAGAAGTCGCTCGAATCGATCGCTCAGCTCGGCCTGCCCGGCATCGCTCTCGCCGGCGACTTCTCCGACATCCTCGCCCTCCGCGCTCCCGCCCCGACCATGCTCCTCGCCGCCAAGGACGACGATCGCTTCCACTTCGACGACGTCGCGAAGACGGCGGAGAAGCTGGCGAAGACGAACAAGAATGCGCGCTTCGAGTCCTTCGAAGGCGGGCTCGACTACAACCGGCGCATGCGGGAAGCCGTCGCCGCATTTTTCGTCGAACAGTTTCGGAAAGAGCCGCGCCGCGAATATCTGTCCGAGCTTCGCCCACTCACCGACGGCGCGCAAAACCCTTATGCGGCCGGCACCGTGCCTCAAGACGTGCCGGACTTATTCGTCCCGAGTTCCAGGATCGCCAAACCCTGACCTTCGCGGATCTCCTAAAGCAGGGAATGGCCGACGCCAAGCCCGAGCCCGTCCACGCGGATGACCGTCTCGTCCCGTGGCTGAAATACGCGCCTATGGCCAAGCTTTCCGGCGCGTCCACTCTCGGTCTGCACGACACGCCCGCCATCCTGAACCCGAAGACCACGCCTTCGATTGGGTTGCCCGTCGATCTAGCCGACATGCGCCTCGCCTGGATGGCGGGAGTCGGGCTGCCGGAGTTCTTCGCCCAGGTCCTTCACCTCGCCCTTCCCGGCCGGCCCGAAACCTGGGAACGGGAGGCGATCGCCGGCGACGGCCTCTCCGCGATGATCGCAAGCGTGAAGACCCTCGTCAAATCGGCTTCCGTCGACAGCGCCCCGGCTCGAGTCGTCGCGGAGGGCCCGGTCGCCAGCCTCACCGCCCGGTTCCTCCGCCTCTACCGCCCCTTGCTGGAGATCGAGACGTCCCACACCTGGTCGGGATGGATGGATCTTCTCAAGACCCCGGTTCCTCAGCTGATCCAGCCGCAGGCCAGATATCTGGAGTGGCCCTCTTGGTAGGTTCGCGGTTGGCGGTCAGCAGTTGGCGGTCGAGTTCCATGAATAGGTGGCTGGCAGACTGTCCGGCTGCAACCGCGAACCGCCAACCGCCGACGGCAAACCGCGCCCGCGTCACCGGGTCAGCGTCATCCGCACCCCCGCCTCATCGGCGATGATCGGCGCGGGCGGGAGGCGTTTCGTAACGGTAATCGTGAGGCGCTGAATGATCGGATGCTCTTCCATCAGCCGGTCGCCGATCACGCGGGCCAGCCGTTCCACCGTCTTGTAGTGATGGGCTTGGCACATCGCGGTAATCCGCGCCGCCGCCGCGCCGTAGTCGACGGTCTCCGTGATGTCGTCGTTCTCGTCGGTCCCACCCTCCACATCGATTTCGAGATCGAGCTTGTAGCGATGGCCGATCACCTGCTCCTCGTGGGTTACACCGTGATGGGCGTAGAATTCCAGGCCGCGAATCAGCACCGTGTACATCGTTGAAATAATGATTGATGCTTGATGCCTGATGCCAGGTGCCTGGTGCCGAAAGGGTCCTGCTAATGGTCCGGGGGAAGCTCAGCTTCTATCCTAATCGATCAAGGTTCGAGCGCCGGTCCAACATTTGTTATGTCGTATTTGGCACAGAGCTGCGCGATGGCCTCCATGTCAGGCGAATCGTTTCGCGAAAGGGGACCCAACTCCTCGAAGAACTTGTGTCCGCCGCCCGGACAGAAAACCACGATCAGTTCAGCGGGATCATCCGTCAGGTTGAGAAAGGCGTGCGGGATATTCGAGGGAAGATAGGCAAATCCTCCCTCCTCCAAGAGGAAGACTTCGTCACCAATCCTCACCTTGAACCGCCCTTTCAGAACTTGGATGGTTTCTTCTTGCTTGTGGTGGACATGGAGCACAGGGCCACCACGGGGCGCAACCTCAACGATAAAGTAGTCGAAGGCGCCGCCGGTATCCTCGCCGGTAACCTTGAAGATGAGATCCCGGCCAGGGCCGGATTCGAGCATCAAGCCTTCTCCTGAGGCCCAAACCTTATATCGATTGTGGTTCATTTTGACTGTAAGGCGTGCCTAGGCTACCGCACTGAGATCAAGTAAACCGCCATCCCGAGTCCGACCAAAGCTAGCTGACTTTCCCAGGGCACCGCGGGTGAACCTGTTCCTGCTTACTTCGGTTCTAGGAGTGTGGCGCGTGGAACGCGTGCGGTAGAGCGGGTGCGCTGATCCATTGCCAAGGGGCCCGTGTAATAGCAAAGCGTGAGAGTAACGACTATTTGG
>Ga0209415_10010443_pt1 | contig 15801 bp, 15 predicted proteins | sample PeaSoiSIISIP2007_FD_187696 | JGI IMG/M metagenome (GOLD analysis project Ga0209415, IMG submission 187696) | Peat soil microbial communities from Weissenstadt, Germany - SII-SIP-2007 (SPAdes) (version 2) | ecosystem: Environmental > Terrestrial > Soil > Wetlands > Peat | place: Germany...
TCACGTGGTCTTCTACGAAGAGATGGTCGATGATCCCCGTGGCGAGCTCGAGAGGCTTCAGACCTATTTGCGGGGCTTCGGTTCGGACCGGTGGGAGCTCCGGGGCGGCTCGGCGACGGGTGTGACGAGGCCGTCGGGCACCAACTACCGGGGCACGGACGTGACGTCAGGCTCACGTCGCCTCGACCAGTGGGTCGACGAGATCCCCGCCGGCCGGGTCGAGCGCGCGTTGACACTCATGCGCGGATTCGGGCTCGATCGCATCTACGACTCGTCCACCAGGCCGGTGATCCCGGCTGGCGGGGTCCTGCTCGGTGGTCGGACGGCCCCACCTTCCGTCGCCCTGTGAACTCCTGAGACTGGACGCTCTCGGACGTCTCCGTCAGCCTTCGATCCGTAACCACCGTTGACCGTTGGCCACGCCGTAGTCGAGCTGGCAGACCCTCAGTCCCCGCCTCTCACAGGCGGTGGCCACCCCGTGAAAGGGGTGGCGGACCATGCCCGAGACGGCGGAGTGGTGGCTCCGGCCCACCCACGAGCCGCGGTCGTTCTCTGTTCGGGTCGGGATCCGCCGCGCCAACTCGGGGAGGCGCGCCGGCAACGCCGGGACGCGGTCGGCAGGCAGGTACGAGGCCAGGAACACCCCGCCGGGCGAGGTGGCGACGAACGAGTCGAGCATGGTCTCGATCTGCGCGAATGACGCGTGGGTCCACACGGACCGGGCCAGGACGAAATCGAAGGCGACGCCGAACTCCGAGAAGTCGAACCTGTCGTTGTCGGAGAAGGCGGGGGCCGCCCGGGCCAGGATCTCCGGCTCCACGATGACCTCGAGGCCTGCCTGGAGCATCTCGGTGTTGGGCTCGATCCCGAAGTAACAGGCCGGGTCCAGGAAGTGCATGAGCCAGTAGCCGCCCCGCAGGCACCCACACCCCACGTCGAGAACCCGGGCCTGCGGCCACAGGCCCTCGTGCAGCATCATCTCGAGCTGCAGTCGGCCGACCGAGGCGAAGTCCCTGGGTGGTCCTCCGACGAACATCGACTTGGACAGCCGTTGAGCCCGCGATTGAAGGGCGTCCGCCGAGCCATCTCCGGTTCTCATAACCGAGCCATCTCCGGTTCTCATAGAGGCGCAACCCGATCACGGCAGCCTAATCCCCGTCTCCGTCCGCCCGAGGCGTCATCGAGAGCGGTCGCGGTTCACCTTCGGCCATGTTCCCTCGGCGCTTCTGTAGCCTGGGCGATCTGTGCGGGAGACACGATGACCGGGATCGGCGCGCGCCGCCTCGTGGCGGCACGATGGCGTGACGGTCTATGAAGATCCTCTGCGTGCTGCAGGACTTCCCGTGGCCGACCCGCCTGGGGACCCATCTGCGCTCGCAACAGGTGGTCACATGTCTGGCCGGAATGGGTGAGCTCGATCTCTTCAGCCTGGTCTACCCGAACCGACCCGAGCCCTGTGACCTGCCCCCCGACGTGAGGGTCGCCCGCCTCGAGGTCGTCACCAGCGCGAAACCCGACTACTCGGTCGGCCGTCGACTGCGCTGGCTCATGTCCCGAGGTCGACCCCTGGAGGTGATCGCCGCCGAATCGGCAGCCCTGCGCGCCCGATTCGCGGCGTGGGCCGACGACTCGTACGACCTCGTCTGGATCCATCGGGCGGGGACCTTCGAGCTGATCGGACGTCCCCGACTCGGCCGGACGATCGTCGACCTCGACGACCTCGAGGACCAGAAGATCCTGGGGCGGCTCGACGCGATGCGACGACAGCCGTCCTCAGGTGGCGTACGCGGGGCGGTCCACAGGCATGCCGCCGCCGCTCAGGCGGGGCGCAACGCCTCGCGGTGGGTCCGGTTCCAACAGGGCGTGGCCCGGTCGGTCGACACGGTGGTCCTGTGCTCTCAGGACGACCTCGAGGTCGCCGGTCTCCCGAACGCCGTCGTCGTGCCCAACGGCTACGACGCTCCGGAGAACCCCCTCGGGCGTCTCGATGTCGGCGATCCGCCGGTGATCATGTTCCAGGGGAGCATGCGCTACGGGCCGAACACCGACGGCGCGCGCTGGTTCGTCACCGACATCGCCCCCCTCGTCCGTCGGCAGTTGCCCGGTCTCCAGATCAGGTTGGTGGGGGACCCGGACGGCGTGGTGAGGGGACTCGACCGACGGCCCCAGGTCACCGTGGTCGGGAGCGTTGAGTCGATGGACGGTGAGTTGGCCCGCGCCGACCTGGCTGTGGTCCCCCTGCGCTATGCCAGCGGCACCCGGCTCAAGATCCTCGAGGCCTTGGCGCACCGGATCCCCGTCGTGTCGACCACGATCGGCGCAGAGGGCCTCGGGCTCGAGCCCGGTCGGCACTTGCTCGTGGCCGACGACGCCGAAGGTTTCGCTCGGGCGTGCGTGGCCGCTCTCACCCAACCGGAGTTGCGGGGCCGGCTCGTCGCCGAAGGGCAGGCCGCCTTCCTCCAGAGCCATCAGTGGTCCCGCGCACATGAACGCATCCGCTCCCTCGCCCTGGGGAGCACGGCGCCGGCGGGACGCGGTCCCGGGTCGTCGTAGAGCTCGTCCGGCGCGACGCGACCAGGATGGCCAACATGTGGGACACCCTCCGCCTGCGGCCGGTGCGGTTCGCCGTGCGGAGCAGGATCCGGCGGCTGACCCGGACACCCTTCGACGTCGGGGCTGGTCCTGCGGTCCTCGTGCACTGCGCCCACCACAAGGTCGGCACGGTGTGGTTCCAGCGCGTCCTGTCGACGGTGGCCGGGTATTACGGCCTGCGTTTCACCGAAGTACCGGTGTCCTATGGACGGTCGACTTCGGCGACGCCGGCAGCGGGTGTGGACGTCGTGGTGTACGACCGGGCCAACGACTTCCATCCGCGGGATCTGGCGCCCCGCCCGTACCGGGCGTCCCATTTGATCCGGGACCCGAGAGACGTCGTGGTGTCGGGTTATCACTACCACCTGCGGACCGACGAGTCGTGGGCGCACGAGCCGAAGGACCGGTACGGCGGACTCAGCTATCAGGCCTTTCTGCGCAGCCTGGACGAACACGACGGCCTCATGGCCGAGATCGAACGATCGGCGCGCTCGACCCTGGCCGACATGGCTGCCTGGACCTATGGAGGACCGGCGATCCTCGAATTGCGCTACGAGGATGCCGTGCGCGACGAGACGGGGACCTTCGCCGGCCTCTTCAGGTTCTACGGCTTCACCGACACCGCCGTCGACCGGGGCTTGAGGATCGTCGAACAATTCAGCCGGCAGCACGGTCCTCTCGCCGCCGACGCCGACCCCCATGTCCGGTCGGGGGAGCCCGGAGAATGGCGCCGGCATCTGGGCTCCGACCACGTGGACCGGCTCAAGGAGCTCACCGGGGATCTCGTGATCCGACTCGGCTACGAGACGGACCCCGATTGGTGAGCGAGGGACCGGACGAGCGTCCTGATCCGCTCGTCGGCGGCCCCCCACTGGAAGTGGGACAGGAACGCCTTCTGCGCTTCGTCGACGAGACGTCGGCGGAGGAGGGGCTCCTCGAGTAGTCGTACGCAGGCGGCCGCGAAACCCTCGGGGTCGTCGGCGATCAACAGGTGGCGTCCGTCCTCGAAGCCCAGTCCCTCCGCCCCCAGCGTCGTCGAGACGACGGGGATGCGGTGGGCCGCGGCCTCCAGGATCTTCACCCGTGTCCCGCTTCCGTAGCGGACGGGCACCACCACCAGGTCCGTCCGGGCCAGCTCGGGCTCGATGGCCGGGACCCACCCGACCACGGTGATCTCGGGCGGCCGGTGGAGCCGGGCCACCGATGCGCTCGGCTCTCCTACGAGCCTCAGGGTCACGTCGTCCACACGCGCTTTGATCCGGGGAAAGATGCTCTTCACCAAGAAGCGCGCCGCGTCGGCGTTCGGTGGGTAGCCGTAGGACCCGGCCAGCAACAAGGTGGGGGGATGGGAGACCTCTTCGCGGCCGAGGGGGAGGGCCGGAGCCTCGTACCCGTTCGGAACGACCGTCACGTTGGCCAGGCCCGAGCGCTCGGCGTCGTTCTCGCTGCACAGGACGACCCGGTCGACATCGGCGGCCACCGAGCGTTGGAAGCGGGACCAACGTGACGCGTTCGCCCTGGCCTGGACGTGGCTCAGGGCACGGCGCGCCCGCGCGGCGATACCTCCGACGGCGTCATCGGCATCTGCGGCCGACAACCGGCCCAAGATCTTGCGGTCCTCGAGGTCGTCGAGGTCGACGACGGTGGGTCCCAATCGAGGTCGGCCGAGGAGCTCGAACGACGCCGCCTTACTGAACCAGGCGATGTCGTAGGCGTCGCGTCGCCAGGAGTCGAACTGGCGACGGGGGTCACGCGAGTCCTCCTGGACGAGCTCGAGCGGCAACCCCGAGGACGTGAGCCACCGGAGCCGTCGTCCGGGGGACCAGGTGGGAGGGGGACGGACGACGGTCTTCACTCGGACATTCGCCAGCCCCGACGGAAGGACGCAGGGCTCACTGCGGCGCGCCGGCACGAAGACGAACAGGTCGGTCTGTCCGAGCCCCGACGCGACGTTGATCACCTCGGCCAGTCGCAGGTGCGAGCCGAGCCGCACCGGCCAGGGGAAGTCCTGGCCGACGACCAGGAACCTCAAGATGAGGAGACGCGTCTATCGCTGACAGGCGTCATGTGGAGCGTCGGTGGGCACCGCTACTTGGAGTGCAACCCGAGGATGGTCACGACGAATCCGGCGGTCAGCAGGACACCGGCGACGATCATGGCTGACCGTTCCACGACGCGGCCCATCGCTCGCAGGCCGAACAGTCCGGACAGGATGACGGCGACCCCACCCACGGCGGCGATGGCGAGTCCGATCTCCTGCATGTGGCGCTTCGACGCGGCGGTCGTAAGAAGTAGTAGATGCATCGGCGGAGTATCGCTTATCTCTCATCGAGATGCCAGAACACTGAGAATGGCCTGAGAGCAGCCCATTCTCCCACCGGTGACGGACCTCTCCCGCCTGAATGCGGCTGTCGTGGCGGTAGCGTCGGCGTCCATGGCGCTCTACGCACTCGGTGACCTGATCCCCACTGTCGACGCTCACGCCTTCGTCCATCCCGACGCCGTGGTCATCGGCGCCGTGCGGCTCGGACCGGACGCCACGGTCTGGCCCGGCGCTGTCCTGCGGGGTGACTACGGGGAGATCGTCGTCGGAGCCCGGACGTCCATCCAGGACGGCACCGTCATCCACGCCGGCCCCGGTTTCCCCACGCTCGTCGGAGAGGGCTGTGTCGTCGGCCATCTCGTCCATCTCGAGGGGTGCGTCCTCGAGGACGAGTGTCTCGTCGGCTCCGGTGCCGTGGTCCTCCACCACGCCCGGGTGGGAACGGGCGCCACGGTGGGGGCGGGCGCGGTCGTGCCCAACCGGGTCCAGGTTCCGCCCCGGGCCCTGGCCGTCGGCGTCCCCGTCGTCGTGAGACCCGAGCGCTCGAACGTCGACGGCATACGGGCGGCGGCCGAGGAGTACGTCCGAAACGGCAGCCGTTACCGTGCGGAGCTTCGGCGCGTCGACTGATCCCTACTGCTCTGGCGGTGGCGACTTCTCGGCACGGCGGAGAATCACGGCCACGGGCGGTGCGGGATAACCGGCACGTTCACCCGGACGCCAACCGGCGGCCAGCTTCTGTTCGGCGATGCCGCCGTCGGCCCAGATGTGACAGGTGTTACGCGGGAAGAGAGTCGGGCGCGCCGACGGTGCCGCGTCGAGGTGTTGCCAGTCGCGGTCGCGCGCCCGGCACGACGTCATGGCCTGGACCACGACCGGTCCGAGCGCACGGGCCAGCTGGTCGAGGTGGGTGCACCCCCGGGCGCCGCCGAAGCGTTCCTGGACCGCACGCGTGTACCCGCGACCGATGTTCAGACCGACGAGTCCTTCGAACGCACCGGAGATGTCCGGGCATTCGGCGTGCGGGAAGCGCGCCATCGTGGCCACCGCCGACATGATGGTGAGATCCTCTTTGCGGACACCGAGGGTCAGATCCATGTCGTGGACATGCTCGACCCGGTCGCTGTCGGCCGCCCACGGGCGCTCGTCCCGGAGCCTTCCGGTGACCGACAGGGTCTCCCCCTCGTCGAATGCCTCGAATTCGATGATGCGTCGATGGACGGCCGTCCTCCCGTTGGTCATGGGCGTGATCCTCGCACTCCGAGCGGTCCCGGGTAGCTCCCCTCCGCAAGAGTGAGTCTCTACGTAAGGGTGAGAGTTCTGGATCACCTAGAGGCCCGGGTCGGCCTCCCGTGAGCAAACCGCAGGTCACGGGGTCGCCCTGTCGAGGGTCCGGCGGTCGGGGGGCGGCGAAGGACCCCGGTGGGCTGGGCCGGTGGGGGACAGGCGGTTTCTCCTTGAGAATGCTGGAGAACTGTGGTCACAGGCGACCGCCGAGCGGGCGGCGCGGCGGTCGCCGATCGCGACGGCCGGGCGACAGGTGACACGTCCGTAACTACCCCCGTGTGACCAGTTTGGGGTTAGGATGACTCTGCACTTGAGGTGGAGGAGGAACCCCGAGATGGTCGATCGTTCCATGCGCAACGCGACAGGTTCCGTGTCGAGCGCGCCGAGCCAGGTACCCGACGGATTTCGCGGACCTCAGGTTTGCGCGCTGATCGGGATCACCTATCGCCAGCTCGACTACTGGGCGCGCACGGGTCTCTTGCGTCCGTCCATCGCCGATGCCCGCGGCAGCGGGACACAGCGCCGGTACTCGTACCACGACGTCCTTGAGTTGAAAGTCATCAAGCAACTGCTCGACGCCGGCATTTCGCTCCAGCGGGCGCGGCGCGCTGTCGAATGCATGCGCGACGGCCTGGGGGGCGACCTGGCCGCCACCAATCTCGTCCTCGTCGGAACAGACTCGGTCCTCGCCCATAGCGACGGGGAGGTCGTCGATCTGTTGAAGGGTGGGCAGGGGGTTCTGAACATCGTTCCCCTGTCTGGTGTGGTCGAAGAACTGAACGCCGACATCCGTCGGATCGAGAGTGACGCGCAGGGCCCTTCCGCGGCCGGCAGCCCGTTGGAGGCGGCGGAGGCGGCGGGCGGCTGACGGTGCGGCCTCGATGCCACCGGGGGAAGAGATGACGATGCCCTTCGCACACGAGTCCGAGCGACATTTCGCCGAGCTCCTCGACTTCTACGGCGTGCGGTGGGAATACGAGCCCGTCGAGTTCACCCTCGAGTGGCACGAGGACGGAACTCCGGCGGCGGCATTCCGACCTGACTTCTATCTTCCGGACCACGGGTGCTTCATCGAGCTGACGACGCTGTCGCAGAAGCTCGTGACCCGGAAGAACGCCAAGGTGCGTCGGCTACAGGAGCTCCACCCCGCGGTGGAGGTGAAGCTGCTCTACCAACGGGACTATCTCGCCCTGCTGGGCAAGTACGGGTTCTCCCGACCGTCGTCGCCCGCCGCCTAGGTGTGTCATCCGGCGCAGGGCGTGCGTGCCCGTCTGACGAGCTGAAGGAGACCTGAGCGAGAGGTCAGCCGCGTTCGTGGGTGAGCGTCGGGTGGCCGGGGCGACCGACGGTATGCTCCCGCGCTGCCCATGCCTGAACGCGACGGATCCCACGGCGACACCGGCCCGGGGCGGGACGTGCGTGCCGACACCGTCGGGCTCCCGCCGGCGCGCCGGAGACTCGGTCGCCAGGCGCGCCTCGTGCGCCGGGCCGTCCGGCACCCCACGGCTGTGCCCCGGCGGATCCGGTGGGTCGCCTCACCCCGGGTGGCCTACCTCGATCTGCGGCACGACGAAAGCCGGGCCGTGCTGCTCGCCAGCAGCGGGCGGAGCGGGTCCACATGGTTGTCGGAGATGCTGGTCCAGGCCTTCGCCTGCCGGGTGCTGTTCGAACCCTGGCGGAGCCGGCAGGGGCGACCCCACGGAGCGCCGGAGTGGGGGTACTACGTCGACCGGGGCGCTCACGACCCCGCCCTCACCACCGCTCTTCGGCGCACATTCGCCGGTCGCCTCCGGAGCCGCTGGGTCGACCAGGACAACGCCGTGCGGCTGCCCCGCCGACGGCTGGTGAAGGAGATCCGGACGACGAACCTCCTCCCATGGGTGGCGGCGCGTTTCCCCGACCTGCCGATGCTGTTCCTCATGAGGCACCCGGTGGCCGTGGCCAGGTCGGCCACCGACCTCGGCTGGGACCCCGGTCTCGGCCACTATCTGACCCAGGCCGACCTCATGAACGGTCCGATGTCCCCGTTCGCCGATCTCCTCGCCGAGCGGGCGGGGTCGGCCGATCTCTTTGAACAGCACGTCCTGCGCTGGTGCCTGGAGAACCTCGTTCCGGTGAGCCTCCTGTCGCCGGGCACGGCGCTCGTGGTCTTCTACGAGTCGCTGCGGCGCGACCCGGCCCTGGAGTTCCGACGGGTGGCCGACTACGTCAGCCGGTCATCGCGTGGCCGGTGGCCGTTCGATCCGGGCCGTCCGGTCGCGTTCGACCGTGTATCGCTCACCGACTACCGGGGGAGCGCCGTGGCCTCTGGGCGCGACGGAACCGATCGCTGGCCCGACGAGGTGGCCTCGGGCGACGTCGACCGGGCCGTCGAGCTCCTCGCCGCCTTCGGTCTCGACCGCATCTACGACAGGACGCCGACGCCACGCCTGCACCCCGACGACGTCCTCCTCGGCGCCGCCGATCCGCCGACGTCGTGAGCCCGGCCCGTCATCTCCGGAACCGTCATCTCCGGAAGTCGGTGCTCAGGCGAACCCCGCCGCCCGCAGTTTGTCGGCCAGGATGGGGGCCAACGGCCCGTAATCGAGGTGGTGGTTGTGCGGATCGGGATGCACGAAGCGCGACGCCACCAGACCGGTCCCCTCATCGAGGATGTCCTGCTCGTAGTCGACCAGCCCACAACCGTGCTCGGCGGCTCTGGTGCGTAGCTGCTGGCAGAACCACCGTGTCAGCTCGGTGCGGGCCGCGATATCGGCCTTCACCGAGCCGCGGGCGCCATCGAGTCCCTTCCAGCGGGCCAGGTCGACGATGGTGGGAAGGGCAACAGTGGTGAGCAGGATCGTCCGCGGGCTCCGACCGCGCAGATCGTCCAGGAAGGCGAAGAGGGCGTCGAGTGACCGGGCCGCCTCTTCCTTCACATCGGTACCGTCGCGTTCGGCCAGCGACCAGAGCAGGTAGCCGCAGTCCACTTCACCCAGGCAGAACAGGATGGGGGCGTCGGGCGGGATCCGGCCGATGAAGCGCTCGAACGTCGACAACGCCCCGGTCCTCGAGTCCGGGTTGCTCATGCCGCGAGCGGTCGCCCCGCCCACCGGGAGGACGTTCAGCCACGTACGGACGAGGAGCTTCCGCCGGCGGATGGCGATGTAGGCGTCGCAGTGGCTGTCTCCGAGGCAGAGCAGGATCTGCTTGTCGCGGCGACGCGCCATCCCGTACCAGAGGGGGGAGGATCCGATCCAGGCGCGCGCCGCCAGCTTCCGGTCGGGCCATTGGATGCGGAAGCGGTGGATGCGACGCCACACCGGCCTGACGACGGGAAGGCGCTTGATGCGCCGGCGCAGAGTCGGTGGGGGCCCGTTGGTCGCAGCCGTCGAGCCGGCGATCGCGCCTGGTCGGTCGGTGGTCACGTCGGGACGATACCCGACCCCCGCGGCGGGACCGGGCTCCGACGGTATGCTCCATCGTCCGCTATGAGTGACGTCGCGCCGGAGCCCCGGCCCCGGTGGGAACGGGAACTGCCGCCCCGGGGCGGACACCTACGGCGGGAATTGGCCTTCGCCTATCACGCGGCGCGCCGGCCACGGCTTCTCCGGCGTCGGCTCCGTCGGGCGTCGTCGCCGAAGGTCTCGTATCTTCAGCTCAACCACGATCCGGCCCGGGCCTTGCTGCTGGCCAGTAGTGGACGGAGTGGATCGACCTGGCTCTCGGACGTCGTCGCCGACGCCTTCGGCTGCCGGGTCCTGTTCGAACCGCTGCGGCCCAAGCGGCTGCGTCCGCCGGAAGCCACCTTGTGGGGGTACTACGTGGACCCCGCCGTCGCTGACTCCGGGCTGGAGACGTCTCTCGGGCGAATCCTGGCCGGCCGAGTGCGCGACGAGTGGGTCGACCGGTTCAACACCAGACGGATCAGTCGGAACCGCCTGGTGAAGGAGATCCGGGCCACGAATCTGCTGCCCTGGGTCGTCGCCCATTTCCGGAACGTCCCCGTGGTCTACCTGTTGCGGCATCCGGTGTCGGTGGCCGTCTCGGCCACCGCTCTCGGCTGGGATCCCTGCCTCGACGACTTCCTCGGACAGCGGCCCCTCATGGACGGCCCCCTTCTCCGGCACGCTGGGGTGATCGCTCGGCTCGCCGCAGGTGCCGACCTCTTCGAACGACACGTCCTGCGGTGGTGCCTCGAGAACGTCGTCCCCGTCGAGTTGCTCCCGGCCGGTTCGGTGCACGTCGTGTTCTACGAGGCGCTCGTCGAGGATCCCGAGGGGGAGTTCCACCGACTGCTGACCTTCTTGCGCCGTTACGGCGCCGGCGGATGGGATGCTCCGGGAGTAGTCCGGCCCGACTTCGAGCGGGCGTCGATCACCAATCTGCTCGGCACCGCCATCACCCTCGGCCCCGAAGCGCTCGACGCCTGGCCGCCGGCCGCCACGCCCGACCGGGTCGACCGGGCCGTCGCCATCGCCGCCGAATTCGGGCTGGACCGGATCTACGGCACCTCGCCCCGGCCGCAGATCGACCCGGCCGAGGTGCTGCTGGGGCCCTCTCCGCCATAGGTGATCGAGGGGGAGTCCCGTGGGTGGGCGCCCGAGTCCGGGCCCGGAACCGTCGACACACCTCGGGAAGGACCCGGCGGGCCGGTCGAGCCTCTGGCGGCCGGGCCGACCAGGCAAAGCACACCAATAGGGCTGGGCGCCGTACCAATTAGGCTGGGCGCCGTGACGCCCCCCGACTCCCCGCCGTCCTCGGCCGGCGCGCCCGTTCAGGACGACTCCTCGCAGGCGCTGCGCCACTCGCCGCTGGAGCAGTGCCACCGGGTGCTCGGGGCCAAATTGGTGGGGTTCGGGGGCTGGCTGATGCCCCTCGCCTACCCCACGGGCACGTTGACCGAGCACCGGGCGTGTCGGAACGCGGCGGTGGCCTTCGACGTGAGCCACCTCGGGACGGTCCGGCTGGAGGGGACGGCCGCCTTCGATGTCCTGCAGCGCGAGCTGACCAACGATCTGCGGAAGATCGCACCCGGGCGGGCCCAGTACACCCACCTGCTCGACCCCGATGACGGGTCGGTGGCCGACGACATCATCGTGTGGTGGATAGCCGACACGGTGTTCGACGTCATGCCCAACGCCTCCAACACACAGAGGGTGCGAGAGGCGATCGGGGGACGCGACACGACGGCCGACCGGGCGGTGATCGCCGTCCAAGGACCCGAGGCCCGTCGGCGGCTCGCGTCCGTGGCCCCCGAGGCGGCCGGGGTGGCGCGCTTCGGTGTAGGGGCGTTCACGTGGCGGGGGGCCTCCTGCACGGTGGCGGGCACCGGCTACACGGGGGAGGACGGTGTCGAATGTGCGGTCCCCGCCGCTCACGCCGTCGCCTTCTGGCAGGCGCTGCTCGATGAAGGAGTCGTCCCCGCCGGCCTGGGGGCGCGCGACACGTTGCGGCTCGAAGCCGGCCTGCCCCTGCACGGACAGGACCTCGGTCCCGGGATCACGCCGCTGCAGGCGGGGTTGGGCTGGGTGGTCGGGTGGGAGAAGGGGGACTTCCGGGGTCGGGCCCCGCTCGCACGCGAGCGTGACGCCGGGCCCCGGCGGCGGTTGAAAGGCATCGTGGCCGACGGCCGCCAGCCCCCCCGCCACGACGACGCCGTCCTGAAGGGCGACGAGAAGGTGGGCCGGGTCACGAGTGGGAACTTCTCTCCGGTGCTCGAGAGGGGGATCGCCCTGGCCCTGATCGAGACGGCCACCGCCATCGGCGACGGCGACGCTGTGGTGCTCGAGGTGCGCGGCCGGCACCTGCCCGGCTACGTCGCTGCCTTGCCGTTCGTGCCTGCCGGCCAGCGGGTCGGCCGGGTCGGGGGTGGGGGCTGATGTCGGGGTACTCGCCGCACACAGACGCCGAGGTGGCTCAGATGCTCGGGTTCCTCGGTCTCTCGACACTCGACGACCTCTTCGACGTCGTCCCGGCCGCGCTGCGGCTGGCCGGGGGTCTCGATCTGGCCGACGGGATGACGGAGCCCGACGTGCTCGCGTACATGGGCGATCTGGCCCGGACCAACCGTCCGGCCGGGCGCGACCTGGTGTGCTTCGCCGGGGGCGGGGCCTACGACCACGAGGTGCCCCCGGTCACCCGGGCCCTCGCCTCGCGTTCGGAGTTCGTGACGTCGTACACCCCCTACCAACCCGAGGTGGCCCAGGGGGTGCTGCAGGCCGTGTTCGAGTTCCAGACCCTCGTCGCCCGGCTGACGGGGATGGAGGTGGCGAACGCCTCGCTCTACGACGGGGCGGCGGCCACCGTGGAGGCCGTGAACCTCGGTGTCGCCGCCTCGGGGCGCGACACGGTGTGGGTGTCGCGGGGGCTCAACCCCGCCTGGCGGGAGGTCCTGGCCACGTTCGGGGCGGGGACCGGTCACCGGCTGGTGGAGGTGCCCCTCACCGACGGGACGACGCGGTGGGCCGAGTCGGCGCCCGGTACCGGGGAGGAGCCCGGGGTGGTGGTGGTCGCCTACCCGAACTACCTCGGGTGTCTCGAAGACCTGTCCGCGGCTCGGGCGGTGTGCGACCGGACAGGGGCCCTGCTGGTGGTGGCGTTCGACCCCATCGCCGCCGGCGTGCTGCGCTCCCCGGCGGCCTGGGGCGCCGACGTGGTGGTGGGGGAGGGGCAGGTCCTGGGGATGCCGTTGAGCTTCGGGGGTCCGTATCTGGGGCTGTTCGCCTGCGGGCTGGCCCAGGTCCGACGGTTGCCGGGCCGGCTGGTGGGGGAGACGGTCGACGCCGAGGGCCGGCGGGCCTACGTCTCCACCCTGCGCGCCCGCGAGCAGGACATCCGCCGGGAGAAGGCCACGTCGAACGTCTGCACCAACCAGACCCTCATGGCCGTGACGGCCGCCATCCAGCTGGGCTGGCTGGGGACGACGGGGATCGCCGAGGTGGCCCGGCGCTCGGCGCAGGGCGCGCACTACTGCCGGACCAAGCTCCTCGGGCTCTCCGGTGTCGAACCGCTCGTGGACGGCCCCGTGCTCCGGGAGTTCGCCATCCGGCTGCCTGTGGCCGCTCCCGTGGCCATCGAGCGACTGGTCGACGAAGGGTTCCTGGCCGGGATCGCCCTGGACCCCGGCTACACGTCGGGGAGCGACGACGGGCTCCTCGTCGCCGTGACCGAGCGTCGGACGCGGACCGAGATCGACGCCTTCGTCGACGCCGTGGCCAAGGTGGTGCGCTGATGGCGGCGGCCGGGGGCCGGGCCTCGAGTGCACCCCTGCTCGGACGCGACACCGAACCCACGCTCTTCGAGCTCTCCGAGCGGGGGCGGCGGTCGTGGCAGTTGCGGACCACGGCTGTCCCCGAGACGCCGCTCGAGGATTTCGTGCCCGAAGGGCACCTTCGAGACGGCCCTCCCGAATTGGCCGAGGTGTCCGAGCGGGATCTGGTGGCCCACTTCACCCGGCTCAGTCACCGGCAGTTCTCGGTGGACCTCGGGGCCTACCCCCTCGGGTCGTGCACGATGAAGTACAACCCCAAGATGTGCGACGCGGTGGCGTCGCTGCCGGGTCTGGCCGACGTCCATCCGGCGGCGCCGGCGTCGTGCAGCCAGGGGTGGCTGCAGCTGCTGGTCGAGCTCGAGGGGCAGTTGTGCGAGATCACGGGGATGGCCGCGGCCACCCTGCAGCCGGCCGCCGGGGCCGCCGGCGAACTCACCGGTCTGCTGCTCATGCGGGCCTGGCACGAGGCCCAGGGGAGCAGCCGGCACAAGGTGGTCATCCCCGACTCGGCCCACGGGACCAATCCGGCGTCGGTGACGCTCGGGGGCTACGAGGTGGTGACGGTGCCGAGCGACGACCGGGGCTGTGTCGACCTCGCCGCGCTGCGCTCCGTGCTCGACGACGACGTCGCCGGGATCATGCTCACCAACCCGAACACGCTGGGGCTGTTCGAAGAGGACATCGTGGCCATCGCCGGGGCCGTGCACGAGGTGGGCGGGCTCCTCTACTACGACGGGGCCAATCTCAACGCCATCGTCGGGGTGGTCCGCCCGGGGGACATGGGCTTCGACATCGTCCACCTCAACCTGCACAAGACCTTCGCCACCCCCCACGGCGGGGGTGGACCGGGGGCCGGTCCGGTGGCGGTCTCCGAGCGGCTGGTGCCCTACCTGCCGGGGCCCCGCCCGACCCTGCTGGCCGACGGGGCCGGGACCCGGTACGGATGGGCGACGACGCCGGAGTCGATCGGACGGGTCCACTCCTGGCACGGGAACGCTCTGGTGCTCGCCCGGGCGCTCGCCTACCTGCTCGTCCACGGGGGGGACGGCCTGGAGCAGGTGGCCCGACTGGCGGTGCTGAACGCCAACTGGCTGCGGACGCGGCTGTCGGGAACCTTCGACGTCCCCTACGACCGGCCGTGCATGCACGAGTGCGTGCTGTCGGCCGCCTCGCTCAAGAAGGCGACCGGGGTGAGGGCGCTCGATGTGGCCAAGCGGCTCCTGGAGGAGGGCTTCCACTCACCGACGGTCTACTTCCCGCTCATCGTGGAGGAGGCTCTCATGCTCGAGCCCACCGAGACCGAGAGCCTGCAGACCCTGGAGGCTCTGGCCACCGCCCTGGAGAAGATCGCCGCCGAGGCGGGAGAGCCGGGCGGCGCCGGGCGGGCGGCCGAGGCGCCCCATGCCACCCCGGTGCGCCGCGTCGACGAGGCGCGGGCGGCGAGGACCCTCGTTCCCACCTTCGACGCCCGCCGCTGAACCGGTCGGAGCGGGTCCGCTCAGGGACGGGTGGCCCCGTCGGCCTTGCTCTGCTTGGCCTCGCGCTCCGCCTGGTGGTCGGTGATGGCCTGCATGATGGCGCCCCCGACGGCCCCGATGAACTCGGGACGGTTCTCGGCCGCCCAGTCGCGCGAGCCGACCAGCGAGGGGAGCGATCCCTGGAAGTGGGGGATGACCTCGCGGGCGAAGAGCTCGTAGGAGTGGAGGGTCGCCTCACGGTCCGCCCACTCGTGGGCCATGAGGAGGAAGGTCCCGAAGCCGCCGGACTGGTCGATGAGCCGCGTGATCTGGGCCACCGCCATCTCCGGGGTCCCGACCACGGCGAAGCCCGTCTCCATGAGGGCGTCCACCAGCTTGTCGGGGTCGAGGGTGGCGGGCGCCAGGGGGAGCGCGGCGACGCGCTCGAAGTAGTCGACCCACTGGGCCAGACCGAAGGCGACGTCGCGGCGCGCCTGCTCCTCTGTCTCGGCGATGTGCATGGGCCCCACGAGTCGCCACCGGGACCGGTCGACGGTGGTGCCGAATTCGGCGGCCCGTTCCTCCATGGTCACCCAGTGCGATCCGAGGATGTCGAACCCGCCGGCGGTGGTGGCCCCGATGGAGAGCAGCGAGAGACCGAAACGGCCGGCCGCTCTCGGTCCCGCCGGCGAGACCTGGGCGGCCACGGCCACCTCGAAACGCGGGTGGGTGTAGGGCCGGAGCTGGAGCCGGGCGTCGCGCAGGGTGAACCAGCCCGCCTCCCGGGTCACCAGCTCGGAGCCGTCGAGAAGGGCCAGGATGGCCTCCAGGGACTCCTCCATCCGGTCGCGCTGGACGGCGGGGTCGATGCCCATCATGAAGGCGTCGGA
>Ga0209415_10010446_pt1 | contig 15799 bp, 14 predicted proteins | sample PeaSoiSIISIP2007_FD_187696 | JGI IMG/M metagenome (GOLD analysis project Ga0209415, IMG submission 187696) | Peat soil microbial communities from Weissenstadt, Germany - SII-SIP-2007 (SPAdes) (version 2) | ecosystem: Environmental > Terrestrial > Soil > Wetlands > Peat | place: Germany...
ACGTCCCTGCTCGTCCCGGAATCCACGACGGTGGCGATCTGCGTCATCGTCGCCTGGCTGGTCGGCTGGACCGCCCTCGGTGCGTGGCGCATGATCAGAAGGGACGCCTGAGCATCACCGTCCTCCGGCGAGAGCGGGTCTCACGCTGCTGTCCGCCGCGGCTGTGCACCGTGGACGACGTCGAGCGCGCCGACGGCGCCGAGGACGGCGGTGAGCCGGAATAGGTCGGGTCAGCGGCAGGTTGTCGCCGGTGGTGGGTAGGTCGAGTGTGACGAGTGGCGGACGGGCACCCGAGATGGGGGCCATGTCGGTCCTCGACCTGGCGGTGGTCGCCGACGACTCGGGCATCGGCCGAGCACTCGAGGAGTCAATCGAGCTCGCCCGGGCGGCGGAATCACTCGGGTACCGACGCTTCTGGGTGGCCGAGCACCACAACATGCCGGGCATCGCCAGCTCGGCCACCGCGGTCCTGATCGGTCACATCGCCACGGCCACGACGACGCTGCGGGTGGGGTCGGGGGGGATCATGCTCCCCAACCACGCACCACTGGTGGTGGCAGAGCAATTCGGGACCTTGGAGGCGTTGCATCCCGGTCGCATCGATCTCGGCCTGGGACGGGCACCGGGCACCGACCAGGTCACGGCCCTGGCGTTGCGTCGCACACCGCAAGCCCTGGCCGCCGACGACTTCCCCCAGCAACTCGGTGAGCTGTTGGCGTTCTTCTCCGGGCGGTTTCCCGAGAACCATCCCTTTGGCGCCATCACGGCCGTGCCTGGGTACGGCAACCAACCCGAACTGTGGTTGCTCGGGTCGAGCGGGTTCAGCGCTCAGCTGGCGGGGCTGCTCGGCCTGCCGTTCTCCTTCGCCCACCACTTCAGTGCCGGTAACACCCTGCCCGCACTCGACCTGTACCGGTCGAGCTTCCGTCCGTCGGCAACGTTGGCCGAGCCCCACGCCATGGTGGCGGTGTCGGTCATCTGCGCCGATACCGACGAGCAGGCCCAGTGGTTGGCGGGTCCGTCGCGGTTGGCGTTCGTCCGGCTCCGCTCGGGGCGACCGGGCCGGCTCCCGAGCCCGGAGGAGGCCGCCGCCCACGAGTACTCGCCGGCGGAGCAACACATCCTCGCCGCCCGGACCACGGGTCAGATCGTGGGAAGCCCGGAGACCGTACGCATCGGGTTGGACGCTCTCAGACGCGAGACTCAGGCCGACGAGCTGATGATCACGGCCATGATCCACCGCTACGCCGACCGGGTGCGTTCCTACCAGCTGGTGGCAGCGATCGCGGCCGGAACGCCGGCCTGAGGCGCGTCACCCGGGGCGGTCAGAGACAGAGGCCTCGAGCAGCGTGACATCGGCTTCCCGGAGCGGTTCGTAGGCGGCGTCGGGCCCACGCCGCGGTTGCCACCACACGGGGTCGGTGGCGTTCCATTTCTGGGCGCGAAGCGTGCGCACGAGCACCTTCGAGGTGGCGGTGATGGGGAGCTCGGGGCATACGCGCACGAAGCGCGGTGCCCACTTCGTCCCGAGATCACCCTGAACGGCGAGGAACGAGGCGAACTGCTCGGGGTCGAATGTCGCGCCGGGGCGCAATTGGAGGGCCGCCATCACCTGGTCGCCCACCACCATGTCGGGCACGGCATACACCGCGGCGAGCACGACGTCGGGGTGCCGTTCGAGAATGCGAGCGACCGGCGCGGCCGCGAAGTTCTCCCCGTCGACGCGCAACCAGTCGTCGGACCGCCCCGCGAAGTAGAAGAACCCGGCCTCGTCGCGATAGGCGAGATCGCCCGTCCAGTACCACCCGTTGCGCAGGCGGGCCAGCTCGGCTTCGTCGTTGTGCCAGTACCCCTCGAAACCGCCGGCTCCTCCTGCCGACACGAGCTCTCCCACGGCTTCTTCGGAGTTCACGAGCACGCCGTTGTCGTCGAAGCGCGCCACCGCGCACTGGCGACCGGTCTCGGGGTCCACCACCATCGTCCCCTCCGGGGCGCGGCCCAGCGCGCCGCGCGGCGTGTCGGGCGTGCGCTGCACCGTCGCACCCCCCTCGGTGGACCCGTAGCTGTCGACCACGACGCACCCGAAGCGCTCGCCGAAGCGGACGATGTCGGCCTCGGCGCCCTCGTTGCCGAACACCCGCACGAGCGGGTTCTGCGCGTCGTCGGGATGCTCGGGGGTGGCGAGGATGTAGGACAACGGCTTCCCGACGTAGTTGAAGTAGGTGACGCCGTGACGGCGTACGTCGGTGAGGAAGCCCGAGGCCGAGAACCGCCCTTCCGGGGGCAGCGCGATCGTGGCTCCCGCCGCCAGGGCGGGGGAGAGGCCGGCCATGAGCGCGTTGGAGTGGAACAACGGCATCGCCACGTAGCAGACGTCGTCGACGGTGAGCGAGAACATCTGGGCCACGATCGTCCCGATGCGGGCCAGCCGACCCTGCGTGCAGCGACAGGCCTTGGGCGCACCGGAGGTGCCCGAGGTGAAGATCAGGTAGCCGAGGCTGTCCTCGGCGACCTCGACCGCGGCGGGGTCCGGGGGGGCAGCACCGACGAAGGGCTCGAGCTGTGCGCCGTAGGAGGGGTCGTCGACCACCACCACGCGTCGGCTCGACGCCGAGACCGTGCCGATGCCGGTCCCGAGGTCGAGCCCGTCGACGAGGGGAAGATGGGCCCGGTCAGTGACGAGGAGCTGGCTCTCGGTGTGGGCGAGGTCGCGCGCCAGGTCCGCCCCCCTGTGGGTGGAGTTGCCCCCCACGACCACGGCACCGGCCATGGCCGCGGCCGCCATCCACAGCACGTGCTCGGGGACGTTGTCGAGGAGGGTGGCCACGTGGAAGGGCCCCGGGGCGCGCCGGTCGGCCAACAACGCCGCCCGCGAGGCTCCGGCGTCGACGAGATCGCGCCAGCTCCACTCCTCGTCGGCACTCACCAGGGCGCGCCTGCCGTCGCCGGCCCGAGCGAGCAGCAATTCGGCGATGGTATCCATGGTCGGGGCCGTCCTCAGTCGATTGCTCTGGTCACGAGGCCCTGGTCAGAGCCCCTGTGGCCGGGTATCGCCGGCCCTCTCCCATTATTGGAACACGTTGCATTTTCGATGGCAAGATGGTACGTTCCGAATCAAGCGAGAGGAGCGTTTCGCCATGGAGTTCGGGATCTTCAACGCCGTCAGCCTCCTGCCTCAGTACCGCGAGGCCCACGGCGCGTCGGCGGAGCACGACCGCATCATGGACGAGCTCGCCTACATCCGGGCGGCCGACGCGGCGGGCTTCAAGTACTCCTGGTCCTCCGAGCACCACTTCCTCACCGACTACTCGCACCTGTCGGCCAACGAGTCCTTCATGGCCTTCTCGGCCGCCCAGACCAAGAACATCCATCTGGGCTCGGGCATCTTCAACCTCACCCCGCCCGCCAACCACCCCGCCCGGGTGGCCGAACGGGTGGCCATGCTCGACCACCTGTCCGAGGGCCGCTTCGAGTTCGGCACCGGTCGGGGGTCGTCCACCACGGAGCAGAAGGGCTTCGGCATCGAGGACCAGGAGCTCACCCGCGAGATGGTGGCCGAGACCCTTCCGCAGATCGTCCGCATGTGGAAGGAAGAGGACTACTCCTACGACGGCAAGTTCTTCTCCATGCCCACCCGCAACGTGCTCCCCAAGCCCTACACCAACCCGCACCCGCCCCTGTGGGTCGCCGCGGGCAGCCCCGGGACCTTCGAGCTGGCGGCCCGACAGGGACTCGGTGTGCTGTGCTTCGCCTTCGGCAAACCCGAGGGATTCGCGCCGCTCATCGAGAAGTACAAGAAGGACATCGAGAACGCCGAGCCCGTGGGCGGCTACGTCAACAACAACGTGATGATCACCACCCAGATGTTGTGTCTCGAGGACGGCGGTCGGGCTCGGCAGGTCTTCGCCAACATCGACTCCCACGTGCACCTGAGCCTCGTGTTCCGCTATCTCGACACCTTCCCCCGCCCGCCCGGCCTTCCGGAGTGGCCCAACCTGCTCCCCGCGTCCACGCCCGAGCAGATCGACAAGAACATCGAGAGCGGGCTCATCGCCGTGGGCAGCCCCGACGAGGTGGAACGCTCGATCCAGCGCTTCGCCGACACCGGCGCCGACCAGTTGAGCTTCGGCATGCTGTCGTCCTCCATGCCGATCGAGCTGTGCGAGGAGGCCGTGGCCATCTTCGGCAAGCACGTCCTGCCCCAGTTCGACAAGGACCCGATGCACAGCACCACCCGCCAGCGCATCGCCCAGGTCGGCGCCTGACCGTCCTGAACGGCTCCGCTCAGTGCCCGCCGTGCACGCGGGTGCGGTCGACGTCGACGGGGAAGAACATCTCGTAGGGGGCGTCGAAGTTCGGCAGGAAATTCGGCCGCAGGCCCTCGGGATCGTCGTCGTGGGCCGCCATCTGCGACGGGTAGGCTGCGACCGCCTCCCGCTTGCGCTCCCGGTAGCCGTCGGTCCGCACCAGCTCGGGGCGCGTGGCGGGCGCCAGGTGGCGGATGAGACGTGCCGGCCGGTCGAACTGCCAGACCGGGTACGTGAGCATCCTGACCCCGGCACCGGCGAGGGCCCGACGGGTGGCCCTGGCGAGCACGGCGTGGTCCTCGTGAGGATCGTCTTCGGCCGTGACCAGGACCTCCGCCGGCCGGCGCATCGCCACCACCTCGGCGATGGCACCCACCAGCGCCTCTTCGTTCCCGGCCAGCTCGGCGTCGACGAAGGGGAGCCAGGTGACGTTTTGCTCGGACAAGCCGAGCACCCCACACGCGGCGCGCAGCTCGGACCTCCGGAGCGCGCTCACGGCGGCGGGGTCCCCGAGTGGTGACTTGCTCCCGTCGGTGGCCACCACCAGGTGCACGGGGGTGCCGGCGTCGACCTTACGCATGATGGTCGCCCCGACACCGAGCGTCTCGTCGTCGGGGTGCGGAGCCAGCACCAGGCACGGCCGGCGGGCCATCTGGTCCGTCACATCCGTCCCGATCCGGAACAACGCACCGCGCACCAGCATCTTCAGCATCGGGTTGAGAGGTTCGAGCGCATCCTCAGCGAACGCACGCGCAGACCGGCTGAACACGGCGCGAGACATTATCCGGCGGCGCTCGGCGTGCCCGAATGTGCTCCGGATGTCGCGCCCGAAGAGGCAGTAGCCTCGTCGGCGGTCACCTGTGCGTCAGTGCGGGGGGCTCAAGTGTCGTCGCCTGAGGCGGGTCCTCGTTGGTGCCGATGCTTGGTCGGGTCGCCGCTGCTGTGTCACCCTCGGCCCCCCCGGGGTCGGCACAAGCGGCGGCGGTCCGACGCACCGCACGACGGGCGACCCGATCGACCCGGCACCGACCTTCATGGTCGGCGTGACAAGCCAACGACGCTCACTCACACGGTCACGACAACGCCGCTGCGACCTCGTCGGCTGTAGCCAGCAACGCCACCAGTGCGAGGGTATGGCGCGTCACGGCGTCGGCATAGTCGCGCGGGACGCCGCACACCGCATCGGTGGCGACAACCACGCGGTACCCGAGGTTCACCGCTTCGACGGCAAGGCCCACGATGCCGAGATTCACCGACACACCCGTCGCCACGACCGTGGACACCCCGAGCGCCCGCAGCGTCGGGTCGAGCGTGGTGCCGGTGAACGGCGACACGCCGTGGCTCCGGTGGGAGAAGAGGTCCCCGGGTTCCGGCCCGATCTCGGGCACCAGCTCGACCGCGGGCGAACCGTCCACGAGATGCTCGGGCCGGCGCAGCATGGCCGACATGAGAGGGGCATTGGCGGGGGAGCCGCGCCGATCAGGGCGGAACCCCGCCGTGCAATGGACGACGGGCACCCCTCCGGCGCGCGCCGCGGCGAGCAGGCGCGCCGTGTTGGCGATGACCCCGACCTGCTGGGCGGCGGCGGCGAGCTCGGGGAAGCTGGACAGGTCGCCCACCACGCCCCGCTGGATCTCCATGGTCAGAACGGCGGTTTGTCCCCCTGCGACGAGGTCGGTGAGGGTGACGGGCATGCTGAGCGCCTCAGGTTGGTGGCGCGGGCGGTGGGGTCAACCCACCGGCGATGGCGACGTGACGATGGCGTTGGCCCACTGGTAATCGGGCTTGCCGCTCGGCGAGCGCTCGATCTTGTCCACCACGTGGAGCTGGCGAGGCACCTTGTAGCCGGCGACGTGGTGGCGGCAGTGCTCCTGGACGACTTCGAGCGAAGGGGCACTGTGCCCGGGCCGGGGTTCGACGATGGCGGCGACGCGCTGGCCGAAGCGCTCGTCGGGGGCGCCCACCACGATGGCGTCCATGACGTCGGGGTGTGACCGCACCACCGACTCGACCTCCTCGGGGAAGATCTTCTCCCCGCCGGAGTTGATGCAGATCGACCCCCGGCCGAGGAGCGTGACCGAGCCGTCGGCCTCGACGGTGGCGAAGTCGCCGGGCATCACGAACTGCTTGCCGTCGACGACGATAAACACCTCGGCGCTCTTCACCGGGTCGTTGTAGTACCCGATGGGGATGTCGCCGGAGCGAGCGATCTTCCCGATGACGCCCGAGCCGGGTTTCACGAGCTCGAGGTTCTCGTCGAAGACGATGGTGCCGCCCGTCGAGGACACGGTCGGACCGCTCTTCATCGCCGTCCCCCCCGGCTTGATCATCGATACCCCGTTGTTGCCGGACTCCGACGACCCGATGGCGTCGGTCATGATCAAGTTCGGGAACTGCGTGAAGAAGGCGTCTTTGACCGAAGGCGAGAAGAGTGCCGCCGTCGAGGTGATGCCGATCAGTGATGACAGGTCATACGACGCTTCCGTGTCGGCGAGCGCCTCGATCAGTGGCTTGCCCATGGCATCGCCGGTGATCATCACCATGTTGACCTTCTCGCGCTCGATCAGGGCCCACACTTCGTGCGGCTCGAACTTCGCCACGAGGCAGATCCGGTTCCCGACGAAGCTCTGACCCATGACGGCCCACTGTGTGGCGCCGTGCATGAGCGGCGCGATGGGAAGGAACGTGAGCTGGCCGCCGGCCGCCATGCCCTTTTCGACCATCTGCTCGGGCCGGTCCATGCGCACGCCGGTCAGCGCGTCGATGCCCCCTCCGAGTGCGTAGAAGACGTTGCGCTGGGGCCACACCACACCTTTGGGCATGCCGGTGGTCCCACCGGTGTAGAGGATGTAGAGGTCGTCGCCCGATCTCGGGGCGAAGTCTCGCTCGGGCGAACCCGAGGCGAGGGCCTCTTCGAAGTCCACCGCATCGTGGCGCGGATCGGGCTCCCCACTGTCGTCGTCGATCACGATCACGTGACGCAACGCCGGCAGCTCCGGGAGCAGGGTGGCGACGCGTGGGGAGAACTGGCGCTGGTGGACGAGCGTCACCAGGTCCGCGTTCGAGAACAGGTACCGGAGCTCGTCTTCGACGTAGCGGAAGTTGATGTTGATCCAGACGGCGCGCAGTTTGAACACGGCCCATGCCGTCTCGACCCACTCGACGCTGTTCAGGGCATAGATGCCGACGTGGTCGCCGCGGCCGACGCCGGCGGCGGCAAGATGGTGGGCGAGACGATTGGCCCGCTCCTCCATCTGCCCGTAGGTGAGGCGCCGTCCCTCGGCGACGAGGTACTCGCGGTCGGGGAAGGCGTCGGCGGACGCCTCGAACAGGTCGGCGAGATTGAAGTCCACCCGACCAAACTAGAACAAGTTCCCGTAGGGAGGACAACCGTGGCGCCGGTCGATGGGTCGTGGCCCGACCGGGTCGGACCGGGGGCCGCGGCCGGGACGGTGGCCGGGGCCTACGAGAGCTGGAGGCGGTCTCGCTCGGTGGCCAGTGCCTCGGTCACGGCCACGGCGATGCCGGGGCCGTCCAGGCCGAGTTCGGCGAGGATCCCGTCGGGCTTGCCCTGGGGGATGTAGCGAGGTGGCACCCCGAGAACGCACACCGGGGGCAGGGGATGGTCGATCTCCTTGAGGCCCCGCATGGCGTCGACGAGGAAGGTGCCGGCGCCGCCCACCCGGATGCCGTCCTCCACCGTGACCACCAGGCCGTGGGTGGCTGCGTCGGCGAGCATGGCGGGATCCGGGGGCGACACCACCCGGACGTCCCACACCGTGGCGTCCACGCCGTCGGTGGCGAGCTTGTCGGCCGCCTCTTCGGCCGCCTCGACCAACTTGCCCACCGCTAGCAGGCACACCGTGCCGTCGCCCCGATGGACGAGTCGCGCCGAGAGCCCCGAACCGACGGCGCCGTCCGCGGCCTGGCGGGCGGGCGTCTTCGGGAACCGGATCGCCGACGGCCCCGCCAGGCTGAGGGCCTCGTCGAGCATCACCCCCACCTCCTGGGCCGACGATGGCGCGAAGACCGTCATGCCCGGGATCGACAGCGTGAGCGACAAGTCGAGGACACCATGGTGGCTGGGCCCGTCGTCACCGGTGATCCCGGCCCGGTCGAGCGCGAAGACCACCGGGAGTCCGTGCAACCCGACGTCGAGGTTGGCCTGGTCGAAGGCGCGGCTGAAGAACGTGGAATAGATGGCCACCACGGGCCGGAGCCCGGCGATGGCCATGCCGGCCGCGGCGGTGACGGCGTGCTGCTCGGCGATGCCCACGTCGAGGAACCGGTCGGGGAACTTGGCTTGGAACGGGAGGAGGCCGGTCGGGCCGGGCATCGCGGCGGTGATGGCCACGACCTCGGGACGATGCCGGGCCGCATCGAGGATGGCGCGGGTGAAGGCGTCGGTGTACGTGGCCGGGGCGATCGTGGTCGAAGGGGCGACCGATGTCGGTTGCACCTTGAAGTCGTGCAGGCGTTGCACCTCGTCCTCTTCGGCCGGGGCATAGCCACGACCCTTCTGGGTGATGACGTGGACGACGATGGGGCCGCCCCATTCGGTGGCGTGCGCGAGGGCCTGCTCCATGCCCGCGATGTCGTGACCGTCGATGGGTCCGGCATAGCGAACCCCGAGTGCCTCGAAGAAGCGGTGGGGCGTCACGATCTCGCGCACTGCACTGGTGAGGCCGTGCAGACTCGAATACGCGAGACCGCCGAGGCCGGGAATGGCGCGCAGCACATGTCGGGTCCGCTCCCGGGCATGGACGTAGGAGGGGCTCAGGCGCAGCTGCGTCAGGCCCGCCGACAGCCGCGACACCGTCGGTGCATACGACCGCCCGTTGTCGTTGAGGATGATGACGACACGGGTGCCGGCGTGGCCGAGGTTGTTCAGTGCCTCGTACGCCATCCCGCCGGTCAGCGACCCGTCGCCGATGACCGCCACCACGTGCCGGTCCTGCTCGCCCCGACGCTCCAAGCCCATGGCGATGCCGTGCGCGTAGCTCAGGGCCGTCGAGGCGTGGCTGTTCTCGATCCAGTCGTGGGGGGACTCGGCACGCGACGGGTAGCCCGACATCCCGCCCGGTTGGCGCAGGGTGGCGAAGCCCTCCTGGCGACCCGTGACGAGCTTGTGGGTATAGGTCTGGTGCCCCGTGTCCCACAGGATGACGTCACGAGGCGAGTCGAAGGCCCGGTGGATCGCCAGGGTCAACTCGACCGCTCCCAGGTTGGAGCCGAGGTGCCCTCCGTTCACCGTGACCCGATCGACGATGCAGGCTCGGATCTCGGCCGCCAGGTCGGTCAACTGCGGTTGCGACAGCTTCCTGAGGTCGGCTGGTTGGTGGATGTCGTCGAGGAGCATGGGCACCTATTCGGGGGACGCCGGCGGAGGCGACCCTCGGTCACGCTACCGCGGACCAGGCGCTTCGGGCATCAGGGGATCGTCTTTGGCCCGGGGATCCGGCGTTGGCCCCGGGGCCCTCCCAGCGTTGTCCCCGCACCCCTTTCCTGGTGGCGGTCCGTCGTCACTCTGCCCCGGTGCGACCTCCCGGGGACCGAAATGACCGGCGCGCCCCGACCCGGAGAGGCAGACTCGCGCGCGCCGTCGGTGTCCGCAGCGGAGCCGTGGCTCGATCGAGAGGAGCGTGCGATGCAGGCCAACGTGAAAGGGACCACGATGCCGGTCCTGGAGATGGTGCTCGATCCGGGCGAGGTCATCATCTCGACCCACGGTGACCTCTCGTGGATGTCGGCCAACATGCAGCTCTCCCAGACGGCCAACACCGGCGGCGGCGGGGGGATCATGGCCGGCCTGAAACGTATGGCCGGTGGCGGCGGCCTCTTGCTCACTCGCTACGAGGCCACCGGGGGCCCCGGAATGGTGAGCTTCGCCAGCAAGCTCCCGGGCCGGATCTTCCCCGTCGACGTCAGCCCGGGTCACGGCTACATCGTCCATCGCCACGGTTGGGTGTGCGGCGGCCCCGGGATCACCCCTTCGGTGGCACTTCAGCAATCCTTCCGCGGTGGCCTGTGGGGCGGAGAGGGCTTCGTGCTGCAGAAGCTCGAGGGCGAGGGTCAGGCCTGGATCGAGCTCTCCGGTGAGTTGACGACCTACGAGCTGGCGGCCGGGCAGTCCCTCCTCGTCCACCCCGGCCACGTCGGGCTCTTCCACGACACCGTGACGTTCTCGGTGATCAGGCTGCCCGGCATCGTCAATCGCTACATGGGCGGCGACGGGCACCATCTCGTGTCGCTCACGGGACCGGGCACCATCTGGCTGCAGTCGATGCCGTTGCCGGTCCTGGCCCAGGCCCTGTCGGAGTACCTCGGGGGCAACGACACGGGGCACGACGCCGCCGCCGGCGGCGTGGTCGGGGGAGTCCTCGGCAACGTGCTCGGCCGGCAGGTCTGAGTCGGCCGGGCCCCACCGCCTTCGGGGTACCGGCGCTCAGCGCGCCTTGGCGAGAAAGTCCCCCCGTTCGACGACGACCCGGGTCACCTTGCCCGCCCCCACCAGGCCGGCGGCGTCGGTCGCGGTGACGGTGAAGACCAACCGCCGGCCCTCCACCTTCTCGAGCGTGGCCTCGGCCACGACCTCCGACCCTGTGTTCACGGGCGCGAGGTGGTCGAACTGGACGCGCACGCCCACGCTGGTTCGACCCTCACCGAGCACGCCGTCGACGGCCGAACACGCCGCCTCCTCGCACAGGGCAATGAGGCGCGGGGTGGCGAGTACGGGCACGTCCCCTGAGCTCAGGGCCAGGGCGGTGTCGCTGTCGAGGACGACCAGAGAGACACGGGCGCTCAGGCCGGGTTCGACAGGCACGGCGGTACGATACGAAAGACAGGCGCCGCCGGCCACACGGCCGGCGGTCTGCGCGACTGGCCACGGACGACCGGGCCGAATACGACCGGCCAGGGACGACGTGGCCGGCTCGTGGTTTCCCGGGCACGGTCCGCACGGCCGATGACCCGAAAGGAGAGGGTGCGGGTGAGCAACGCAGGCTCGGCAACAGGACTACTCGTCGAGACTCCCGTCATCGAGCGCGTGCTCGGCAAGGCGCTGCAGCGCGGCGGGGACTTTGCCGAGGTCTTCGTCGAGGACCGCCACTCGACCTCAGCCGTGCTCGACGACGGTCGGGTCGAGGAGCTGTCATCGGGCCGCGACCGCGGGGCCGGGGTTCGGGTCGTCGTGGGTGAGACGACCGGCTATGCCCACACCGCCGATCTCTCCGAAAGCGGCCTGCTCGCCGCCGCCGAAGCGGCCGCCGCCGTCGCCCGCCAGGGTGGCGGGGGGCGCGTCGTCGCGCTCGAGCGGCGTGATGCGGTGAAGCGGAACGAGGTGGCCCAGCTTCCCGAAGAGGTCGCCAAGGCCCGCAAGATCGAGCTCCTCGTCCGGGCCGACGAGGCGGCGCGCGCCAGTGGGAACGCCATCTCACAGGTGTCGGCCTCTTACGGGGACGGTCGCCGCCGCATCCAGGTCGCCAACAGTGACGGGCTCCTCGTCGGCGACGACCAGGTGCGCACGCGCTTCAGCGTGTCGTGCGTCGCCGTCGGCGATACCGGCATGCAGACCGGCTACGAGTCCAGTGCCTTCACCGTCGGCTTCGAGCTGTTCGACACGGTCGACGTCGGCGAGATCGCCACCACCGCGGCGCGCCGGGCGCTCGTGAAACTGACGGCGCGTCCCGCGCCGAGCGGAGAGGTGCCCCTCATCTTGGAGTCCGGGAGCGGCGGCATCCTCTTCCACGAGGCATGCGGGCACGGCCTCGAAGCGGACCACATCGCCAAGGACGCCTCGGTCTACGTCGGACAGGTGGGAGAGCTCGTGGCGAGCCCCCTCGTGACGCTGGTCGACGACGGCACCATCGGGCCCGAGTGGGGGAGTTACGCCGTCGACGACGAGGGGAACTCGGCCCAGCGCAACGTGCTCATCGACAACGGTGTGCTCACGGACTACATGTGGGACTACCTGCGCGGTCGCAAAGAGCACCGGGGGTCGTCGGGTAACGGACGGCGGCAGAACTACCGCCATCTCCCCATGGTGCGCATGACAAACACATTCCTGTTGAACGGCGACGCCGAGCCCGACGAGATCCTGGCCCAGACCCCGACGGGCGTGTACGTGGCCAAGCTCGGAGGCGGCCAGGTCAACACCACGACCGGCGACTTCGTGTTCGGCACCGTCGAGGCCTATCTGATCGAAGACGGTCGCATCACCGAGCCGTTGCGTGACGCCAATCTCATCGGCAACGGGCCCGAGGTGCTGCGCCGGATCGATGCCGTCGCCAACGATTTCGCCATGGGTCCGGGCACGTGTGGCAAGGACGGCCAGAGCGTGCCGGTGGGATGTGGCCAGCCCACGCTACGGATCACCGGCGTGACGATCGGAGGGACCGCCGGTGACTGACACCGCGAACAGGCAGGCAAGCGCGTCGACCGCCGAGGGCGAGCTACTCGAGCTGGCGGTGCGCGTGGCGGGGTCGGCCCACGACGGCGAAGAGCTCGAGGTCTACGTGTCACGGGGCGTGGAGACCGATGTGCGGGCCTACGAGGGGGAGGTGGAGTCGCTGTCCTCGGCGGCGTCGGCCGGGGTGGGGATCCGGGTGGTCGTCGGTGGTCGTCAGGGCTTCGCCTACGCGGGAACCTTGGAGGAGTCCGTCATCAGGCAGACGTTGGCAGACGCCCGTGACAACGCCGGCTTCGCGACCGCCGATGAGCACGTCGGTCTGGCCCGACCCGACGGGGTGCCGGCGCCATCGCTCGACCTGTGGGACGAGGACGTGTTGCGCACGCCGAGCGCAGACAAGGTCGAGATGGCGCTGGAGCTCGAGCGCCGGGCCCGGAACGCCGACACCCGGGTGCGGCAGGTGGCGTTCGCCGACTACGGGGACATGGCGGCGGAAGCCGCCGTCGCCAGCTCGAGGGGCATCACCGCCACGGCCCGGCGCACTGTGTCCAGCGTGGCGGTGGAGACCATCGTCGGCGAGGACACCGACAGCCAGACCGGCGTCGGGTTCTCTGCGGCCCGGGGCCCCGGAGATCTCGACCTCGACAAGGCCGTGGCCGACGCGGTGGAGCGATCCACTCGCATGCTCGGCGCAGCCAAGGCGCGCTCGGGGCGCTGTGTGGTGGTGCTCGACCCCCGTGTCACGTCCACGCTGCTCGCCGTGGTGTCGTCTGCGCTGTCGGGCGAGGCGGTCACCAAGGGCCGGTCGCTCTTTGCCGACCGGATCGGCGAGCAGGTGGCGGTGCCGTCACTGGTACTCGTCGACGATCCGACCGACCCACGATCCTTCGGGGCGTCGACGCACGACGCCGAGGGTCTCGCCTGCCGGCGCAACGTGCTCATCGAGCACGGGATCCTGCGCGGATTCGTCTTCGACACGACCTCGGGACGGCGCGCCGGTGTGGCGTCGACGGCGTCGGCGGTGCGGGGGGGCTATGCCACGACCCCGGTTGCCGGGTGCCGAGCGCTCCTGCTGGCTCCGGGCGAGCTGGGGCTCACCGATATCCTGTCCGATGTGGGTGAGGCACTGTTCGTGCAGTCGATCACGGGTGTGCACTCGGGGGTCAATCCCGTGAGCGGGGACTTCTCGGTGGGGGCCGAGGGCCTCATGGTGCGGGGTGGGGTCCTGGCAGAACCGGTGCGCGAGGTCACGATCGCGTCGACCCTGCAGCGCATGCTCCAAGCCGTCGTGCACATCGGATCGGATGTGGAATGGCTCCCCGGTGTTGCCGCTGGTCAGACCGTGGCCATCGACGGTATGGCGTTGAGCGGCTCGTAGGACGGCGATCAGCTCGGGGCGCCCTGATTCAGGAGGCGGCGGCGGCCGACCCGGTGGGGGTCGAGGCCCCCGGCTTCGGCGCCGAGCCCGAGCCTGACGAGGAGTCAGAGGACTTCGACCCCGACGAGTCCGACGACCCGGATCCGCTCTTGTCCGAGGAGGCGGCCGCCTTTGTGTCCGATTTCTCGCCCTTGTCGGCTTTGTCGGGCTTGTCCGTCTTCTCGGACTTCTTGGCCGAGGTTCGACTGTCGGTCTTGTAGAAGCCGCTGCCCTTGAAGACCACGCCGACGGCCCCGAACACCTTGCGCAGCGGCCCTCCGCACGTCGGGCACTCGGTCAAAGGGTCGTCGCCGAACTTCTGTACGACATCGTGGTGCTTATCGCAGGACTTGCACTGATACTCGTAGGTCGGCATGCGCGCCCTGATTCCCTTCCGACGTCATCGAGGCCCCATCTGGCACTCGTCTCCCTCGAGTGCCAAGTCTACCGCCGGCACCGGATGTGTCGCTCGTTCGGCGCCGGTCAAGGCCCAGGAAGGTCCTGGTGACATAGACTGCGCGCCGTGGTCGACCGCAGCCTGACGCACCTCGATCCCCTCGGTAGTGCCCGCATGGTCGACGTAGCCCCGAAGGAACCGACCCATCGCCGGGCCCTCGCCCGGTGCAAGGTCATGATGGCTCCCGAGACCACCGCCAAGGTGGCGAGCAACGCCATCACCAAGGGCGATGTCCTGGGAGCGGCCCGGATCGCCGGCATCCAGGCGGCCAAGAAGACCCCCGATCTGATCCCGATGTGCCGACCGCTGCTGGTCGGGGGCATCCACGTCAATTTCACCATCGGCGACAACTTCGTCGAGGTCGAAGCCCAGGTGGAAACGGTGGACCGGACCGGTGTCGAGATGGAGGCACTGACCGCGTGCACCGTGGCGGCCCTCACGATCTACGACATGTGCAAGTCCTCGGACCGCTCCATGAGCGTGGGCGAGCTGGCCCTGTGGGAGAAGACGGGCGGCAGCGTCGGAACCTGGCGGCGCCCCGCGCTCTAGGGACCAGGGTGCCCTCCGCGACCCAGCGGGGGCCTGCCTGTTCAGTGGAGCCGGAACCGCTTCCTGCGCCCTCGGGCGATCAGGGTCACGTCCTTTGTGATGATCTCGGACTCGGGCCCCTCAGAAGCAGTATCGATGAGTGGCGCCTCGGGGGAGACCGCCAGGATCTCGGTGGCCATCGACGCCGCCGAGTTGAGGTGGTGCGACTCGTCGGTCGTAAAGAGCGCTTCGTCGTCGGGGTCACTGATGGCGGGTGTCGCGTAGTTCCCGTTGACGGGGATCGCCGGAGTCTCTGAGACCGGCACTGCGGCCGGCGGCGCCTGCGCGGCTCGACTCACCCCGGGGGGTTCGCTGAACGAAAACCCGACTTGACCCATGGGGGTCACCGGCGCCACAGGAGCTGGCGGAGGCGGAGGCGGAGGCGGAGGCGGAGGCGGAGGCGGAGGCGGAGGCGGAGGCGGAGGCGGAGGTGGAGGTGGGGAAAGGGTTGGCGGAGCCGGAGCCATGAATACGGGCGCCGGAGGTGGAGGGGGAGGCGCGGCGGCGGGCTCGGTCGTCACGACCGGAGGGGCCACGCTGGGCGGCGCGCTGGGCCCATCGGGTTGCGCGGTGAATATCGATGACGTTCCTGTCGCCTCGTCGTCGAAGACGGGATGGGCCAC
>Ga0209415_10010447_pt1 | contig 15798 bp, 13 predicted proteins | sample PeaSoiSIISIP2007_FD_187696 | JGI IMG/M metagenome (GOLD analysis project Ga0209415, IMG submission 187696) | Peat soil microbial communities from Weissenstadt, Germany - SII-SIP-2007 (SPAdes) (version 2) | ecosystem: Environmental > Terrestrial > Soil > Wetlands > Peat | place: Germany...
GAGCTGCGTCACGCCGCGGTCGCCTCGCGAAGCGCCGATGCGGCGCGCTGAATGCGGACACCCTCGAGACGGCGTGCCTCTACCTCCAGGGCCGCGAGCACCGTCGGTGCCGCACCGGCAACCGCCTTGGTCACGAGCGCCGCGCGCCGTGCCCCGTCCTTGGTGAAGTAGACACCGAGATAGGCATCGAACCGCTCGGCGCGCCTATCGGGCTCGCCAAGCCATGCGGCAAGAATCTCGCCCCGCCCGCGGTCGCCAGTTGCCTTGCTCGCCACCATTGCAGCGGCGGCGCGACGCAGGCTCGCCCCGTCGAACGAGGCTTCAGAGCACGCCAAGTCGATCACGCCTGCTTCGGTCGCCCCATCGGGGAGGTCGAGACGCTCCGTGATGGCACGGACGATTTGCTGGGAGCTTTCATATTTCTCGGCAAGTATCCGGAATCGGCCGCGCGCCGCCGCGATCGCATCGAGAAGCTTCCAGAATCGATCCTCTCCGAGTCCTCGCGCCAAGAGGGCGATCGCGTCGGCGAGATCGGGCGCATGGCCCGCGCGCGCCTCGGCCAGCACTTCCTCGCGCACCGCCGCCAGCAGCTCGTCGGTCGCGCGCGCGTCCATCAGCTCGAAATGCGGGGCAACGCCGGCTTCGACGGGGAATCGACGCAGAAGCGATTGACAGAAGGCGTGGATCGTCTCAATCGCGAGACCGCCGGGCGCGTCGAGCACCCGCGCGAAAAGGCGGCGCGCATCGTCGACCAGAGACTGGTCCGGGACTCGCTCGATGAGTTTCTGCAACTCGGTCCGGAGTTCCGCCGCCGGCAGGATCGCCCAGCGGCTTAGGCGCTCGTGCAAGCGATTCGACATCTCCGCGGCGGCGGCGCGCGTGAAGGTGAGGCAGAGAATCCGTCCGGGCGGACTGCCGCCGAGCAAAAGCGCCAGAACGCGATCGATCAGGACCTTGGTCTTGCCGGTACCGGCGGACGCGGCAACCCAGATCGAATCGCGTGCATCGGACGCTCTCCGTTGCAGCGTATCGGCCGGGGATTGGGTCACGATGCCTCGCCATAGCCAGCGCGCCATTCCTGGACGCGCTCGAGATGGGCGTAGTCCGTGTAACGCGGCGCATATCGCGTGACGGGCGCCGCGCGATATGCCGTCCTGGGATCGTCGAAGCGCGTGATCAGCTCCTGCAAACCCGCGAGCGCCAGCGTCATGAGTTCGCGAGCCTCACTGCCCTCGGCGAGCACTTTGATCTCGCCGGCGGGCCGCAGGCCGCTCAGACGCCAATATTCGAGCGCGGACACCGGCGCCGCCGACAAGCCGGTGAACCCACCGGACTCGGCGATCGCGGCCTCCAGCGGAAGCTGCGGCGCGAGCCCGCGCGCCACCTCCGGCTCGGTCGGCACGCCGCCGGTCTTGTAGTCGACGATCACGAGGCCGTCGCCTCGGCGCTCGATGCGATCGGCCTTGGCCTTGAGGGTGAAACGCCCGCCTGGCGCGGCGATGATGCGGGTGCCCCGCACCTCGCTCGAAAGTCCCGACAGTAAGGCACGTCGGACGCGCTCCTGCTCCAGGAACCACCGAGCGATCCGCTCGAAGCGCGGCCACCAGAAGGCCCAGATGCCCGGGCGCGAGAGGAGCGCACCAAAGGCTCGGCGACCGTAGTCGAGGAGTCGATCTTCGGCGTCTGCCGGCAGGCTGTCGGGGAACGCGGACACGAAGGAATCGAGCGCCTCGTGGATGACGGTGCCGCGCTCGCGGGCCTCAGGCTCCGCGTCCAAGGGCTCGAGGGCGCGAAGCTTGAGCACGTGGCGCGCATAGATCGCGTAGGGATCCCGCATCCAGGTCTCGATCTCGGTGACCGAGAGCGAGCGCGGCCGCACCGAGACCGGCGGACAGGGCGCAGGCGCGGGCATGACGAGGCGCTCGAGGGGGCGGTCGAGCAGAGCCTGCCAGACCAGCGGCTCTCTCCGCTCGGTGAGCGCGTTCTCCAGCCCCGCAGCCCGCAGGACGGTCTCCAAGCGCAGCAGCCAGCGCGACGGCAAGGTCGGGGTGCCTGCGACCCGCTCCGCGCGCGTCAGCACAACTTCTGGCGCGCCCAGTGTCTGGACGAAGTCGTGGGCCGCCTGGCCGATCCGTCGCTCCGGCGGAGCAATCCCGAAGCGCGCGCGCATCGGCCGAGACATCCAGGGATCGTCCGCGGGATCTCCGGGCCAAGTGCCCTCATTGAGCCCGCCAAGGATCATGAAATCGGCACGCTGCAACCGCGCCTCCAGTAGGCCCCAGATGAAGAGCCGGGGATGGCGTCCGTAGCGCGGCCGCACCACGTGGTCCGCCAGCAGACTTTCGAAAAGCGCGGGGTAATCGGCGCCGGCGCGCAGCGGGAAATCGCCCGAGGCGGCCAAGAGGTCCGCCATGAACTCGCTCGCGGCCTCGCCGGCATCGCCCTGCCAGAGACGCCGGTCGCCGCGCTCCTCAGCGGCCTCGGCCAGCGCCTCCGCGGTGGCAATGTGGGCTTCCACCATTGCGCGCAGCGGAACATCCGTCGACGCCATCGCCGCCGTCAGTGGAGACATGATTTTGGCGAGACGCTGGACGAAGGCGCGGCGCGGCGCCGCCTCTGGCCTCAGCGCCGCAAGAATGCCGCCCAATCCCGGCGCCGGCCGCACGCCCCGGAGCGCATCCTGCTCGAGAGCGCGCACCTCGGCGCGAAACTGCTCGGGCGCCATGCCACCGGCGGCCAGTGGATGCTTGAGCGCCGCCAGCAGCGGCACCGGCGCCGCGGCCCCATCCACCAATTCAAGCAAGAGGCGCAGGAAAGCGCCGGGTGGCGTCTTGCTCAGGGGAATGCCCGCGGAATCGTCAATCTCGATGCCCCAACGCATGAGCTCCGACGCCACTCGACGGGCAAGGGAGCGATCGGGCGTCACCAATGCGGCAGTTCTGTATGGGCGCGATTCGAGGCTTTCACGCAGCAGCAGCGCGATCGTCTGAGCCTCTTCTTGCGGGCCAGCGCAATCCAGACGGCGCAGCCCTTGAGTCAGTGCGGGTTCGCGCGGCGTCTCTCGACGCCACTGCTCCGTTAGACTCGCCGGCAAGAGCGCCTCGGCGACGAGATCCATCCGCGCCGAAGGTCCAGCGGATAGTCCGGGTGCTTCCCAAGCCTCGACTCCAGCCGGCGCTATCCCCAGCCGATCGAGAAAGCGAGCCATCACGTGCTGCGGATGGGAGGGGTCGCCACGGATCGCGGTCCACACGTCCTCCGCAGCGGCGCGATCGAGACCCGGCAACACGACTGTCGCCGTGGGCATGCGTGCCACGACTTCCAATAACGACGCCACCGCGGGAACGCCGCCCGTGATGCCTGCGGCGATGACGGGGTCGGCGGGCGGCTCTGCGCGCCATTGCTCCGCTTGCGCCAGCAGGATTCGATTTCGCCGCTCGGCGGGATCGAGGGCGCCGAGCTCCGCCAGTATCGTCGGCCAGCGATCCGTGACGATACCCAGGAACTTCAGTACATCCTGCCAATGGAGCGCATACTCATCCGGCACCAGCGTCTGGAGCCGCTCAAAATTGGCATTCTCCGTCTGCGCCTCGTCCAGAAAGCGCGCGAGGGCGCGGGCAAGCATCGCCGCCTGTCCCGCCAGAAGATCGTCGCCGCGAGCCTGGATCAGGCGTGCGAGCAGGAGCTGGCGATGAAGCCCTGGGATCGCCGGAGGGACATCGAGGGATTCCGCGGTGGTCTCATCGGCGAGAAACGCTAGCTCGTCCGGATCGAGATCGCCCACGGGTCTGAGGCGCGGCAGCAAGAGCGGCCGGCCGTTGCCCCCGCGCAGAAAAGCGTCCGCCAGCGACCGAGCGGCGCGGCGCGTCGGCAGGAGGACGGTCATGCGCGAGAGCGCCAGCGGATCGGCACCCGCCATACCGACAAGCCGCGCCGCGAGCGTGTCGAGGAACGGCAGATGTGCCTCGATGGTGACGACCTTGCCGCGCGCCGAGCTTTCGGGTCCCGCGACGCCCGCGGGCGTCATCGCGGGAACCACAATTCGCCGAGGCGCGACTCCGTGGCCGCCAATCCCGCAACCGTGCCGACGTCGTACCAGGTGCCGTCGTGCACGACGCAGAGAAGCCGGCCCTGCGCCATCGCCTTGTCCCAGAGGCGATTCATGGAATATTTCGCCACGGGTTCGCCGGTGAACAGGCGATGGCTCAAAAGCTGCACGCCCGCGAAGAGGAAAGGGACCACCTCGCCTTCGCGGCGCCGGCGCGGCAGGCCGATGGGATCGAGGAAAAAGTCGCCGGCGCCGTCATAGCCGACGGCCGGGACGGTTTCCTGCGCCAGCAGGATCGCGTCGAATCGCTCGGGATCGTAAGCGCGGGCGAGGCGCGTCAGCGCGGGTACGCGCCCATTGAGCCAGACCGCGTCGCTGTTGATGGCGTAGAAGGGCTCGCCCAGATGGGGCAGCGCTTGCGCCACGCCGCCGCCAGTATCGAGGAGCGTCTCTTCGCGGGAAATGGTGATCGCCGGCGTCTTGCGGCCAGCGAGATGGTGCTCGATCATCTCGGCCTTGTGATGGGCATTCACCACCGCACGCGTGACGCCCACGGATTCCAGATGATCGAGGGCGCGGTCGAGGAGCGTGCGCCCCTGCACGGTCACCAAGGCCTTGGGCTGGCTGTCCGTAATCGGGCGCAGGCGCGTGCCCAATCCCGCCGCCAGCACCATGCCGGAGTCGACGGCGATCATCGCACCGCCTGTTTGGTCGCTGCCGCGCAGGCGGGAATCACGCGAAGAGCGGACGGGATGTGGCGGTCGATCCAATGTCGGATCGGCGCCATCGCGGGATGGCCGAGATCGCGCTCGACGACCCGCCAGAGCCGTGGCGTATGGACGAGATATTGCGGCTTTCCGTCGCGCACGCAGAGGCGCGTGAAAATGCCGAGGATCTTGCAGCTGCGCTGGGTCGCCAAGACCGCCGCCGCGGTCTCGAATGCCTTGGGATCGAGGTCGGGAAGGGCCGCGAGATAACGCGAGGTCATGGCCGCGACGAGATCGGCAGATACGTCGCGCCGCGCGTCCTCCAGGAGCGAGACCAGATCATAGGCGGGCGAGCCGATGACCGCGTCCTGAAAATCCAGGAGTCCGCAGGCGGCAAGTCCCTTCCGCCCTTCGAGCAGCATGAGGTTGTCCACGTGATAGTCGCGGAGCACAAGGGTCGCCGGCAACACGTCGGCGAGCGGCAGCAGCCCGCGCCAAATTGCGAGATACTCCTGGCGAAGCGACGGCGGCGTAGGAGCGCCCGCCACAGCCGGCAGATACCAATCCACGAGCAGCGACGCCTCGAACACAAGTTGTTTCTCGCCATAGGTGGGAAGCGGCGGCGCGGCGTGCGGTTGGAAACGCCGGTGCAGCTCGATCAGCACGTCGATCGCGAGACGATAGAGTGCCAGTTCATCGCCGCCGGCAGCGAGCAGCTTGGTATAGGTGTTGTCGCCGAAATCCTCCAGCAGCAGAAGTCCCGCCTCGATGTCCTCGGCAAGGATCTTGGGTGCGCTGAGGCCCATGCTCTGCAGCAGCCGCGCCACCTTGAGGAACGGGCGCACGTCCTCCTGGGGTGGCGGCGCATCCATCAGAACGGCATGGCGGCCCGGTGCTTCGAGCCGCTCGTAGCGCCGAAATGAGGCATCGCCCGCAAGAGGACGCCGCGGCACGCCGGCCCAGCCGGCTGCCACGAGAAAGCCTTCGATCCGAGCCGCGCGCGTACTCACGGCCGCGACAATTTCCGAAGGCGGCGCGTCCAGCGTGGACCCCCCACGATCCGCGCAACGCGGCGACCCGGCGCGGAGCCCGCCGAGAGGCTGACGTCGAGGTGCTCGCGGGGCAGAAGGCCTCCCAAGCGCTCCGGCCATTCGATCAGGAGGATGCCGCCCGCCAACGCCTCCTCGAAGCCAAGCTCGTAGGCGTCCTCGGGCTTCGCCAACCGATAGAGATCGAAGTGCCAGACCGCGGGCTGATCGGCTGAGACCTCGTACACTTCCACCAAAGTGAAGGTGGGGCTCGGCACCTCCGCGTCCGCGAGACCGAGGGCGCGGATGAAACCGCGGGCGAAGGTGGTTTTGCCGCTGCCGAGGTCGCCGTGGAGCGCGATCACGTCGCCCGCCTCGGCCAGCCGCGCGACGCGCGCGGCCAGAGCGGCGGTCTCCGCTGCGGAAGCGAGCTCCAGGAAATGCGCGGCTTCTACCGGCGGTGCTGTCACGGGAGCCCTTTTAGTCCCTTCCCTCGGCACGCCGCAACCCCGGGAGGGTTGCACGGGCGCCCCCCAGCCGTCATTCTGCGCCCCGCTTGAAATCGACGGAAACACCGCATGTTGGAGACCGACGTAGCGATCGTGGGCGCGGGGCCTGTGGGCCTCTTCGCGGTGTTCGAGTGCGGCATGCTGAAGATGCGCGCCCACGTCTTCGACGCCCTCGACATGCCCGGCGGCCAATGCACGGCGCTCTATCCGGAAAAGCCGATCTACGACATCCCCGGCTATCCCCGGATCGATGCCTTGGCCCTGGTGGAGAAGCTCGCGGAGCAAGCCGCACCCTTCGCGCCGGTCTACCACCTGGGCCACGCCGTGACCGCGCTCGCGGCAGCGGAGAGCGGCGGTTTCCGCATCGAGACCGCCGGCGGCGTCACCGTGAACGCCAAAGCCGTGATCGTCGCGGCCGGCGTCGGCGCCTTCGGACCCAACCGCCCGCCGCTCGCGGGCATCGAGGGTTTCGAGGGCAAGAGCGTCTTCTACCTCGTGAAGCGCCGCGAGGATTTCCGCGGCAAGCGGGTGGTGATCGCGGGCGGCGGCGACTCCGCGGTGGACTGGGCGCTCTCGCTGGTGGAGGTCGCGGCGCGAGTCATGGTGGTGCACCGGCGGCCCAAGTTCCGCGCGGCGCCGGAGTCGACGGCGCGCCTCGACGCACTCGCCACGTCCGGCCGAATCGATCTTGTCGTCCCCTACCAGCTCCGCGGCCTCGAGGGCGCAGGAGGCGCGCTCTCGCGCGTGGTGGTCGCCGACATCGACGGCAAGACCCGAGCTCTCGAAGCCGACTATCTGCTGCCGTTCTTTGGCCTTTCCATGAACTTGGGGCCGATCGCGGAGTGGGGTCTCAACCTCGAGCGCAATCACATCGCGGTGACGCCCGCGACCTGCGCGACCTCGGTGCCCGGTATTTTCGCGATCGGCGACATCGCCACATATCCCGGCAAGCTCAAGCTCATCCTCTCGGGCTTCTCCGAGGCCGCTATGGCGGCTCACGCCATTTTCCCGCTGGTCCATCCCGGCGAGGCCCTGCACTTCGAATACTCGACGACCAAGGGTCTGCCCTCGAAGGCCTGAAGAGGCGAGGTCAATTCCCCGTCGAGGTCTGCGGCAGCGCGGCGACGCCGGGCTCGGCGGGTACCGCCGCGAGGTAGCAGGTGACCGCGGTGCCGGAGCCTGGGCTCGAATCGAGCTCGACCCGGCCGCCGTGAAGCTCGATGAAGCTCTTGACCAGTGAGAGGCCGAGGCCCGGCCCCGATTGGCGCGCCTGAGGATTGCCGCGCTCAAATTTCTCGAAAATGCGCGCCTGGTCCTCCTGCGGGACGCCGACGCCGGTGTCGACCACGGCGAGCGCCACCTCGCCGTCGTGCCGGCGCGCGCTCAAGGTGATGTTGCCGCCGCCCGGCGTGAACTTGATCGCGTTCGAGATCAGATTGAAGAGCGCCTGCTTCAAGCGCCGCTCATCGCCCCGGATCGTGCCGATATCGGCGGGGCAATCGAAATTGAGCGCGAGGTTCTGATTGCGCGCGCGCTCGCGGGAGAGAGCCAGCACGCTCGACATCATCGCGTGGATATCGACCTCCTGGGTCTCCAAGGTCATATAGCCGGCCTCGATGGTGGCGAGGTCGAGGATGTCATTGATGAGCGACATCAGGCGGTGCGAGCTGTCGAGGATGCCGCGGCTGTAATCGAGCTGACGCGGATTGAGCTCGCCGAAATACTGGTTCGCGAGGATCTCGGCGAAGCCGATGATCGCGTTCAAGGGCGTGCGGAGCTCGTAGGAGACGTTTGCGATGAACTCGCTCTTGAGCCGGCCCGCGGTCTCCAGCGCCTCGTTCCGCTCGCGGAGCGCGCGCTCGACCCGCGTCGAATCCGTGACGTCGATATAGCTCAAGAGCACGGCGCCGTCGGGCAGCGGCACGATCGAGGCCTGGAGGATCGAGCCGTCGCCGCGCTGCAGGCGCTCGCTGGTTCCACCCCGGCCGGTAAGGCGCTCGATGATGCGCTCCTTGCGGGCGGGCCAGTCCTCGCGTGAGCCCTCGATGTCGAAGAAGGCGCGCGTCTTCTCGACGATCTCGGTGACGTGGGGCTCGCCCGTCAGATCCTCGACCGTGAGTTTCCAGATCTGCGCGTAGGCGGGGTTCCAGAGCTTGAGGCGGCCGTCGGTGCCGAGCACCGCCACCGCCTCGTAGAGATTGTCGAGGGTCTCGCGCTGGACCTCGATGAGCGTGTTATAGGAGCGCTCCAGAGCGAGCTTATCCGTGACATCCTCGTAAACGAAGGTCAGGCCGCCGAAGGGGTGCGGCGAGACCACGAGGCGCAGCGTGCGCTCGTCGGGCAGATGCAGCAGCTCCTCCTGGGGCTTCAGCAACGAGGTGAACATCGCGAGCTGTTGACGCTTGAAGGCCCGGAAATCCGCGTATTCCGGCAAGCGCCGGCGCTCCCGCAAGCGCTCGAGCAGCTCGTCCAGACTGGGCTCGGCCGAGAGCCATTCCTCCTCCAGTCGCCAGAGCTGGACGAATGCGGAATTGAAGAAGGTGAGGCGCGCGTCCGGGCTGAAGATCGCCACCGCCACGGCGACGTTCTCGAGCACCTCGCCATGGGCGGCGACGTGGCGCGCAAGTTCGGATTGCAGCGTCTCGAGGTCGGTGAAATCGCGGGCGAAGCCGAGGATCTCCGGCGCGCCCTTCAGGGGCTGCTCGGTGAATTCCATCAGGCGGCGCTGGCCCGCCACCACGATGTGATGGCTCTCGGACTGCGCGACTTGCGTCTGCCGGGCGCGCTCGGCGAGCTCGCGCCCCTGGTCGCCCAGCATGCGGGCGCCGATCTCGCGGTACTCCGCGATCGCTTGGCCCGGGCTCGCTTCCACGGCCTGCTCATAGGCGCGGTTGGCATCGATCAGCGCCAATGTGTCGGCACGCCGGCGCCAGACCGGCAGCGGCAATGTGTCCAGCGCCTGCCGCAATCGGTCGCGTTCGAGACGCGTCGCGTCGCGCTCGGCGGCAAGTTCCGCCCGGCCGCTCGCCTCGATGAGCCAGACCAAGTCGACGACGGGGGCGCCTTCCGCCGCCGTGGTGCGCATTCCCACGAGATCGACAGCGGTACCGCCCGGAGCGAGCGATGCCGCGAGGCGGAAGCCCTCGCCGGTCTCCCGCAGACGCGCCACCGCACGTTCGAGGGTAAGGGCGTCGGAGGGCTCGAACCGCGTCAGGAGGTCGGCGAAGCGCCATCCCGCGCAGTCACGGAATGCCGCGATCTGACCAGGCGAGAAATTGCCGGCATTGTCGGGCCCGTCGGTGAGGGTCCAACGATAGAGTGCCGCGGGGGCGCCTTGGAGCACCGCACGCTCCAGGTCGAGCGCCGTGGCGAGGACCTTCTGTCCGCCCTCCAAGTGGCGAATCCGTCCTCGGGCCCAGTATAGGAGCGCCAAGACGCCCAGCAGAACCAGGAGTACGAGAACCGCCGGCAGCGCGCCGGAGTCCGCGAACTCCGCGGCATCAGCAGGCTGGGGCAGCAGAGTTGCTACCCCGATGATGGCGAGCCAGATGCTGCTCCGCACGCCGTTCCTTACCCCGCTCCGGCATCGAGCCGAGCCTAGTCGACCCGGCGAGTCCCGGCGGAATTATCGCCGGTGCCGACGGTTTTCCTAAGGAAATTCGCGACCGGCTGCGGGAGCAGTCGTTAACGGTCAATATCGGTAGTGGTCGGCCTTGAACGGCCCCTGCGGGGCGACGCCTAGGTAGGAGGCCTGCGCCGGAGTGAGCTGGGTGAGCTTGACGCCGAGCTTCTGGAGGTGGAGCGCGGCGACCTTCTCGTCGAGCTGCTTGGGGAGCGTATAGACCTGCTTTTGGTATTTGCCCGAATTGTTGAACAGCTCGATCTGCGCCAGGACCTGGTTGCTGAAGGACGCGCTCATCACGAAGCTGGGATGGCCGGTGGCGCAGCCGAGGTTCACCAAACGGCCCTTGGCGAGCACGATGAGGCGCTTGCCGTCGGGCATCACGACCTCGTCCACCTGCGGCTTCACCTCTTCCCACTTGTAGTTCCTGAGCGCACCGATCTGGATCTCGCTATCGAAGTGGCCGATGTTGCAGACGATGGCACGGTCCTTCATGCGCCGCATGTGCTCGAGAGTGATGACGTCGAGATTTCCCGTGGCGGTGACGAAGATGTCGCCGATTCCCGCGGCCTCGTCCATGGTCACGACCTGGTAGCCCTCCATTGCCGCCTGGAGCGCGCAGATCGGGTCGATCTCGGTCACCATGACGCGAGCGCCGGCGTTGCGCAGCGAGGCGGCCGAGCCCTTGCCGACGTCGCCGAAGCCCGCGACCACCGCGACCTTGCCGGCCATCATCACGTCCGTCGCGCGGCGGATGCCGTCCACCAGGCTCTCGCGGCAACCGTAGAGATTGTCGAACTTCGACTTGGTGACGCTGTCGTTCACGTTGATCGCGGGGAAAAGCAGGCGACCTTCCTTCGCCATCTGGTAGAGCCGATGGACGCCGGTCGTGGTCTCCTCGGTGACGCCGCGGATGGCCTTGCCGAGACTGGAATACCAACCGGGCTTCGCCGCGAGGTGCCGCTTGATCGCGGCATAGAGCGCCTCTTCTTCCTCGTTCGTTGGCTTGGCGATCACAGATGCATCTTTTTCGGCGCGCATGCCCAGATGCACCAGGAGCGTGGCGTCGCCGCCGTCGTCGAGGATCATGTTGGGGGCGCCGCCGTCCCCCCATTGGAAGATGCGGTGGGTGTATTCCCAATATTCCTCCAGCGATTCGCCCTTGTAGGCGAAGACCGGTGTGCCGCCTTTTGCGATCGCGGCAGCGGCATGATCCTGGGTCGAGTAGATGTTGCACGACGCCCAGCGTACGTCGGCGCCCAGATGCTTCAGCGTCTCGATCAGCACCGCGGTCTGGATCGTCATGTGGAGCGAACCCGCGATGCGCGCGCCCTTCAGCGGCTTCTTCGCGCCGTATTCCTCGCGAATCGCCATCAGGCCGGGCATCTCGCTCTCGGCGATCGAGAGCTCGCGCCGTCCCCAATCCGCGAGCGACATATCGGCGACCTTGTAGTCGGCAGTCTCGGCCATGAAGCACTCCTGATCGGGCGGGCAGAAAACGAGAGGCGGCATATAGCAGCGCGGCCCGAGCCCGGCAAGCTCGGGCACGATGGGCGCTGTCCCACTAAGGTTCACCGCCTCGGTGGCGAACCTTCTCACGCCAGCGTGTTGAAATCGTCGAGGAGGCTCGCGATCCGGCCGTCGTCCATCTGGTCCATGATGGCGCGGGCGCGGCGCTGGGCGGCCATGAGATCGAGATGGCGAATGCGGCGCTTCACCCGGCCGATGTTGCCGGGCGCCATGGAGAGGTCGCGGATGCCGAGGCCGAGGAGGAGCGCTGTGTAGCGGGGATCGCCGGCCATCTCGCCGCACACGCTGACGGGAATGCTCGCCCGGTGCGCCGCTTCGATCGAGAACTGGATCAATCGCAGCACGGCCGGATGGAGGGGATTATAGAGATAGGCGACCTGCTCGTCGCTGCGATCGATCGCCAGCGTGTACTGGATGAGGTCGTTAGTGCCGATCGCGAAGAAGTCGCTCTCATTGGCTAGCGCGTCGGCGGCCAGCGCGGCGCCGGGGATCTCGATCATCACGCCGAGCGGCGGCAAGGGATCGCCGATCTCGACGCCGCGCCGCTTCAAGCGGCGTACGACCTGTTGCAGCGCTTCGCGTACCCGCCGCACCTCGGCGACGGATGAGACCATCGGCAGAAGGATGCGAACCGGACCCTCGGCGGACGCGCGCAGGATCGCCGCGAGCTGAGCGTCGAGAAGCTTGCGCTCCTTGAGCGAAAGGCGGATCGCGCGCAGACCCAGCGCGGGGTTGGCGGATTCGCTGCCCAGGCTCTCGGCCAACGGCGCCGCGAGCTTCTCGCCGCCGACATCGAGAGTGCGGATCGTCACCGGCTTCCCCTCCATGCCGCGCACGAGCGCCTTGTAGGCCTGGTACTGCTCCTCCTCGTCGGGCAGGTCCTCGCGGTTCATGTAGAGGAACTCGCTGCGCACGAGGCCAAGCCCCTGGGCACCGGCAGCGAGCGCCTGCTCGAGCTCGCGGGGCAACTCCAGGTTCGCCTCGAGGGTGATCTCCACGTTGTCGCGCGTCACCGCGGGCACGCGCTTCAGCCGAGCGAGCTGGCGTTGCTCGCGTCGGAAGGCGCCGATCAGCTCCTCGTAGCGCTCGATCGAGGCGCCGGTGGGGTTGAGCACCACGGTGCCCGACGTCCCGTCGATCACCACGGTATCGCCGGTCTGAACTTCCCCCAGAAGATCGGGCACGCCCAGCACCGCGGGGAGCCCCAGCGCGCGAGCCATGATGGCGGTGTGACCCTCCGAGCCGCCGAGCACCGCGGCGAAGCCCGCGACGCGCCGGGGGTCCATGAGCGCGGTATCGGCGGGGCTCAGCTCCTCCGCCAGAATCACCGAGCCCTCCGGCAGGTGCTGGAACGCGGCATAGGGCGTCTGGGTGAGATTTCGCAGGAGCCGGGCACCCACGACGCGGACGTCGTCGATGCGCTGGGCGAGGTAGACGTCCTCCATGGCGGCGAAACTTTCGCCGATGCCGGCGATCTCCAGCTGCACCGCGCGCTCGGCGTTGACGCGCTCTTCCCGGATGCGCCGCTCGACGCCCCGCACCAGCCGCGAATTCGAGAGCATCGCCACGTGGGCATCGAGGAGGTAGCCCATCTCCTCCGAGGCGGAGGCCGGCAAGGCGGCCGCCTTGCCCTTGAGTTTCTTCAGTTGCTTCAGCGAGAACTGGACCGCCTGCTCGAAGCGCTGGCGCTCGCCGGCGATCTGGTCGGGATCGATGCGGCGCTCCGGCACCGGCACCTCGCCCTGCTCGGTGACGAAGGCGGGGCCGATGGCAATCCCGGGCGCGACACCGAGACCGTGGAGCACCCGCTCGGCGCGCTCGCTCTTGCGGCCTTCACCCTTCATCGAAGCCGCCGGTAACGAGATCGGCGAGCGCCGCCACGGCGCGCTCGGCGTCACGTCCGGTGGCGGCGAGCGCGATCGCGGTGCCAGGTCCGGCCGCGAGCATCATCAGGCCCATGATCGAGCGGCCCGAGACGGTCGTGCCGTTCTTGCGCACGGTCACGTCGGCGTCGAACTGCCAGGCGAGCTTGACGAAGCGGGCGGCGGCGCGGGCGTGGAGGCCGCGCTTGTTGCAGATGGTGACGGTACGCTGCACGGCGCCGGCGGGCGGATCGGTGGCGGAGCCGGCGTTCTCGACGTCGTTCATCCGCGCGCGTCGGCCAGTAGTTGAGATGCGACGTTGATGTACTTGCGACCTGCTTCCTGCGCGCCGCGCACGGCGTCGGCCAGCGCCTCGGTCGAGCGCAGGCTCGCGAGCTTGATCAGCATGGGCAGATTGATGCCCGCGATCACCTCGATCTTCGGCCGGTCCATCACAGAGATCGCGAGATTGGAGGGCGTGCCGCCGAACATGTCCGTGAGCAGGACTACGCCGTCGCCGGTGTCGACGGCATGGACGGCCTGCAGAATGTCCTGGCGCCGCTGCTCCATGTCGTCGTCGGGGCCGATGCAGATGGCGGCGACGTCGCGCTGCGGGCCGACGACGTGCTCGAGCGCCGAGATGAACTCCGCGGCCAGACGGCCGTGGGTAACGATGACCATGCCAATCATAAAGGTTCCCTCGATGTGCCGTCGGTTTCAGCGGGCGGGCGCGCTTCTGCGCTGCCGTGACGGTCGAGGTCGCGGTGACGCACGCTCACGGCGCGGCCCCGCTCCCCGAGCCAGGCCGCCAAGCGCTCCGCGAGATAAACGGAGCGGTGGCGGCCGCCGGTGCAACCGATGGCGATGGTGAGATAGCTTTTGCCCTCGCGCTCGAAGCGCGGCAGCAGCGGCTCGACGAACGCGCCGAGCTGCCGGAAGAAGGCGGGAAAATCCTCGTCGGCGGCGATATAGGCGCCGACCTCGGGATCGAGACCGGAGAGCGCCTTGAGCGCCGGCACGTAGTGCGGGTTGCGCAGAAAGCGGGCATCGAAAACGATGTCGGCATCGCGCGGCAAACCGTGGCGGTAGGAGAAGGAGATCACCGAGAGTGCAATGCCTGGCGAGCGATCGAGCGCGAAATGGCCGGTCAGGATGCGCTTGAGATCGGCCGGGCTGAGATCGCCGGTATCGATAACGAGGTCGGCCCGGTCGCGCAAGGGCCAAACATGTTGCCGCTCGAGGCGGATACCATCGATCACAGGCCGATCTTGCGCCAGCGGATGGCGCCGGCGCGTCTCGGTAAAACGCGCAACCAGGCGCTCATCGCCGCAGTCCAGGAACACCACCGCCGGGCGAGCGCCGCCCTCGCGCGCCAGACGGTCCAGCGTGTCCGCCAGCGCTGTGGCGCCGAAATCCCGTGTGCGCACGTCGGCGCCGATGGCGAGCGGCATGGTGTGGGGCTGATGGCTCACCAGGCTTGGTACCAACGACAGCGGGAGATTGTCGACCGCCTCATAGCCGAGATCCTCGAGAGCCTTGAGCGCGGTCGAGCGGCCGGCGCCCGACATGCCCGTCACCACGACGACGCGACTGGAGGGGCCAGAGGGTTGCGGGCCGGCAGCCGGCCCGGAAACCGCCGCCGGTGCGGAGGCCGGGTGGGTCATGGGGGCGCCAATATAGGGGCCTCCGCCCGCGCCTCCAAGCCAGCGAGGGCGTGGCGAATCTTCGCGGGCGTTGAGGCCTCGAAGGGGGCGAGGGCGAGGAGCGGTATGGACCGCTGCAAAACCTCGCAGAATTGCGGCTCTGGCAGGCGCTCGACCCGGTCGGGAGCGACCAGGTCGACCACCAGGCTGAGGGGCGCATGGCCGACCGTCGGCACCCGCAGAATGCCCACGCCCCGGACCTCGATCCGGCCCGCAATGGTCTGAGGCGCCTGCATGATTACGGCGTCCCCATCGCGCCGCAGCTCGGTCTGATCGTCCGAAACGAGGCGTGCCCCCGCGTCGATCAGGCGGAGGGCGAGATCGCTCTTCCCGCTCCCGGACGGCCCCCGCAGGAGGACCCCGTCGCCGCCGATCGCCACCGATGTCCCGTGAACCCGAAGCATGGGGGGTCTTAGGTGAGCCAGGGACCCCGCATTGTCAATGAGGGGGCACTATTGGGCTCGTTGCGGCCGTTCCCTGGCCGTTCCAGTTCTGCGCAGCGACGAGGATTAACGAGCCGGCCGGCGGAACGCCTTGGCGGTTCGTTAAGGCTTCTCGGCACAGAGTGGCCGCATCACTTATCGCCGATATTCAGAAAGAGTTCGATGCGGTCACTGCGGCTTGCCCTGCTTCTCGCGATTGCCGCACCGGTGACGGGCTGCGCCGTGCCAGCGGCGATCTCGATCGCCTCCATCGCGGTCGACGGAATCGCCATCGCCGTGACCGGCAAGGGCTCCACCGACCACGCCATCTCGACCTTGACGCAGCGGGACTGCCGGATGTGGCGGC
>Ga0209415_10010449_pt1 | contig 15794 bp, 18 predicted proteins | sample PeaSoiSIISIP2007_FD_187696 | JGI IMG/M metagenome (GOLD analysis project Ga0209415, IMG submission 187696) | Peat soil microbial communities from Weissenstadt, Germany - SII-SIP-2007 (SPAdes) (version 2) | ecosystem: Environmental > Terrestrial > Soil > Wetlands > Peat | place: Germany...
GTGTTCAAGCAGATCGCGTATTCGAAGGTCGAGTTCAACGTCGATCCGAGCTTCGAGGAGGAGCCGGAGGACGAGACCGAGGGCGAGGAGACCACGGCCACCAGCGCGGCCACCACCACCACCACCGCACCGCCGCCGCCGCCACCGCCGCCGCAGCTCGACGCCAAGGCGCTGACCGCTGCGCTGGCCCAGCTCGTGCCGGCGATCCCGAAGGTCGCCGCGGGCAATGATGCCCTGCAAAAGTCGCTGGTCGCGCTCGCCGCCGCGGCGCAGGCCAGCCTGAAGACCAACGACCTTGCCAAGGCTTCCGAAGGGATCGACGCGTTGCGCCACGCCCTGGCGGCGGCGCTGGAGCAGGTCAAGCAGAAGGCCGGGGCCGGTGCCGCGCCGAAAGTGGATTGGAAAGCGGTACGCGAAACCTGGCAGTCGGCCAGTGATGCCGTCGACCAACAGATCACCGCGCTGCAGGCGGCCCTGCGCAAGAGCGGCGACGACACGCTGGAGGAAATCGCCGAGTTCGGGGTGAACGGCGTGACCGGCAATCACAAGGTCCGCCTGATGGCCGCGATGATGCAACTCGGCTCCGGGGACCCCGCCGTGATCGCCAAGCTGGCACCCGCGACGCTCACCCTGGTGCGTGACTTCCGCGCCTATCTGGACAGCGACGAGCGCGTGCTGGTCTGCGATGAAAATCCGTTCGGGGTGGCGGTCTCGCTGCGCGCGACCTTTGGCGGCGCGCTGACCCAGATCGAGACCGCATTGCAGAGCATCGCGTAAGCCGGCGCAAGGATTGGGGGGAGGATACACCATGCCTGTTGGGCTGGATCGATTTGTCCGCGTGATGAGCGGCGGACTGGTGGTGACCGACAAGCTGGTGGAGGTGCGCACCGGGAAGGTCAACGCGACCATCAAGGAGGTCGAGAACAAGATCAAGGAGGTGAAGCTGACCGGGCTGGCCTGCCCGCAGCTCGACAAGGCGGTGGCCGACCTGACCCGCGACCGGGACACGGCACTGAAGCTCAAGGGCAACAAGGAGAAGTGCGAGGCGCTGGAGCCGGTCAAGGAACGCGCGCGCGAAACCGCGAAGCAAGCGGTGGACGTGGTCAGCCAGGCGCAGGCCGCCGTGAAGGCCACGGATGATGCGATCAAGGCGATCAAGGCCCTGGAGGACGAGGCCACGAGCCTCAAGAAACTCGGGTTCGATACGAAGGAGATGGACGACCAGTTCAACGATCTGGTGGAAATGCGCGTGGATTCGGCCAAGCTGACCGATATCGCCGCGCGAACAAAGTCGGCAACCGCGATCAAGAAGCAGGCGGACGAGGCTGTCACGCGTGCCAAGGCCTTGTCGAAGGCGGCGGCCGACGCCGGTGCCACCGACAAGAAGAAACCGGACGCGACGCAGAAATCGAAGATCTACGAGGCGGCGTTGAAAAACCTGTACGGTCTCGAAATCGAGGTGCCGAACGGGATGACCAACACGCATTTCGACAAGGTTTTCGACATGTTCAGCAAGGTCCCGAAGGACCATGTCGGGAAGGGCAAGTTGAACAAGCTCTTGTATGACAAGGACCCGGGCTGGGCCGGAGGCGGCGCCTACAACTCGGCTTTGAAACGGGTCAGGATGGGTGAATTCGGCACCGCGACAAAGACCGAGAAATACAAGGTCGGCGATACCGAGGTCGACGCCAACTCCTTCAACGTCACCACGCTGCACGAGATCGGCCATGCGGTCGACGACAACAACAACGTCATGGACTCCCATATGGGGACAGCCGGTTTCGGCAAGTGGAAGAAGGAAGAAATCGCAGACGTCGCCACGGCGTGCGTCACGGAACTGAAAAAAACCGCCGGGCTGAGTGACAAGGTGAAGGAAGAAGACCTGAAGAAGGCGGCCACCGCGGCGGTCAAGGACGGCAAGACCGACAAGCCGAACGAAATCGAACAGCCCGACTGGGACAAGATCAAGAAGTGGCTGACGGACACCGTCCTGGTGGCGCGGAGCAAGCCGTACTTCAAGGCGACCTGGACCGAGGTAGGAACGAGCGCCTACACCCAGGACGCGGACACCGGCGGCTGGTGGAGCTACGATCCCAACGAACGCAAGGCCAACGGCGTGAACAATTATCAGTGGCGGTCACCGGCGGAATGGTTCGCCGAGATCTACGCGATCACCTGGCTGGCGAAGAAGCCGCCAAAGGGCGTGGCCGCGGATGTCGCAAAGCACATGTGGGGGGGCAAGTCAGCCTGAGCCCCACGCCATGAAGCGCCGCGACCACATCAACATCTGACCCGCTTCTGCAAGGAACCCCGCGATGTCGCTCTTCCACCCCGCCGCCCTGATATGCCCGAACTGCGGTGCCGAGACCGAAGTGCAACGCAACGCCAGCGTCAACGTCAAACGGCGGCCCGACCTGCGCGACGCGATCCTCGACGGCAGCTTCCAATCCGAGGCGTGCGCCAAATGCGGCACCGCGCTGCGCCTGCCGCCGCACCTGACGCTGTTCGATCTCCCCCGCAACCAGTGGATCATGGCGGAACCGGTCAGTTTGCTGGAGCAATGGCGGGAAGCGGAGGCGGACGCACGTGGCACCTTCGCCGAAACCTTTGGCGATGCGGCGCCGCCGTCCGCGCGCGAACTGGCGAAGAATCTGCAGCCCAGGCTGGTATTCGGCTGGCCGGCGCTGCGGGAGAAGCTGATCGCGCGCGACCTCGAGCTGGATGACGTGACCCTCGAACTGCTGAAGATCGCCATCATGCGGGACGTGGACAAGCCGCCGATCGCCGATCAGTCGGAGCTGCGCCTCGCCGGCGGCGATGCCAAGACGCTGAACTTCGTGTGGGTCGAGGCCGAGACGGAGACCCCGCTGGCCGCACTGCCGGTGCCGCGCGACATCTACGACGACGTCGCCGGCGACCAGGACGCCTGGGCGGCGCTGCGGGCCGAATTCGACGGGAAACTGTTGGTGGATCTGCGGCGGCTGACCGCCGGGGCCGGCTGAGGCGACGCCACGGCAACCGCCTCGGCTGGCGGGCTCTTGCCGGGCGATGGTGTCGTTCCGCACCCAAGACCGTCACGCGTAGGGCGGGTTTCAACCCGCCGCTGTGATCAGTGATCAGTGATCAGTGATCAGTAGGAAGTCAGCACAGTCGACCCTTGGCCAGTCGCCGACCCCACTACCGATCACTGATCACTGATCACTGATCGGTTGCCTCGCCGCGCACCCGCCAGCCGCGATTTGTGCTATCGATACGCCGCCACAAGGGGGAGGGCGATCGTGGCAACACTGATCGTGCATGGCGCCACGGCCTACGGCGCGGCCGGGATCGTGCTGGCCCTGGTCTTCCTGCTGTGGGGCATCGACCGGATCGATCCCACCGCCGCCGGCGCCTACGCCTTCCGCCCCCTGCTGCTGCCCGGCCTCGTGCTGCTCTGGCCGCTCGTCGCCGTCCGCTGGGCCATCCTGGCGCGGCGCGGCCGATGAGGCAGCGGCATCGCCAGGTGCACCGGCTGGCGTGGGTCGTGCTGGCGCTGCTGCTGCCCGGCATCCTGCTGGCCGCGCTGGCGATCCGCCGCAGCGGACCGACCGAGACCGCCGCGCTCCAACTGGCCCCGCCGCCCCAACCGGCGTCGCCGCCCCAACCGACCCCGCCGCCACAGCCAGCCCCGCCGAAATGAGCGCGCGCTACGTCCCGGTCGGCTGGAACCCGACCAAGCTGGTCTACGACGCGGTGCTGCTGGCGGCGATCGGGCTCTATCTCGGCGGGTATCTCTGGCTCGCGCCGCACTTCCAGCACATCACGCAGCCGCTGGACGACGACAGCATCCGCATGCAGGCGTTCGGCACCTGCGCCTTCCTGCTGCTGAGCCTGACGCTCGCCATCGGCCCTCTGGCGCGCTTCGACCCCCGCTTCCTGCCGCTGCTCTACAATCGCCGCCATCTCGGCGTGCTGACCTGCGCGGTGGCGCTGACCCACGCCTCGATCGTGCTCGACTGGTATTTCACCTACAGCCCGGCGGACCCCTTCGTCGCGCTGCTCAGCGGCAACACCAGCTTCGGCCGGCTGCGCGGCTTCCCGTTCGAGCTGTTCGGCATCGCCGCCCTGTTCGTGCTGCTGCTGCTGGCCAGCACCAGCCACGACTTCTGGCTGAACTTCCTGACGCCGCCGATGTGGAAGGCGCTGCACATGTCGCTGTACGGCGGCTATCTCGCGGTGGTGCTGCACCTCGCGTTCGGCGCGCTGCAGGCCTCGCGCAACCCGCTGCTGGCGGTGGTGGTGACGCTGTGCGTGACCGGCGTGGGCGCGCTGCACGTGGCGGCCGGGGCGCGCGAGCGGCGGCGGGATCGGGACCTCGCCCCGGCGCACCCTGAAGCGCCCTGGGTTGCCGCCGGCCCGGCCGCGGCGATCGCGGAGGGCCGCGCCATCGTCGTGCATCTGCCCGATGCCGACCCGGTGGCGATCTTCCGCCACGCCGGGCGTCTGTCGGCGGTCAGCAATTTGTGCGCGCACCAGAACGGCCCGCTGGGCGAGGGCGCGGTGGTCGACGGCTGCATCACCTGTCCCTGGCACGGCTACCAGTACCGGCCGGAGGACGGCTGTGCCCCACCGCCGTTCCAGGAACGCCTGCCGACCTACCGGCTGCGCGTCGAGCACGGCATGGTGCTGCTGGACCCGCGGGCCAACCCACCCGGCACACGGGTCGAGCCGGTGCCCATCGCATGAAACAAGACGAATTCTTCATCGGCTGGTCGGCGCGCACCGCCCGGCCGCACGCCTGGTTCCTGGCTGGCGTCGTGGCGCTGCTGCTGGGCGGCCTGGGCGGCCTCGCGCTGGCACTCGGCAGCACGGTGAACGATCCCGGCAGCGGGGCGTTCACCGGCGAGCACACGCTGACCGGCGTGCTGCTGGCGCAGCCCTATCCGGTGATCGTGCTCGACCCCGACAACACGCATCCGTCCGGGCATGGCGTGCTGCTGTCCGGCGGCGGCAAGCGCGGCGTGCAGGCGGCGGCGGGGCCGCTGGACGGCAGGCGGGTGCGGGCCAGCGGCTACGGCACCAAGCGCGGCACGCTCGACATGCTGCTGGTCGCCAGCCTGGAACCCGCCCAGGGCGAGGCGCCGGCCCCGGCGCGCCAGCCGCTGGGCACCTGGCGCCTCACCGGGGAGATCTGCGACGGCAAGTGCGTGCTGGGGGTCATGCGGCCCGGCAGCGGCCTGTCGCACAAGGCCTGCGCCAATGTCTGCGTGGCCGGCGGCGTGCCCCCTGTGTTGGTGACCACCGCCCCCGTCGCCGGGACGCAATTCCTGCTGATCGGCGATCCCGCGGGGCACCCGCTGCCGGATGCGCTGCGCGACCACATGGCGATCCCGCAGCGCATGGACGGCGTGCTGGAGCGCGTGGCGGACCTGCTGGTCTTCCGCACCGACCTTGCCGCGGCGGTCGATCCGTGAGCTGGCGCGGCATGGGGTTCTCGGCCGGCGCACTGGCGCTCGCCGCGCTGGTCTGGTGGGTGGCGCCCGACCTGCTGGCCCTGGCCGGAATTGGCGCGCTTGGTGTGGTCGGGCGGGTCTGCCTGACCGTGCTCGCACTGTCGGTCCTGGAAGTGGTGTTGCAGCGGCTGCGGCGACCGAACCACGACAGTTGAATCCGACGCTGCGAAGGCGGTTCGGTCCGGTGCCGGATCGGATTGGTTGGCACCGTCCTTCCACCCCGTCGTGGCCGGCCCCCGGGTCGGGTCACAGGGCCACCCGAGGACAGGCTCCGGCCGGAGCATCCACGACTCGTTCACGCAAGCGGCAAGTCGCGCCCCTGCCCCCGTCGGCCCGCGCACCGCGAACCTGAAATACCGCGCGCGGTAACCGCCCGACCGCCTGCCGCCAACCTGCGTGCCCGCCGCACATGCCTTGATGCCCAGGTGGAGCGGAATGGCAGCGCCCGCGACCCACCACCATTGCCGCGCGATCCCACCTCACGCATACACCCAGCGCATTCACCCAAATCGCCCCCGCCCCGGTGCCCCATGCCGCAAGACGACCGCCTGACGCTGTTCGGCAGCTTCACCTCCAGCTCCAGCTACAAGCCGATGCTGTACCTGGCGCTCGCCCGCCTGCCCTTCAGCTTCCGCACCGTGAACCTGAAATACGGCGCGCAGAAGCAGCCGGACTACCTCGCCGTCAACCGCTACGGCCAGGTGCCGGCGCTGCGTCATCGCGGCCTGACGATCGTGCAGTCCAACGTCATCCTGGACTACCTCGCGCGCACCACCGGGCACTTCGCCGGGGCCAGCGAGCAGGACCAATGGACCGCGCGGGAGTGGCTGTCGTGGGAGGCGGACAACATCACCATCCGCGCCGGGTGACCCGGTTCGGAAAGTCCCTGATATATACTCGATCGGAAATTAGCCGCGAGGGCGTGACCACACCCAACGAACACACACGCTACAGCCCCGCCCTCCAGCCCCGGAGTGCCGCGCCGTGATTGGCAAGGGTCTGGAGTATCCACCAGTTGTCAAACGCCCCGGCGCTGCGCAGGGCCTCAATCAGCACAGGCTTGGCGCCGTTGTCGATCGCATACTTGATCGCCTCGCCGGCCAGGACGTTCCGCTCTTGCAGCGCCTCCGGCGACCCCGCCCGCTGCAACGCCTGGAATTTCTGGTCCTGCACCCATAGGGCCTTCGATACGTCGTCCATCTTGGCGATGGACTGGCCAGTGCGGGCGGCCTCGGTGACCAGCGACGTGAAGAGCTCCGGATTGATCTGGAGCCCGTGGCCGAAGGAGCGCCACTCGGCCAGGCTGGCGGCCATGCTCGCGCTGTTGTGGAGGCCGAGTGATCCCGTGTCGCGGAAATTGACCGTGTATGCCTCTGGGGGGTGGACAGTGCCGAACCCGTGCTCGGTGTCCCACGCCCGCTGTTCGTCGGTCCGTTCATCTTCGACCAAACCGAACTTGTCCATCTCGGCGGCCACCTGCGCGGGCGTGAAGCCGGCTGCCAGGAGCCGGTCCTCAAGCGCACTGGCCTGTTCTGGGGTGAGCGTCACGCCGTATTCCGGCGCTGCCGCAGGAGCGTCGTGGGTGGCCTCTGGCGTTGGTGTGGCAGCCGGTGCAGCCGCTTGTGGCGGCGCCATTGCGGCGTCGAACCTCGCCACAGCATGCCCCGCGGCGATCCAGACGGCTCGGGCGCTGCTGATCTGTTCCGGCGTGGCGTCGGGCGGCGGGCTCTGTGTGTCGCTCATGGTTCAATCTCCAAATCACTCGGCGCCACCACGGGGAGGGTCGCCGCGGTAACACCGGCACGCGCTCTGGTCGGGGTTTCACTTTGGCTTGTTCTTCAGCTTCGCCACGGCCTCATCGAGCTCCCGCGCCTGTGCCGCGGTGTCCGCCTTCAGCTCCTCGGCCTTGGCGTCGATCGCCCTGGCCCACGCCGCTTCGTCGGCGTCCAACTGGGACAGCGTTGCGGCGTTCGCTTCGCGTTGCACAGCCTCCAGCGGGCCGTCTGCCGGTGTTTCCGGTTCTGGCGGCTTTGGCAGATGCGCCGTCCAATCTGGGTCCGCCTGCCAAGGGTAACGCACCGGCCCACGATCGACCGCTGGCGCCTTGACGCCGCGGGCCTGGTTAACGATCCATTTGTCGATACGGGCCAGCCGTTCGGACAGTGACGGTATCTTGTCTAGCGCGCCACGGAAGCTGCTCGTTTCGCCATCCAGGCCAGTGCTGGGCCAGCCGTAATTCTGGAGAGTGTCGTTCAGTTCAGCCCCGACACGATACTGCTCAGCCGCGACAAGGATGCGGATCGCCTGCCGGTGCAACAGGCCGATGTTGGCATTGATCCCGAGCCCCCGCCGTGGCACTGCCTCGCGTGCCTTCACCAAATCCTTGAACGCCTGAACCGCCAATGCCAGGTGCTTCGTCAACCTGCCGGCTGCCTCCGCGCTCGCCTTCAAGTCGCTTTCTATCTCGACGGTCAGAGCCTCGCGCCGTTTTGCCGCCAGCGCAGCAACCCGTTTCGCCTCCCGGTCTGCCGCAGCGGCCTGCAACGCGACCAGGCGATCCGCAGTGGCGCGCGCTTCCGCTACATCGCCCTCCGCCTGTTGCAGCGCCCCGACCGCACCATCCTTGCCGTCGAGCACCGCGACGCGAAGGTCCGGTAGCGTGGCCTCGATCTCGGCGGCGCGCTCATGCGCCTCGCGCAGCAGATCGTCCAGGTTCGTGACACCGGCCTTGTCGGTGCGCCAAGGCAATAAGGATTTCAGCATGGCCGTCACTCCCTTTCGTATTCCGCGACCTGGAAGGTGTTACGGCTCACGTATCGGCCGCGGACGGAGACGATCCCCGTATAGTCGGTCAGCACCACGGCCCTGTAAGGCGCAACGTCGAATTGCTCTCCCGGCCAGCTAGCAGCAGCGTCCCAAGACGCCGGCACGGCGCCGAGGAAGAGCCGAATTGGATCGTCGCTGATATTGTAGACGGTGCAGAAGGCTCGCTTCTCATTCGCCGGCAGGAGCTGTTGCAGCACGCCGGTCTTGCGCGGGGTGCCGGTGGCCCCGCAATCCACCTTGAACTGCTGGTAGGTCATTTCGTGCTTCCCTTTCCACGCTCGCGCTCGAACCGCTCGACCTCGGTTGCCAATATCCAAAGCCTCCCCAGCCCCGGGCCAACCCTGACCGCCTGAAGCTCCCCCCGCCGCACGAAGTAGTGGACGGCCTGCCTCGTCATGCCCCAACGGCGGGCAATCTCATTCAACGTCAGGGCATCCGAGGATGGATCACTGTTCGACATACATGGAAATATAGAAACCTCCCCGGCCGGTTCAAGGCCACCGGATGGGGCCATCGCCACGGTGGGGGGCTTGCAAAGGACGCCCCGCGCGCCCAAGTGACCAGTCTCGGGGCCTCAGACGTGAGACAACCCCTGACGTGCCGACCAGTCCCACCCGCCCGGATGACGGACGATAAGCGGATGGCCTCTCAAGTTCATGAGGCCCCGCCATGTCCAGACCGAAAACAATCCAGATTGATGATCCGCGACTGATCCGCGAGGCCACATGGCTGTTGACCGGCCCCGGCGCCGCCAAGTTCATTCGCGGGCTTTGGCACTGCCTCCGCGGTGATCACGGTCTCTGGGTTCGGAGCGAACCGCTCGCCGGGGCGGGGAGCGCCGTCATCATCGCGGTTCGGGACATGACCCCGGTTCCCGGCGGCGTCGGCGCTGCAGCGCAGACCATGCTGGCGGGCGTGCGGCAAAATCCCTGGACGGCGGATATCGTGGTCGAGTGCAGCAAGGGCTGGCAGGGTACGGTGACTGAGCTTGACCACCAGCGGTGCAACCTGACCTTGGAGATACCTTGGAGGGGGTCGGGCGGGCCACCGCAACACGCCCCTCAGAGGCCCGTGGAGGCCGGTGCCCCAGCGCCGGCTCCAAAAAGGGCACGGTCAGAGCCTCACAGGGCACCGGGCAGCAGGCCGAGCAGCGGCGTGATCCGGTCTGGCGCACCCCCGCCCACGCTGGCCGACGTGCTGCCGGCGTTCATCACCCGCGGGAGGCAGCCATGAGAACGATCGAGCAGCTTCGCGCGGCAGCGGCCCGGCGCAGCCGGAAGCCCGTTCAACGGCCACCGGCGGGACCGCCCCGGTATAGCTGGGCCGAGATAGAGGCCCTGGGCGCACGCCGTATCCGCGCGGGCACGTGCTGCGACACCGACATCCATGATCTGCCGGCGATTGCGCAAGCGCGGCTCGCTGGTATCCACGCCTTACTGGCGTCCGGGCGGCTTCGCTTCGTGGTGACACGATGACCGCCGACCTGGAGACGTTGCGCGCGGAGTGGATGGACGCACTGGCCAAGTGTCTGCCCCGCCAGCGTGCTTTCGTGCTCGCGATCAAGTCCGGCCACTCACGCGCGGCGGCTGCGCGAGAAGCTCGATACGCTTACGGATCGACTAAGCAAGTGGCGAACCTGATGCGAAAGGTGCGGATCGCCGCGGCGCTGGCCGCACTGACAAAATTACAGGATGCGGAACGGAAGGTAGCACAAGCCGCCCAAGCGCCAGCGCAGCCAACGGCACCGCACAAGCCGCCGCAGCAGGATGGCCGCGGCCTTATGTGGCCCGCCGATCGTGATCCCACTCTGAACCAAGACATACCGCCGCTCCCGGTGCTGCACTGGCCGGCTGAAAAGCCGGTGCAAAGGATCGCGGCCGGCGTGGATTTCGACATCTGGGGGAACTCTACGGGCAGCCCGTGGGACGAGGAAATCGCCAGACTTAGGAGGCGGCAATGACCTCACGAAAGCGTGAGCGGCATACCCCCTGGGGGTATGCCGACGGACCGGCGAAAATATCAAGTGCTGGACTACAGATTTTGCCACCGGGCGAACATGCGGAATTTTCGTCGGTTTGGCCGGCGGGGTGCGGTGGCCCACGTGATGGGCAGCGAAACCACAAGAGGCTGACATGAAGAAAGACCCGGCTATCCAACAGGCGATCATCTGCGAGGCCACCACCGGCTTGCTCATTGCTGCGCGGCACCACAGGCCGGCCGGCTGGTGGCGGCGTCGGCTCGCCCGCGCGCTGACGCAGCTTGTCCACGAAGGATACACCGACCGGCGCGGCATCCGCGACAGCGCCTTGGCTGCAACCGATGCCATCGCGGCGGCAGTCACCACCGGAATGAAGGAGCCGCGCCATGAGCACGTTGCAGGATAAGATCAGAGCCGTAATGAACAGCGGGGGCGATCCGCTGGTGACATGGCGCACCGTCAACGCGGGCGGCGACGCGCTGAATGAGGGCCGGTGCCCGGTCAGCAGTCTGGCCGTGCCTGACAATGTAGGTGTGCAAGTTCTGGTGAACGAAAGCCCGGAAAAATGGGCGACGGTGCACGAGGCGACGGCACCACCCCCGGAAAAGCCGAACGCCACCGCGGGCACGGTGGCGCTGGTAGCCGGGGGATTGGAGGAAGGGAAGCAGACCGGAGATGGTATACCGGTTGACGTGCGTCAACCCCCCACCGAGCGTCTGATCGAAGCTCTCGCGTATGGGGCGGAAGGCTGGGCACTATTTCCGATTGAACACAACGCGAAGAAGCCCCCACTGGTCGCCTGGAAAACCGAGGCCACCCGCGACCCGGCGCGGATCAAGGAATGGTGGACACAATATCCTGCAGCCAACATAGGGCTGCGAATGGACGAACAGATATCGGTGGTGGACATCGACCCGGATGCGGACCCCGAGGTAGTGGCAAAGCTGCCCCTCACCTACACTGTCCAGACCCCGCGCGGCGGCGAACACCGCTACTATTTCGGGCAGTTGCCGAATACGGTCGGCAAAATAGCGCCGCATGTCGACACCCGCGGCAAGGATGCCGACGGCCACACTGGCTATGTGCTGGCCCCACCGTCCACCGTCAACGGCAAGCCATACGTCGTGGTGGACCCGCGCGCCGTTGTCCCGGTGCCGGGCTGGGTGACAGCGGCGTGCGCCACCGGCACCGTCAAGGCGAAGGTCACCGCGCCGGAGGGTATCGAGCTTGACGATCCGGGCAACGTCCAGCGCGCGCGCAACTACCTGGCCGGGCAGCCACCCCGACCGGCGGGCGACGGTGCCGACAACCAGGCATACCAGACCGCCGCGGTCCTGAAGGACATGGGGCTGGGGCAGGACACCATCGAGGCGCTGCTGGCCGACTGGACCGACATCCCCGGCCTGGCCGAGAAGGCAGCACATAACGCCTGGCAATACGGCCAGAACGCCCCCGGCGTGCGCGCCGGGCAGCCGGTGGCCAAGGCGTTCCCCCATGCCGCGGCGGGCGCTGCGGGGGCGGACGATGGGCCGGAACTGCTGCAGGGTGTCCTGGCCGAACCCGACGAACCGATCGTGGAAATCGTCGGCGGCCTGATTGAGCGCGGCATCGGCACATACCTGAAAGCGCCATCGGACCGCTTCAAGTCTTGGCTGTCATACCAGATCGCGGTCCATGTCGCCCTTGGGATCGACATCTGGGGCAGGAAGGTGACGCAGTGCGCAGTCGTGCTGCTGTCGTATGAGGACGACAGAGGAGAAATCCGCCGCCGCGGAAAGAAGATCATGGTCGGGCTGGGCCGCTCTGTGGGGCCAATGCCGTTCCACTACTGGGACCTCAAGAAGCATCGGCATGGCCCGCTGCTGACCGTGAGCCGCGACGCCGTGACGACAACGCCATTCTGGGACCGCTTGCGCGCCAAGCTGGCGACGATCGACGGCCACAAGCTGGTGGTGATCGACAGTGGATACAACGTCGAACACTTCGACGAAGGCGTGCGCAACGACGATGACCAGGTGAACGCCGCGATCAACAAGCTGGAGGAACTCTGCGCCAACTGCAACGCTTCGCTGCTGATCCTCTACCATCCATCGCGCTCCGGCCACACCCGCGGCGACATGGGCGGCGCCCAAGCCTGGGACAGTGGCCCACGTGCCCGCCTGGCACTAACCCGCGACGGTGACCTGGAGACCGACAAGGCGGCCAAGGCGAAGGCGGATGCTGCCCTGGTGACACTCTCGGTCGAAAAGCGGTCCCACGGTCCCAAGGGTCCGCCGATCAGGCTGCGGTTCAACGGCAGCCTGTTGCATATCGACGGCGCCGCGGATGACGACGCCGGGAGAATGGCGCGGGTGCGGGCGGCAGTGCTCCAGGTGGCGCAAGAGGCCGCCGACGTGCTGGCGCCCCTGCCGCAGAACCGTCAGGCGGACAGTCACCGGCTGGATGCGATCTGCCAGGTGGCGCTGATCGAGTTCAGGGAGGGTGACCGTCGCGGGCGCGGGGGCACCGGCTTGGAGGTGCGCAGGGTGCTCGAAGAATTGCGGAAGGCTGGCGAGCTCCGGTTCCACTGCCGGCCAAATGGTTCCCATGACGCACCCGCCGGATATTACCGGCCGATCAGGGAACTATATGATCTGACGAACGCCCTGATGCAGAAAACGATCAACGAACAGGAGATCAGGACCGGCCTGCGCGCCGGCACGATCGACCGCGCCTTCGTGCAGGCCGCGCTCATCGCCGGCACATATACGCCACAGGGGGCGCCGTGTTGATGGCGGCGATTATCCTTCCCCTTTCAAGCAGCATGGCCGCAGCAAAGCGGCCCCTTGCTGCTGGGGGATAGGTAAGGGGGAATAGCGGCAGTTCTTGCACGCAGTTCTTGCATAGGCGAAAAACGGCGGAAATCCGCCAATAATTCCGTGTCATGCAAGAACTGCCACCCCTGCCGCCCGCTTGGCGGCAGTTCTAGCGGCGCCAGTAGCGTTTTTCGGTTGCGTAACGAACCCCCCTCCGGCATTATCCTGAATATCCTGCCGGCAGGCCCGCGATCCGGCGCCCGACCGGGAGTAACCGTCAACCCGGTTAGCAGCCTGGATATTGGCCTGTGTCCGGTTCTGTTATGACCGGTCACCCCGGCAAAAACGGCGGAAATCCGCCATTCCTGCCGGTCCTGCGCGGATCGTAAGCCCGGTGGGATTGCTGGGGTATCCCCCGCACGCGCACGAGACTACGAATTGTAGCCTAGGCTACACTTCCTTGGATATTCCCCGCAAATATATTTCTCCCCTCCCGTCGCCCTTCTCCGGCCCAGCCTGGGCAGCCGGGGCGCCATTCCAGCCCTTCGTGGTGCCACCGGGCAGGCTGGAATACAGGACCGCGGGGGGCCGGATCGCCAGTCCACCCCGCGGCGCCGATCCAGTCCACGGGCAGCCCTGCCGAGCTCCAGCACGGCTCCAGCACAGTGCCAGCCCTGCCGAGCTCCCGCACGGTGCTAGCCTGGCACGGCGCCAGCCTGGCACGGCGCCAGCCTGGCACGGCGCCAGCCTGCCCGGCCTCTGCCCGCCTGCCCGCCTGCCGGCCCAGGCGGGGCCTCCGCGGGCCGCCGCGGCTGGATGGCGACGCGCGAACGGCGTAACGTTCACGCCGTGTGCATGTGGCGCACGCTGGACGATGGGCCTCTATCGGCACATGACGCACGCGAGGTTCTCAGTGGTGGCCGTCCTGCTCACATTGGCAGGCTGCGGCACTCCAGCGCCCGCGACCCTCTCGGCCGAGAAGGACGCGAGCACACGGGCCTACGTATTGTGTCTGAGGGAAGCGGCAAAGCGCCTGGACGATCACAAGTCGGACGCCGCCACCATCGCGCAGGCGGCCCTATCCGCATGTCCGACCGAATTTAGGCGCCAAGTTGAAGCCTACAGCCGTGGGCTAGGGCCTGATGGCGAAGAAAGCCTCGCAGCAAAACTCCAAAGCGATGTGCTTGGCGAAGCAGTCCAGATCGTGTTGCAGGAGCGAAAGGCTGCTGCCTCCCCAGCAGTCGCAGACCCGGTTGAGCTTGGGGCTGAAGCCGCGCTTCGCGGAGATTACGCAACGGCGTTGCGCCTGTGGCGTCCGCTGGCTGATCAGGGCAACGCTGAGGCCCAGCAGGGGCTTGGCACCTTATACGACCAAGGCTATGCGGTCCCGCAGAATTATGCGGAAGCTGACCGCTGGTTCCGTAAGGCGGCTGAGCAGGGAGACGGTTTTGCGCAGTATTTTCTCGGGGCGAATTACTTTCTCGGTCATGGCGTCCCGAAGGATTACGTTCAAGCCTATATGTGGTTGAACCTTGCTGTCGCTGGCGGAGACAATGGTGCGGTCCATGATCGTGATCTCGTTGCGCTTTCCATGACACCCGAGCAGATCGCCGAGGCGCAACGGAAGACCGCCGCATGGCAGAAGGCGCACTCTGGGCAATAGCAGCCCGGTGGGCTGCTGGCGATGCGACAGTTGATGCTGACCGGGAGAGTTACCACGTTCCCAAGGACGTGCCATTTACTGGAGAAGCAAGCATGACCGATGAAACAACAGATCGCCCCAAGCCGGAACTGCCCCCCGGATTGCCCGAGCGCGGCGTCCTTGTGCTGCAAATGCACCCGCGGCTCCCTATCCTCAACACGGCTGGCGGCAAGGTCATAACGAACGAAGTCCGCACCGAGTTCTTGAAGAAAATGTATGCTCGCTATTCCGATCAGGGCGCGCCGCTGGTCAAGGTGGATTACGATGACCGGCCCGGCCAATCCCTGACGGAAGACGATGCCCAAGTGAAGGAGATCAAGAAGGCTGCCGGGACGGGTGCGGTCCTGGTCCATCTCAATGTGCGAGGGCGGCCAGATGACATTCAGCCTCGGCTCCGTGAACTTGAGCAGCATCTCGCCCGGTCGCTGGAGAAAGAGGGTATTGTCATGTCGCTGTTGGTAGCAACGACTTCCACGGAGGCCGTGTTGTATAGACTATCCCAGGATGGCACATGGTTGACGGTGCGACGCATCAACTTGGCATCATATCCGGGGCACCCGGAACCCTGACGGGCAGGGCAAGAAAAACCCGGCTGCATTGCTGCAACCGGGTGTGAGGCGCCGCGGTGGCCCGTGGTCAATCAGCAGCAGCCCTCCGCTCCTGCACATTCCGCACGGTCCCTCTCGACACGCCGGCCGCACGCGCTGCAGCAGATACACTCTGGCCATCTGCCAGCGCACCCATGATCCGACCCTCTATGGCCGCCCCCACCGGCCTCCGGCCGAGCTTCACGCCCTTGGCGACGGCACGCGCGAGGCCACTCTTGACCCTCGCGACGATCATGCTGCGTTCGAACTCTGCGAACACGCCGAGTAGCTGAAAGAGCATACGCCCCGTTGGCGTGCTGGTATCAAGGGCCTGTTGGTGCAGATACAAATCCACACCGGCTGCGTTGATCTCCCCGAGGAACTCGACAAGGTGTTGCAGTGACCGGCCGAGAC
>Ga0209415_10010450_pt1 | contig 15793 bp, 16 predicted proteins | sample PeaSoiSIISIP2007_FD_187696 | JGI IMG/M metagenome (GOLD analysis project Ga0209415, IMG submission 187696) | Peat soil microbial communities from Weissenstadt, Germany - SII-SIP-2007 (SPAdes) (version 2) | ecosystem: Environmental > Terrestrial > Soil > Wetlands > Peat | place: Germany...
ATGGCGTCACGCAGGCCGTGCTCGATTCCGGCTTCAATGCGGAACGATGGTACCAGTTCATCGAGAAGCGCCGGGTGACTGTGTGGTATTCGGCGCCAACAGCCATCCGCCTGCTTATGAAGGAAGGAACAGAGATCGCCGAGAAGCACAATCTATCGAGCTTGCGTCATCTGGCCAGCGTCGGTGAGCCGCTCAATGCCGAGGCGGTTGTATGGTCGCAGGAGGCGTTCGGGAAGCCGTTTCACGATACATTCTGGCAAACAGAAACCGGCTGCATCGTCATCACGAACTTTCCGGGGATGCCGGTAAAACCAGGCTCCATGGGGAAACCATTTCCAGGAATCGCCGCGACGGTGCTGGATCCGAAAACCTACGAACCTGTGAATCAGCCAGGGGTAGCGGGCTTGATCGCTCTCCGGCCAGGCTGGCCGTCGCAGATTCGCAGCTACTGGAACAACCAGGCTGGATTCAAAGCGAAGTTCAAGAATGGCTGGTATCTGTGTGGTGACCGGGCCTCGATCGATCGGGACGGCTACTTCTGGTTCATGGGGCGGGACGACGACGTGATCAATACTGGTGGGCATCTGGTCGGCCCATTTGAAATTGAATCGGCTCTCCTGGGATGCCCGTCCGTCGCCGAGTCCGCCGCCGTGGCCAAGCCCGATCCGGTCAATATGGAAGTGGTCAAGGCATACGTGACTTTGAAGAAAGGTTTCACCCGCTCGGATGATCTCGAACTCGAAATCATGAACCACATCCGCAAGCGGCTGTCCCCGCTAGCGATGCCGCAGGAGATTGAGTTCGTGGACTCCCTGCCCAAGACCCGCAGCGGCAAGATCGTGCGCCGCATCCTGCGCTGCAAGGAGTTTCACGAGCCGGTGGGAGACCTTTCGACGATTATGGACGACTAAAGACGGCGTGACAGAGTGCGCCGTACGGAAAGAGAGGCTGGCGATGGATGAAGTTGGTAAGGTAGTTCGCGATTACATCACTCGAGAGTACCTACAAGAGGGAGATGATCGGGAGATCACGGAGACGACGCCGCTGATTTCCGGTGGGATTGTGGATTCCTTCTCCATGGTGTCCCTGCTGCGATTCCTAGAAAAGAAATACTCGATTCACATTCCGGCGGAGGCGGCTACACCCCAGGCTTTCGATACGGTGCAGAGCATCGAGGCGCTGGTGCATCGTTTTCAGAGAACAGAAGTCAGCGTTTAACACGTGTTCCGCGCTGCCACACGCGTACGCTGGGGCAGCACATTGGTCCGAATCTCATCACGCGAGGGGAGCCATGGCCTTCACCAATACGGTTCGCAATTGTTATCAGACCACGATTGAAGAAATCAAAGCAGCCGGCCTGTTCAAAGAGGAGCGCTACATCCATTCCCCGCAATCCTCAGAGATTGAGGTGGAGTTTCCCGTCGGGTCGACGATCAAGAAGTGCATCAATATCTGCGCCAACAATTATCTCGGGCTTTCCAGCCATCCCGCGGTGATCGCGGCAGCGCACGCCGGGTTGGACAGCCGCGGCTATGGGATGTCATCGGTGCGCTTCATCTGCGGCACCCAGGACATCCATCGGGAACTGGAGAACCGCCTGACCGCGTTTCTCGGAACCGAAGACACCCTTCTCTTCCCCTCCTGCATGGACGCGAACGCGGGATTCTTTGAAGCTTGCCTGGGCGAGCAAGACGTGATGATCGCGGACCGCCTGGTGCACGCCTCCATCATTGACGGCATGCGCTTGTGCAAAGCGATGCAAGACACTTACAAGCACTCCGACATGGGACATCTGGAGGAGAAACTGCAGGAACACCAGGACAAGCGCCTTCGCCTGGTCATCACCGATGGTGTTTTTTCGATGGACGGTGATACGGCCAGGCTGGCCGACATCGTCGCTCTGGCGGAGAAGTACAACGCCATGGTGTTCCTTGACGACTCGCACGCCACCGGCTTCATCGGTCGCACCGGGCGCGGAACCCATGAGCACTGGGGTGTGCTGGGCAGAATTGACGTCATCACTACCACGCTGGGCAAGGCACTGGGCGGCGCTTCCGGCGGGTGCGTAAGCGGGCGCCGCGAACTGGTAGAGATGTGCCGCCAGCGGGCTCGGCCGTACCTTTTTTCTAATTCCGTGGCGCCGGTTATCGTCGCGGGTGCGCTGAAAGTGCTGGATCTGATCAGCACCAGCACCGAGCGCCGCGACAAGCTGGAATGGAATACCAAATATTGGCGTGGTCTGCTGAAGGATGCCGGCTTCGACATAAAAGAAGGAGATACCCCGATCGTGCCGGTCATGCTGTATGACGCGAAGCTGGCGCAAGACTTTGCCCGGGATCTCTTTGACCAAGGAGTTTATGCGGTCGGATTCTTCTTCCCGGTGGTGCCGAAAGGGCAGGCCCGCATCCGCACCCAACTCTCTGCAGCTCATGAGAAGCGTCACCTGGATTTCGCGATCGAGGCTTTCCGCAAGGTGGGCCAAAAGCACGGGATCCTGGGGTTGGGAAAAAAGGAACTCCTCGCAAGGTGCGCGGCGTAGCCTGAAGTCATGGACATGCTGGATTGCAGAAATCCGTGAACACGCGGATGCGGGTTCCCGGAACGCCAGCGGACGAAACGGAGGTCAATATGCTCTGTGCAGAACTCGAAAAACTGGAGGCGGAATTCGACGACATTCTCTCCGCGCTGGAAAATCCGAATTTGACAGAGCAAGAAAAGCGGGACCTGCGGGATGCTTATGTTCGAATGAGCCAGACCATTAGCGTTCATCAGAAGTCTGGACACGACGGCGGACCTTGTTTCGAAGAGTAGAAGAAGGTGCCAGTCGGCGGGACATCTTAGCGCCGGTACCTGGGAGTTCCGCGCGGAATTCACCTGCAACTATCTGACGACCGGTTGCGAGACTCTACGAAAATACCCTCAGCCCAGGTCACTGGCTCGCCCAATCAACTGCTCACAATGTCCTGTGACAAGCGTCGCAGAACCTGGCTGCGCCTCCGGAGTAAAATCTGTTCGTAAAGTCTATTACGTGGGAGGGTAGCATGAAACCAACCGCCAAGAAGCTGGGGAAACACGCCACCGGTAAAGCCATCCGCCGCCGCAAACCGGCAAAGCGTACCAGCGCTGCCGGAATCATCCGCCAGATCGGCAATGATTGGGCGCGGCACTGGAATGCCGGAGATTTGGAGAGAGTCGTCGCTGCTTACGCTTTGGATGCCGTCTACCTGCCGCCGCACCATGAGGCGGTCCACGGACGCGATGCCATCCGCGAGTATTTGCGGGGACCTTTGAGCCACGGCGTCAGTGAACTCGCATTTGACGTGACTTACATCCGGCAGGCCGCTAGTGTCGCTTGGGACGTGGGCACCTATCGCATGATCGTGCCTCAGAACGATGGGACAAAAAAGGAGGATCACGGCAAGTACCTGACGGTCTGGAAACATGTCGGGACGAAGTGGCTGATTGCTGCTGACTCCTGGTCCAGTGATTTGCCGCCGTCCCACTGACGAACATATTGTCGCGGCCGGGATAACCTCGGAGAGCGTGAAACGCGAATCGTTGTGGCGATACAGGCGAGCCGGACATAAAGGGTTCGCCTATGTGGCCAGAATGAGTGCCTCACGCTTTCCTGGTGAACAGGATGTCAAGCGTCGCACCCAGTCTCGAACCGGAAGCGGGCCTTATCAGTTCCGAAACGGCCCGGTCCATCGTGCCTACACTCTTCGGCGAGGGCTATGGCCTGTACCGAACCAGGAAGAGTACGGTGGTTCTGTCGTTCCTTGGCCATGGCCTGGTGTTGTTGCTGCTCTGCGTCTCCAGCCGTTACCTGGTGACCCATCGCCATGAGATTCGTCGGCAGGTGATGGGCATCGTCACCGATGTCAGTCCTTACATCTTGCCTCCGTCACGCACTCAATCCGGGGGCGGCGGTGGGGGTGGCGACCGTGACAAGCTGGCCGCCTCCAAGGGAGCCCTGCCGCGATTCTCACGCCAGCAGCTAACTCCTCCGGCAGTCGTCGTCCGCAATGAAAATCCCAAGCTCCCCGTGGAACCAACAGTCGTTGTTCCGGAAATCCGTCTCCCTCAGCTCGGCGCTCTTGGCGATCCCCTTTCTTCAATTCTGGGACCGCCTTCCAACGGCACCGGTTCTGGTGGGGGCATCGGTTCCGGTAGTGGCGGAGGAGTTGGTTCTGGGCGCGGACCAGGTGTAGGGCCGGGTTGGGGCGGGGGCATCGGAGGAGGAGTGTACCGTGTCGGTGGAGGAGTGAGCGCGCCGCGCGCGATTTACTCGCCGGATCCGGAATTCTCCGAAGAAGCCCGCAAAGCGAAATACCAGGGAACGGTTGTGCTGTGGCTGGTGGTGGGGCCGGAAGGCCGTCCGCACGATATACGCGTGCAACGCTCTCTGGGCATGGGCTTGGACGAAAAGGCAGTGGAAGCCATCGGGCGGTGGAAATTTGAACCCGCGCGCAAGGACGGTCTTGCGGTGGCGGTTCAAATCAGCGTCGAGGTCACCTTCCGGCTCTATTAGGCTGCTCTATGCCGACGCCCGATGGAACTTTTTCTGGCAAGAATCTAGGGAGATTTGCGCAGGCGCGGTTGTTAGGCTGGTAGAGTGTTGCGGAGCAAAGCCTATGGGCGTCAAGGTCTGGCTCACTCTTACGGTGGAGGCTCTGATCTTTTCGGCCCTGCTATTCGGCGCTGCGGGAACCATCCTCTGGCCCGCCGGATGGGCGTACCTCATCTTATTCTTCGTCGGAGCATTGTGGATCACTCTTCTGTTGGTGCGGCACGATCCCGCACTTCTCGCCGAGCGAATGAAATTACCAATTCAGAGAGACCAGCCGCTCTGGGACAAAGTCTTTCTTCTGGCCTTGACCGTTGCCTGGTGCGGTTGGCTGATCCTGATGGGCCTGGATGCGGTCCGCTTCCGCTGGTCCGTGATGCCGGTCTGGCTGCAATGCGCCGGCGGGGCGCTGATGGTATTGTCGTTTCGGATGATCGCTCGCGTTTTTCGGGAAAACACGTTTCTGGCGGCGGTCGTGAGAATCCAGACGGAACGCGGTCAGAGAGTGATTTCAACCGGACCCTACGCCACAGTACGCCATCCGCTCTACGCCGCTGTGCTCATCTATCTGCCAGCGAATGCCCTGCTGCTTGGCTCCTGGTACGGGCTGGCGGTCTCGTTTGTTCTTTCAAGCGGCATTGTTTTTCGGACGGCGATGGAGGACCGAGAACTGCAGCGCGGTCTTGAAGGTTACGCTGAGTATGCTGCCCGGGTTCGATACCGGCTGATACCGTTGGTCTGGTAGGGGCGCCTTCGGTTCGTGGCGCAGAGCCTTCCCCACGCGAACAAGGCAATAAACGCAAGGCCTGCCTGGTGGTCCTATCGCTTGTAACCGATCTTACGCAGGAGATCGTGCCGCCAGGCTACGTCAGCCTGCCCCTCTACACCCTTCGGTGAGCTGCCATCGATGACACCGAGCACGCCCCGTCCTTGCTCACTCTGAGCGACCACGACTTCAACCGGATTGGCAGTTGCGCAGAATATCGAACACACCTCCGGCACGGTGCGGATCGCATTCAGGATGTTAATGGGATAGGAATTCTGGATAATTAGGACGAACGTGTGGCCCGAGCCCAGGGCTTGGGCGTTGCGTACGGCGGCATCGCGCAGCGCCGGATCATTCCCTTCGCAGCGGATCAAGCAAGCTCCGGAACTCTCATTGAACGCCAGGCCGAACTTGGCCTGCGGCACCGTCGTGGTCACCGCTTCGTAAAGGTCTTCCACGGTCTTAATGAAGTGCGACTGCCCGACAATGATGTTGGCATCGGCTGGAAATTCCATCCGGACTGCTTGAATCTCGAGCATGGCCGCTTTTCCACTCGTGTCTGGAAACGGATTTCGATTCTTGGAAGCACCAGACCTGGAATTCAAACTATACGCTCAGTGACAACCCAGCGTCTCGACAATCACGCACTGCGGCGGACTGGGGACGCTGAATCTCCATTGCCGCACTGCAGCATAGGCGGGGAGCAGATTGAGCAATTTTCTGTGTCGGCGGGGCGCGACGGGTATAAAATTACTGTCAGAGCAAAAAGTTGGCTGCTCAAGCTTACTCACAGGGAGGAGATTTATGGCAACACAGTCCTCGCACCCCGGTCTTCCTCCTACGACAGAAAGTCTCGGATTGCTCTTCTTGGAAGAAAACGCAGAAGTCTACCTGCGCTCGTTCATGCGCGCAGAATATGACAAGGTCACCGTGACCGCTCGTTGCGCAAGCTTTAAGGAATTTGAAAACGAGATTGACCGTCTGCAGGAGGAGCTGGAACGGCTCCGAAAGATAGCCGATAAGAAGTTTAACGAACTGCACGATACGAAGAAAGCTGCCTGATTCGGGTTACCTCAGGCAGCACCCCAGATTCCAATAACACCGATCGAGGCCGGCCGGATCCGAAAGATCCGGCTGGCCTTTGTGTTGAAGCCCGCAGTCTGAACTCAACCACACACAACGAAGAAGGCCCATGAGACACCTAGCCTAGTGACGTAGGTCACGGCGCACCCGCTGCATAACGAGGAGAATTGTAAGTGTGAAAGCGCGCTCTTTAACCAGGCGGGCAAAAACGCAAAGAGAGGTAGAGGAGATGGGACCATGAAAATACTCAGTTTGCTTTATGGGTTGGTCTTCGCCGTGGCGGTTATCGCGGTTTTGTTGTTGGTCTTGGGCGTCGGCTTCCATCGCCCGGTTACGGCTCAAGGCGCGGCGCTCTACAACCCCGCCAACGAGGTCGTGGTGAAGGGGATTGTGCAGGAAGAACAGGACTTCGACTGCCCAGTAAGCGAAGGAGAAGTTGGTAGCCACCTGATGCTGAAGACATCAGCAGGAGTGCTCCAAGTGCACTTGGCTCCTGTTCGAATCATGTCAAGCCAAAAACTGAGCTTCGCTCCCGGGGATCAGATTGAAGTGGTCGGGTCCAAGATTCGGCTCGAAGGGAAGAACGGCGTGATTGCGCGGGAGATCACTCGGGGCAATGAGACCATAATCTTCCGTGATGGCCAAGGCAAGCTCCTCTTGGTCCAATAACTTGCCGGCAGGTCACGTCAATCCCTTGGCTATGGTGCCCGGCGTTTGGCGTGTTTCGGCGAGCATCGCCTTTTCTAGCAATGCGCATTTAGGAGGTGAGCTGTGAAAGTTCAGGAGATAATGACCAAGCATCCGGCATGCTGCTGCCCGTCCAGTTCGGCCCTGCCGCTGCCACCATCATGCAACAAAGGGGCATTGGAGTTTTGCCGGTCGTCCAAGATCCGTTTGTTCCGAGGCTGGTCGGGGTGGTCACCGATCGCGACCTTTGTATGCATGTTGTGGCGGGTGGCAAAGATCCTGCGCATACCTGGGTCAGCGAGTGCATGACCCATGATCCGATTTGCTGTGCTGTAGAGGATGATGTTCGGCACGCACTGGAACTGATGGAAGAGCATCAGGTCCACCGCCTTCCGGTGGTGAATGCGAAACGTGAGGTGGCGGGTATTCTGTCACTCAGCGACCTGGTGGGCAAAGGGAGCATCAGCAGCGTCGAGATTGCCACAGCATTACGGGTAATCCGTGAGCCCGTCCACGGAATGACAGAGCCGGCCGAAATGGTTACAGCGGCCTGACAGATGCTATCCCGATGAGCCCCGCTTAATTTGCTTTCTGGTCGCGCGATCGGGAACATCCGTTGCATGTCTGTGGACGGAAAGTGAGATGCATTAGCGGTCCGATGCCCCAGACACACTTGCAATGATTGCCTCACCCGGGCACCGGCGCGCCGCAATAGATTGCGATTCAATTATTTGTGGCAGATGGCTTTTTGATCTGCAAGCGCCCGATGAAACCTATCTTTCGCCGAGCAAGAATCCTGCAACTGCCAGGCTAAGGGCAATGACCACCACCCAAACAATGATCGGCGCTACCCATTCGCTGATCAGCGACAGCTTGTCTGTTTTTTCCGCAGTTTTCGCGGCTTGCCAATGCGATTGAGAAGAGCAATTCTGATTCATAATTATCCTCATCTGGCAAAGCGTCTTCTCTCAGGGAAAAGAGCTGTACTCCAGGCCGCCACGTCTGCCCTGTCCACAAATTGAAATTAGTGATTCACACCGTGAGTGGATGAAGCGAGGAAACAAGGAGACTACATAGAGGAACCAGGCAGAACTGGCCACTGCCAAGTTTTGCGCTCGGATGATTGGGCAGTCTTTCATGGCTGTACCCCCGGAGTTCGGTGTCATCTGCCGGACATGAAGCCGGCGGTTCTGACAATGACTCCGGCACGGTATGAAAGAACCGGCCAGAAGGGCCGTGCGATCTGGTCATCCCGTTCGCAGTTATGCTCCCCCGAGTCACACAAATTCAGTGACCGCTATCACTCATCTTGGTGACTGCTTGGCCGCTCCCTTGAACTGCGCGCGCTGCATTGAAAAATCCGAAGTTCGCGATTAGCATCGCTGAGGCGAAGTCCGCTAAGGAGAAATCCATGGCTGATGCAAAACAGGGTCACCATCATCCAGATTACGACCAGCGCATCAAAGCGGTTGAGGAGCAGATGAAGAAGCTCCAGCAACAGGTTCGTGAGCTTCAGCAGAAGCTGGAGACTCACGATCATCCACATACTCACAGCCACTGAAGGCTTTGCGCCATAAAACGGAAGCTCAGCGGAGCGGGCCAGCCGCACTGCCGTCGCGGTAGCCTACCGTGGACGAAGAGCAAGCGACCGGCGCCCCGATCATGCCCTCCTACAACCCTAAGACTCTTCTGCCTGATTCACTCATCACCTTTTTCATGGCTACCGCGCACTGCCCGCTGTGACCATCGTCACACGGAGGTGCGGCTGCTCTCAAGTTGGCGCTGGAGTAAGGGTTTCGAGAAAACAAGGTGACGTGTTCCAAGCTGGCGGCAGCGTCCAGAGGCAGCCATTGCTCACGATGATGGGTGACCTGAGTCACTGAAGTGGTGCGTTGGTTAGACCAATAACTAGTAGCACGTTTGCAATCGCGGCTGGTCGCGAAAGTCCGGCTGCTTGCGTTTGCTGACGTGCATCGAAAAATCTGCGAGGTGGGTTGTGGAGACTCCCGTCACCGCCGCCTGGAAAGAATCGCCAGCTCTGGCTCACTTGAAAGTGGTATCGCCGGAGGCCTGCTTCCAGTGCAATCGTTGTACGGCAGGCTGTCCGCTGCTTACCGCGATGGATTTGACACCGGCGCGCATGGTTCATCACCTGCTGCTGGGGGAGTGGGAACCGGTGCTGCGCTCCAAGGCCATCTGGGTATGCGTGCACTGTGAGACCTGTACGGCTCGATGTCCGCAGGAAGTGGACATTTCCAAGCTTTTGCAAGCGGCACGGGTCATCGCCTGGCGCAGCGGGACAGTTGCGCCCGACCAGGCCATCGCCACCTACTTCGCTTCATTTCTAGAAAACCTCTATCTGTATGGACGCTCCGCGGAGCTGCCGCTCACCCTCATCTGCAAGCTGAAAAGTGAGAATTACTTCCAGGATTTCACATTGGGGTTGCGGTTAATTGCCCGGGGCCGGCTGAACTTTTTTAGCCTTCCACGGGGTGGGTCTGTGTACCGCCGGCTCTACGACCGCGTCCGGCAGAAAGAGGCGGCGGGAGCATGAAGCGCTACGCCTACTATCCCGGCTGTTCTTTGGAAAAAATGGCGCAGGAGTATGACGTCTCGTTTCGCAATTTGTGCGATCGCCTGGACATTGGGCTGGAGGAGATGCACGAATGGTTTTGCTGCGGGGCCGGCATGGTGGGGAACATTTCTCCACTGTTGGGACTGGCGGTTCCCCTGAAAAACCTGGCGCTCGCGCACCAGCGTGGCCTGGCGCAATTGGTATCGCCGTGCGCGGCTTGTTACAACCAATTCAAGCGCGCGCAACATGAAGTCGCCGCCGATGCCAAGCTGCGTGCCGACCTTGAGCAGATCATTGAGTACCCGCTGGAACACAGCGTCGAGGTGCTCCATCCCCTGGAGATGCTGGAACGCGAACTGGACGGGAGGCCGAACCTGGCGCACGAGGGCGTCAGTCATCTGCGCGTCGCCTGCTATTACGGCTGTCTGCTGACTCGCCCGCCCAAGGTAGTCACTTTCGACAACTGCGAAGATCCGCAAAGCATGGACCGGCTACTGCGCCGGGTGGGAATTGAAACCCTGGACTGGTCGCACAAGACCGCCTGCTGTGGCGCGTTCTACGCCATGGTTAATCCCGCGAAGGTACTCGAACTCGCCCGCGCCATCCTGGAAGGCGCAGCGCAAAGCGGGGCCAATGCCTTCGCCGTGGCGTGCCCGGTTTGCCACCTGAACCTGGATGCGCGTCAGCCTGAGGTCAACCAGACGTACGGCACCAACTTCAACCTGCCGGTTTTCTATTTCTCGCAGTTGATGGCCTTCACGCAGGGTGTACCCGCCGAAGGCCTGGGACTGTGGCGGCATGTGGTCGATCCTCAACCTTTATTGCTGGGCGCGCCTGTGGGCGCGTCCCCCCGGTGATGCTATGGCCGAACCATCCACCATTGGCGCTGTGCTGGTAGTCGGCGGGGGCGTGGCCGGCATGCAAGCCGCCCTTGACCTGGCTGATTCTGGATACAAGGTGTACCTCGCCGAAAAAGAGAGCAGCATCGGCGGTACGATGGCGCAACTCGACAAGACCTTCCCCTCGAATGACTGCGCTATGTGCATCCTTGCGCCACGCCTGGTCAGTGTCGGCCGTCACTTGAACATCGAGATCCTCAGGAACACCGACCTGGTGCGCGTGGACGGGCAGCCGGGCAACTTCCAGGTAGAGTTGAAACGGCGCGCCACGTACATCGATGCCAGCAAGTGCACGGGCTGCGGCGAATGCACGCAGGTCTGCCCAGTAGAACTTCCCAACGAGTTCAACCTGGGCTTGAGCACACGCAAGGCGATTTACAAGCGCTACCCGCAAGCCGTGCCCGCGCAGTTCGCCATTTCCAAGCGCGAGCGCCCGCCATGCCAGACGGCGTGTTCCGCCGGAACGAATGTCCAAGCCTACGTGGCTCTGACCGGGCAGGGAAAATTTGCTGAAGCCTTAGCCGTCGTGCGTGAGCACATGCCGTTTGCGTCGGTGTGCGGACGCATCTGCCTGCACCGCTGCGAGCAGGAATGCAACCGCAACCAGGTGGACGAAGCAGTCGCCATCATGCACATCAAGCGGTTCTTAGCGGAGTGGGACTTCCAGCACAAGCCTGCTCTGCCTCCGCACGTGGAAAAGATCCACGAAGAACGCGTCGCGGTGATCGGCGGCGGCCCGGCCGGGCTCACTTGCGCACATGACCTGGCGAAACGCGGCTATCCCGTCACGCTGTTTGAATCGAGCTCCAGCCTGGGCGGCATGCTGCGCGCCTGTGTTCCGCAATTCCGCCTTCCCGGGGAATATCTGGATCGCGACATTGAGTACCTGCTCTCCCCAGGCATTGACGTCCTTACCAACATGACCCTGGGCAAGGATTTCACTCTGGAAGAACTGGAGGGCCAGGGCTACAAAGCGGTCTTTCTTGCCACCGGTGCGCATCGCTCCAAACGTCTACCCATCCCCGGACACGAACTGCAAGGCATCCGCTTGAACATCGATTTCCTCCGCAAGGCGCGCGCCGGCGAGCCCCTGGATTTGACCGGCCGGGTACTGGTGGTCGGCGGCGGCAACGTGGCCATGGACGTGGCCCGCACTGTGCGTCGAATGGGGATCGAACACGTCACCATGGCATGTCTGGAGAGCCGCGAAAAAATGACGGCTCACTCCTGGGAGATTCAGGAAGCGTTGGACGAAGGCATCGAGATCATCAACGATGTCACCTTCAAGCAGTTTCTCGGGCGCGATGGTTGGGTGACGGGGTCCGAAGTCAAGCGCATCAGCTCCATGGCCTTCGACCAGGCCGGCCGGCTCGCCGTGACCGAAATTCCCGGCACGGAGTTCGTCATTCCGGCCCAGCGGGTTATCGTTGCCATCGGTCAGACTCCCGACCTTAGCTACCTCGACCCCAAGAACCAGGTGAGCGTGCGGCGCGGTCTGGTGGAGGTGGATTCGCAAACGCTGGCCACGGCGCATCCTGGGGTCTTCGCCGGCGGTGACGTCGTAGCCGAGGCGCCGCACCTGCGCATTTTCGCCGGTGGGGACGTGGTGACAGGAACGGCGTTTGTGGTGGACGGCGTCGCTGCCGGGCACAAAGCCGCTGAGTCCATTGAATGCTGCCTTCGAGGCAAGCCGTTTCCTGAGCCAAAACCCAAAGCCGAGCCGCCGCGTCTCAGCCGTCAGCTAGCGGAACAGAAACTGCGCCAGGGCGATATCAAGCGCCAGCCAAGGGTGCCCATGCCGCAGCAGCCAGTTGCCGAGCGAGCCATCAGCTTCGCGGAGACCGATCTCGGTTATACCCAGGAGATGGCCGTGGCTGAGGCGCAGCGTTGTCTGAACTGTGGCCTTTGTTCCGAGTGCTTGCAGTGTGTGACGGCATGCCAGGCCCACGCCATCAACCACCTGCTGCCGCGAGAAACATTTCTCAGCTATAACGTAGGGGCAATCGTCCTCGCCCCCGGCCTGGAAGTTTTCAATCCCGAGACCAAGCCAGAGTACGGCTACAACCGATATCCGAATGTAGTCACCAGCCTGGAATTTGAGCGCATCCTAAGCCCGAGCGGGCCATTCACCGGAAAAGTGCGCCGTCCCTCAGATCAAGCCGCGCCGCAGAAAATTGCATTCATCCAGTGCGTGGGCTCGCGTGAAGTGGGACGCAACTATTGCTCTTCTGTCTGCTGTATGTACACCGCCAAGCAGGCGCTGATTGGCAAAGAACACCAGCCCGGTTTGGATTGCACTGTCTTCTATATAGATCTGCGTGCGGTTTCCAAGGGATTTGAAAACTACATCGAGCGGGCGAAAACTGAGGGCGTGCATTATGTGCGCTGCCGGCCGTCGGCCATCCGCGAAGTACCCGGCAGCCGCGATCTCATCGTGGAGTACGCCGACGAGAGCGGCACGGCCCACCATGAAGTCTTCAACATGGTGGTGCTGGCGGTAGGATTGACGCCCGACGCGGGCCACCGCGATTTGGCCAGGATCGCGGGTGTAGAGCTCGAAGAATTTGGTTTCTGCAAAACTCGCTCATTCTCTCCCACTCATACTTCGCGCCCTGGAGTGTTTGTCTGCGGCCCGTGGGATCAACCGATGGATATTCCCGATACGGTGGCCGGCGCCAGTGCGGCAGCGTCCAACGCCATGAGTTTACTCGTGGACAGCCGGGGCACCCTGGTTCGCCCGAGAGAGTATCCTCCGGAGCGCGACGTGAGCGGACAAGAGCCGCGCGTCGGCGTATTCGTTTGCCATTGCGGCACCAATATCGCCGGCGTCGTCGATGTGGAGCAGGTGGTGCAGTACGCCCGCACGCTTCCCAACGTGGCTTACGCCGAGCGCAATCTTTACACCTGCTCCGACGATACTCAGAAACGCATCCGTGAAAAAATTGATGAACTCAATCTGAATCGCGTCGTGGTCGCCTCCTGTACGCCGCGCACCCATGAAGCGCTCTTCCGCGACACCATCCGTGAAGCTGGCCTGAACCAGTACTTCTTTGAGCTGGCCAACATCCGTGATCAGTGTTCCTGGGTACACATGCGCGAGCACGAAAAGGCTACGGAAAAAGCCAAAGACCTGGTGCGCATTGCGATCGCCAAAGTGCGGCTCGACGCTCCTCTTTATAAACGTCCGTTGAAGGTGACCCAGGCGGCCCTGGTGATCGGCGGCGGACCGGCCGGAATGACGACTGCGCTCGAGCTGGCTGATCAGGGCTTCAAAGTTTACCTGGTGGAAAAGCACAAAGAACTCGGCGGCCACGCCCGCGATCAGCGTTACCTGCTCTGGGACGAAGAAGATCCGCAGTTGCGCTTGTCGCAAATGATGGCGCGTACGCACTCGCATCCTAATATTCAACTTTTCCTCAACAGCCAGGTCACGGCGGTTTCGGGCTCGCTCGGAAACTTCAAGTCCACCATTGCTATTCAAGATGGCCAGCAGCTCGAGGTGGGACACGGCGTGGTGATTGTGGCCACTGGGGCGGAACGTTACCAGCCGGGTGAATGTCTCTACGGCCAGGATCCGCGTGTAGTTCGCAACTACGACGTGGAGCAGTTGATGGCCGCCGGGAAATTGCGGACTGACTCGGTGGTGCTCATCCAGTGTGTTGGCTCACGCACCCCCGAACGGTCTTACTGCAGCCGCAACTGCTGCACAGAGAGCATCAAGATCGCGCTGCGCATCCGGGAAGAGAATCCCGCCAGCCGGGTTTACATTTTGTACCGGGACATTCGCACCTATGGATTGCGCGAGCGATCTTATCGCCGGGCCCGCGAGCTAGGGGTGATGTTCATCCGGTATCCCGACCGGCAATTGCCCCAGGTCATGCCGCATAACGGTCGGCTCCGCGTAACTACGGAAGATCAGCTCACGCGCAGCAGCATTGAGCTGGAAGCCGATACCGTGATCTTGGCTGCGGCGACTGTACCGAATCCTGGGAACAAGGAGTTGGGCCAGATGCTCAAAGTGCCGCTGGGTGAAGAAGGCTTCTTCCTGGAAGCGCATCGCAAGCTGCGCCCGGTGGATTTTGCCAGCGACGGCATCTTTCTGTGCGGTACAGCACATTCGCCGATGGGATTGCGGGAGGCCCTGGCACAGGCCGGTGGAGCCGCAGCGCGCGCGGCCACCATTCTTTCGCGCGACGTAATCGATCTGGAGCCCACAATTTCGCACGTGGTGCACGAAAACTGTGACGGCTGCGCCTACTGCGTCGATCCTTGCCCGTACAAGGCCATCACCGTGGTCGAGTACCAGGTGAACGGCGACACCAAGAAGCGCGTGGAAGTGAACGAATCAATCTGCAAAGGTTGCGGCACCTGTCAGGCTACCTGTCCCAAGAACGCCATTTTCGTGTGGCATTTCCGCCCGGAGCAATTGCTGGCGGAGATTCATGCCGCGCTGGAAGCGAGGGCATAAAGCCATGGATGCCGTACAGACAAGCACGAGCGCAAGCGAGCAAACCAACGGCAATGGTTTCGAGCCCCTGATCCTGACGTTTTGCTGTTACTGGTGTGCCTACGCCGGCGCGGACCTCGCGGGAACCTCGCGCATTCAGTACCCCACGAACACTCGCATCATTCGCGTGCAGTGCACTGGCATGGTCCATCCCAACCTGGTGATTGAGGCATTGACCAAGGGAGCCGACGGTGTGCTGATTCTGGGCTGTCATCCCGGCGATTGCCATTACCTGGAAGGCAATCTGCGGGCGCAAGCGCGCGCCGATGCCATCAACCTGATGTTGGAGGATTTCGGATTGGAGCCGGAGCGTTTCCGGCTGGAGTGGGTCTCGGCTTCTGAAGGACCGCGCTTTGCCCAGGTGGTCACAGAGATGGTGGAACAGGTAAGGAAACTTGGTCCGAGTCCGTATCGAACGCAGTAATAACAGATCGTAGGAGACGAGAACGAAGCAGCACTAATTCAAGTTGGCAGGGAGGTGCAGCATGGCAGCTCGACTTGCCGAAGAGTGGTTTGCCATATGCGGAGGCTGCGAGGTAACCATCCTCGATATCGGTGAACCGCTCCTCGACGTACTCAAACAAATAGAGATCGTGCACATGCCGGTCCTGATGGACCACAAGCTTTACGGTCAGACTGGCGAAGGTACAGAGATGGAAATCCCCGCGGCGGATGTCGGGCTGATATCGGGAGGAATCCGCAGCGAAGA
>Ga0209415_10010451_pt1 | contig 15793 bp, 10 predicted proteins | sample PeaSoiSIISIP2007_FD_187696 | JGI IMG/M metagenome (GOLD analysis project Ga0209415, IMG submission 187696) | Peat soil microbial communities from Weissenstadt, Germany - SII-SIP-2007 (SPAdes) (version 2) | ecosystem: Environmental > Terrestrial > Soil > Wetlands > Peat | place: Germany...
GGGTGGGCTCGCCGATGGTCGAGGCGAGCCTCTTCAAGACCGAGGTCGGCGTGACCGAGATCGCCCTCGTCTCGTCGTCCCAGGCGCAAGCCCAGCTGACGTCGACCGGGTACGTGGTGCCCCAGGTCCAGGTGGACGTCTCGTCGAAGGTCGTGGGGCGCGTCGACAAGACGACCATCCGCGAGGGGAGCACGATCACGGCGGGGCAGGTGATCTTCGTGCTCGACGCGAGCGACCAGCGCACGCAGGTGGCCAGCGCGCAAGCACGGGTCGCCGCGGCGCGCGCGAGGGCGGCGACGGCACGGGCGCAGCTCGCCGAGGTGACGCAGCAGTTCGACCGCGAGAAACGCCTCGCCAACACCGGCGCCATCGCCCAGGCCACGGCCGACGACCTCGCGGCTCGCGCCAAGTCGCTCGAAGAGCAGGTGCACGCGACGGACGCCGACGTGAAGGCATCGGAGGCGGAGGTGACGGCCCTGTCGGTGAACCTCGGCAACACGACGATCCGCGCTCCGATCGACGGGACGGTCGTGACCAAGCCCCTTCAGCCCGGGGACGTGGTGAGCCCGGGCGTGCCGATGGCGAAGATCGCCGACTTCGGGTCGATCGTCGTCGAGACCGACGTGCCGGAGGCCCGCCTGCACCTCGTGAAGAAGGGCGGTCCCTGCGAGATCGTCCTCGACGCGTACCCGGACAAGCACTGGCGGGGCGAGGTCGTGGACGTCAGCCCGGCGCTCAATCGATCCAAGGCCTCGGCGACGGTGAAGGTCCGCTTCCTCGACCGCGACGACACGGTGCTCCCCGAGATGGCGGCGAGGGTCTCGTTTCTCGAGGCGCCTCTCGACGAGCGCAAGCTGAACGAGCCGCCCAAGAAGATCGTGCCGGGCTCGGCGGTCGTCGATCGCGCGGGGTCGAGGGTCGTGTTCGAGATCGAGTCGGGCAAAGTCCGGATGGTGGTCGTGTCCCTGGGCGCCCGCTTCGGGGACGGCTATGAGCTGCTCGAGGGTCCGCCTCCGGGGACCAAGATCGTGAGCGAACCGCCGCCGACCCTCGGCGACGGGCAGGCCATCAAGGAGAGAAGCCAGTGAGCGTCGCAGCCGCAGAAGAGCCGAAGGCCGAGCAGAAGAAGGCGATCGTGACGCTGCGTGGCGTCTCCAAGACGTACGAGCGTGGCGGCGAGAGCGTCCGCGTGCTCGAGGGGCTCGACCTCGACGTGCCGAGCGGGTCGTACGAGGCGCTGATGGGGCCTTCCGGATCGGGCAAGACGACCCTCCTGAACCTCATCGCGGGTCTGGACCGGCCGACCGAGGGCACCGTCGACGTGGGAGGCAAGCGCCTCGAAGGCATGGGCGAGGGAGCGCTGGCAAAGTGGCGATCGAGCACGATCGGCTTCGTCTTCCAGTCGTACAACCTGTTGCCCGTGCTGACGGCCATCGAGAACGTCGAGCTGCCCCTCCTCTTGACGAGCCTCGGAGCCGCGGACCGGAAGACGCGCGCCCAGACGGCGCTGCGCGTCGTCGGCCTCGAAGACAGGATGCAGCACTACCCTCGCCAGCTCTCGGGCGGGCAGGAGCAGCGCGTCGCGATCGCACGCGCCATCGTGAACGACCCGACGATCATCGTCGCCGACGAGCCGACGGGCGATCTCGACCGGAAGAGCGCCGACGAGATCCTCACCCTCCTCGAGAAGCTGAACGTGCAGCTCGGCAAGACGATCCTGATGGTCACGCACGATCCTGCTGCGGCCGACCGCGCGAAGATCATCCGGCGTCTGGACAAGGGAAAGCTCGTCTCGTGACGCTCACCGGCCTCGCCATCCGCAACCTCGCCCGGAACCGCTTTCGCGTCATCCTGACGACCGCCGGCGTCGCGATCGCGATCATCGCGTTCCTGCTCCTGCGGACCGTCTCGTGGTCGTGGGGCGCGGCGGGCGAGTACTCGGCGAAGGACAGGGTGGTCACGCGGCACAAGGTCACGTTCGTCATGTCGATGCCGAAGCGCTACGTCGCGGACGTGCGCGGCGCGCCGCACGTCAAGCTGGCGACGTGGGCCAACTGGTTCGGGGGAAAGGACCCGAAGCACGACCACGAGTTCTTCGGCGCGCTGGCGGTCGACGCCGACACCTACTTCGACGTGTACACGGAGATGAGCGTACCCCGCGAGCAGCTCGACACCTTCCACCACGACAAACAGGGCGCGATCGTCGGCGACGTCCTCGCGAAGAAGCTCGGCTGGAAGGTGGGCGACCGGATCATCCTCCAGAGCGGCATCTACCCGGGCGACTGGCAGTTCAACGTGGACGGCATCTACGTCGCGACGGCCAAATCGGTCGATCGGTCCACGTTCGTCTTCCACTGGGACTACCTGAACGACAGCCTGCCGCCGGACCGCCGCGACCAGGTCGGCTGGATCGTAAGCCGCGTCGACGAGCCGGCCCGCTCGGCCGAGATCGGCCTGGGGCTCGACGCGCTCTTCGACAGCCGCGAGACGCCGACCCTGTCGCAGGACGAGCACAGCTTCCAGACGTCGTTCCTGGCGATGTTCTCGTCGGTGCTGAAGGCGATGGACATCGTCTCGGCGGTGATTCTCGTCATCATGATGCTCATCCTGGGCAACACGATCGCGATGGGGACCCGCGAGCGCACCGGCGAGTACGGCGTCCTGCGCGCCATCGGGTTCTTGCCGGGGCACGTCGTGCTGTGGGTGGTGGGCGAGTCGCTCGCGACCGGGATCCTCGGCGGGCTGGTCGGGGCGGCGATCGCCTGGCCGCTCATCAACCTGCTCCTCGGCCGGGTCATCGAGGAGAACATGGGCAACGTGTTCCCGTACTTCCACCTCGAGCCGGTCGTCGTGGCCCTGGCGGTCGGGCTGTCGGCGTTGCTCGGCGGGGCTGCCGCGGGGATCCCGGCGTGGAACGCATCAAGGATGCACGTCGTCGACGCGGTCCGGCGGATCGCCTGAACATCGAAGAGTGCCCATGATTCCCCTCCGCTACAACGTTCGCAGCCTCGCCGTCCGGAAGGCCACGACGATCGCCACGGCGGGCGGCGTCGGTCTCGTCGTCTTCGTCCTCGCGTCGTCGCTCATGCTCTCGGCAGGGATCCGGAAGACGCTCGGGACTGCCGGCAGGCCGGAGAACGCGATCGTCCTGCGCATGGGCAGCGACGCCGAGCTCGGGAGCGTCGTGGAAGACTCGTCGGTGCCGCTGGTCCTCGCCGCGCCCGGCGTCCGCGTCGACGAGAAGGGCCACCCCATCGCTTCCGCCGAGATCGTCGTCGTGGGCGCCATGGAGAAGCTCGGCGCGAAAGGCGTGACGAACGTCTCGATCCGCGGCGTCCCGGACAACGTCATGGCCTTCCGCCCCGAGGTGCACATCGTCACGGGGCGCCCGCCCCGGCCCGGCTCGGACGAGGCCATCGTGGGTGCGCGCATCCGCGGTCGCATCCGCGGGCTCGATCTCGGCCAGTCGTTCGACCTCAAGAAGAACCGCCCGGTGACGGTCGTAGGCATCTTCGAGGCGGAGGGGTCGTCGTACGAGTCGGAGGTGTGGGTCGACCGCGAGCTCCTCGGTCAGGCGTACAACCGGATGGGCATCGTCTCGAGCGTCCGGGTCCGCCTCGATTCGCCGTCGAAGTTCGACGCGTTTCGCGCCGGGGTCGAGAACGACAAGCGCCTTGGCCTGCAGGCGGTTCGCGAGACGACGTTCTACGAGAAGCAGTCCGAAGGGGCCGCCAAGTTCATCGGGATCCTCGGGACCATCGTCTCCATTTTCTTCGCGGCGGGCGCGATGATCGGGGCGATGATCACGATGTACGCCGCCGTGGCGAACCGTCAGCGCGAGATCGGGACGCTGCGCGCCCTCGGGTTCTCGAGGAGCAGCGTCCTGACGTCGTTCCTCCTCGAGGCCGTGATCCTATCGGTCATCGGCGGTGGGCTCGGCGCCGCCCTCTCGATGGCGATGGGGCTCGTCCACTTCTCGATGATCAACTTCGCGAGCTGGTCCGAGATCGTCTTCTCGTTCGATCCGACGCCGTACGTCATCGCGATGGCGCTCTCGTTCGCGCTGGGGATGGGGCTCATCGGAGGCCTCCTGCCAGCCATCCGCGCCGCCCGCACCTCGCCGCTCAAGGCGATTCGCGGCTGACGTCGACCATCGCGACCAGGCTCCCGCCGTCGAGGTCGACGGCGCCCGGAGCGCGGATGACGTCGCCCGTGCGCGAGGGCTCGCGCGAGTCCACGACGACCTTCCAGGCCTTGCCCAGCGCGGGCTCCGGCAGGCGGAACCGCACCCGCTCCTCTTCCCCGTTCATGAAGACAACGAAGCTGTCGTCGCCCTCTGCATCCGACCCGTCGCGGTCGGGCGCGTCGCCGTCCAGGCGGAACGCGATGACCGCGGACGCGGGATCGACCCAGTCCTCGTGCACCATCTCGTGCCCATCCGGGCGCAGCCACGTGATGTCCTTGGCGCGCCCCGGCGCGGTCGCGACTCCGCGGAAGAAATCGTGGCGGCGAAAGAGGCGATGGTCCTTCCTCAGCGAGACCAGGCCCCGGACGAACGCCAGCATCGCGCGGGCCTCGCCGGTCATCGTCCAGTCGACCCACGTGAGCTCCGAGTCGTGGCAGTAGGGGTTGTTGTTCCCTCGCTGCGTGCGCCACAGCTCGTCGCCCATCTCGAGCATCGGCGCGCCCTGGGACAGGAGGAGCGTGGCCGCGAGGCTGCGGGCGAGCGTGCGGCGACGCGCGCGGACGACCGCGTCGTCGGTCTCCCCCTCGACGCCGCAGTTCTGGCTCGTCCCGTCGTCGAGCCCGTCCTCGTTGTTCTCGCCGTTCGCGAGGTTGTGCTTGTGCTCGTAGCTCACCAGATCGCGCAGCGTGAAGCCATCGTGCGCCGTCACGATGTTGATGCTCGCGTGCGGGTGGCGCCCATCGTCCGCGAACAGATCGCTCGACCCCGTGAGGCGGTAGCCGAGGTCCGCCACGACGTGGCGGTCCCCGCGCCAGAAGCGGCGGACGCTGTCCCGGAACCGCCCGTTCCACTCCGACCAGAGGACCGGAAAGTTGCCGCTCTGGTAGCCGCCGTGGCCGAGGTCCCATGGCTCGGCGATGAGCTTGATCCTCGACAGGACCGGATCCTGGTGGACGACCGAGAAGAAGACGCCGAGCCGGTCGACGTCCCCGTCCGCGCCGCGCATGAGGGAGGGCGCGAGGTCGAAGCGGAACCCGTCGACGTGCATCTCGGTCACCCAGTAGCGCAGGCTGTCGGTGACGAGCTTGAGCACCTGCGGGTGCGTCAGGTCGAGCGTATTTCCGCAGCCGCTGTAGTCCACGTACTTGCGGCGGTCGGCGGCCTCGAGTCGGTAGTACACGCTGTTGTCGATCCCGCGCAGGCACACCGTCGGCCCGAGGTCGTCGCCCTCGCACGTGTGGTTGTAGACGACGTCGAGGACGACCTCGATGCCGGCCGCGTGCAGGCGCGCGACCATCTCCTTGAACTCGCGCGTCGGGTCTCCGCCGGGGGAGGCGAACCTGCGGTCGGGGGCGAAGAACGAGAGCGTGTTGTAACCCCAGTAGTTCGTGAGGCCGCGGGCGCGCAGGGCGGGCTCGTCGAGGCGCTCGTGCACCGGCATGAGCTCCACGGTCGTGACACCCAGCGACTCGAGGTGCGCGACCGCCGCGTCGGACGCGAGCCCGAGGAACGTGCCCTGGAGGGCGTCCGGCACCGCGGGATGGAGCTTCGTGAACCCCTTGACGTGAAGCTCGTAGAGGACGGTGTCGTGCCAGGGCACGCGCGGGGGGCAGTCTCCGTTCCAGTCGAACGCGCTATCGACGACCACGGCCCTGGGCTTCGCGTAGGCGTCGTCCCGATCGTCGAATGCGAGGTCGTCGAGCCCACGGTCGCGCGGATAGCCGTACACGGGAGCGGTCGCGTCGAAGTGCCCGTCGAGCGCGCACGCATAAGGGTCCACGAGTAGCTTGTTGGGGTTGAACCGGTGCCCCTGCGCCGGAGCGAAGGGCCCGTGCACCCGCCAGCCGTACCGCTGCCCGGGGCAGAGGCCCGGCACGAAGACGTGCCACACGTTGAGCGACCGCCACGGCACCGCCACGCGCGTCTCGACGCCCGCGGCGTCGAAGAGGCACAGGTCCACGCCGGTCGCGTTCTCGCTGAAGAGCGCGAAGTTGACGCCCCGCCCATCCCACGTGGCGCCGAGGGGATGGAAGGTCCCGTGCTCGATCTTCATCGTCCGGTCTTTTCGACCAGAACGCGAACGGCGTCCAGGCGCGCGACGACGGGCCGGTCCTCTTCCAGGTCCTCGATGGGCCTCGGAAGGCGCCAGCTCCAGTTGTCCGCGCTCACGGTCGCCGGCGTGTTGATACGGTCGCCGACGCCGAGGAGCTCCTGTCCCAGGACGAGCGCAAGGTCGGAGCTGGCGCGATAGAGGTCGCCGAGCAGCGCGAGGGAGCGCTCCTCCACGCCGACGCCGTCCCGGACGCCGGCACGCGCGGCGAGCTGGGCGCGGTCGGCCTCCGAGAAATCGTCCCACCACGACACGATCGGCGCGGTGTCGTGCGTGCTCCACGACGCGACGCTCTCGCGGGGGAACGACGTGGGATCGCGGTAGCGGTCGCCGTCCCTCTCCCACGGCAGAACGCGGTACCCGGGCATTCCAAGGTCGCGCAGCGCCTCGCGCGCGAATGGCGGCACGACCCCCAGGTCCTCGGCGATCGCCCGAGGAGGATCGATGCTGTCGCGGGCCCTCGAGACCTGCTCGAGCATCACGCCGAGGATCCAGCGCCCGCGGGCCGCCTGGGCATCTTCAGCCGCGGGATCGAAGCGCCCGCGCGACCCGGCGCCCTTGTCGCGCACCCACTGGCGAAAATAGCCGACGACGTGATCGAGGCGGAAGCGATCGTACAGTCGAGCGGCGTGGGCGATGCGCGCGCGGACCCAGGCCAGGTCGTCGGCCTTCATCGCGAGCCAGTCGTACGGCGGCAGCCCCCACTCCTGGCCCTCGGCCGAGAAGTCGTCGGGCGGCGCGCCGAGGGACAGGCGAAGCTGGAACTGCGACGGTCGCGACCACACGTCGGCGCTCTCCTCGCAGACGACGAACGGCAGGTCGCCCATCAGCTCGACGCCGAGCTCGCGCATCGCGAGGTGCGCGGCGTCCCATTGAGCCAGGAGCAGCCACTGCGTGTAGGCGACCTCCAGCACGCGGCGCGCGTGATCGGAGCGCGCTCTCTCGATGGCGGCGGGCGCGCGATCGCGAAGGCCCTCGGGCCATGTCGACCAGCCCCAGCCCCCGCAGGACTCGCGGACGGCCTGGTAGAGCGACAGATCGCCGAGCCAGCTCTCCTCGTTGCGGACGAACGCCGCGAGCTCGGCGGCGCGCGGGGTCCCGCGGGACCACTCGCGCTCGTGAAAGCGATCGAACGCGACTCGGAGGACGCGCGCCTTCAGCGCACGCACCTCATTGTAGTCGACGCGCTCCGACACGCGGACGCGCTCGAGCGTGCGGTGGCCCTCCTCGCCGAGAGCGGCGGCGATCGCGGGCGCGTCGAGATCGGGGACTGCCTCGATGCCGGCGTAGATCGGATCGAGTCCGTACGCCGTGAGGGCGCCGTACGGGCTGGTCTCTCCCGCCGAGAGCTCGTGGGGAGGAAGGACCTGCAGGAGGCGCTGCCCCGCGCGGCGGATCCAGGCGGCGCACGCGGGCAAGTCGGAGATCTGCCCGATGCCCCAGTCGCGACGCGTGCGGATCGAGAAGAGCGGCAGGACGACCCCGGACTGGCGACGCATGGGAGGCCATTCTCGCACAGGCGGACTCCGGCGGATCCCGGCACGGCTCGTGCTTGAGCGAGATCTCGATGCCCGCACCCGGAGACGTCATCGCAAATCGCTTCCGCCTCGTTCGCGAGCTGGGGCGCGGAAGCATGGGGAACGTCTGGCTGGCTCACCACCTGACGCTCGAGGTGCCCTGCGCCATCAAGTTCATCGTCACCGAGTCGGCAAGCGACCCCAACTATCGGGCCCGCTTCCATGTCGAAGCGCGCGCCATCGCGCAGCTGAAGTGTCCCAACGTCGTTCGCGTGCTCGACCACGACCTCGGTGACCTTCATCCCCCGTACATCGCGATGGAGTTTCTGGAAGGAGAGGACCTCTGGACGCGTCTGCAGCGCGTCGGACGGCTGAGGCCCGATGAGACGTATGCCATCGTTTCGCAAATCGCCCGGGGTCTTCAGAGCGCACACAGCGCGGGCATCATCCATCGCGACCTCAAGCCAGAGAACCTCTTCCTCGCCGTCGAGGGCGAGCAATGCGTGGTCAAGCTCCTCGACTTCGGCATCGCCAAGTGCTCGCTCCTGGACGAAGGGGAAGGACTGGTGGGCACGCCCGAGTACATGAGCCCAGAGCAGGCGCGCGGCGCGCGCGACGTCGACCATCGCGGGGATCTCTGGGCTCTCGCGGTCATCACCTATCAGTGCCTGACCGGACGGGTGCCGTTCACGGGGGACACCCCGGCGGAGGTCCTCGCTCACGTGGCATTCGGGTCGATCCCCGTACCCGGCGCGCTCGCGTCAGGCATCCCGGCGAGCTTTGACGCGTGGTGGGCGCGCGCCGCGTCCCGGGACATCCAGCGGCGCTTCCAGAGCGCGCCGGAGCTCGCGAGCTCCCTGGGAGTGGCGCTGGGCCTCACGGAGGAAGCGCCACGGGCAACCCCGGCTCCCCGGGATGCCGCGACGACGCTTCTGTGGGGTGACTCGAATCGCCCGTCGGGCGCGGAGAGGGCCCTCTCGTACCGTCCGTCTTGGCTGCCGAGGAAGCGAGGGAGGTTCCCGGTGCTGGCCGCGGCGGTGGTCGCGGCTTTCGTGGTCATCATGCCCGGCGCGGGACACGACCGGGCCTTGCTCGCACGGGCCAGCCTCGCTGGAAGGAGGATCGCGGTCGAGAGCGCGTCGATCGCGGCCGTCGCGCCTGCGCGCGTCGAAGCCGTCGTGGCCCCCCCGAGCCCCGAGCCCGCGCATGATCCGCCACGTCCCGTGGTGGTCGCACCCGTGGCCGCGCGATGGACCGCAGGTCCTAAGCGCCCGCGCCCGATCGTCGTGGTTGCGCCACCGCCTCGCGCGACGAGCTTCCCTCCGCCCCTGCCGCTGTTCATACCGGAAGCGGAACCGGTCGTCCCCAAGGCCGATGCGAACCGCCCGACGCCCGAGACGCCCCCGAACAAAGAGGATGCCGTCATTGACTTCGGGATCTGATTTCCGGAGGTGGCTCGTCCTCGCCGTCGCGCTGGGAGGGTGGATTGCGCCGGCAGTTGCCCACGCGCTTCCCACGGACGCGGACCGAGCCACGGCGCGGGCCCTGGCCCGCGAAGGATACGAAGCGCAGCAGCGGGGCGCGTACGCCGTCGCAGCGGAGCGCTTCAGCCGTGCGGAGGAGCTCGTCGACGCCCCGACGCTCCTGCTCGGCCTGGCCCACGCGCAGGTGGGTCTCGGCAAGCTGGTCGAGGCGGAAGAGACGTACCAGCGGATCCTGCGACGTGGACTCGCGCCTGGCGATCCTGCGCCATTCGCAAGGGCGCTTGGCACCGCCAGGGCCGAGGTGACGACCCTCGCTTCCCGCATCGCCTGGATCACCCTCGAGGTGCACGGTCCCCCGGCACCAAGCGTCTCGATTGACGGAGAGGCACCGCTCGCCCCTGCCGCGCTCGGTGTCGCGCGACCATTCGACCCCGGCCCGCACACGGTCGACGTGAGGGCAGAAGGCTTCATGCCGGTGGAACAGACCTTCCGCGTAGTCGAGAGCGAGACGCGCACAATCGTGCTTGTCGCAGTGCCCGCGGCGGCGCCGGCCGAGAGGCAGACCGAGGTGTCGGAGGCCCCCGAGGGGACGCCGTTTGGAAGGGCGGCGGGGATCGCCGCGCTGGGTCTCGGCGCCGCGGGGCTCGTCGTCGGCGGGGTCGCCGGTGTGCTCGTGCTGAGGCAGCATGCCGAGCTGAGCCAGGTCTGCTCCGACGGGCAGTGCTCTCCCAACGAGAGCCACGACGTCGCCACGTACCATGCTCTCGCGGACGTCTCGACGGCTTCGATCGCGGCCGGTGCGGCCTTGGCGGTGACGGGAACGGTGCTCCTTCTCACAACGCGGAAAGGCGCGTCCGTGAAGGCGTATGCCGGCTTTCTTCGCGCCGGAGTGGGAGGGACGTTCTGATGCGAGGCGCCCGGTTCCCCGCGAACGTTGGGCTCGGCCGACGTTTCGCGCTCTTCTCCTTCTCGTGCGTCATCACCGCAGGATGCGCGCGCCTGGCCGGAGACTTCGAGGTTCCCGACCTGGACGCCCAGGCCTTCGACGGGGGGACGGCTGTGACCTATCCGGCCGACGCGACGAGGGCACGCGGCACGGACGCCACGAGCTCGTCCATCGCGAGCGTATGTCACACGGCACAGCTTCAATGCGCCGGGGCCGAGCTGCAGATCTGCAATGATTCGCTCGACGGCTGGATGAACAAGCAGGTCTGCGGTTCGGCTGCGCTATGCGATGCCGACGGGGGCTCGTGCGTGCCGGCGACCTGCCAGCCCGGAGACATGCGCTGCGACGGAGCCGCGCTCGAGATCTGCAACCACGACCTGGACGGCTGGACCACGATGACGACGTGCCCGTCGGCGGCGTACTGCGACGCGACGCGGGGGGTTTGCACGGCCGCACCGTGCGCGACCGGACAGCTGCAATGCAGCGGGGCGGAGCTGCAGACATGCGCCGGCCCGGACCAGGGGTGGACGACGCTCGGCAACTGCGCGACCGCAGCGCTGTGCGACCTCGCCGCGGCTCGGTGCGACGCGCCCACGTGCGCTCCGAACCAGTACAGCTGCGACGGCGCGAACCTCGTCGTCTGCAATCCGACCCAGACCGGCTGGACGCTGGTACAGACGTGCGTCAATGAAGGGCACTGCGCTGCGAGCGCGGGAGATTGCAATCCTCCCGCGTGCAGCGTGAACGAGACCGTCTGCCTCGGCGCCGCTCTGCAGATCTGCGACCCGAACCAGGACGGGTACACGACGCTGCAGACCTGCGCCTCCGCCGGAGAATGCAACGCCACCCTGATGACGTGCGCCCCGTGCGTCGCGGGCCAAGCGCAGTGCAACGGTGCCGCGCTGCAGACCTGCGACGCCGCGCACGGGGTGTGGGTGACCGAGCAGACCTGCGCGACTCCGGCCCTCTGCGACGTGAACGCGGAGACGTGCCATTCGCCTGCGTGCTCGTCGGGCCAGTACCAGTGCAGCGGCACGAGCCTCCAGCTATGCAACCCGGGGCGCGACGGGTGGGTTCCGTCGGCGACGTGCGCGACGGCGGCCTTGTGCAACGCCCAGACGGGGACGTGCGCGTCTCCCGCTTGCCAGGCGAACCAGTACCAGTGCGACAGCGCCGGCAACCTGCAAGAGTGCAACGCGGGGGAGACGGGCTACGCCACGGTGAGCGCCTGCGCGAGCGTCGCGCTCTGCAACGCGACGATGCACGAGTGCACCCCGGCCCCGTGCACACCCGGCGAGTACCAGTGCAGCGGAGCGACCCTCGAGATCTGCAACTCGGCCCAAACCGGCTGGAACGCGGTCCAGACGTGCACGACCCCCTCTCTCTGCGACGTCGCGGCGCACGCGTGCAACGCGCCCGCGTGCATGCCCGGCCAGTACCAGTGCGCGGGTGCGGCGCTGTCCGAATGCAACGCGGGGCGGACAGGGTATGCGCCGACGGCGACGTGCTCGTCCCCTGCGCTGTGCGATTCGATCGCCGGCCGGTGCGACTCGCCCGCACCCGACGCGGGCTCGGCGCCGGACGCAGGGCAAGCCCCTGATGCGACCGCGGGTCCAGACGCGGCTCCCGCTCCCGACGCGGGGTCCGGGTCCGACGGAGGACCTGGCTTCGACGGGGGCGCCGACGCGAGCCCGGGCCCCGTGGGCATGGCCCCGGACTCGGGAGCGGCAACGGACGCACCCGACGAAGACGCGTGACGGGCGACGCACCCCACCCGTCGCAATCGACAAAAAGGCCGTTTCGCTTTACACGGGTGGACGGCCATGCCCGCGCTCGACACCTACACGAACGGATCCCACGCGAGCCACGACTCGTCCCCTACGAACGGCGCGACGACCCGGGCGTCCAGCACGGATGCGATCACCCGCGCCGTCACTGCCTCGCGAGCCGCGCAGGAGTACTGGCGGCTGCAGCCCGTCGAGGAGCGAGTCGCAGCCCTCGAGCGTGCGGCGAGACAGATGCTGCTCCGGCGGGCGGAGGCGATCGATCTCGCGCAGCGCGAGATGGGCAAGGTGCCCGTCGAGGGCCTCTTCAACGAGACCCTCGGGCCCCTCGACAGCGTGGGGGCATGGGCCCGCGTCGTGCGGCAGGCGACCGGGCGGCGGCGCGTCCGCCTCAATCCAATCAGCTTCCCGCGCAAGAGCGCGTCCGTCGACTACGTCCCGCGCGGCGTCGTCGGCGTGATCGCGCCGTGGAACTTCCCGATCGCCGGGCTGTACCGACCGATCTGGCCGGCACTGATGACCGGCAACGGGGTGGTCCTCAAGCCGTCGGAGTTCACGCCGAAGACCAGCGAGTGGTTCGCGCTGCGCCTCGCGGAGGAGCTGCCGGACGGACTCGTGCAGGTGGTGCAAGGCGATGGCGAGGTCGGCGCGCAGCTCATCGACGCGGGCATCGACGCCTGCGTGTTCACCGGCTCGCCGCGGACGGGCCGCGCCGTGCGTATCCGCTGCGCCGAGCGGGGAATCCCCTCGAGCATCGAGATGGGCGGAAAGGACGCCGCCATCGTCCTCGGCGACTGCGACCTGGCGCGCAGCGTCGCGGGCATCACGCACTGGACCCTGAGCAACGCCGGCCAGGCATGCGGCGCGATCGAGATCGTGTACGTCGAGCAGAAGATCGCCGGCGAGTTCGTCGAGCGGATGCGCCGCGCCTGGTCCAGGCTCACTGCCGAGTCGGTGGCTCCGCTCGGTAACCAGCGGCAGCTCGAAATCGTCGTCGCGCAGGTGGAAGACGCACGCGCGAAAGGGGCGCGCGTGGTCTGCGGCGGGACTCGCGGCGACGGCCTCTGGTACGCGCCGACCCTCCTCGACGGATGCGACGAGCGCATGTCGGTGATGACCGACGAGACGTTCGGGCCGGTCCTGGCGATCGCGCGCATCGAGGGCGCGACGGAGGCCATCCGCAAGATCAACCGCTCGCGCTACGGCCTCGGCGCATCGATCTGGACGCGGGATCTGGCGCGCGCCCGGCGCCTCGCCGAGCGGCTGGAGGTCGGCGTCGTGAACGTGAACAACCACTCCTTCACCGGAGCGATCCCGTCCCTGCCCTGGAGCGGAACGCGCGAGACAGGCTTCGGCGTCGCGAACGGCCCCGAGTCGCTCGCCACCTTCATCCGGACGAGGGTGACCGCCGTCGACGCCTCCGAGGGGTTCGAGCTTTACTGGATGCCGTATGACCGCGCGCTCCGCCAGCTCGGAGAGAGGGTCGCCGACGCGCAGATTGGGCGCATCGTGGGAGCCTGGAAGCTGCCGCTCCTCATGCGCCAGCGGGCGAAGGCGCTCCGCGACTTCTTCCGCTGACAGCGCCGCCAGACGGCGCTAGGTGAGCCGCTCGTCGATCCGCTCAGCGGCGCGCGTCGCCATCGCCATGATCGTGAGCTGAGGGTTCACGCCGAGGGGACCGGGGACGGTGCTGCCGTCGACGATGAAGAGCCCGGCGACGTCGTGGGTCTGGTGATCGATCCCGACGACGCTCGTCGCCGGATCCGTCCCCATCTTGCACGTGCCCAGCGGGTGGTAGCTGAGCCAGACGTAGTCGCCGGCGGCGGTCTTCGCCCGGCGGAACGCGTCGAACTCGCGCCTGCCCTCGAGGATGGGCGACGAGATCATGACGGGGTAAAGCTCCTTGGCACCGGCGGCGAGGCACATCTCGCCGACGCGCACCATGGCCTGGTGCATCCGGTCGACGTCGGCGCGCGCGAGGTTGTACGTGATCGCCGGGAAGCCGGCCACGTCCCGTCCCCACACGCGCCCGTTGCGCGTCGAGTCGCGGAGGAGGAGCGCGAACGACGCGAGGTTGTCCATCCGGTCGAGCGTCGCCATGAGACGCCGGCCGGTGAACGGGAAGAGGAGCGCGGCGATGTTGTGCGTCGGCTGCGCCGCCGTGAAGAGGATGCCGTCGCGGAGGAACTCGTCGCACGCGTAGCCCTGCGGGACGTGACCGTGCCCGCGGATCCCCTCCTCGAAGAGCGCCGAGAAGCCGCCGCTCGGGTGGAGGCTCAGGTTTCTGCCGACCTGATCGCTGCGATTGCAGAGCCCCTGATCGAGGAGAAGCACGGGCGTCGGGATCGTTCCGCCCGCAAGGACGACCGCGCGCGCGAGAACACGGATCTCCCGCCCGCCGCTCGTCCGCCCCAGGACGCCGGTCGCGCGCCCGCCCTCGACGAAGATCCGCTCGACCTTCGTCCCGGAGAGCAGGATCGCGCCCCCCTCGAGGGCCGGCGGAAGATACGCGACGTCGGCGCTCCGGCGCGCACCGCTCGGGCAGCCGAAGTCGCAGAAGCCCGACCCGTCGCAGTCGGGTGCGTTTCGTGAGATTCGCAGATGACTCCACCCGAGGGCGTCGCAACCCCTCGCCATGACGTCCCCGATCGGGCCGATGACCTCCTTGCGCGCTGGGCGCACGTCGAGCACGCGCTCCACACGCTCGAAGTGCCGATTCATCTCCTCCGGCGCGAAGGCGTCCGTGCCGAGCTCTTCGCACCACCGCTCGAGGATCCAGGGGGGCGTCCGGAAGCTGGTCCCGCCGTTGATGGCTGTCGACCCACCGACCATCCGCCCCATCCAGATGGGGATGATGGTATTCCCCACCGAGAACGCGGGCCGGTAGAAGCGCTGGTGGGCGCGCACTGCGCTGCCGTCGAAGTCCTGCCGCGCGTGGTACTTCCCTTCTTCGACGAAGACGACCGCGTGCCCGCGCGCGGCCAGCTCGCGTCCGACGACTGCGCCCCCGGCGCCCGAGCCGATGACGACGACGTCGCACTCGACGTCTCCTCCGTCCCAGTCGTCGCCCCGGTGCATCTGCCGCATCCAGCGCCCCTCCTCGAGTGGACCCACCACCGGGAGCCCCTGGCGAGGCGGCTCGTCGAAGTGAACGGCCTTGTAGACGAGCGAGATCAGCGCGAGCGCCTTGCCGAGGACGGGGTCCTGCTCGAAATGCCGGAGGAGCTGGTCCTGCGCGAGGGCGTCCAGCGTCTGGAACCGCCTCCCCCGGCGCGCGTACGCCGCCGCATCGATCGCCTGCTGGGCAGCGTTCCATGCGCGAAGGAGGGCGGGATGCGTGCTCCCGACGAGCTCCTCGGCGCGTCGCACGGTCACCTCGTCCGCGCCCGGCAGACGCGACGACCCCGGAATGAGCGCTTCGGCGAGCGCGAGAGCCGCCCGAGCCCCGGTCGACATGTGCTGCGCAATAAGACAGAAGGTCTGCCCGATCGCAAGTGCGGCGCCCGGACCGCATGGCGTTTTGACCCAAGCCAATCTCGCCGCGAGGTGCCAGAGTGTGACGAGCGGTGAGCCCCCGTCGCCCCCTCCCCCTGCCGGTCTTCGCCGCCCTCAGCGCCGCGCTGCATCTGGCCGCGGCGGTGGCAGTGCACCGCGCGGGGGCCCTGTCTGGCCCGGTCTTTCGGGCCGACCCCGACACGCTCGCCGGCGACACGCTGGACGTCGAACCCCCCGCCGCCCCGGCCGAGGGAGAGACCATGCCGGAGGA
>Ga0209415_10010454_pt1 | contig 15787 bp, 9 predicted proteins | sample PeaSoiSIISIP2007_FD_187696 | JGI IMG/M metagenome (GOLD analysis project Ga0209415, IMG submission 187696) | Peat soil microbial communities from Weissenstadt, Germany - SII-SIP-2007 (SPAdes) (version 2) | ecosystem: Environmental > Terrestrial > Soil > Wetlands > Peat | place: Germany...
ACAAATAGGCAGATACCGCTTGCTGCGAACCTGGTCGGAGCAGGACTGGCTCAGTCGCTTGGCCTACCGCTGGGGAGCGTATTCCAACGGCGACCCCGGAAATGAGATTGACGTTGCATTGTGGCTAGGCCCTGGGGTGCATTATCCGATCGCCTGCCACCTCTCGGAGGGACAGCGGCCAGCCTGGGAAGACGTTGGCGCGCTGCCAACGGCACAAGGCGGTTCGGCAACTTTTGCCCTGTATTTCTACGATGAGCCGGACGGCCAAATGCTGGAAGCCACGACCGTGTGCGATGCTGGAGGATGCAATGAACATGTGCTGCTCCCATCGCAGACAGCGTTTGCTTTCGCCGGCATGGGAATCACGAGCTTTCTCCTCCGGCCGGCTTCGACGCCTCTGCCCATACTCATCCGCACACAGTCCCACGACGGCTCAGTTCCCTCCGAAAGCACAAGAAGGCGGATGCTGCGCGAAACCCGGGATTTCATCTCGGAAGTGAACACATACGCTTTGATCCGCTTCGCCGAATCCAGGAGTCACTAACCAAGCACGGGCGATCCGGCGCAGTGATTTTCTCCGGGCGCGTGGTCGGTCAGCCACAGGCGGCAGTTCAGTTCGTACCATTCCACCTCACTGGCCGTTCGCCCTGCCAGCCACAATAGTCAATCGGGGTATGGCTCTCCCTGATGGGCAATCCGAATCCAGTGATCGGTAAAGGTCGTATGCGTGCCCGGTACTTCGATCTTCGGCATGTGGCAAGTCACACAAGCTTTCGTGCTTACTTTGCAAGCGGTTCCCGGGTGATCTGTAGTCGGCTTGGTATTCGGGCTCTGCCTGTGACATCGCAGACACTTGCCGTCGTAGAACTCTGAGCCCCGCACCACTTCGACATGAGGATCATGACAAGCAACACACGTGAGCCGAGGGTCGCCCTTCCCCCAACACTTGCTCTTTTCCAGACGGTAGGGCTGCAGCCGTACATTGATGATTCCCATTCGTGATAGTCCCTTCAACACCGCATCAGCATATGTGCGATGGCAAGCACCACAGAAGTCCACGGAATCGGCTGGATCGAGGCTTGCTAAATCCATGCTTAGCCCCTTGGCATTCAGCATGCCTGCGGTCATCAGGGCGGCATGTTCAGCGCCTGGTCCGTGACACGCTTCGCATGTGACGCCCATAGTTGACTGGTCAGGATCAAATTGATCGTTCGTGGTTGAGGCGGTGAAATGACAGCCGAAACACTGACGAATGCTATCTGGCGGGGTATAACCACCCGCGGCCATTTCAATATTTTGCGGCAGCGCCCGCGAGTGTCCCGTCGTAATGTCCAAGTTATTTAGCACGGTGTAGAAGCTGAGCTGACACTCGTAGTACTTCCCGTTTTCCCGATATACATAGGACTGGCCGAAGTTGCCATCACCCAGAGCCCACTCCAGGTTCTTGGTGGTCTTGTCAACGCCGTTGGTGACCGATAAAAGGCTCTGCCCGTTCTTTGTCACCAGCTCATACCGGTATTGGCTCAGGTTGAAGCTCAGTTCGGGATGGCTCTTGAGTGGCTCCGAGTCGGTTGCTCGCATCGAAGCGCGTGCCATGGACGTGACCACCTGGGATGCCGCTTTTTCTGCGTGGCATTTGGCGCATGCGGCGCTTCCGGCGTACTCCGTTCTAACTGGAGATCCCTTGGTTGGCCACCAGGGAGCGGATTCGACACGGAGTTCCGTCGGCACTGAAAGCGACGATGAGTGCTGCGCTGATGACTGCGCATTGACATCATCGGCAGCCAAGAGTGCGGCCAGAAATGTCAGGATGACAAGAGCCGTTACCCGAGCGGAATGTTGGCGATGCACTCTTTCCTTTGTCTCCCAGAAGAGAGCTCGTGGGGATAGCCATAGCCTTGGGAAAAGCCGGACAAAGATCGACTCAGCTGACAATGCCCTTACCCTCGACGATGTGGCAATACCGGTTTGCTGGTAAAGCTTTAAGCTTATCGACTACTTGACTTGGCGCCGGCCAGCGGATCTCCAGTTCATCGATCTCCGCCGCGTTTCCGATTCCCAGCACCTCCCGCGGATCATGCGAGGACAAATAGCTGCCGCCGTTATTCTTCAGCCGAAACCGCTTCTTTCCGCCGGCAGTCCAATAGATCCGGGCGCCGATGGCATCGCGATTCGCCTGGACGCCTTCCAGCCTGAGGCCAACCCAATTGTTGTTTTTTGCGGCATCGTTTTTCAACAATAGAGGCGGGCCGCCATTGTTGCCGACTAATACATCGAGAGCGCCGTCGTTGTCGTAGTCTCCCACCGCCAGGCCGCGGGCGGGAAAATATTTTTGGAAGGCCGGCCCGGCTTGCTCGCTCACGTTGTGAAGCTTGCCATCTTCGCCTTGGTGAAATAAAAGAAGCGGCTCTTTATATTTCACCTGCATCGAGTAATTGTCGATCATGTCGTCGGGATGGCCGTTCGCCAGTATCAGGTCTACGGCGCCGTCGTTGTCGTAGTCGAAATATTTCAGTCCCCAGCCGCTTAGGAAGCGCGTCGCCCGGGCTACATCGTGCTTCTGCACCACATCCTGGAAAGTTTCGTCCTTATTATTGTGATAGACAGAAAATATCTCGTGGTCGACGTTCGCCACAAATAGATCCTGCCATCCATCGCCGTCCAGGTCCGCGGCGTCCACGCCCATTCCAGACCGCGCCTGGCCGCTTTCACTAAACCCGACGCCGGCCTGCAAGGCAATCTCCTCCCACTTCCAGCGTCCGTTTGGAGCCGGGCCCCGATTCACAAACAGAAAGTTCTGCACCGTGTCATTGGCGACAAACAAGTCCGTGCGGCCGTCGTTGTTGATGTCGGTCGCGACCACGCCGAGGCCTTTGCCGAGAGCTGTAGCAATGTCTGTTCCCTTGCTCACCTCGGTAAAGCTACCGTCACCGTTATTGTGATAGAGGAAGCTGGCCGTCGGCCGGAAGACCCGCGGAATGCAGTAATAGGCCTTGCCGATCTTGTTATCACCGCACTCAAACTTATGTGCGCCGGAATAGTCTACGAAGCTGCAAACAAACAAATCCAGTCTGCCATCATTATCGTAATCGAACCAAACTGCGCTGGTCGTCCAGCCGGGCGTGGCCACTCCTGCCTTGTCGGTTACATCCGCGAACGTCCCATCGTGGTTGTTCTTGTAAAGGACGCACTTGCCGTAGGCAGTGACAAAGATGTCCGGCCAGCCGTCGTTGTCGTAGTCTCCGACGGCGACTCCCATCCCGAAATGCGCGCCCGCCACGCCGGCTCTTTCCGTGACATCGGTGAATGTGCCGTTGCGATTGTTCTTATAGAGCGCGTTCCGAACTGGTTTTGACGGCTTCCAGAAGTCGCTGGGGCCACTGTTGACGAGAAAAATGTCCATCCAGCCGTCGTTATCGAAATCCAAGAAGGCGCAGCCTGGGCCCAAGGTTTCAGGCAGATAACGGTTGGGGGACATGGCATTGTCATGCACCCAGGTGATGCCGCTCGCGGATGCCGGCACTTCCAGAAACAGCGGCTCTGGTTGAGGGCCGTCAGTTGGCAGGCCCCACGCCGACGCTGCGCCGTACGCGGAGGCGAGCCAAATCCATTGTCTTCGCGTTAATTTCATGACTTCATTTGCTCGGCAATTAGACTGACGGAAGTGCTGCTCCGTCGAGGCTCCCGTTTCCCTGCTCTTATTCGCAGGACCCCAGCGCAGGGTGAAGCTACTGTGGTTTCACTCCCGGCTGCTTCGCCTGCGCTTCCGCTGTGAGTTTCTGAACGATCTCACGTTCTCTTTTTCCGTCCTCCGGCCGCTTGAGCCGGTAGTATGCAATCGACAGAGAAACGTGAGCTTCTGTAAACTGAGGCGACTCCTTAACGATGGACTCGAGTTCACGTCTCGCCTCTTCCAGTTTTCCTTCCGACACAGCAATGGCGGCCAGTTGATATCGCACCGCGATATCCCCCGGACGTGTCGCCAGGGCATGGGCGAAATATTGCCTGGCCTCTTCAAACTTCTGATCTTGCCGCAGCGTCGCCCCAATCTGGAGATTCGAAACGTAGTTATAGGGATCGATCGTCAATTCGGCTTTGAACTCTTTCAGCGCTTCATCGGGATCGCCAGTCACCTGCAGAGTCTGCGCGTAGAGAACGTGTGCTTCGGGAAGCTTCGGGTTAAGGGCCACAGCCTTGGCAAACTCGTCCCGTGCTCCGGCAAAATCGGCTGCGCTCATCTTCGCGCTGCCCAGCATCAAATGAGCTTCCGCGGATTCGCCGTTGCGCAGAATACGATCCACTAAGACTTGCCCTTGGGACACCTGATGGTCGCGGATCAGCGCGGTTCCAAGCAAATACGCAATCGCGAGGTCGTCCGGGTGAGCCTGCTCCGCCGGCTGCAGGATGCGAATGACATCCTTGTTTTGGCCCATTCGCAAATAGCAGTCGGCCAGCAAGAGGGTCGCCTGGGCGTTCGCCGGAGCCTCCTTATGTACTTTGGCTAACTCGAGGCTTGCGTCCCCAATCCGTCCCATCTTGTAGTACGCCAAGGCTAGATTGAGGGAGATTCCAGGGAGTGCGGGCGACAGCTTGCGGGCGGCCTTGTATTCGGCAACCGCTTCCTCCATGCGGCCAAGCCCCGCGAGAGCCGCTCCCAGATTCGACCGTATCACCGCCGCTTCGGGGTGAATCTTCAAGAATTCCTTATATTCATTGACCGCGCCCTCAAGATCTCCGGCCTGTTGTTTGCTGATTGCATCCTGCACCAGGAGCTGCGGCGTCTGCGCCCAAGCAATAGCACCGAAGCTCAAAAGCAGGACGAAGGCGGATTTCCACATACTGATTACTGGGCCCTATGCGGTGAATGGGACTCTTGCGCCGGTGTACTTGCCTTACGGAGCGCGGCCTCAAGCTGCTCGGGATTGAAGTCTTGCTCGCTCAATCCCGTGCTGAAGATGATCCGTCCCTGTCTGTCCACGAGAAACGCTTTGCTGGGCCAAGCCGAATAAGCCTTTTCCGCGGCGCCACTCATGCTATCAAGAAGCGCGGGAAACTCAATGTGCAAATTGCGCACGCACATCGTAGCGTGGTCCTGCCGTTCGCTCATGTCGGCGGCGGGTTGCAGGACAACGCCTTCGCGCCGGTTCCGGGTGCTTGCCCAGTCCGCCGTCGAGTGCGCCTCGCGAATGTAGACCAGGTAGAAAGGGACGTGCCTCTTATACTCCGGATATAGCTTATTGAGAATATTCGCTGCGGCGCGGAAATTCGGGCACGTATAGCTTCCGAACACCAGCAGGACCGGTCCAGCGTTGCGCAAGTGCGCCAGCGTGACGGAGTCTTTTGTAATCGCACTGGTCGCCTCGAATTCAGGCGCCAGATCCCCTGTTCCAGGCCCCTGCGCGGCGATTCCTGGTTTTGGCTGGAGATTAGCCGCCAGTCTTCTCTCACGCCCGGCATCGTCACTCAAACGCAACTTCTCATAAACCCGTGCCAGTTCCTGATGGACAGCCCAGGATCGCGGCGCGACTTTCTCCGCAGCTTCCAGCGCCAACCGCGCGTCCCGCAGCCTGCCTTGTCCCATCTCCAAGTCAGCCAATTCCAGCCTGGCTTCAAGCGAGTCAGGTCGCACCTGCAAGGCACGCCGCACCAAAGGTTCCGCCTCGCTCTGCTTGCCTCGCGCGATCAGGATTTGAGCGAGGTAGAGGTTGGCTTCGAAATGATTGGGGTCGGAGGCCAACTCTTTTCGGAAAGCATCGGCGGCCGCGTCCGGATCTCCGGTATTCAGCAACGCTTGCCCGTAAAGAGCTTGGAGGCCGGGCAAACTGGGATTTAGTTCGATCGCACTGGCCAACTGCGTTACCGCGGCGGGAAAATCACCGGCGGTGAACATTTGATTGCCCAAGAGAAAGCGTGCTTCGGCGGAATCTCCGTTGCGGAGGATTCTGTCTACACGCTTTTGTCCTTCTTGCACCTGGCCGTCGCGAATCAAGGCCATGCCTAGAAGGTAGGCGATCGCAAGGTCGCCAGCATTGGCTTGCTCGAGGGGCGTCAGCAGCGCGATGACTCCGCGGTTTTGGCCAAGCCTCAGCTGGCAGTCCGCCAGCAGAAGCGTAACCTGCAGATTGTCCGGCGTCATTTCCCGGGCTTTCGAAAACGCCTTTGAAGCCTCGACCATCCGCCCCGATTTGTAATATGCCAGCCCCAGGTTGAGAACGATGCCGCCGTTCTTTGGGTCGACGGTGAGTGCCTGTTTGTATTCCGCCACCGCCTGGTCATAGCGGCCGAGGCGGGAGAGCAGAACCCCGAGATTCGACCGAACCGCTGTCTCCTGCGGGCGCAGGGCAAGAAAATCACGATAGCCCTGCACCGCGCCTTCGAGATCTCCGGCTTGTTGCAGTTCCACGGCGTGCCGCAGCAGGCTCTCCGGCGAGGGGGTCTGCGCGGAAAGCAAAGTGGCGAGGAACAATCCAGCCGCGGCCGCGAACCGTCGATGCATATATTTCAGCACCAATCTCCGAAACATAAAATGGGATGGCTCAAGAGCCATCCCATTTTAATCCCCAAGCCGCGGTGCGCTCCTAGAAGTAGAACTTCATGACCAGTTCGACCACACGAGCGCCCTGCTTGGTGGTGGTCTTGCCGAAGTTCGCGTTGGTCTGAGTAATCGCCCCACCGCCCGCGGCCTGATTGAATTGCAGAGTCAGATTGCCGCTGTCGGGGAACGAATACAACGGATGGTTCAGGAAGTTATAGGCCTGAATCCGGAACTGCAGTTTCTTCGACTCCGAGATCCGGAAGTTCTTGAACAGACCCAGGTCGGAGGTGAAGTACGCAGGCCCATAAGCAACCGGCAGAAGAGTCGGCCCGCCTTGGCCAACCACCGTTGGAGCTGCGAAACAGCTCCCGTTGATGTATTGGTGAGCTGCCAAGCCCGACAACGGATTGCAAGTCACGACCGGGTTGAGCTGGACGGCGTTGGTGCCCAGAATGGATTGGTTGTTGATCTGAATGCCATTCGGGTTAGCAACGCTGATCGAACCCGGAATGATGGCATTGTTGAGCTGCATGTTGAAATTGTCATTGGGGCTGTTGAAGGTGAGATTGGCCCCACTCTGAACCTGAGTGATTCCAGACAGCTGCCAGCCGTTGACCGCGCCGCCCACGATGCGCTCTCCATGGAATGGGCTCCCCAAATCGATCGAGTAGACCAGATTGAGCAACTGCCTGCGGTCGCCGGGCTGTATCCCGTAGTTGGCATTGACACTGAACGGGTTCAAGGTCACTTCCCCAGCGCTTGCAGGGTTGCCGGGGCTAATGATGCCCATAGCTTTCTGCCAAGAATAGTTGGTCTGGATGGTGTACCGGCCGGCGTGGCGACCCCAGGTTACTTGCAGAGCATTGTAATTGGCGTAAAGGTTGTTGGTGGCGACGTTTACGTCACCATACCCTGCCCCTGTCGCCGGGTTATTCAGGGGCCGATATAGGTTCGGATTAACGGTTGCCGGGTTGGAGGCGTTGAGCATTGCCCCAAGCGGAACCAGATTGATGTTGCTTCCCGCTCCCCCGGTATTCAGCAGGTCATTGCTTTGGTCGCCGACATAGGACGCTTCCAACAGGCCTTGCCAAGGGGTTCTTTGAGCGATCGTAAAGCTATAGCTGTCGGTATAGGGTTGCAGGTTATCCGTGGAATTGACCGCTACCGGGGCAGCGGGCGTAGCCGCAGGCGGTATGGAAGAGAGATTCTTGGCGAAGAGCTGGGCTCCCAAAGTCTGCGGCGTTAAGGTGGCCGTCGCTGAGCCGGCGGAAGCATCCAAGCCACTCGTAAACTGGCCAGAATGATAGTAAAAACGTCCCCAGCCTCCACGTATAACGGTGCTGCCGGTGCCGAAGACGTCATAGGCCATACCAAACCGTGGCTGGTAGAACGCGGTTCTGGTAGGAAATCCGCCGAGCGGAACGGAATTATCTTTCGCATGCCACTCGAATCCACAGAACGTGGGTGCGTTTGCGCAGCCCGAGTTATAGTTCGCCTGGTTGAAGATCGAGTAGCCGAAGTTTTCATCGTCCACCCAGGGCGAGAAGTGCGTTAGACGCAAGCCGAGTTCGACGGTTAACTTTTTCCTTACCTTCCAGGAATCCTCGATAAAGCCTTCCACCGTGTTATACGAAATGTCGTTGATGCGGTTGAAGTTCGTTTCCTGGTATTGCGACATGTTGCCGGTGATCATGTCCGCATATGCGTTGCCATAAGTGTCGACATTGCTCGAGGGTTGAAACTGCAGATAGCCATTGGTGTCGTTGTTGGCCGGCTGGGCATTGCGAATCCACTCATAGAAGAATCCAGCCTTCAAGGTGTGATTTTTCACCACTTTCGTGAAGGTATCGCTCACGCTTGGCATCCACTTGTCGGCGTACAGTCCAGCGGAGGCTCCTCCCGCTTCGAAACCGCCGGGATTGAATACCAGCGCCGCTTCACCTCCGCCTCCGGTGCCTCCAAACGACGGAATCTGGGCGACTTTATTGTCGAACAGGCCCGGATAGGTGTAGCCCACCGTCGACCGGGCTACTTTGGAGGGGTTGGCAAACACATTGGGGAAGCCGACGTAGGTGTAGGCCATGACTACTTCGTTCGTCATGGTGGGGCTGAATACATGGGTCAGCGATCCCGTAATGGAGTCAGATTTGTTTTTACCTTCGATCGGAGTCGGATAGGGGACCTGATCGGTTTGGCGCCACCACAGGCCCACCGGGAACTGCTGGACTTCGCGCTGCATGTTATACCGGACAAAGAGCTTGGTGTTGTCGCTGATGTTGTAGTCAACCCGCGACGTCCACTGCTTATTGTTCTGGTTGAAAACCTCGGCTTGCACGTAGTTGTAAGGGCTCCCCGCAGACGGAGTGGCATTAGCCGCTGGATACAACTTCATCAGCGCTACCATATTCGGATCGATCATGCCTGCAGGCACTTGCGTGCCGCCAAATGCGGTCATCCCTTTTGAATTCAAAGGATTGCTGCCCGGGCCTTCGCCGGCGATCGAAGAGGCCGAAAAGTCGCCGGTAAGTTCGCTAGCGGTGGGAACGATTGATCTCAGCAAGCCGGTGTCCAGGACCTGGTAGAAATACTCGAACCCGGTGAAGAAGAACAACTTGTCGCGGTTCTTGTTGAAGTTGGTTCCAGGGATAATGACCGGGCCCCCGATGCTGCCTCCGGGATAGTAGTACTTGTTCTGCGGCTGCGGCACGTTGCTGAAGTTGTTGAGCCAGTCATTTGCATTCAATGTGTAATTCCGGGCGGAGAAAAAGCCGTTGCCGTGGAACTGAGAGCCGCCGGACTTAGTTACCGAGGTGATGACCGCCGGACCCTTCTGGTTTTCCGCGCTGAAGTTCGAGGTGAGAATCTTGAACTCTTGCAGAAAATCGGAGTTCGGATTGACGGGGGTATCGCAGTTGCAACCCGGGTCGGAAACGTGTGCCCCGTCGGCGGTGATGTCTAGAGTGTTACTAGGCAAGCCATTGTAAGAGAAGGCGTTGTTGAGCGGGCTCTGGCTGCCACTGTCACCGTTAGCATTGATGCCGATGGTTTGGCCGCTGAAGTTCGCCTTATTTGACGTCCCGTTGGAGATGGCGAACCCGGGCGTGATTTTTACATACTCGGCCGCATTGCTGCCGACCTGAGTGAAGTTTTCCAACTCCTTGGTCGCCAATGCAAAGGACTTTTCACCCGAGTCCGTGGTCGCGACCGCAACCTGCTCAGCAGTCACTTCCACGGTTTGGGAGGTGCTGCCAACGGCCAGCGTAACGTTGACGCTACGCTCCTCGCCACCGCCCAATCGAATGTCGCCAGCCTTATAGCTCTGGAAGCCCGCCATTTCGACGGTCAGCACGTAGGTCCCGACGGGAACGGAAGCGAAGGTATAGTAGCCATCCGAATTCGTGACGGTATCTCGCTGCGAGCCCGACTGGGCATCGCGCAGTACGACCTTCGCATTGCTGATGACCGATTGTGAGGGGTCCGATACGACCCCGGTCAGGGTAGCGTAAATTCCTTGCCCCCATGCGTTTACTGCAAGAAGTGAGAACAGAAACAGGACCGCCCATCGGCTGACTACTCTTAACATAAGCATCTCCCACGCGACAAAAACGATTTTCTACCGCGATTCCGGGGAGTCTGCGCGCAGACGTAGGAGGTTGTCAAGCCTTTTTTTCAAAAGTTCTCCGCCCCTAACGAGGGTTGAGACCGCTGTGGATGTCATGACCGGCATCTTTGAGCCACCCGGAACAGGTGTCCGTCAAGGAAGAATACCGCTGGAATTGAACAAGTTCGTCGGTTCTATGGATCCAGCGATGGCGCCGCGGTTTGTCTGGTTCTAGCAGGTTTGTACGCTTGTTCTGCAAGTTGGAATGAGGAGCCGGCACCAGCAGCCTGGCACGATTCCTCACTTCTCGACGACGATCTCTGTGGCCGGCGACTGGGTTTCCACCAGGCCTTGTAGGTCCCTGAGTAGTCGAGACATTCAAGCGCAGCGCCGCTCTCCCCGCAGTTAGAGCTTTACCGTCTTGCCGGTTCTCGCGCCTTCGTAGATGGCCGCCATGATCGTCAGGTCGCGCAGTCCCTCTTCGCCCGGTGTGAGCGGTTCTTTGTTCTGCATCACACAATCGGACATGTGGTCCATCTCGGTGGCAAAATGGTCGCGCACGGGCAGTTCCTTTTCTTCCAGGACATTGCCGCGATGCACTCTCATGCGCAAGCCCTCGTAGCTGGTCGCCGGCTCCAACTCGAACCATCCTTTGGTGGTCACCACGCGGTAGCGATTTTGACCTGAATATCCGTAGCTCGAAGTGCAGTTGGCCATGATCCCGCTGGGGAAGCGCAACTGAAAATTTGTCGCCTCCTCAACTTCCTTGAAGCGCACATCCCCCGGGGTGGTATACGACATCGCATTGACTTCGATGGGCTCCTCGCCGGTAATGTAGCGCGCCGCCTGCAGGCTGTAGATTCCAATGTCCATCAGCGAGCCTCCGCCCGCGAGGGCGCGGTTCAAGCGCCATTGCGTGGGATCGCCGATACTAAAGCCGTGATCCGCCACAATCACTTTGATGGTCCCGAGTTCCTGCGAGCGCGCCATGCGGATGGCTTCCCGGTTGTAGGGCTCATACTGGCAGCGATAGGCCACCATTAGCTTCCGGTCAGCTTTGCGCCCGGCGTCGATCATCTGCTGGCATTCGGCGGGCGTATTGGCCATGGGTTTTTCCGACAAGACATGCTTGCCCGCCTGAAGTCCGCGGACCGTATATTCGGCGTGCATGCCGTTGGGCAGGACGATGTAGATGATGTCGACTTCGGGGTTGTCCTTGATGGAATCGTAGTTCTGGTAGTTGTAGATGTTCTTCGGATTCACTCCGTAACGCAGGGCAAGCTTGTTCGCCTTGTCCGCATGCCCGCTGACGAAGGCCACTGCCTTGGACTTCTCACATTTGGCAAAGGCGGGCAGGATCTGATTGATGGCAAGGCTGCCGAGGCCAACGATGGCCCAACCCAGTTTCTGGCCGGGAGGGTCGGGGACTACAAGCTGTGCCGTGGCGTCTTTGAATAATGCGCCGGCAACATTGGCAACGGCTAAACCCTGGCCGACCTTTGTCAAGAAGCCACGGCGCGTGATTTCTTTTCCCAACAAATCAGACATGTCTCGCCCTCCCTGATTATTTTGAGCTTCGTTGTTTGCGAATTTCTTCCAGCCGCCGTTTCAAGTATTCTTGATATTCCTGTTGCAGCTTTGGATCGCTGGGCGAGCCATAAATCTCGCTCGACTTATACTTCCCTTCGGCGAATTTCTTCTTGGTCCACTCATCATGGACATGGGTTTCGTCGGCTCGGTCGAGGACTTCCTTCACCAACTGCGGCGGAATGAAGTAGACGCCTTCACGGTCGCCGACTACGAGATCGCCGGGCATGACGGTGACGTTCCCGATGCGGACCGGAATATTGATGCCGGTGAGCATGACGTTTCCGATCGGCGTGGGATCGACGTCGCGGAAGTAGGCGGGCATGTCGATTTCCGAAATTCCATCGAGGTCGCGAATGCTGCCGTCCACCACCAAGCCCCCGTCATGGGTAGCTTGATTGACGTAAAAGAAGAGGTTGTCGCCGACGATGGTGCCACCCACTTTCTTGTCGAAGAGATCGACGATGAGCACATCGCCGGGCTGCAACATATCGATAGCGGTTTGGTTTCTGAGGCGCGGCAGCCCGCTCGCCTTCGCCTTGGCTTGTGCCACGCCGTCGACATCCGCGCGCAACGGCATGAACTGAACCGTAAAAGCGCGGCCGACCATGGTCTTTCCCGGATGCAAGACGTGAAATCCATCGGCATACTGATTGTTGAATTCTTTCTGCTGGAGAACGGCCCAGACTTCCTCGGATGAGAGATCGCGCGCCCGCTCCATTAAATCGTCCGGCACTTTTGGCCGGCCGTCGGGAAGACGGTCAAATGGGTTTTGTGCCGTGTAATCGATCAAGTCTTGCTTGGAAAATGTGATGAGCTGCGCGCGCGCGACGACGGGAAGCAGCAGGACAATCGCACATAAGCCCAGAACCAGAAAGACTCCCGGAGGAATGCTCAGACGGATGAAACTGCTGCGCGGGGTTCTGATCATCAATTGCCTCCGACAGCGAATTGCGATTGCGCCCCGAAAGTCTCAAATCGGAGCAGATTTGTCAAACCTGAATCTTGCGTGGCAAGCTTACATCGTCATCTCACCGTGAATCTCTTCCGCGACGGAATCCGTTGGTTGCTGAGGCTGACGGAGTAACCTATGTCGCTGGTCGTTCTACAAAAGGAGCAAAATGAACAAAACATTCCTCACCGCCAATCTGGGCCGTAGCAGCGTCATCGTGGCGGCAACCGGCTTGTTCGCGGCGATTCTCTTGAGCGGGGCGCTTCTGCTTGTTCCGCGCGCATTCTCCCAGCCCGCGGAAGAAACGGCAGAGGCTTTGCTGGAGGGATATCGTCACGTGGAAGTCGCATCCGTATCGGATGCGATGGAAAAGGTTACCGGGCAAAGAATGTATATGTCCCACCGCATGCGCCCGCTCTTCCCGGCGAAATTCGCGGGACTTGCGCTGACCGTGAAATTGAAGAAGGAGGAAAATCACGATCCCGATGCCCTGCAGGGTATGCTGGCGGCCATCGATCAGGGTGGGCCGAATTCCGTGTACGTAATGGTGGTGGAAGATGGCACGGATATTGCCGGCATGGGGGGATTGATGGGAACCGCGATGGCATCGCGAGATTTTGCCGGGGCGGTGATCGATGGCGGCGTACGGGATGTCGCCTACCTGCAAAAGATCAGCTTTCCGGTATTCGCGCTGGGGACGGTTCCTTCGACCTCGGTTGGACACTATCGCTTTGCAGGAGTAAACCTTCCTGTGGTGTGCGATGGAGTACCGGTCAGCGCCGGTGATATTGTCGTTGCCGATTCCGACGGCGTGGTTGTGGTCCCTCGCGCCAGAGCGGTGGATGTGCTCGCGGCAGCTCGAGAGCTGGACTATCAAGAGCACTCCATGTATGGCGCCATCGAGAAGCTCAAGTCGATTGAGGAAGCCGTGAAGAAGTTTGGACGGCTTTAGGGCGACTATTCAAAATGACTCCGTTGTCACGCTGAAGAGAAAGGACAGACAACCATGACTAAGCACGATTCGAGCGGGTTTGATCGTCGTGATCTTCTGAAGACCTCCGCCATGGCCCTGGGAGGCGTGGTGCTGGCAGCGCACTCGATGGAGGCATACCCCAAAGGCGTGAATACCAGCTCCGGCCCTTCCAATTTGAAAATTACCGACCTTCGCGTGGCCACCGTGGTCAAGCCCGGGCCGAGTCCCTGCCCCATCATTCGCATTGACACCGACCAGGGTGTCTACGGATTGGGCGAGGTGCGGGACGGCGCTAGCGCAACCTACGCACTCTTCCTCAAAAGCCGCCTTCTGGGCGAAAACCCCCTGCAGCTCGACAAGATTTTCCGCAAAATCAAGCAGTTCGGCGGACCCGCGCGCCAGGGCGGCGGAGTCTGTGCGGTCGAGATGGCCCTGTGGGATATCGCCGGCAAGGTGTACAACGTGCCCGTCTACGCCATGTTGGGCGGGGGAAAATTCCGTGACAAGATCCGAGTCTATGCCGACACCACCGAATCGAAGGACCCCAAGATCTACGCCCAGCGTATGAAGGAACGCAAAGAAGGGATGGGCCTCACCTGGCTCAAGATGGACCTGGGAGTTGAGATGGTGTCGGATACACCTGGCACCGTCACCATGCGCTCCGACCTGAGCGACTTCGAAATGACCCAGGTCGAACATCCGTTGTTGGCGATGGAAGTAACCGACAAGGGTATTGCCATGCTCGAGGAATACGTCGCTGCGGTCCGCGAGGCCGTCGGTATGGAGATTCCCTTGTCCATGGACCACCTCGGCCATCTCGGGGTGAAGTCGATCATCCGTTTGGGCAAGGCCTACGAGAAGTACAACCTATCGTGGATGGAAGACGTGATTCCCTGGACGTACACCGACCTTCTGAAGCAGATTTCCGATCAAAGTCCCACACCGATCCTCACCGGCGAGGACATCTATCTCAAAGAACCCTTTCGGGTACTGTGTGAGAAGCACGCCGTGAGCAAGATCCATCCCGACTTGGCTACCTCGGGCGGCATTCTCGAGACTCACAAAATCGGCGACATGGCCGAAGAATACGGCGTGCCCATGGCTATGCACTTTGCCGGCACACCCGTCAGTTGCATGGCGAATGTGCACTGCGCCGCAGCCACGCGTAACTTCCTCGCGTTAGAGAATCACTCGCTCGACGTGCCCTGGTGGTCTTCGTTGGTGCAGGGTGTGGAGATGCCCATCGTCAATCACGGCTGGATCACGGTGCCCGACAAGCCGGGCCTCGGGGTGACGCTCAACGACGATGTCGTGCGGCAGCATCTGATGCCGGGCACGGGTTACTTCGAACCAACGACCCAGTGGGATCATGAACGCTCTTGGGACAGGCTCTGGAGCTAGCTCCCGTGGAACATACCCAAGTTGCCAATTGCCTTGAGAGCAGTTAATTCAAAAATCAAAAGGCGCACGCGACCGATTTGCGAATCACTTGTTCGAGCTTGCTGTCACCAAAGGAATCGCCGGCCCAGCGCCCTACATCGTAAAATGAGGGGGCTGGAGGGATCTGCCATGCAGAGACTTATTTTGCCCGCCATTCTTTTCGCAGCCGTTGCGGCGGCGCAAACCGCGCCTGCGCCGCCCGCCGCAACAACCAACCAAGATCAAGCGTCGGCTGCCGCGAACGCGCCCGGCTCCGACCTGGCCGGGGGAGTCATCATCTCTGCCGCGCTTTCGAAATCGCTCGACGCCAGGAAAAACAAAGTGGGAGACAAACTCGAAGCGAAAACCACCGTCGACTTGCTCTCGCACGGGCAGATCGTGCTCCCCAGGGATACCAAGATCGTCGGCCATGTGACCGGGGTCAAGACGCGCAGCAAAGACTCGCAGGATTCGGAGCTAGCGATTACTTTCGATCACATGCACCTCAAAGATGGCCGTGAGCTGCCGATTCAGGTCACGGTTCAAGCCATCGGCCGGCCGTTGCAGATTTTCCCCCCCGGCTACGAGCCGGCGGGGGAGGGTCCCGGGACAATGGCCTCCGTCGGACCTCCTGGGGCTGGCGGCAACATGGGAGGGCCCAACGTTCCCGGAAGCATGGGCGGCCGTCAATCCCGGTATCCGGAGGGCGCCCACTCGGAG
>Ga0209415_10010455_pt1 | contig 15785 bp, 13 predicted proteins | sample PeaSoiSIISIP2007_FD_187696 | JGI IMG/M metagenome (GOLD analysis project Ga0209415, IMG submission 187696) | Peat soil microbial communities from Weissenstadt, Germany - SII-SIP-2007 (SPAdes) (version 2) | ecosystem: Environmental > Terrestrial > Soil > Wetlands > Peat | place: Germany...
GGGGGGAGCCGTAAAATCGCCTGCGAAATGGTCGCCTGGGCCTTGGTGTCGTTCATCACCTTGGCTTTCGCGATCATCGCCGCGACCTCGGCGGCGGACTTATAGGTAACAGGGGTTTGAGGAGCGCCCTTCTGCTGGGCGACTAACGCCGCCGTCAAGAGCGTGACCGCAAGAGCGATTGAAGATGAACGCATGGATGCCTCCAAGGAAGGAATCCTATCACACTCCGGCTCCTGATACGATAGATGGTCGCCATGAGCACTACAACCGTTTCCGCTCCTTCCGTCGCCGCCCCCGCCGCAAAACACTCGATTAAATGGGGGTGGCTGGCCATCGCTATCCTGGTGGGCCTGGCCGTCGCGTACATGCCGACGCCGCAGGGCCTGGATCGCATGGCTCAGCTTGTGCTCGCGGTTATCGCCGGAACCGTGGTCCTGTGGGCCGCCGAGGTAATGAACAACGGCGTGGCGTCGTTGCTGATGATGGGCGTCCTGATGGCGATCGGGGTGCGGCCGCTGCTTACGGTGCCGGTCACCAACGACATCAGCGGCGCCCTCAGCGGTTTCGCCGACGGCGCGTGGTGGACCCTGCTGGTCGTGGTCTACTACGGCTTCGCGATGAAGAAGACCGGCCTCGCGGAACGAATCGCGTACTATATTCTGTCGCTGTTTCCGGGAACCTATAGCGGCGTACTGTCGGCGTTCTTTTTGATCGGGCTGATTCTCTCCCCGCTGATTCCGTCGATGACCGTGCGCACGGCGATCATGGCGCCGATTGCATGGTCGCTGGTTCAAACGCTGGGGCTCAAACCGCGCAGCCGCGGCTCCGCGCTCATCATGATCACGGTGATCGAGATGGCGGTGGTGCCGGGACTAGCGTTCAAGCTCGGTTCGCTCAACGGACCCGTGGTGATGAAGATGTTCGACGGCAAACACATTCCGCTGACGGACGGCAGCTACATTCAGGTGATGCTGCTCCCCACCTTCGTCATGTGCGTTTTGATTCTGGTGCTGAACCAACTGCTGTTGAAGCCGGACCAGCCCATTCACGTCTCGCGCGACTTCGCCTCGGGAAGGCTGAAGGCCCTGGGAAGCGTAAAGCGCCCCGAGATGATCACCGCCGTGGTGGTCTTCAGCTCCATCGCGATGTGGGTGACCGCCGCAGCCGCGGGAGCGCCGTTGGGAGGAATTAAACTGCACCATCTGCCCACCTTCGTGGTCGGCATGTTCGGCATGGCAATCTTATCCCTGACCGGCGTCTTCGAGGACAAGGATATCGGCACGGGAGTTTCCTGGACGCTGCTGCTGTTCCTGGGAGGCATCTTCAGTCTCACCCACATCATTCCGCAATACAAGATCACGGACTGGCTGGCCGGAATCATGGCGCCGCGAATCCTGCCCCTGGCGCACTCTCCGCTCCTGCTGCTCCTGCTGATGGCCGTGCTGATGCTGGGAATGCGCTTCATCGACCCGTCGGCATTTTTCGCTATTCCGCTGCTGTGGCTGCCCCTGGTTGACCCGCTTACCGCGAGCGGAATTCCGCCGCTGGTATTGGCCGCGCCGCTGCTGCTGATGTCCGCTCCCTTCCTCCTGATGTATATGAATTTCTGGATGGCGATGGGTGAGGGCATGACTGCCAAGCAGGGATTCAGCAAGGGGCAGATGTTTTCGCTGGCGTGCGTCAACGTGGTGTCCGCGCTCCTTGCTACCGCGGTGGGCGTTTTCTACTGGAAGATCGTCGGAGTTCTGTAGCCAGTGAGGCAGGTCTGCGACCTGCCATTTTCGGGAGGCGTGAGGTGCAGCTTGGATTCGTTGGCTTCGGTGAAGCCGGATATCACATTGCCAAAGGACTCCGGGCAGCAGGACTCGCCGAAACCTTCGCATATGACATCGACTCTGGTGAGCGCGTGCGCGCTCAGGCTCGCGAAACGCAAACAGAGATCGTCGAGTCAAACGCCGCGCTGGCCCAAGCCTGCAACGTAATTTTCTGCGCCGTCACCGCCGACCAAGCTTTGAATGCCGCCGAGCAGACGGCTCCGTTTCTCGAATCGCGGCATTTCTATTGCGATGTAAACTCCGTTTCACCGCGGATGAAGCAGACCATCGCACGGATCGTCTCGCCACAAGGAGCGAAGTTCGTAGAGGCGGCCATGATGGCCCCGGTCCCTCCGCACCTGCACAAGGTCCCGATGCTGTTGGGCGGCGCGGCGTCGCTGGAGTTCGTAGAGATGCTCGCGCCCTTCGGCGTGCGCATGGAGGTGGTTTCCACCGATCAAATCGGGCGTGCGGCGGCGGTGAAGATGTTCCGCAGCGTGGTTTACAAGGGCCTGGAAGCGCTGATGTTCGAATGCGTCATGGGCGCAAGCCAGTATGGAGCCGAGCCTCGCGTCTTCGCCTCCCTCAACGAAAGTTTCCCCGGCATCGACTTTCAGAAGCTGGCCGATTACATGATTGGCCGCGTCGTCATTCACGGAGAGAGGCGTGCGCGGGAGATGGAAGAGGTCGCGGCGACGCTCCGGGAGCTGGGCATCGAACCGATGATGGCGGAGGCGACGGTGCGCCGCATGGACTGGGCCGCGGAACTGGGGCTCAAGGCCCGCTTCGGCGGCGAGTTCCCTAAGACCTATAAGGAAGTTCTCGACGCGATCGCCTCTGCTGAGTCGGTGGCAAAATAACACTTGGGAAACCAGCTCAAGGCTCTGGGTCTGCTGTACATCCGGCCGGTCAAAGCCATGAGCGAGATCCTCGATCGCGGCGGATTAGGCATCGCCCTCGCAGCGTCGGCCGCCGCGTGGTTTTTTCTGCCTGTCGTAACGCCCCTGATTCTGCTGGCGCTGGTCTTCGTGCCCTTCGCGGTGGTGGTGGTCAACCAACTCGAAGGCACTGGCTCGGCCGGAGTGGTGTTGCCGCGCGACTACATGCCCATGCTGGTCTGCCACCTCATGAGCTTCGCCGCCGTTGCGCTTCCAACAGCCGCTCTCAAATGGTTTCTCGAGTCGCAGGAAAGCGATCTGCCGCTAGAGGTGGCGATGATCGCGGCCCTGATCTACTTCGGATTTCTGAGCGTGTGCGCGATCCGAACCGTCGCCGGAACCGGATGGGGGCGGGCGATCGCGACTGCCGCAATCGCCTTCGCGGTCTCGGCCGGGGCACTTTACGGCTATTCCTTTGTGCGCGGCGCGCTCTACTTTCTGGCTTCCCCGTTCGTGTTGTATTACCTGTACATCATGTTCGGGCAGGAGCTCCGCGGCTTCGGCGGCGGATTGAGCTCGCGCCAGCGAATGCGCCAATTGCTCGAAATGTCCGCCATCAATCCCCATGACGCCGACGCGCGTTATCAGCTCGGCTTGATCTATCAGCAGCGGCGCGATTACACGCGGGCGCGGGAATGTTTTGAGAAGGCCGTCGCCATCGACCCGAAGGAACCGGAGGCGCAATATCAATTGGGGCGCACCCTGCGAGCCCTGGGAGATCCCTCAGCCGCGCTGGAGCACTTGAAAGCCGCCGCCGCAATCGATAACAAAGTCGCGCAGAGCGAGCCGCTACGGGAGATCGGCGCGGCCTGCCTGGATCTAGGCAATGAGCCAGGACGCAATCAGGAAGCGGTGGACGTTCTTCGCGAATACACCACTCGGCGAAACTTCGATCCGGAGGGTCTGTACTGGTTTGGATTGGCGCTCAGCCGCGTGGGCGACGTTCCCGCCGCGCGCGAGGCGTTGCAACAGGCAATCGAGGCGGCGAAAACCGCGCCATCTCAGCGGCGGCGTCAGGTCGGTCAGTGGGGAGGCAAGGCTTCGAAGCTGCTACGGCAGCTCGCGTAACAGCCCGCGATCGACTTTGCTCTTGACCGTGCGGCGATCCAGATTGAGGCGGCGGGCCGTCTCCTCATAACTGTGGGTGCGGCGATAGACCAAGGTGCAATAGCGCGTGAGCAAATCGTCGGCTGTCAGGCGTCCTTCGGCCAGATCGGCGGCGATATCGCCAAACGGAGCAGGCGTTGGTGCGCGCAGCGGACGATAGTCGCGGCGAATGAGAACGTTCTTGACGCACTGCTCCAACTCGCGATAATTGCCGGGCCACTCATAGTGGCGGCCAAGGTTGCGGTCGATCCACTGGGTGACGTCATGGGCCAGGCTCGCGGCATCGGTGTCGGCATGGGCTCCGGCGACGCGGCGCGTCATATACACAATCATTTCCTGAAGCGCGGCGTAGGAGCCGGCGATCTGCTCGGCGAGCGAAGGCGTCACGATCTGATCGGAGCAGAGGCGGTAATAAAGATCCTCGCGGAATTCGCCTTTCGCCGATCTGGCGGCAAGATCGCGATTGGTGGCCGCGATGAGCTTGCCTCTGAACGCGCGGGCGGCAGTCGAGCCGACGGGATGAAACGTGCGAGTCTCGATGACGCGCAGCAGCTTGACCTGAATCCCGGGATCGAGATCGCCCAGTTCGTCGAGAAACACCGACCCTTGCTCGGGGCAGGTTTCGAGCCAACCTTTACGGTCCGCGATGGCTCCCGTAAAGGAGCCGCGGCGATGTCCGAAAAGTTCGGATTCGACCAGCGTGGGCGAAAGCGCGGAAATATTGATGGGATAAAACAGCGCCACGCTCTCGCCCGGGAAGGTGAGAGAACTGTCGTCAAAGGGAAGATAGCGCGACTGCGCGATGGCATGGGCGGCCAGCTCCTTTCCGGTTCCCGACGGTCCGGTGATCAGCGTGGCGAATTCACCCATCCGCGCGTAGAGAGTCCGGCGATAGCGCAGCATGTCGTGCGTGAAGATGCTCTGCCAGACGCTGGCGCGAAGCCGCGCGGCGGGGAGCGAGCCGCCAATGATGTCGCGCAAGATTTGATCGAAAGCGCGCTGGATCTGGCGAAAGCAGGCGAAGGTGTGGGTGGGGTTGTTGAAAGGCTCTGGGGCGGAAGGCAGGCGCAGCGAAAGATGGAAGAAATGGCGCCAGTCCGCGAGGAATTCGCGGTAAAATTGCCAGCGTCCCGGCAGGCGCGACGCCGTGCCGAATGTCGCGTCGTAGAAACGGGCATAGAAGCGCTGATAAAGAAGGCGCTCAACGGCGTTCTCGTAGAGTTCGCGTTCGTGTTCGTTGGCGGAGACGCCGGAATGAAGCCGCTCGCGCAACTGCGGGACGAGATCCTCCAAGCGCGCGGCGATTCGCCAGATGTTGGCTCGAGGCCGTTCGGGTTGATCGACCGGCAAACTCCAGATCGGTTCGCCTTCGACGAAGTCCTCGCCCAAAGCGGCGCGCTCGAAGGCGGTATGCTCGGGTAAGAACGGATTGGACGAAGCGAGGCCGGTGACGGCCTCAAGGAAGGCTCTTTCGGTGGTTGAAATAAACCGCATGTACATTCAATGTACTATTCTGTACATTGGCTGTATAGCGCCTTGTAAATCGAGAATGGCAACCAATTGATTCCACGATGGTTATGATGGCCACGCGCATGCACTTTTGAATCGCATGAAGCAACTTCTCAAACATACCGGGTTTCGAGCTTTTCTGCTGACCCAGTTCTTGGGCGCGCTGAACGACAACCTTTACAAGACCATCGTGTCGCTGCGGGCGGTGCAGGTGGCGGCGAGTGCGGGCCTCGATTATCTATCGATGGCGGGCGCGGTGTTCGTGCTGCCGTTCCTGTTGTTCTCCGGATATTCGGGGCATTTGGCCGACAAGGTTTCGAAACGCACGGTGATGATTTCCGTGAAGGTGTTCGAGATCGGCGCGATGACGCTCGGCTTGGCGGTGTTCTTCACCAACAGCATGGGGTGGATGCTCGCGGTGCTGTTCCTGATGGCGCTGCACTCGACCGTCTTCAGCCCGGCGAAGTACGGGTTTGTGCCGGAGTTGCTCGAAGACAAGGATCTATCGCGGGCCAACGGCCTGCTGGAAATGACGACGTTCGTGGCGATCGTGCTGGGAACTTCCATCAGCGCGTTTCTGTTCGCGTACTGGAAGGGCGAGGCTTGGAAGATGGGCCTCGTGCTGGTGGGCGTAGCGATCGCGGGGCTTGCGGTGAGCTTCGGAATTCCGCGGACTGCGGCCGCGTCAAGCAGATCTGAATCAAGCGATGACAAGTTCCGCTGGAACCCATTCGCCGAAGTGATCATCGGCACCAAGCACCTGCTGCGCGACAGATCGCTATGGCTGACCGTCGTGGGGATTTCGTATTTCTGGATGCTGGGGGCGCTATTTCAACTCGACCTGTTTTACTACGGCAGCGAGGTGCTCCACGTGAACGAAGTAAAGATTGGCTTGATGGTGACGGCGCTGGCGGTGGGAATCGGCGCGGGAAGCCTGATGGCTGGCAAATTTTCCGGAGACCGAGTCGATCTTGGGCTGGTTCCGGTGGGATCGGCGCTGATGGGTTTATTTTCCGCGGCGCTGGCGGCGGCCAAGGGATCTTATGGATGGTCGGTTGCGGCGCTGGCGGCGCTGGGCCTGGCGAGCGGATTATTCATCGTGCCGCTGAACGCGTTCCTGCAACAGCACAGCGAGCAGGGCGAACGCGGCCGCGTGATCGCAACCAATAATTTCTTCAACACCATCGGCTTGATGCTGGCGTCCGGGGCGCTGTGGCTGTTTCACGACCGCCTGCATGTTTCGCCCGACAAACTGATTCTGGCATCGGGATTGGCGACGCTGGCGGCAACGGTGTATGTCGTGATGGTGCTGCCGGATCACCTGGTGCGCCTGGTGATGCGGGTTACGATCCATACTCTGTTCCGTATTCGCGTGGAAGGGCGCGAGCGCGTGCCGCGGCAGGGCGGAGCGCTGCTGGTGTCCAATCATGTGTCCTTCGCCGACGGAATCCTGATCGCGGCGGCGATCAATCGTAACGTGCGCTTCATGATCTGGAAGCCGTACTACGATCACCCGATGATGAATTGGTTTTTCCGCCAGATTCGGGCGATTTCGGTGGGGACGAACGGTCCGCGGGACATGGTAGCGGCGCTCGCGCAGGCTCGCGAGGAGCTGAAACGCGGTCACGTGGTGTGCATTTTCGCCGAAGGCGCCATCACGCGCACCGGAGGCTTGCAACCGTTCAAGCGCGGGATGGAGAAGATCGCGCACGGCGCGGGCGTTCCCATTATCCCGACTCACCTCGACCGGTTGTGGGGCAGCGTATTCAGCTTCGCGGGAGGGAAATTCTTCGCCAAGTGGCCTCTGAGAATCGCTCACCCCGTCACGGTATCGTTCGGCGAACCGATGGCGGCGGGCGCGAACGCGCAGGAAGTTCGCCAGGCGGTGATGGAACTCGGAGCGGAAGCCGCCTGCCTGCGCAAGGGGCGCGGGGATACGCTGGGCGAGCGCTTCATCCGGTCGGCTCGGCGGAGCTGGAATCGATTCGCGATGGCGGATTCGAGCGGGCGCGAGCTGACGCACGGTCGCGCGCTCACGGCGAGCCTGCTGGTGTCGGATTGGGCGCGGAAGAATTCGGCGAGCAGTGAAATGATCGGCGTGCTGCTGCCGCCTTCGGCCGGCGGCGCGCTGGCGAACATCGGGCTCACGCTGGCCGGACGCGTGCCCGTGAATTTGAACTTCACCGCCGGCAAGGATGCGATGGCATCGGCGATCGAGCAGTGCGGTATTCGGACCGTCGTAACGTCGAAGACGTTTCTGACAAAAGCCAAGATCGAGGCCATGGAAGGAGTGGTCTATCTGGAAGACGTTCTGGCGCGCGTGGGAGGATTCGCCAAGGCCTGGGCGATGGCGCGGGCACGAATCGCGCCGGCGAGCGCGTTGCTAGCGGGGCAGGAGCCAGACTCGCTCGCCACAGTGCTGTTTTCGAGCGGCAGCACCAGCACTCCGAAGGGCGTGATGCTCTCGCACTACAACGTGATCTCGAACATCGAAGCCATGCTGCAAGTATTCGATCTGAACGAAAGCGACCGCATCGTGGGCGTGCTGCCGTTCTTTCACTCGTTCGGCTTCACCGTCACGCTGTGGCTGCCGGCCCTGGCGGGATGCGGAGCGATTTATCACAACAATCCGATGGACGCTAAGATTGTCGGCGAGATGATCGAACGCTATCGCGGCACGATGCTGCTTTCGACGCCGACGTTTGCCGCGGGCTACGCGCGCAAGTGCACTCGGGAGCAGTTCGCGACGCTGCGGTACGTGCTGGTAGGCGCGGAGAAATTGCGCGAATCCGCAGCCAACGCGTTCGAGGATGCGTTCGGTTTGAAGATGCTGGAAGGTTACGGGTGCACGGAGATGGCTCCGGTGGTGGCGGTGAACACGTCGGGGTATGAGGCGGGGCGCGAGAGCCAATCCGGCGCGAAGGCGGGAACGGTGGGGCGTCCGCTGCCGGGCGTCGCGGTGCGGATCGTGGATCCGGAGACGCTGGTGCCGCTCGCCGCGGGATGCGAAGGGTTGGTGCTGGTGAAGGGTCCGAACCGGATGCTGGGATATTTGGGGCAGCCGGAGAAAACGCCACCCGATCAAAACATGGAGGCGTTGCGCGACGGCTGGTACAACACCGGCGATATCGGCGCGCTCGACGAAGACGGATTCCTCAAGATCACGGACCGGCTGGCGCGGTTCAGCAAGATCGGTGGGGAGATGGCGCCGCACCTGAAGATCGAAGAAGCCCTGCATGAGGCGACCGGCGGCGAGCCTTGCTGCGTCACCGGAATTCCCGACGAGCGCAAGGGCGAACGCATCGCGGTGCTCTACACCGCGGCCGGGATATCTGAGGTGGAGGTGTGGCAGAGGCTGGCGGCGACCGATCTCCCCAAGCTGTGGCTGCCCAAGCGCGAAGACATCCATCGGGTGGACGCGCTGCCGACGCTCGGCACGGGCAAAGTGGATTTTCGCGGCGTGCGGGCGCTGGCGATGGGGCGGGCGCTGAGCCAGAAGGCTCCGGTTTAGCCTCGTTAACTTGTATAGCGTAGCGTCTCGCTATACACTATGAATAGGCAACGGTGTGATCGAGACGATCAGGCACAAGGGCTTGCGGCGACTGTATGAAAAGAACGACCGTAGCGGACTCCGCCCCGATCTGGTGGAAAAGGTACAAAAGATCCTCTCGGCACTCGAAGCGGCGAACGGGCCGGAAGATATGGCTCTGCCCTTGTTTCGGTTTCACCCGCTGACCGGCGATCGGCGCGGTACTTACTCGGTAACGGTGAAGGCCAATTGGCGCGTTACATTCCGCTTTCACGAAGGGGCCGCGCACGATGTGAATATAGAGGACTATCACTAAGCCTTGGAAAACCTGAGCAGAGGAGCACAGATCATGCCGATGAAGAATCCCAATCATCCCGGCGACATTATTCGCGACTGCCTCGACGAGTTAGGTGTCAGCGTGACGGGCGGCGCTAAAGCGCTTGGTGTGACTCGCGCGACGCTGTCGCGGCTTATCAACCGCAAGGCGGGCGTATCCGCTGAGATGGCTGTGCGGCTCGAAAAGGCCATTGGAAGCACGGCGGGCTTTTGGCTTCGCCTCCAACTCAATTACGACTTGGCGCAGGTTCAAGCGCGAAGCGGTAAAATTCACGCCCGCCGTCTCGGTACCCCGGCGCAGCTTGCGTTGTGAAGCCTGTTTGATATGGGGTTCGGTTTAGAGCAACATAACGGGCTCAATGTTGGGCTAAAGCGCCGCCCACGCTAGCTCTCCTTACGAGGGAAAGTGTCCCAGCCCAATGTGCCACTAGGCTGGCGGGTCTGCTGCCACTCCTTCACAGTTGAAAATCCCGCGGTATCTACAGCAAATTCGCTTTCAAGAAATGTCGGCAAGGCTAGTCCGATCATGTGAGCCGAGACGGCAATGCGAATGTTCGTGGGGACGTGCGCTGTGAGCAAACCGTTTTTGATGGGCACTGGTGCTCCTTGAAGCATCCCAGCCGCCATCATTCCGACCACTGTTGGCTCGTTCTCCTAGAAGATAGGCGATCCGCTCGATCCCCCTTGTTGCATGATGTCGATTGTCAACCCGTGCGGGTGCGGTATGGAGAATGGGTATACGCTGCTTACGATCCCGCGTCGGATGAATGGACTGACCTGATTCACCTTTTGCATAACGGTAAGGGGAAGATTTCCCATCGGAAAGCCAGCGGTAGCTATCGGCATTCCGGGCCTGATGTAAAAGTCGTCCTTCGCGAGCTTCAGGAAAGGAGTGCCACGTATTTCCAATTGCACGAAAGCTATGTCTGGAATTGCCTCGCCGTACCAGTCCGAGTCTGATGAGAACTGATGCATCATCCCTACCGAGGCCACATCCAGTAGCATCCAGCGCATACAGTGTGCGCCGTCGGGCTCCTTGTTCATGTCGAACATCACAGCACCATAGCCGGGGTCTCCAGTGATCGGATGCGGATAAGCGGGCAAAGCGGGTGCCACCGATAAACAGGGCGTTATGTCAAGCTCGGACCCTGAGTTCGGGTGCGTTCCCAGCGGGAGCTTATTCGTAGCGCAGCGCTTCCACTGGATCCAATCGTGCGGCTTTGCTCGCGGGCCAGATGCCGAAGAAGAGGCCGATTCCGACGCTGACGCCGATGCCCAGCGCGACGGCCCAGACGGGCACCTCCGTCGGGAGCGCTGGGAAGGCGATGCGGGTGGCGCGGGAGACCATCCAGCCGAAGATCATCCCAATGATTCCGCCCATACTGGTGAGCACCACAGCCTCCGCGAGAAACTGCCTGACGATATCGGAGCGGCGCGCGCCGATGGCCTTGCGGACGCCGATTTCGCGCGTGCGCTCAGTCACCGACACCAGCATGATGTTCATGACTCCGATGCCTCCGACAAGAAGTCCGATGGAGCTCAGCACCACCATCACCAGCGCGACCACGGATGTCAGCGAGCGGAACTGATCCACCAACTGGTCGGCGGTGGAGACAAAGAAATTATCGGGCTTGTTGAAGGGGACGTGACGCTCCTGACGCAGGACCACGCGCAGCTCGTCGATGGCGGCGGCCAGTTTACCGTCCTTAGGCTGCACAATGAGCATGTTCTCCTGGGCGTTGGGGAACAGCTTGTGCATGGTGAAGTACGGCAGCAGAACGCGATTGTCGTCCTGGCCTGGAATGGAAGCCGACGGGCGGTTCATGACGCCGATCACCTGAACCTCGACGCCGGCAACGCTGATGGTTTTGCCGATGGCATTCTCCTGTCCAAACAAAGCGCCGTAGACGTCGTAGCCGATGACGGCGACAGGGAAGCGGTGTTCGTCTTCGTTCTCGGTGAAGAAGCGGCCGGCTTTCAAATCGACTTGCCCGCTTTGGGAATAGCTGGCGTCGGTGCCCGCAATCTGAGGATTGGTGGCGTCGTTACCTTTGTAACGCGCCTGCGTGATGCCCATTTGCGGCGGCAGCAGATAGGCGCTGACGTGCTCCACCGAAGGGCAGCGTTCCTCAATGGCCAGGGCGTTTTCGTAGGTGATGGGTTTGCGCTGGCGCTCCTCCGGCGTGCGGCCGTTGAATCCCGCGCCAAGTTGCATCTTGAACACGATGGCGGTGTTGGTGCCCATGCTGCGAATGGCGCCGGTGACAGCGCCATCGAATCCGGCGAGGATGGAGCCGACGCCGATGATGGTTCCCGTTCCGATGATGACGCCCAGAACCGTTAGAAAGGCTCGGATTTTGTTTTCGCGGATGGTCAGCAGCGCCAAACGGATGACTTCGTAGAGCAGGCGCATGGTTATGCCTCCGCCCGCAGAGCCACGATGGGGTCCAGACGCGCCGCGCGCCTGGCGGGATAGATTCCGAAGAAAAGCCCGACAATCGCGGAAAGCGATACGCCGAGCACGACGGCGTTCAAAGGCACGTTCATCGGTACTGGGGTGAAGTTGCTCACGACGATCGAAAGAATCCACGCGATGATTACGCCGATAAGGCCGCCGATTCCAGACATCAGGGAAGACTCGACGAGAAATTGATTGAGGATGTCCTGGCTGCGCGCGCCGACGCTCTTACGCACGCCGATTTCGCGAGTGCGCTCCGTGACAGCGGCCAGCATGATGTTCATGATCACCACTCCGCCAACCACCATGAAGACGCTGACGATGCCGACCGCGGCGCCGGCCAGCGTGGAAGTCAACGAATCCCAGATGGAAACCAAGGTATCGGAGGATTGAATGCCGAAGGTGTCGTCCTGCTGCGGCCGCAGATGACGATAGGAGCGGACCAGGGTGCGGATCTCATCCTCGGCCTCTTCCAAATGATCGCGGTCGAAGGCGGCGAAGTTGTATTGCATGCCGGCGCGGTCGCCGTAGATCTTGAAATAAGTTTGATCGGGGATGGCGACGTAGTTGTCCTGGGACTGGCCGAACACACTGCCCTTGGACTGTCCCACGCCGATCACTTCAAACGGGCGTCCGTCGAGCTGGATGTATTTGCCCATGGGGTCGGTGTTGGGGAAAAAACGATCCTTGATGTCGGAGCCCAGAACAACCACTTCCCGGCTTCGCGAATCTTCGGTATCGGTAAAGACACGCCCGGTCGCGATCTGGGTGTTGCTGAGCGCGAAGGTGTTGGGGGTTCCGCCTTGCAGTCCAACCCCGTCGATCTGATCGCCCGCGTAGCTGACCTGGACGCCGCGGTTGGCGACCAAGCCGACTTCGCGAACCATCGTGGCGTGGCTCTTGACGAAAGCGTATTCAGCTTGCGTGAGCTGCGGGTTGGTGCGCTGCATTTCCAGAAACTTCTTGGCATCGAATCGCTGGAAAACGAAACGCCGGACAGCAAAGCCGTCATTGCCCATGGAGGACGCGGTTTCCGCAATGTACACGTCCATACCGTGAATCACCGACATCACCGCAATCAGCGTGGCGGTGGAAAGAATAATGCCGAGCAGGGTCAAGAAGGTGCGAAGCTTGCTCGCCCGCAGCGAGTCGAAAGCGACAGCGGCGGCTTCAAGGAAAGATGCCTGGGAGGATTTCACAGATTGTGGATCACGGGTACCGTGGCGCCTACCTTTAGGATACGCGCATTGGCGAGCGTTTGTTCGATATTAATGAGTCCGATATTTCCTCGACCCAATCGAGCACCAGCGCATCGACCCAGAAGCGGGGGCGGCGCCGGGCGATGAATCCGACGTGTCCGCCATGAGCGGGCGTGACCAGCCGCAGATGCGCGTTGCGGGCGAAGGCGGGGTGATCATAGACCGAGAAAGGAATGAGCGGGTCGTCCTGGGCCTGCACCAGCAGCGCGGGAATGCGGATGCGTTCAAGGAATTGATTGGAGGATTGAGTGCGGAAATAGTTGGCGGCGGTGCCAAAGCCGAACAATCGTGCGGTGTAGTGATCATCGAAATCGGTGATGGTGCGGATATTAGGCAGATGCTCGAGGGTATAGAGATCGGGCGCCTGAAGATGCCGGCGGCGGATCCGGTCCTTGAGACGGGCGACGAAGCGGTTCTGATAAATGAAGTTTCGCGGACGTTCGAGGGCAGCGGCGCAGGCGGCGAGGTCGATGGGCGTGGAAATGGCGCAGACGCCGGAGAGGAGATCGCCGGCGGAATCGCCCAGCTCGCCCGCGAGCTTCAGGGCGATGTTGCCTCCAAGCGAAAAGCCGGCCAGAAACAGAGGCTGGCCCGAGGCGTCGCGGCGCTGGCGGAGGACGGCGAGGACGTCGGAGGTCTGGCCGGCGTGGTAGCTGGTGATGGCGAGGTGCTCGGTTCCTCCGCAGCCGCGCAGGTTGAGGCGGCCGACGGAGTATCCGCGTTCGAGAGCCGCATACGCCATGCTGCGGGCGTAGCCCGAAAGGCTGGAGCCTTCGAGACCGTGGACGATGAGGATTTCGCCCTTGGGCCGCTCATTTAGTGAGACGGCGGGGTGCTGAGCATGGACAAGTATCTGGACGTCGGGTTCGGTGCGATAGACAACGGCTTCGACCGGCCATCGCTGCTCGACAAGGGGACGGCTCCAGAAGTTGCCAGCCATGGTGGCGAGGTGGGGGTTGCGGAAGAATGGATGGAAAGGGCGCAAAATACGATTGTACGGGGCGGGCGGTGTAGAATCGAGGCAGAATGCTGACGCGGCTATATATCGACAATTTCCGGTGCTTCGAGAAGTTCGAGTGGCGTCCGGGGCGGAAGCAACTTATCATCGGGCGGAATGGGACTGGGAAGACGTCGCTCATGGATGCGCTGCGATACCTACGCCTCACTGCAGCGCGAGGCGACCGCCTGGAAACCTGGTTCAAGCTGGACCAGCGTACCCTCTGGCTTGATCAGCGCGAACAGGTCTTCGAGATCGAAGCTCGGATCGAGGGAGGGAACTACGCCTATCGACTCGTTATAGAGCCCCAGGGACGACCGCGGCGCCCCGTTGTGCGGTCCGAAAGCCTTAGCCTGAACGACCAGCCAGTGCTCGTTGTCGAAGGCGGTCAGTTGATTGCCGTTGGCTCCGAATCTCGAAAGGGCTATGCACTGGAGCAGAGCCGTGCGGCGCTGCCAACTGTCGCCGAGGAGTCGAACAGGCGCGAGCTGCGCAGGTTCCGCGAATGGCTGGGAAGGGTCGTGTGTTCGCACATCAATCCCTTCTCGATGGAGGCGCGAGCCGAGAAAGAGGCTTTACGGCCTAGAGTCGACTTCGCGAACATGGCTGGCTGGTATCGACACCTCGTTCAGGCGCGGCGGAGAGAAGACCTTGCCTTCCTGCAGGACTTGCGTAAGAGCCTCGACGGCTTCGACCAACTCTTCCTGGAAGATGCAGGGGAGAGTGTACGTGTTTTGTACGCCGAGTTCTTGCGAGACGGCAGGACCGCTAAAATCCCGTTCGGCAAGCTCTCCGACGGACAGCGGTGCCTCATCTGCCTGTATGCGATCATGCATTTTGTAGTGTCAAAGGGCGACATGGTCATTATCGACGAGCCCGACAACTTCATCTCCTTGCGCGAGATTCAGCCTTGGCTAATGGCGATTGAAGAAATGGCGGACGATCACAAGGGGCAGGTTATCCTCATTTCACATCATCCCGAGATTCTCAATCAATGGGCGCCTGCGTATGGGGTGCAGTTTGTGCGGGATGGCGCCGGACCGGTATGGGTCGAGAAGTTCAAGGGCGATCCGGAGAGTCCCCTCTCGGCGGCGGAACTGGTCGCTCGCGGATGGGATCTTGAGTAGACCGTTTTCCCAGGTCATCGTTCTCGCAGAGGACAAACGCCACCAAGCCTTCGTCACGAAATACTTGAGACGCCGCCGGTATTCCGGGGAAATTAGATTTGAAAACTTACCGAGCGGCAGGGGCTGCGGGGAACAATGGGTTCGGGAGAGTTACTCGCAGTCCGTGAAGGCCTGCCGCGCGCGTGCCAAGAAAGCAAGAACCGCCCTGATTGTAGTAATCGATGCGGACAACGGCGATTCGGACCGTCGCGTAGATCAGCTCCGCGCGGCGCTTGAAAAAAACGGATCCCCACCGCGTTCTAATGAGGAGGCGATCGTCCACTTGATTCCAAGGCGAAGCGTCGAGACATGGATACTCCACCTTAACAACAAGAGCGTTGACGAATTGAAGGACTATAGTCGGCGAGATGTTGATCGCCTGATACCAGCCGCGTGCGCTTCTTTCGTTAAGTGGGCTCCTCAGCCACCGAAGAACTGTCTGCCCTCGCTCAAGGCCGCGTTCAAGGAGGTCAAGCGCCTCCAATGATCGATCTATTTTTTCAACCTCTATCTGTCGGAACCCCCGCGCCGGATTTTGCGCTGCCGGATCAGGATGGCAAGCTCGTCACGCTGGCGGAGCTCAAGGGGCGCAATGTGGTTCTGGTGTTTTATCCGGCCGACGACACCTCGGTCTGCACCAAGCAACTGTGCGAATTTCGCGACCAGAGGCCG
>Ga0209415_10010457_pt1 | contig 15782 bp, 15 predicted proteins | sample PeaSoiSIISIP2007_FD_187696 | JGI IMG/M metagenome (GOLD analysis project Ga0209415, IMG submission 187696) | Peat soil microbial communities from Weissenstadt, Germany - SII-SIP-2007 (SPAdes) (version 2) | ecosystem: Environmental > Terrestrial > Soil > Wetlands > Peat | place: Germany...
TGCTCTTCGGGCGTGTCCTGATCCTCATCCTGGCGTCGTTGCGGCGCGGCGGGAGGCATTGACGGGCTTGGTGCCGCCGTCGTGGGGACGGGAGGCCTGCTCCTCAGGCGCGGGAGGAGGGTGCCCACGACACTGAAGACCATCGCCAACCCGACGAAGACGTAGATAAGCAGGAGGATCGAGGAGCTCGTCCCGCCAGTGACCAAGTAGCTGCTGAACTGGTCCATGGGGAAAAAGAGCAACGCGAGGACGACGATGCCGGTCACGCTCCTCCATGCCCTCCGGCTCCCGTGAATGAGCTGGATCAGGAGAGTCCCTGCAAGGTACACGCCGATGGCCGCCCAGATGAGTAGGAGCGAGCCCTGCAGGTAGTACCCTATGAGCGTCCCACCGTATTCGAAGAAGTGAGACGGCGAGGTGCCGACTTGCGTCACGAGGTCGGCCGCCTGGCCGTTCATGTAGGTGTACCCGCTCGAGAGTCCCACGATGAGGATCAGGAGGCTGGTAGGAATCGTGAACAGGCGGATGTAGCCGTATGGCCTCTGGCTGAGCATCCCCGCCACGAACCTGTCGATGTTGAAGCCCCGCACAAGAAAAGCCGCGCCTAGGATGATCAGTATCGAGAGCGCGGCAAGGTACGCGGCCCCCGCGAGCGCGAGGATGCCCGCGAAGAGCAGGATTATCCCGGGGATGCCGATCACCCACTTGGAGTACCTGGGATCGAAGACCAGCATTCTCAGGTACCTCCCGAGCACCATGTAGTTCTCCTCGACCGACCGGCTGTGCTTCACGACGACTCGTTTCACCGAGACTATGGGCTTGAGCGTCTGGAGTATCGGGATGACCAGCTCGTCCTCCGCCCCGTCGCTGATGAGGACTATCCCTGAGTACTGCTGCCTAGAGAGGAGCGCCTCGACCTCGCCCCTGATCTTCCTGTCGGCCTTGAAGCCGCTCTCCTCGAGCCCACAGACCGCGCCCACTTCGCACTCGACTTCCTGGGCGCGGAGCTTGTCGTACTCCTTGACCGCTGCGAACAGGGCGTTGGCGTCGGCCTCCTCAGGGTCGGCGACCGCTAGGCTTGTCGCTGCCGACATCACCGCGTCTCTACCGGCGATGGGGGACTTGATCCTGGCCTTACGCTCGAGGTCTCCGTCCCTATCGACAGATAGAACCAGGACTCGCTCTTGCGGGGCCGACACGCTTCTTCTCGTCCACAACTTCCCTCCTCGCTACTTAAGGGCTACTCAAGAGTGGTCCATCGCGGGTATTCGGAAAGACAAAATAGCCGCCTGTCGAAGAACTCGGTCGTTGCTGGGCGAGCGCCCCTGGCGTAAGGCTTGGGCCAAGCACGTCATCGAGATGGGGGACGAGCCCCCAGAGCCGAGGCCGCTGTTCGACCTCGTCTCCGCGGCCGCTGCGCGCGACCCGAAGAAGGCTTGCATACGCTTCCAAGGGGCGAGCATGACCTACGGGCAGGTGGACGACCTCTCGTCGAGGTTCGCCGCTTCGCTCGCCTCGCTCGGCGTGAAGAAGGGCGAGAGGGTCGCGATCTTCATGCCGAACATGCCCCAGTTCATCCTCGCCTACTTCGGCATCCTGAAGGCCGGAGGGGTCGTCGTCCCCTGCAGCCCGCTCTACAAGGCTAGGGAGCTGGAGTTCCAGCTCAGGGACTCCGGCGCCTCCATCGTCGTCGCCGCTAACGACATCGTGAAGGGGAACGACCTCTTCGCGAGCGTCGAGTCTTGCAGGCGCGACCTCGACATCAAGGTGGTCACCTCAAGCCTCACGGATTACCTCCCTTCGGCGAAGCGCGCCCTCGCAGGCTTCGCCGGCATCAAGAACGTCAATAGGGAGGGGACCGCGGGCGCGTTCAGGGACCTCGTCGCGAAGAGCCGGCCCTTGGGCAAGTTCCCCGACGTCGACCCCCGGAACGACGTAGCGGTCCTCCAGTACACGGGAGGCACCACCGGGGTCGCGAAGGGCGCGATGCTCACGCACGCCAACCTATACCTTAATGCAGCGGTCATAGCCGCGTGGTTCCCCCTCAGCAAGGACGACATAGCCCTTGGCGTGCTCCCCTTCTTCCACATCTACGGGATGACGGCGGCGATGAACGCCCCGCTCTACGCCGGGAGCACCATAGTCCTCCTCCCAAGGTTCGAGGTCGAGGCCGTGATGGAGACCATTCAGAAGGAGAAGATCACGTCATTCTGCGGCGTCCCCACGATGTATATCGCGGTCATACACCACCCCGATGTGAAGAAGTTCAGCCTTAGGACCGTGCGAGGCTGCATCTCCGGGGGTGCCGCCCTCCCCACCGCCGTCATCAAGAGCTTCGGCGAACTAACGGGAGGGGCGCTGGTCGAGGGGTACGGCCTCAGCGAAGCCAGCCCTGTCACCCATTGCAACCCGATAGGAGAGGGCGCCTCGGTCAGGGAGGGCTCGATAGGGATTCCCCTCCCCTTCACGGACGCCAAGATAGTGGACATGGACGACCCCTCCAAGCCGCCCGGCGTCGGAGAGGCGGGCGAGCTCGCGGTCAAAGGCCCCCAGGTGATGCTGGGCTACTGGAACAACAAGGCAGAGACCGAGAACGCCCTGACGAAGGACGGATGGCTGCTCACCGGGGACATCGCGAGGATGGACGCCGACGGCTACTTCTACATCGTCGACAGGAAGAAAGACATGATAGACGTTTCGGGCCTCAAGGTCTACCCGCGCGAGGTCGAGGAGCTGCTCTTCGCGCACCCTGGAGTGAAGGAGGCCGCGGTCGTCGGGATGCCGGACGAATACAGAGGGGAGGCGGTTAGCGCCTACGTCGTCCTCAAGCCCGAGAGCAAGGGAAAGGTGACCGAGGAGGAGATAATCCAGTTCTGCAGGACCAACCTGGCCACCTACAAAGCCCCGAGGATGGTCGCTTTCGTCGACGAGCTCCCGAAGACGCTGGTCGGGAAGGTGCTAAGGCGGCGGTTGAGAGAGGCGGGGAGCGCACCGGCCGAGCCCGCACCTGGAGGCGCGGGCGCGTCCGCTAGCGGCTCTCGATGAGCATCGCCAAGCCATTTCCTCCCCCCATGCAGAGGGTGGCGAGCCCTCGCCGACTTCCCCTTCTCTTCATCTCGTATATCAGCGTCGTCAGAATTCTAGCGCCGCTGCACCCCAAAGGATGACCGAGCGCGACGGCGCCTCCGTTGACGTTGAACCTCTCCTCCGGGACGCGGAGCCTTTCCCTGACCACCACCGATGCGGTCGAGTAGGCCTCGTTGTGCTCCACGAGGTCGATGTCGTCGATCGAAAGCCCGGTCTTCTTGAGGAGCGCCCTCACCGTCGGGATGGGCGCCTCCATTACGTCTTCGGGTTTGGTCCCTCCGGTTCCGTATGCGACCACCCGCGCGAGCGGCTCGAGCCTCATCATACTGGCGGCCTCCTGGCTCATCACGACCAGCGCGCTAGCCCCGTCGCTGAGCTGGGACGAGTTCCCCGCGGTGAGGATCCCGTCCGGGACGAAGGCCGGCTTCAGCCCTGACAGCTTCTCGATGGTGGTGTCCTCCCGAATGCACTCGTCGAGAGCGAAAGCCGCCTTTTTCCCCTCTCTCTCGACCTCGACGGGCACGATCTCCTCTCTGAACCGCCCTGCCCTCCTAGCCTTCGCGGCTTTCATGTGGCTCTCGTATGCGTACTCGTCCGCCTGCTTCCTCGTCACCCCGTACTTCTTCGCGACGCGCTCCCCCGTCATGCCCATCTGAAAGTCGTTGTAGACGTCCCAGAGCCCGTCGACCAGTATTGCGTCTTCGAGCTTCGCGTCGCCGTAGCTTCTCCCCCAGCGCGTATCCCTCGCCAGGTACGGGGCGTTGCTCATGTTCTCCGTCCCCCCGGCCACGACGACCTGCTGGTCACCTGCCCTTATTGCCTGCGCCGCCATCATCACCGACCTCATCCCGGAACCGCAGACCATGTTGACGCTGACAGAGCCGACCTGGGCTGGGAGGCCCGCGTAGATGGCCGCCTGCCTGGCTACGTTCTGCCCCAGCCCCGAGGAGATCACGTTCCCCATGATGACATCGCCCACGTCCTTGGGCTTGACCCCTGCCCTTGCGACCGCCTCCTTGATCACAGCTGCGCCAAGTCGAGCAGCGCCCACGCCGACGAGGCTCTTCCCGAACTTCCCGATCGGGGTCCTGCACGCCGATACGATTACTGGAGTCTGCACTACCCGCCCATTGTCCGAGTTCCTTTATAATGAAACTGCTGGGACCCGACGCGAAAGCGTGCGAAAACGGCGGCTCGCTAGCTCTGGCTCGCGACCGTGCGAGGTCTCGCGAGGCGAGAGGCGTAGAATATGATCAAGGGAGCGAGGACGGCGCCCGTGAACAGGTCGCTGACCTCGTGGGAGATCATGAAGGGGATCCCGAGGGCCTCCGTCGCGAGGAGCTTCTGAAAGGTCACCGAAGGCCAGAAGGAGAGCAGCGCGGTCCCCGCGTTGGTCTCCAGGTCCCAGAGGAACGCGCAGAGGGTCAGCGCCGCCCCGAAGTACAGGTTGCGAGCGGAGACCCGGGAGCTCTCGCCCGCCCACGCCCTTGCGGCCGCCCAGCCGGCGAGCGCATAGACGACCTCGCCCGCCACTAGGAAGGGGATGATGTACCCGCCGAAGCCATAGGGGCTGAGAGTCCCCCAGATTAGCTCCGAGAGGACGCCCACGTAAGCTCCCATCTCGAGCCCGAAGACGAAGGCCACCGAGAAGACGATGGGGTCGACGATCTTCACGTTGGGGACGTCAGCAAGCGCGAAGTCCGAGGCGACCGCAAGCGCGGTGAAGGCGGCGACCAGCGCCAGCTCTCTCGTCTTCATCCTGGAAGCATTGGCTGGACAAACCAGCCAGCCCTTTAATCGTTTCCGGGCGGTCTTCGGACGCCAGTCCGGAACCCCTCGAGGTCGAGGATGGAGCCCTTGCGCTTCTCCACGGGCGCGAACAGCGGCCGCACCGGGTCCCCGACCTTCGGGCGGCCCCCGCCATGTTGCAGGATCCTGTGGACCAGCCCACCGCTCACGCCCCCGAACGTGACGAACCCGAAGGTGGTCCGCGACGCCGCATCGAGCGTCGCGCCTCCCGCGCCGATGTGCGCCGTCGAGAGCGCAGCTATCCTTCCGTAGTGGAGCAGGTCGACGTCGACCCTCGTCCGCTCGTAGCACTGCAGGCAGTATGCCCTCGGCGGGAGCCTCACCTCTCCGCAGGTCTCGCACTTGCTCGCGACGATCCTCCCCTCCTTGAGCCCCCGGAGGAACGCCTCGCCCGCCGTCCCCGCCGTGTACTCGTAGCGAAGCGGGATGCCGTCCTTCCACGCGAGGATCCTCCCGGTCCGGGCGTCGACGACCGCGCTCAAGCCCGGCGAAGCCCTCCCCTGATAGGCCTGAAGTGCCTGATGTCGGTTATCGCGCCCTTCCTCTCGCTCCTAGGCTTCCAGACCGCCTCTACCTTCGACCCCACCGCAAGCTCTTCCAAAGAGACCTCGCCCAGCAGGTGGAGGATGCCCATGTTCGGAGACGCCCCGTCTATCTCGATGACCGCGACGAGGATGGGCTCCTCCCCCTCCCTCCTGCTCGCGTCCGCGTTGACATAGCTCACCGAGTACGTGGCGACCCTCCCAGTGTCGTGAAGCCTGACCCACTCGTCCGTCGGGCGGAAGCACCGCTCGCAATACATGCGGGGCGGGACCATCGTCCTCCCACAGCCCGCGCATCTCCTCCCCCACAGCTCGCCGTCCCTGAGCCCGGTGAGGAACCTCGATATCGCCCTCCCCGAGCTCCACGAGTACTTCAGCTCCGTTTCGTATCGCGTGAGCAGGTATCTCCCGGCCCGAGCCTCCTCCCCCGTTATCTCCGTGCCTGAGTAGCGGGTCTCCCTGCTGCTCATCTTGAGGCCTCCGCCTTGGCGCGGTATCCCACGAAGAACTCTATCGCCTCGGGGTTCCTGAGCGATTCAGCGCTCAACGCCGCCCCCGGTTCCGTCCCCATCAGGATCCGCTTCACCGGCACCTCCACCTTCTTGCCGTTCAGAGTCCTAGGGACCTCCTCGATTTGGACCACGTCGTCCGGCACGAGCTTCGGCGACAGGTCGGCTCCCACCTTTCGCCTTATCATCTCGCGCATCCCTTCGTCGAGCGCCTGGCCTCGCTCGAGGACGACGAAAAGTGGCATGAACGACCTGCCCCCCGGGTACTCGACGTCGACCACGAGCGAGTCAGCAACCCCCGGTATCGACTCGACCACCCTGTAGATCTCGCTCGTCCCCGCCCTCACGCCCCGCCTCTTGATGGTCGCGTCGGAACGCCCGTAGATCGCACACGTGCCGTCCTCATCGATCCTGACCCAGTCGCCGTGCCTCCACGCGCCCGGGAACGTCGAAAAGTAGCTCTCCGCGTACCTCGACCCGTCACTATCGCCCCAGAGGTAGAGCGGCATCGAAGGCATAGGTCGGGTTATGACGAGCTCCCCGACCTGGCCCAAGACGGGGTCTCCTGCGTCGTTGTACGCCGCGACAGCCGCCCCGAGGTACCTGCACTGGATCTTCCCCGACACCACGGGGAGGGTGGGATTCCCGCCCACGAACGCTGTGCAAACGTCCGTCCCTCCGCTGATGGACGCGACCCAGAGGTCTTCCTTAACCATCGCGTAAAGCCATTCGCAGCTCGCCGCTGAGAGGGGCGACCCGGTGGATCCGAACCCCCTGAGGTTCCTCAGGTAGTGTCCCCGCGGGTCGAACCCGCTCTTCACCACTGCGTCGAAGTAGGGCGCTCCAGCGCCGAAGAAGGTCATCTTCGTCCTCTGGGCGAGGTCCCATAGCGCGCCAGGGTCGGGGTGGAGCGGGTCCCCGTCATAGAGTATCACAGCGCTCCCGAGCATCAAGGCGCCCACGAGGTAGTTCCACATCATCCAACCCGCCGAGGTGTACCAGAACATCCTGTCGCCCCCCCTAACGTCGTTATGGAGCGAGAGCGCCTTCAGCTGCTCGAGGAGTATCCCCCCGTGGCCGTGGACGATGGGCTTCGGAAGGCCCGTCGTGCCCGAGGTGTAGAGCACCCAGAGGGGGTGGCCGAAGGTTACCCTCGCGAACTCGAGGGGCTCGTTCCTCTCTCCGAGCTCGACCCAGTCCTCCGCACCTGCGACGCCCTCCTTCTCCCGAGTGTCCGTGACTATCGTCGTGTCTATGCTCGGGATCGATGCCCTCACCTCCTCGACCACGCCCTGCCTGTCGAACCACTTGCCGCCGTAGCTGTACCCCTCGACCCCGATGAAGACCTTGGGGGCGATCTGCCCGAAGCGGTCGATGACGCTCCGCGCCCCAAAGTCCGGCGAGCAGCACGACCAGACCGCCCCGATGCTCGCCGCCGCGAGGAAACCTACCACCGCCTCAGGGCAGTTGGGGAGGTACCCTGCGACCCTGTCCCCCGGCTTCACTCCCTCCTCCCTGAGGAAGGCTGCGAGGGCAGCAGTCTCGGCCTTCAAGTCCCCCCAGGTGACGCTGGAGTCCTCGTCCTCTTCCGCTACGACGATCAGCGCGACGTCGTCGTCATACCTGTTCCTGAAGACGTGCTCCGCGTAGTTGAGCTGCGCCCCCTCGAACCACTTCGCTCCGGGCATCTTCCTCTCGGGAAGGACCGCGCTGTAGGGCGTGCTCGACCAGACCTCGAAATACTCCCAGATGCTCCCCCAGAACTCCTCGATGTTCTCCGTAGACCACCGCCAGAGCGAGGCGTAGCTCGGGAACGACCTCCCCGTCCTCTTCTCGAGCCAGCGGGTGTACTTCGTGATGTTCGCGCCCTCGACGGATTCCTTGGTCGGCGTCCAGAGCGTGTCGCCTTCCAACTTCTAGCGCCTCATCGTGATGACTGTGCCGACCTGGAGCAGGTCTCCCCAAGCTTGCGCCAGCCCCCTGTTTACCTCCTTCTTCACCTGTCTCTTCCCCGCTTCGCCCCTCAGCTGCCAGAAGACCTCGCAGACCTTCATGAGGCCTGCGGCGGCGATCGGGTTCCCGACGCCGAGGAGCCCTCCCGATGGGTTGACCGGAAAGTCCCCGTCCCTCTGCGTCACCCCGTCTCTCGTGAGCTTCGGCGCCTCTCCCTTCTCGGCGAGCATCAGCCCTTCCATGTGGTGGAGCTCCTTGTAGTCGAAGGGGTCGTAGACCTCAGCGAAGTCGAGGTCCTTCCTCGGGTCGTCGATCTTCGCCATCCTGTACGCCATCCTCGCGGCTCTTTCGAGGTACTCCGGGTAGCAGAGGTCCCTGTTAGTCCAGTACTGCGTGTCCACGTTCCAGCCGACGCCGTCTATCCACACCGGGTCGTCGGTGTACTTCCTCGCCACCTCCTCGGATGCGAGCACCATCGCACATGCGCCGTCTGAGGGCGGGGAGACATCGAGGCGTTTGACCGGCGACGCAATCCTTTCGCTCTTCATCACGTCCTCCACCGTTATCTTCGCGCCCAGCTGCGCGCAGGGGTGGTCGAGGGCGTTGAGCTTGTTCTTGACCGCGACCAGCGCGATTTCCTCCTCCTTTATCCCGTAGACGTGCATGTATCTCCGCATCTCGAGGGCGAAGATCCATAGCAGGGTCACCCCCAGCGGCCTCTCGAGCGTGTGGTCGAAGATGCTCCAGAACGCGTACTGGGGGTGCGGATGCAGAGGAGACATCTTCTCCTCCGCGACGACCATGCACGTGTCGAACAGCCCCGAGGCGACGTGCCACCACCCGCCTATCGGGCTGAATACCCCCGTCCCGCCCCCGACGTAGACCCTGCTCGTGGGCATCCCGATGCCTCCCGCCCCCTCGAGGAGGTACTCGCCCTTCATGTGGACGCCGTCGAACGCGTCGGGGGCGCTGCCAATCACCACCGACTCTATGTCTTTCCTCTCCATCCCCGCCGCGTCGAGCGCCATCGCGCTCGCCTCGTAGGAGAGCTCCCTCCCCGTCTCGAGGAGCCTCCTCCTGAAGAGCGTCATCCCCGCCCCGATCACCGCGACCCTGCGCTTTGTCATGCGCCCACCGACAGTATCGCCACCCCGCCCGTCGCCGTGGGGACGCCTCTCCACGACTGGACGAGGGCGCGCTTCGCCCCATTCACCTGTCTCTTTCCCGCCTCTCCCCTCAGCTGGAGGACCGCCTCGTAGAGTCGATGCAACGCCGAAGCCTCGATCAAGTTGCCAACGGCCAGCGAGCCGCCGGATGGGTTGAGCATCGGGCCTTGTCCCCCGAGAACCCTCGCGGCCTCCCTCCTGTCCTGAGAGAGCGACACGAGGTGCTGGAGAAGCTTGAACGAGTACGTGTCGTCGATCTCGATGAGGTCGAGCGACCCTAGCCCCCGCTTCAGTTCGGCCTGCCCCGCCGCGCGGCCGAATGAATCGCGCGCGTATTCCGCAAGGGCCGCCTCGCCTCCGTCAAACCACGGGAGTGAGGAGCCCCACGCGACGCCGTCGACACTGACCAACCTCTTGTCGTTCTTCCTCGCCCATTCCTTCGAGGCTAACACGACGACTATCGCTGCGTCCGCATAGCTGGCCTTGTCCGCCTTCCTGAGGGGCGACGAGAGGACCCCTGAACCCTGAGACACGCCCCGCCTTCTCTTCGAGCCGAAGCTCGCGAGGGGGTTCGCGGTCCCCCTTCTTCTGGAGTTCTCGATCACCGCGTCGCAGTCCGCGAGGCCGAATCCCGAGACCTCCAGGAACGCCCCCATCTCGAGCGCGGCGAGCGTGTCGCTGCCCATCCTGAGCGGGCGCATCAATGAGGGGTCCTGTGCGAGGTTCTCCACGGCCTCCTTGTCGAGGACGTCCGAGGCCTTGCTGTGCGCCTCGAGGACGACGACCTGGGCCACCCCCGACCCGATCTGCATCACGGCGTTCCCCAGCGCCGTCAAGCCATCTCCGGGAATCGTGCAGACCGGCCTTCCCGCGCCCCCGATTTGGTCAGGCACCATCTCGTCGGTGATGCTCCAGCCCTCCCAGAGGTCTTCGCTCGTCGTGATGAAGGAATCTGCGTCCTTCCTCGGGTCTATCCCGGCGTCCCTGTACGCGAGGGCCGCGGCCTCGAACATCAGTTCGCGCGTCGAGATCTCGGGGAGCGCAGGCCTGAATCCCGCCCCGCCGACGCCGACAATGCCGACCGCAGGTGACCTCATCTGGCGCGCCGAACGCTCATTCGATAGATAAGTTTGGCTGCCCTCGAAGCAATTAATTCACCGCAGTTTCCATCCCGCGCTGGGCATGGACGAGATAGAGAGCGAGCTGCGTGACAAGTTCGGGCTCAACTCCTACGAGTCACGGGGCTACCTCGCGCTGGTGGCCGCGCCGATGAAGCCGAAGGACCTTGCGACCGCCGCGGACATCCCGATGCCCAGGATATACGACACCCTTCGCGCCCTAGAGATGAAGGGCTTCGTCCACAAGAGGGGGGAGGCCTACGTGGCAGAGTCACCCAGCGTCGCGCTCAAGACCTACCTCCTCGGCCACCAGAGGTCCTTCGAGAAGGCGAAGGAGTCCAAGGAGGCCTCGATGCAGCGGATAGTCGAGCTCCTGCAGCCCGTCATCGCCTCCAAGGACGAGCTCTCCCAGGAGCCGGTCCTCCTCAGGGGGATAGACGCCATAGCCGGCAGGTTCTTCGAGATTCTCAGCACGTCGAAGGACGTCACGCTGATGGTAAGGAAGGCGCTGAAGGTCAAGGGGGTCTTCAGCGAATACCTCGAGGCATTTCCGCTCTCGGGGAAGCGAATACGCCTCCTCCTTCCTTCGAAGCCGCCCATAAACGAACGCGACGCTAGGCTGCTCTCGAGGCTGAAGATCGAGACGCGCTACTACGAACACCCCGTCCTGGACATGATGGTGGCGGATGAGCTAGACGTCGTGCTCGGCGTCCCCGAGAGGAGCAACGACGAGCCCTTCAGCGCCGTGGCGCTGTGGGTGAGGAACCCCTCGTTCGCTAGGTCGACGAGGGCGGCCATCGACGAGATTTGGGACGAAAGCACGAAGCGGAAGGGGAGGGCTTAGCCAAGATGCCCAAAGCGAAGAGCAAGGGAAGGTCGCTCGCCGACGCCCGCGCATTCAGGGCGGGCTACGCCCACGTCAGGAAGAGCGACCCCAAGCTCAAGCCCATCCTAGACGCCCGGGGGATACTCGAGTTCAAGCCCGAGGGCGAGCCCTTCGAGTCGCTCGTGGAGTCCATCCTGTCGCAGCAGCTCGCAGGCTCGGCCGCGTCCGCGATAATCAAGAAGGTCAGGGCGCTCTTCCCTGACGGTGAGCTCGAGGCGAACCGGATCCACAGCGTCGAAGCGAGGAAGCTCCGGACCGCGGGCGTCTCGCCCCAGAAGCTGACGTACCTGAAGGACCTCGCCGGGAGGGTGGTCGAAGGGCGGCTCGACCTCGAGGCGCTGGAGTCTATGCCCGACGAGGAGATAATCGAGGTGCTCGACGAGGTGAAGGGCATCGGGCCGTGGACCGTCCACATGTTCCTCATCTTCACCCTCGGGAGGCCTAACGTCCTGCCCGTGGACGACTATGGGATCAGGATGAGCATCCAGCGCGTCTACGGCCTCAGCGAGCTCCCGAAGAAGGCTGACATCGAGAGGCTCGCTGAAAAGTGGCACCCCTACAGCACGGTGGCTTCGCTGTACCTCTGGCACGCGAAAGACAGCGCTCCGGGCACATGAGCCTCGACTGTCCCCTTGATTCTTCTATCCGGTTTACGTATGGGTATACTTATATCCGCCCAAGGGTAGACTACTGAGTATACCATGTCGGTGGTCAGCGTGAAAGTCCCCCCCAAGGTGAAAGAGGAGATGGAGAGGACAAAGGCAAGCGTCAAATGGCCTGAAGAGATACGAGGATTCATTCTCGAGAGGTTGGAGCTCGAGAAGAGAAAAGAGAGCCTCTCCAAAGTGCAAGAGATGCTCCGGGGAGTCCGTAAGCTTCCAAACGGGTCAGCGGCGAGACTGGTAAGGGATGACCGTGACAGTCACGATTGACACCTCGACCCTAGTGGCGTACCTTCTCGAGGAGAGCGGATCCGAAGCGATGAAGGACATGCTGACTGAGGGGGTGGAGAGCGTCCCGCTGATTGTCAAGGAATCCTCCAACGCTGTGCTCGAGGCGCGCAGGCAAAAGAGGATAAGTCCCGCGGAAGGCGAACGCGTGCTCCGAGCGATCCTAGCTCTCTCGGAGGCAAACATCAGACTGGTCCCGCAGGAGGACCTTGTCCCCGATGCCTTCAAGATAGCCGCGGAGAACGACCTGACCATCTATGACTCCATCTATATCGCGCTCGCGAGGCGTTCAGGAAACGCTCTTGCATCACGGGACAGGAGACAGGCGGAGGTAGCGTCGAAGTTGGGCGTGAAGGTGATCAGGGCGTAACATCTCGCAGTCGGATCGCATCTGGGCGCCGCAACGAAAGCTAAATGAGCGCCCCGTCGACCCCGGCAGTCCTCTTTGAAACTCTTCGGCGCCGAGCAGGAGCGCGTCCTGGGTTCGTTGTATGGGGACGAGGCGGCCGAAGTCTACGGCGCCCTTCTTCGCAGCCTCTCTGTCGTCCTCGATGAGAGGGTGTCGCCCCTCTCGCTGGCCCTCGACCAGGGAAAGGGGGAGATCGACAAGCCGCGCAGGGTCCTCTTCGAGCAGGGGGTGTGCAAGCTTCCCCACGCCAGCGTGCTCGGGGGGATGGGCGTCCCCTTCGGCGTCTACGCCCTGGCCATGGAGCTCGTGGGCGCGGCCGACGCCAGCACAGCGATGAGCCTCGGGATTCACAACACCGTCGCGGAGGCCGTCGCGAAGTTCGGGTCGATGGAGCAGAAGAAGCGACTCCTCCCGGCACTCCTATCCGGGAAGAAGCTCGCCGCCTTCGCCCTCACCGAGCCCTCCTCGGGCTCCGACGCGCGCTCGATGCGCACCACGGCGTTCAGGAGAGGCGGGAACTATGTAGTCGAGGGCTCGAAAATGTTCATCACCAACGCCGGTGAGGCCGACGTGTACTTGGTCTTCGCCGCGACCGGCACCGGCCACGGGGCCTTCCTCGTCGAAGGCACCAACCCGGGCTTGAAGGTCGGGAAGGCTTTGAGGGAGAAGCTCGGGATGCGTGGCTCGCACACCGCCGAGGTGAGACTTGTGAAGTGCACTGTGGCGGACGACTCGCTCCTGGGGCCAGAGGGAGCGGGTTTCGAGCAGGCGAAGCAACTCCTCGACTCGAGCCGCATCATAATGGGGATGATATGCGTCGGGATCGCGCGGGCCGCCTACGTCAAGGCGCTCGCCTATGCGAAGGGGCGCGACCTCTTCGGGAAGAAGCTCTCAGACATGCAGCTGACCCGGGAGAAGGTCGCCAACGCCGCGATTGAGATGAGCGGCGCGCGCCTCCTCTGCATGCACGCCGCTAGGCTGAAGGAGGCTGGGAAGCCCTACTCCTCGGAGGCCGCCCAGGGCAAGGTGTTCGCGACCGAGATGGCCGTGCGGACGTGCGACGCCACTGTCCAGCTCCTTGGGGGCTACGGCTACACGAGCGACGACGTCCACAGGCACTTGAGGGACGCGAGGCTACTCACCATCGGCGAGGGCGCCTCGGAGGTCTTGCGGATGCTCATCGCCTCGCAAGAACTGGGGCGCGAGAGTTGAACATCGTCGTCCTGGTGAAGAGCGCGGTCAACGAGGCCGAGCTTCGGGCCGACCCCGCGGGGCATCCGATGCTAGCGGGCGCCGCGGCGAAGATAAGCAACTTCGACATGAACGGGGTCGAGGAGGCGGTGAAGCAGAAGGAGAAGAGCGGCGGTACCGTCATCGTGCTGACGCTGGGAGGCGCGGACGCGAAGAAGGCGATCAAGGAGGCCATGGCGATGGGGGGGACCAGGGGCGTCCACATCCTCGCCGAGCCCCCTGACGCGCCGGACTCGCTGGGTACGGCGTATCTCCTCGCGAAGGCGATAAAGCGGATCGGGGAGGTCGACCTCGTGGTCTGCTCCGAGGGCGCCTCGGACACATACCAAGGGCAGGTGGGGGCGATGGTCGCGGAGTTCCTCGACATGCCCTTCCTCGCGTACGCCAAGAAGGTCGAGGTCGTAGATGGGAGGATAAAGTGCGAGCATGGCTTCGACGGAGGCGTCAGGGTCCTCGAGGCCAAGCTGCCCGCGGTAGTCTCCGTGGTGAGCGAGGCGAACGTGCCGCGCTACCCCACCCTCCTGCAGGTAATGGTCGCGGGGAGGAAGGCCATCGAGGACGTCCCTATCGCCTCTCTGAAGGGGCCTGACTACCCAGAGACCGGGATGGAGGTGCTCGACGTCACCTTGCAATCGGCGAACAGGAAGAGGGTGCTCCTCGACGGTTCTCCAGAGGATGCCTCGAGGAAGCTCGTCGACGCGCTGAAGAAGGAAGGCGTCCTGTAGCCTTGGAGGTCATCTCATACTCCGAGGACGGCGAGCTGGCCGGAGAGGTCGCGGCGGCGGGACTCGATGTAGCGAGGTCTCTAGGCGCTGACGCCGTAGCCGTGGAGCTTGACGCGGTGAGCGCCGGGCTGCGCTCCGCGGGGAAGGTCGTCCTGCTCAAGGGAGAGCGGGCCTTGGAGGAGGACGCGGATTCGGCTGCCGCGGCTATCGTGGAGGTGGCGAGGGCCCGGGACGTCCGAGCCGTGCTGGTTGCGGAGACGAAGTTCGGGACGGTGGTCGCGGCGAAGGTTGCCGCGAGGCTCAGGGTGGGCTCGCTCGGAAAGGGGAGGAGGCTGCGGGTCGACGGGGGGAGGCTGGTGCTGGAGAGAGACGCTTACGGGGGAAAGTACCTTGCGCAGGTGGCGGCTAAGATGCCGTGCGTCGCCATCGTGCAGGCGGGGGTCTACGAGGCGGCAGAGGAGGCGCCGGGGCTCCTCGAGACCCTTAGCGTGAACGTGGGAGACCCCAAAGTTGCGACGGTCGAGGCCAAGCGGAGCCAGCGGGCAGAGGCGGGCATAAAGTCTGCTCCGAAGATCGTCTCTGCGGGGAGGGGATTTGCGAAGAAGGAGGACCTTGCGCTCGCACGAGACCTTGCGAGCGCGCTCGGGGCAGCGTTGGGGTGCTCCCGGCCTCTCTCCTCGGACCTCGGCTGGATGGGCGAGGAGGCGCACATCGGGCTCACCGGGGCCTACGTGCATCCGCAGCTCTACGTGGCCGTGGGGATCTCAGGTCAGCTCCAGCACGTCGCGGGAATCAAGGACTCTAAGGTCATCGTCGCCATAAACAAGGACGGGCAGGCGCCGATCTTCCAGGTCGCTGACTATGGTATCGTGGGCGACCTCTACGACGTAGTGCCCGCGCTGACGAAGGTTCTCAAACAGGGCTAGGGGCGCTAGAATTCTTCTTTCGCAGCGCGTGCGCGGCCGCCTGTCTGCGCACACCTTCCTCCACGCCGCGCATTAGGGTCCTTCTCTGCGATTATGAGTCTCGTTCGCGTCGAATGGAAATCATGCAAGACCTTGATTTATTACCGAGGCTCGGCCCGCCAATCCGCAGGAAAGCCCGAGATGAAGCTCGAAAAGAGATGGCCGATTCCCCTTCTCGCACTGCTCGCCCTTCTAGTCGTCTCAGCGGCTCCTTCCGCTCATGGATCCTCCCCGCTCCCTTCCGCTTCTCAGGACGTCTTCGTCCAGATCAACGTCCTCTCAGTTGGCGCAACTGCAGCGACCTCGACGTTCACTGCCTGGGTCGACGCCAACACCCTCGTCACCAGCGTAAGCATGCTGAGCGAGGTCCCTTCGGGCACCTTCGGCCACAGCCTAACCATCCCCGTGGTCT
>Ga0209415_10010458_pt1 | contig 15781 bp, 1 predicted proteins | sample PeaSoiSIISIP2007_FD_187696 | JGI IMG/M metagenome (GOLD analysis project Ga0209415, IMG submission 187696) | Peat soil microbial communities from Weissenstadt, Germany - SII-SIP-2007 (SPAdes) (version 2) | ecosystem: Environmental > Terrestrial > Soil > Wetlands > Peat | place: Germany...
AGCCCCATCACCGGCCTGACCGGGGGCTCCACGCCCCGCCGCATCGCCAGCATTCCTATCCCCGATGCCGGCTTGGGCCTCTCCACGAGGGCCGTGCCGAATGCCATCGCCAACCGGATGTACACCGTCTATGCCGTGATTCGCGGAGGCTCGGCGCCGTACACCTGTTCTGCCTCCGGACTCCCGGCTGGACTCACCGTGGGACCGAATGCCGTCGCCGTGCCCAGCGGACCCCTGTCCGGCCGGCAGGCCTGCCAGATTTCCGGCACAGCTCCGGGCGCGGGCACCTCTGCCGTGGATGTGACGGTCACGGACAACAGCGCGCCTCCACTGATGTCCAGCGCCGGCTACACTTTGACCATCCGCCCCGAGTTCGCCTTCAGCGCGCCTACGGCTCTGCCCAATGGCGTGGTAGGCCGCACCTACGGCGCTCCTGCGGGGACTTCTCCGGTCGAGACCACCACGGTCTCCGCCACAGTGGGCAATAGCCCGCTCGTCACCTGCGCGCTTTCCGGCGCGGGTGGCAACCTCGTCGCACTCACCGCTGCCGTGTCCGGCACGGCCAACTGCGCCTTGAGCAGTGGTGGGGCCAATCTTGTCGCCGCGGAAACAGACAACCTGACGTTCAGCGCTACGGACACGCCGATCACCGACCCGTTCACCATGATCCTGGCGGTTCCGGCGAACACAATTTCAACGGCCTCCACGGTTGCCTTGGTCGTGCAGCCAGCCCTGATGATCACCTCGGCCTTCACGCCTCCGGCGTGGACCGTCAATGCCACGAATCCCTATCCGACCCAGATGGTCACGGTGAGCGGTGGCATCCAGGCCAGCCTGGCCTGCATGCTTACGGGCTACACCAGCGGCTTGATGGTCACGCCCTCGCCCGGAGTGTGCGCGCTCAACGGCGATCCCACTTTGGTCACCGCGGGCACCATGATTACGATTACCGTCTCGGACGCCGGCAACACCGCCGTTCCGCCAGCCACGGTGATGCCAAAGGTTTCCGGCACCATCGTGGTCAACGCGCAGGCCGCGCTCACCACTCTGGAGGCTGCATTCGCCGATGGCGTCGAAAATCGTGCCTACAGTGTGACGGCCAACGCCAGCGGCGGAACCGGCAACCTGACGCTGTCGAGCACAGGCTTGAATGCCGCGAACTGCGCGGGATTGACGCTCAGTTCCGTTGCATCTCCCAGCCCGGTGAGCGGAACTGTCATGGGCACGCCCACCGTGGCGCTCGTCGGGAATGCTACGGCTTCCTGCATGTTCAGCCTGACGGTCACCGACACCACCAACACGGCCACGACCACCAACTACACCGCCACGATTCACGCCCCGCTCGTGCTGAGCTTCGCGCCCAATCCTGGCTTTGGCGTTGGCGTCAGCGGCCAGCCGTTCAGCCAGACGCTCACGGCCACCGGCGGCCTGCAACCCGTCACCGCTTGCACGACTATGGGCGTTCCGGCCAGCCTCACCACCTCGTTCACCGCCACCACATGCAAGCTCAGCGGTACGCCACTGGTCGGTGATCAGGGCACCACAGCGGCCATGATTACCGTCACCGACACGGCGGACTCTGCCACGGCCGCGGGCATGGGCACGGCCAGTTCCGCGCTCACCATCAATCCTCCGCTGGCCATCACGCCTCCGGCGCGCATCATCAACGCCCTGAGCGGGTTCGCCTACCCCAGCGCGTCCACGCCGGCGGCCGCCGTCACCTACTCCGCGACTGCAGGAACGGGCACGGGCAGCGCAGCCACGTTTACGGTGGCGGCCAATGCTGCCGGCGCCGTTTGCGGCGCCCAGGGCTCCGCCGGGACTTTCCCGATGGGTACCCTGACGTTCACCAACCAGACAGGGACAAGTGCCGAACTCACGGGCACTCCGACCTCCGCCACGAGCGCGCTCTACAGCTTCCCGATTTGTGCCGTGGATTCCGGGTCGGTGAGCACCGCGGCCTACGCCGTGAACACGGCTACCAGCGTGAATCTGGCGGTCCTATCGCCCTCGGCGTACGCGGCAGCTTCGGGGAGCAAAACCGTCGAAGCCTTCAGCACTTCGCTGGCAGCGACGCCCAACGCGCCGATCGCTTCCATCAGTGTCACCGGCACGCCGCAAGCCGTGGCCGTCACTCCCGACGGCCGGTATGTCATCGTCACCGAGCAGACGCCGGACCAGGTGGACGTGATTGACGCGACGACAAACACGGCGCTCGCGAATTCCCCCTTCGCGCTTCCCAACAACTGCGGAACTCCCGTTGGCGTGGCGGCCGACGCCCAATTTGTCTACATCGCCTGCGATTCCACGGCTGCGCCCAATGTGGAAGAAGTCCTGGTGCTGGACGAAGTGATGCTGACCACCGGCGGCGGTGGCGGCGGAGCCCTCAGCGTGACAACGCAAATCGTCACCGGTGTGGGCAGCGCTCCGGACAGCGTGGCCTTCAACACCGCGGACACGCGCGCCGACGTGACCCTGAGCGGATTGAACCAGATCATGATTATCGACAACACCGCGGCTCCGCCGGCTCCCATTGCCGTCACTCAGACCGGAAACCCGCAGGGAGTTTTCAATCTCCCCGTTACGAGCACCACTCCGCGCGAAATCGCCGTGCTGCAAAACACTGCCAGCGGGACCAAGGACTATGCCTTCATCGCCAAACAAAACACCGGTGCGGGTACTGGGATCACCTTCGTCTCGGCCTCCAGCGACCCCAGCTGCACAAACTCGAACAATGGGAAAAAGACGGTGAGCTGCTTGTTCGCGATTTCGGCCAACGACACGGTCGTCGTCATGGTCGGGCATCCCACGGGCGTCACCGTCAATGCGATTGGGGACGACGGGGCTGCCGGCGGGAATACCTACACGCGCCTGGCTGGTTGCAGTTCCAACAACACTACAACCGCGGTCGTGGATTGCTATACCACCGCGGCCGGCGCAACGGAGACCGCAACGACCATCACGGTGACGCTCGCCGCCAACTCGCAATTTACCGTGAGCGCGGCGGAGTACAGCGGCGTGACGGCCATCGGACATACGGCTGTCAACAACACCTACACGGGTGCGACCACGACGACAAATCCTTCCGTCATGCTGACCACGCAGGACGCGAATAACGTGTGCGTGGCAGGCTTCCTGGAGAATGCCACTGAAGCGATTACCTCCGGCGGTGCGGGTATCACGGTACAGACGCAAGTCTCGGACACGGCTCAAATCGGAGCCATCTTGGACTTTACGCAGGCCGTTGCGGGAGCGTGCACCGTTTCGGCGACCGTCACACCCACCGCCCACACCTGGGCCGTTGGCGCCGTGGAGCTGCGTAACACCTCGACTGCCGCGGGCGTGGACGTGGTGGACGTGACCAGCGACCCGAGCGGCGGTACGCCGGCCCTCACCATCGTCACCTCTATCCCGGAGCCGGGTCCGTCCACGCCGTTCGGCGTGGCGGGCACAGCCAGTGGACGGGCCTACATCACGCTCCAGGGTTCGGGCCAATTCGACGTGCTCGACAACACGGTGGCGGTGCCGAAGCAAATTGCCGGAGCGCCTTTCAATCTCCCGGATCCGACCATGGGGGCCGCTCCGGTCATGCCGGTGGGCGTCGTCATCCCGCCGTTCCTCGCGGCTCCGTTCCAGGCCTACATCACGTTCAGCGCCACCGGAGAGGTGGGAATCATCGACGACGGTACTCCACCTACCGCGGATGCAGCTTCGCCCGTCTCCTTGACGGGTGGGGCGGCGTCCGGGCCCGGACGCGTCGCCGCGATTCCGGTGCCGCACTAAACTGCGGTCGTTCCAATAGCCAGCCTCGCCGTGGCTGGGGCCTTTTGAGGGTGACAGGAGGTGCCAAACATCCTGTCGCCTTTCGTTGATTTCGAGCAGGGGCTATCCGTGCGGCCGCGAGCAGATCGTTCGCGCGGGGCTGCACTTTCCGGCCCGGCCGCCCGTACCAACGGGCCGCCGGGCTTTTCTTTTTCCTGATTTTCGCCTCAAAGCGCCGCGCAGCCCGCAGACGTGCACGCGAACAACCTGCCTACGGACAGCGCGGGGTCCGTAGAGTGCGGCGTAAAACGCCGCCTTTATACATATGTCCAGGGTCGAGCCGGTCCGGAATGCTTGCCCGCGAGGTTCGCCAGGCGGGGAGCCCAGCCGCTACTGCACGGTCAGTGTGTAGGTTACCGTGTGTGATGCATTACCCGAGGCGGCCGTGACCGCGATCGGGTAAGTGCCCGCCGGGGTGCCTGGATCTGGCGGAGGGCCGGTCGAGCCACCACCACTGCCGCCGCCACAGGCTCCGGCTAGGCCGGCGAGCGCCAGGATCAACGCGGCGCTGAATATCCACCGGAGCCGCGCCCCGCGCTCCTTCCGCGCCATCACGAGCGCGGCGCTCAACGCCACGAGCAGGCTGGCCCATGCCAGCACTTCCACTCGCGGCGCAGCCAGCGGCGGATGCGGCCCGCGCGTCCGCGGCGCCACTAGCGAAGGCGCGGTCGTGCTGACTGAGAGATTCACCATGGTCGTTGCGGCCATGCCGTCCGACGCTGGCAGCGGGCTCGGGGGACTGAACAGGCACGCCGACTCGCTCGGCAGGCCCGTGCAGGTCAGTGTAACGCCCGCCGGAAACGGCGAACCCGCGGTGGACGGAGTCAGCGAGATCGTGGTGTTCGCCGGCATGCCGGGAGGCTTGGAGCCGGAGCCGGTACTCGCGCATGGCGAGCCGATGCACATCAGGAAATCAGTCCCCACGCCAAAGGCAATGTTGTTGCTCGTGCTCCCCGCGGCGGTTACGGCCACGTTCTGCGTTCCCGCGGCGGCATTCGCGGCGATGGTGAACGTGGCCGTGATCGTGGTGCTGCTCGCCACCACTACATTTGACACCGTGATTCCGGTCCCTCCCGTAACGTTCACCGTGGCTCCCGCCGCGAAATTCACGCCCGTGAGGGTCACCGGCAGATTCGACGAACCAAGGGTGGCCCCCGCCGGACTGATGGACCTGAGCGCGGGGACCAGCGGCGGCGTCCCAAGCTGCAAATCCCATGCTCCGCGCCCGTGCGTGCCCGCGCGAAGGATGCGTGCCGTCGGTTGCAGCGTCAGCGACAGCACGGCCACGTTTGGAAGTCCGTTCTGCGCCGGCGGCGTAGCAGGGAAGTCCGGCAGCCAGGTCGCGCCGCCGTCCGTGGTTGCGAATACGCCCACGTCCGTGCCGATGTACAGCGTGTTGCTGGTCGCGTCCAGCGGATCCACGACGATTGCGTTCACCGGAATGTTCGGCAGCGCTCCGGCCGCGGCGCCGCTCACGTCAGAGCAGGAAAACAACGTAGCGGAGCACCGGAAAACGTGCCCCTTCGTGTCCGTTGTCGGCGGGTTGATCACGAACCCGCTGAATCCGGATACCGTGGCGAACACCGTGTTCTGATCGTTGGGATCGGCGGCAACCTGGGTGATGGCCCGCGGGGGAAGCGTTCCGGCATCGATCTCCATCCACGTGGCCCCGGTCCCCGCGCTGGCATTCGTGGTCCGCCACGCCTTGCTGTCGAACGTCCCGGCGTATACCACGTCGCTGTTCACGGGCGAGACCGCCAGGCTCTCGATGGTAGGTAGGGTGTTTCCACCGCCGGTCAGGTCGGGCGAAATCGCGCTCCAGTTCGCGCCTCCGTTCATGGTTTGCCACACCCGGTACGTGCCGAAATAGAGCCGGCTGGACGTTGCCGGGTTCGGATCGATCACCAGCGGCGCGATAAACTCCACATGGTCACTCGGGTTGATGCCGTTGTCCGCGGAATCGGGAAATCCGTCGGCGCCCCCGTTCAGGGATTTCCGGATCGCGATATGCTGGCACGCCGCATAGATGGTGCTGGGCGATGCCGGATCGATCGCCGTGTAGCCCCCGTCTCCGCAGGGCGCCTGTTCCACCCACACGTTCGGCGGGTTGGCCGCCGCGTCGTATTTCTGCGTGCCGTTGTCCTGCGTTCCGCCGAAGGCAGTGTTCGCAGACGTGGGGTCGATGGAAATCCCGGGATAGAACTGGGAAAGCTGCAGCGTCTGGTTGAGGTTCGTCCATGTGACCGGGCTCGACGACGTAGGCAGCGGCGAGCTCCAGATTCCTCCGTCGTTGCCCACGAAGAGTGAGGCCACATTCAGGCCATTGAAGCCGAACGCGATGGCGTGCTGATCCACGTGCAGCAAAGTGCCGCTCGAATCCTGCGCGATCGGTGTCCAGGTGTTGCCGCCATCGTTCGTCCGGACCAGGAAAAATGGCTGGCCCCCATTGAAGGTGCGCGCGCCGCCCACTATCACCGTGTTCGCGTCGTTGGGATGTACTCTCAGCGGCATGTCATACGCACATTGCGGCGTGCAGAAGTCCGGCAGCGTCCCGACCGGGTAGACGTTGGACCAGGTCGCGCCTCCGTCCATGGTCTTGAAGACGCCGGCGAGCGCGGTATTGAACACCGAGCCCGCGGTCTGCGGCGTGGCCACAGCCGCATACAGCGTCTTCGCGGCTGGATCGGACGGCGCCAGTCCCAGCCGGATTGTCCCCGCAGCCGTGCCCAGCGGGAGGGGCGCCTTGCTGATCAGCGTCCAGGCACCCGGCTGGCCAGGGACCTGGTTGGAGCATGCCGTGTTTGCCTGCGTGGTCTTGTAAACGCCATTCTGGCCAGTTGTATCGCGCGGATCCGTGTCCCCATTGTTGGATCCGAGCGCCGCGTAGCCAATCGCCCCGCCCGGATGGATCGCCACGTCGGTCCCGATAGCACCCCCGACTACCTGCTGCCAGCTATTGCCGCCATCGTCCGAGCAGAAGATGCCGGAACTTGCCCCGCCCCCGACGTTTTCAAGAATCTGTACACCGGCGAAGATTCGCATGGCATTCGCCGGGTGTACGACGATCGCGCCGATGTGTACACCCCCTACCGCCTGATTGAACGGGCCGGTGAACGAGGGAATTCCCGCCACGTTGAGCACGGTCCCGGCCGTTTGATTCCAGGTGGCCCCGCCGTCCGTGGATTTGTAGACCCCCGCCCCGTAATAGGAATCGCCCGAAAAGTTCTGCTCGCCCGTTCCGATGTAGAGCGTGGTGCAGGGCCCGGGAACGCAACTCGAGGGGTCGATGGCAATCGCGCCAATTGCCAGCGTCTTCTCCATGTCGAAACTGGTCGACCAGTTCGCCCCGCCGTTCGTGGACTTCCATACGCCGCCCTGGGCGCCGCCCACGAAGACGATGCTCGCGTTGGTCGGGTCCACGGCAATCGCTGTCACCCGGCCGGAAACGAGTCCCACGGCGCCGCCCGACGACACTGTCGGCATTGGCCCAATCGGCGTCCAGGCGGTCAAACTGGCCAGTGAAGACGCGAGCCCTGGTATGGCCCCGTCCGTCCCCCGCGCCGGCCCCAGAGCGCCCGCAGTTCGATTCAGCCTCTCCGCCAGGGCCCGGCGCATCTCCTCTTTGCGCTCCAGAGCGTCCAGGCGCGCGCGCCCGGGGATCGCGCTCAGCGGATACCGCCGCTGGCGGTAGAACCATTCCTCGCGCTGGCGCACATCGTCCCGCTCTCCCTCCGCGCGGTACTCCGCCTCTGCGCCGGCGCCCGCACTCGCACTCCCTGCCAGCTTCACCGATTGCCCGCCCACGGGCAGTGAGATCAGCCAGCCGCAGAGGAGCAGGCTGGCGACGGCGTTCGGCACGAGTCGGTGCAAGTTCATCGTCCTGGCAATGTCACTGGCCGCGGGGCGATCGTTCGCCCCGCGTGGCTGCGGGCTCGTTTGATTTTAGCAGGGAAAGTAGTCGGGCAAGAGCCTGCCCGCCAGGCTGCCCGTCTAGGCAGGCTTCCACACTCATTTCTTCCACTACGGCGGTCTAGACCGGCCGCTACTGCACGGTCAGTGTAAACGTCACGGTCTGCGGCGCTGCGGTTCCCGCATTCGCCATCACCGTGATCGGGTAGGTCCCCGGGGGAGTTCCCGGCATGCCGTGGCTCGGGCCGCAGGCTGCCGCCAGGCCCGCCACCGCCAGCACCAGCACGCAGCCCATCGCGAACCGCTGCATCCGCGGAGCCCGCCGCGTCGCGAACGCTCCGGCCATCGCCAGCAGAAGTCCGGCCCATGCCAGCACCATCAGGCCGCGGGGCGAAATTCCCGGCGTGGAGTCGGGCGCTCGCGGCAGGAGCAGCGAGGGTGCCATCGTCTGGCACGTCAGCGTGCTCATGTTCATGGGTGCCGTCGTTCCCGTAGCCGCGATGTTCGGCGCATTGCACATCGTGAGTGCCGGCAGGCCCGAGAAGCTGAACGTCACTGCGGCCGGGAACGACGTGGCGCCCGCCGTCGTCGGTGTCACCGTTAGCGTGGCCGTGGCCGAGCCGCCCGGCATCACCGAACCCGACATCGTGCTCTCCATGAGCGTAAAGTTCGACCCCACCGTAAACGCCACCGTGCCCGACGTGCCGCCCCCCGGTGCCCCCGTCATGACGGTGACGTTTTGAGCCCCCGCCATCGCCGCGGGCGTCGTGATCGTAAGCGTCGCAGTGATCGAGGTGCTGCTCACCACGGTGATGTTTGTCGCCGTAATCCCCGTGCCGCTGAATTTGATTGTGGTGTTGGCGGCTGTAGCGAAGAAGCCCGTCCCCGTCAGCGTTACCATCGGGTTCGTCGCCAGCACTCCGTTGTTCGGGCTGATGGAAGTCAGCGTCGGCACCGGATTATTCACCGTAAGCGTGAAGCTCTGCGGAGCACTTGTTCCTACGCTGTTCTGGGCCGTAATTATGATGGGGAATGTCCCGCTGGCGGTCGCCGTTCCGCTCAGAACTCCCGCGGTACTGAGGGTCACTCCTGGTGGCAGTGCCCCGGTTTCGGAGAACGTAGGAGCCGGGACCCCGCTGGCGGTTACCGTAAACGTTCCGGCGGTTCCTGCCACAAACGTCGTGGCGGCCCCGCTGGTGATGACCGGGGCCTGGTCCACCGTCAGCGTGAACGCCTGCGACGCCGTTCCCGCTGTGTTCGCCGCTTTGATGGTGATCGCGTAGGTTCCGCCCGTGCCCGCTCCCGGCGTTCCGGCCAGTGTTGCCGTTCCGTTCCCGTTGTCCACAAATGTCACGCCTGTTGGCAGCGCACCCGTCTCGCTCAATGCCGGAGTCGGCCTGCCGCCCGTGGTCGTGACGCTGAACGTGCCTGCCACGCCCACTGTAAACGTGGTGCTGTTGGCGCTGCTGATCGTCGCCGTCTGGTCCACCGTCAACGTGAAACTCTGCGTGGCAGCAGTGCCCACGCCGTTGCTCGCGGTGATCGTGATCGCATACGTGCCCCCGGTCCCCGCCGCCGGCGTCCCGCTCAGCACTCCCGCCGCGCTCAGCGTGACCCCGGAGGGCAGAGCGCCTGTTTCGGTGAACGTCGGAGCCGGGAAGCCTGTGGCCGTCACCGTAAACGTGCCTGCGGTCCCCACGGTAAAGGTCGTGGCGTTCGCGCTGGTGATCGCTGGTGCCTGGTCCACCGTCAATGTAAACGCCTGAGTCGCCGTCGCCCCCGCGTTCGTCGCTTTGATGGTGATGGCATATGTTCCGCCCGTGGCCGCTCCCGGCGTCCCCGCCAGTGTGGCCGTGCCGTTCCCGTTGTCCGTGAAGGTCACACCCGTGGGCAGCGCGCCCGTCTCGGTCAAAGCCGGAGTCGGCTGTCCCGTCGCGGTGACGGTAAACGTGCCTGCCGTGCCCACCGTGAGCGTTGTGTTGTTCGCGCTGGTGATGGCCGGAGCCTGGTCCACCGTCAGAGTGAAGCTCTGCATCGTGCTGCCCACGCTGTTCATGGCCGTGATCGTGATCGGATAGGTGCCCCCGGTCCCCGCCGCCGGCGTCCCGCTCAGGACTCCCGCGGCTGTCAACGTGACCCCTGTGGGCAGGGCGCCGGATTCGGAGAACGTAGGAGCCGGGAATCCGGTGGCTGTTACCGTGAATGTCCCCGCGTTCCCAACAGTAAAGACCGTATTGTTCGCGCTAGTGATCGCCGGGGCCTGGTCCACCGTCAGCGTGAACGCCTGCGTGGCCGTCCCTCCCCCGTTGGTCACTTTGATGCTGATTGCGTAAGTCCCGCCTGTGCCTGCTCCCGGCGTCCCGGCCAGTGTGGCCGTTCCGTTCCCGTTGTCTACGAAGGTCACACCCGACGGCAGCGCGCCCGTCTCGGTCAGGGCTGGGGTCGGGATGCCGCCCGTCGTTGTGACCGTGAACGAGCCAGCGGTTCCCACCGTAAACGTCGTGTTGTTGGCGCTGGTGATCGAGGCGGTCTGGTCGACTGTGAGCGTGAACGCCTGCGTCGTCGACCCCGCCGTGTTCATCGCTTTGATCGTGATCGCGTAGGTCCCGCCCGTACCCGCCGCCGGTGTCCCGCTCAGCACTCCCGCCGCGCTCAAAGTTACTCCGGTGGGCAGGGCGCCGGTTTCGGAGAACGCTGGAGCCGGGAAGCCGGTGGCCGTCACCGTGAACGTGCCTGCGGTCCCTACGCTTAACGTCGTGGCCGCCGCGCTGGTGATTGCCGGGGTCTGATCCACCGTCAGCGTGAACGCCTGCGCCGCCGCCCCTCCTGCGTTCGACGCTTTGAGGGTAATCGCGTAGGTCCCGCCCGTGCCAGCTCCCGGTGTGCCGGCAAGTGTCGCCGTCCCGTTCCCGTTGTCCACGAAGGTCACACCCGTGGGCAGCGCGCCTGTCTCGCTCAGTGCCGGCGTCGGTATGCCGCCTGTAGTCGTTACGGAGAAGGTCCCTGCCGTGCCCACAGTGAAGGTTGTGGCGTTCGCGCTGGTAAACGATGCCGTCTGGTCCACCGTCAGCGTAAACGCCTGCGGCGCCGCCCCCGCCGTGTTCGTCGCTGTGATCGTGATCGGATAGGTGCCCCCGGTCCCGGCCGCCGGCGTCCCGCTCAGCACTCCCGCGGCGGTTAAGGTGACCCCTGTAGGCAGAGCACCGGTCTCAGAGAAGGTAGGAACCGGGAACCCGGTGGCGGTTACCGTGAATGTCCCTGCGATCCCGGTGCTGAACGTCGTGTTGTTTGCGCTCGTGATCGCCGGGGCCTGATCCACCGTCAGCGTGAACGCCTGCGTCGCCGTTCCCGCCGTGTTCGTCGCTTTGATGGTGAGCGTGTAGGTTCCACCCGTGGCCGCTCCCGGAGTCCCGGCCAGTGTCGCCGTCCCGTTCCCGTTGTCGGTGAAGGTCACACCCGCCGGCAGCGCGCCCGTCTCGGTCAGGGCGGGGGTCGGGACGCCACCGGTCGTTGTAACGGTGAACGTGCCGGCCGTGCCCACCGTAAACGTTGTGCTGCTGGCGCTGCTGATTGTGGCCGTCTCGTTCACAGTGAACGTCACCGTGCCGCTCGTCCCGCCCGCCGTGGTTACCGTCACGGTATGCGCGCCCGACGTCGCGGCTCCCGCGATCACAAACGTAGCCGTAAGCGTCGTGCCGCTCGGCACGATGTTGTTTACCGTTACCTGGCCCCCGCTGACAGCAACGGTAGCTCCGGCTACCAGGTTCGTGCCCGTTAGCGTCACCGGTACGGTCGCGCCCTGAGCCCCACTCGTCGGACTGATCGAAATGAGCGTCGGCGCCGGCGGCAGTACCGTGAAGGTCTGATTGCCCGTGGTCCCGCCAGCGGTCGTCACGCTCACGTTCTGCCCGCCGAGCGTCGCAGTTCCCGAAAGAGTGAATGTCGCCGTGATGCTCGTGGCGCTGGCCACCGTGGTTCCGGAGACGGTAATCCCCTCGCCCGCAGGCACGTTGATGGTGCTGCCGGCCACGAAATTCGTTCCCGTCAGCGTCACCGGCACCGCGTTGCCCTGCACGCCGCTATTGGGGCTCACCGAAGTGAGCGTCGGCGCCGGCGGATTCACCGTGAAGGTGACCGTCAAGGTGGTCGCCCCGTCCGTGGTCACGGATACGGTTTGTGGCCCCAGCGTGGCCCCGGCAGCGATTACAAACACTGCCGTGATCGTCGTCGGGCTCGTCACCGTGGTGTTGTTGATCGTGACGCCCGTCCCGCCAAAGGTGATCATTGCGGGCGTAAAGAAGTTCGTCCCCGTGAGCGTTACCGGCACAGTCGTGCCCTGAACGCCGGTCGCCGGGCTGATCGAGGCTAGCGTCGGCGCTGCTTCCACCGTAAAGGTCTTATTCGCAGTGGTCCCGCCCGCGGTCGTCACGCTCACGTTTTGCGGGCCCAGCGTGGCCGTCCCTGAAATCGTGAACGTCGCCGTAATGCTCGTGGCGCTCGCCACCGTGGTGCCCGAGACGGCAATCCCCTCGCCCGCAGGCACATTAATGGTGCTGCCGGCTACGAAGTTCGTGCCCGTCAGCGTCACGTTCACGACGCCGTTCTGCGCCCCCATCGCCGGGCTCACCGTGGTGAGCGTGGGCGCCGGAGGATTCACGGTGAACGGCACGGTCGTCGTGGTTACCCCGTCCGTCGTCACGGATACGGTCTGTGCCCCCAGCGGGGCGCCTGCCGCGATCGTAAACGTCGCCGTGATCGTGGTCGGGCTCGTCACCGTCACCGCGCTGGTTGTAATCCCTGTGCCGCCGAAGTTAATCGTTGCCGGAGTGAAGAAGTTCGTGCCCGTCAGCGTGACCGTCGGCGCGCTGCTCTCATCGCCCGCGTTCGGGCTGATGGAGATGAGCGTGGGCGGCGCCTCAACGGTGAATGTCTGGTTCGCCGTGGTGCCGCTGGCCGTCGTCACTGAAACGGTCTGCGCCCCCAGCGTCGCTGCCAGTCCGATTTGGAACTGTGCCGTGATGCTCGTGGGGCTCACCACCACCAGGCTAGCCACGGTCACGCCCGCGCCACCGAAGTTGATCGTGGCGGGGGACACGAAATTCGTGCCCGTCAGCGTCACGTTGACGTTGTTGCCCTGTGCTCCCATCGCGGGGGCGATCGAAGTCAGCGTCGGCCCCGGCGGGTTGACGGTGAACGTTACCGTGCCGGATGTTCCGCCCGCCGTGGTCACAGACACCGTCCGCGCGCCCAGCGTTGCCCCGGCCGTGATCACAAACGTAGCCGTGAGCGTCGTTCCGCCGGCCCCGGGCGTGACGTTTGTCACAGTCACCCCGGTCCCGCTCACGGCGACGGTCGCCCCGGCCACCAGGTTCGTGCCCGTCAGCGTCACCGGAATGCTCGAGCCCTCCGGCCCAAAGTTCGGACTGATCGCCGTCAGCGTGGGAGCCGGCGGCAGCACGGTAAAGGTCTTCGTCACCGTAGTCCCGCCCGCCGTGGTCACGCTCACGGTTTGCGCTCCCAGCGTGGCAGTTCCGGAAAGAGTGAACGTCGCCGTTATGCTCGTCGCGCTGGCCACCGTGGTTCCGGAGACAGTAATCCCCTCGCCCGCAGGCACGTTAATGGTGCTGCCGGCCACGAAATTAGTGCCTGTCAGCGTCACCGGTACCACGTTGCCCTGCACGCCGCTCGTCGGGCTGATCGAGGTGAGCGTCGGCGCCGGCGGATTCACCGTGAACATGACAGTCGCGGTGGTCACCCCGTCCGTGGTCACGGTTACGGTCTGTGGACCCAGTGTGGCCCCGGCAGCGATCACAAACGACGCCGTAATCGTCGTCGCGCTCGTGACCGTGACGGCGCTGGCCGTAATCCCCGTGCCGCCGAAGTTGATCGTCGCCGGTGTAAAGAAATTCGTTCCTGTGAGCGTGACCGGCACGGTCGTGCCTGTAATCCCGGTCGCCGGGTTGATCGAGGTGAGCGTCGGCGTCGCTTCCACCGTAAAGGGTTTGGTGCCCGACGTCCCTCCGGAAGTGGTCACCGAGACGCTTTGCGGGCCCAGCGTGGCCGTCCCTGAAATCGTGAACGTTGCCGTAATCGACGTGCCGCTCGCAACCGTAGTGTTGGAGACCGCAATCCCCTCGCCCGCGGGCACGTTGATGGCGCTGCCAGCCACGAAATTCGTGCCCGTCAGTGTTACGTTCACGACGCCGTTCTGCGCCCCCATCGCCGGGCTAATCGAAGTCAGCGTGGGTGCCGGAGGGTTCACCGTGAACTGCACGGTCGTCGTGGTTACCCCGTCCGTCGTCACAGATACGGTCTGTGCGCCCAGCGTGGCGCCTGCCGCGATCGTAAACGTCGCCGTGATCGTGGTCGGGCTCGTCACCGTGACGGCGCTGGCCGTGATCCCCGTGCCGCCGAAGCTGATTGTTGCTGGAGTGAAGAAGTTCGTCCCCGTCAGCGTCACCGTTGGGGCGGTGCCCTGATCGCTGTTGTTCGGGCTGATCGAGGTCAACGTCGGTGGTGCCTCGACCGTAAACGTCTGGTTGCCCGAAATCCCGCCGGAGGTGGTCACGGAGACGGTCTGCGCCCCCAGTGTGGCCCCCGCGCCGATCTGGAACTGTGCGGTGATGCTCGTGGCGCTCACCACCACCACGTTCGTCACCGTTACGCCCGCCCCTCCGAAGTTCACTGTTACGGGGGCGACAAAATTCGTGCCCGTTAGCGTCACGTTCACCGTACCGCCCTGCGCCCCCATCACCGGGCTGATTGAGGCCAGCGTGGGTGGCGGCGGATTCACGGTAAACGTCACCGTGCTTGTCTCTATGCCGCCCGAGGTGACCGCAACGGTGCGTCCGCTCAGGGTCGCATTGGCGGCGATCACAAAGGTTGCCGTGATCGTGGTTGCGTTCACTACCACCACGCTGTTCGCTGTGATTCCCGTACCGCTGATCGTGATGGTCGCCGGGGCAAAGAAATTCGTGCCCGTAAGCGTCACCGGGACGCTCGTGCCCTGGCCGCCGCTGATCGGGCTGATCCCGCCGAGCGTGGGCGCCGCGTCCACGGTGAACTGCACTGTTCCGCTAGTCCCTTGACCCGTCATAACGGCGACGGTCTGCGTCGTGGCCGTTCCGCTGATCGTAAACGTCGCCGTGATGCTCGTGGCGTTCACCACGACCACGTTTGACGGCGTGATCCCAGTTCCCCCGAATTGAATCGTGGCCCCGGACACGAAATTAGTGCCCGTCAGGGTCACGTTCACGCTCCCGGTCTGCGCCCCATTTGCCGGCGATATCGAAGTCAGCGTCGGCGGCCCGCTCACCACCTGGAAGTTGACCGCATTGCTTGTCCCGTTGTTGTTACCTACCGTGACCGTGTCGGTCGCCACCGGGGCGGTCGCCAACAGCGTCAACGTCGCCGTGATTGTCGTGCTGTTCAAGAGTTGCACGTTGGAGAACGTTCCCCCCGTCCCTATGAAGTTCACCGACAGCGGGGCCGTAAAGTTCGTGCCCGTCAGCGTCACCGGGATCGTTGCTCCCGGCGCCCCGCTGTTCGGGCTGATGGAGGTGAGCGTGGGTGTCAAGGTGGCGTTGAAATTGAATAGGACGGTGCTGCCCGGTCCGTTGCCGGAGCCTTCAAAGTTGGAAACCATGAAGTAATAGGTGGTTCCGGAGACGGCCGAGAAAGTTATCCGGGACGTGGAAACCTGTCCCGAAACGATATCGTCGTTGCAGGCCCCGGGCACAACGGTGATGTTTCCGGCTGTGCCCGTGCCGGCTAGCAGGATGGTGTCCTGAGTGCTTCCAACGGTGTCAGCTTCGACGGTGCCGTTTGCGGGGGCCTGCCAGTTGTACCAGATGGAATTAGCCGCTCCATTCAGCGCGAGCCCAGTCTGGTCCGGCACGCAACCAGCGACTGATCCAGGCGTTGGGTCGGTAATGCCCCCGGTGTTCGTCGTCGCTGCGAAAGTGTTTTCCGTATCCTGGAATGTATTCGAGCTGATGGTGATGCCGGGGAACAAATCGTTCGGCGGCGCGGGGCTGGTCGAAGTCACCTC
>Ga0209415_10010459_pt1 | contig 15781 bp, 11 predicted proteins | sample PeaSoiSIISIP2007_FD_187696 | JGI IMG/M metagenome (GOLD analysis project Ga0209415, IMG submission 187696) | Peat soil microbial communities from Weissenstadt, Germany - SII-SIP-2007 (SPAdes) (version 2) | ecosystem: Environmental > Terrestrial > Soil > Wetlands > Peat | place: Germany...
GAAGTGGCAGCTCTCGAAGTCCGCGTTTCCGGTATGAGACGTCAACAGCCGGCCGAGGTACTTGTCCTGCGTGAGATCCACGAGCACCAAGTCGTTATCGAAATTATCCCTACGGATGCTGACCAGTAAGCTGTTGCCTGTATGCGACCACGCGACTGGCCGGCTATCACCGTTTTGCTGGAAGACCAACTGCGGCGCGGCTGCGCGCGTCGCGTGCATCGTGTAGACGTCGAAATATTGCTTGTCGCGCACGTTCGATGCGAATGCGATCGACCGGCCGTCGAACGAATAGCCGCCGAAGTTGTGCTGGATTCCATCCTCGTCGAGGAGCGAGGCGAGATCGCCGCCATTTGGGGCGGTGGACCAGAACTGCCAGTTCTCGTCTCCGCCGTGATCGCGGCCGAAGATGATGAGGTCGGGATTGACGGGCGACCACGCTTTGAAATCCGCGCGCTCTGGTCCGCTCGTGATCTCGGTTGTCTCGCCTCCGGCGAGCGGCGCCACCCATACCTGCGAAACGCCGGATTTGGCAAAGCTGAAGGCGACGTTTGAGCCGTCCGGCGAGAGCGACGGTCCGGTCTGGCCTTTGATCTGCAGATAGGCGGCTACGTCGGCGGGTGCAACCGCGGCATAGACGGGCAGCGCCGCCACGACGGTGATGAGAAGGTTGAGCAGTCCGTGCGTCACGATGCGACCTCTTGTCAGGCGGGGGCCGGCGTCTTGCCGATCTGGCCCTTGATGATGCGCTCGACCATCGTCTGCAGCGCGCGCGGGTGCGACAGCGACGCCGCGCCGAAGCGCATCGCGCTCAGCTTCTCGGGGGTGAGCACTTGCAGCAGCGCCCAGTAGAGCGCGTCTGAATCGAGCTTCTTATCGTCGATCACCAAGGCGGCGTTGTGCCGTTCGAACACCGCCGCATTTTTGCGCTGGTGGTCGTCGGCGGCGTGCGGATACGGTATCAGGATCGACGGCAGCCCGACCACCGCGAGCTCGGCCAGGGTTGACGCGCCCGCCCGGCACACGGCGATATCCGCAGCTGCGTACGCAAGCTCCATCTTGTCCAGGTAACGCACGAGCTGGTAGCGGTTCGCATTGGCCTCGACCTTGCGCTCGGCCGCCATCCATTCGTGATCGCGCTCGCCGGCGATGTGCAGCACCTGCAAGCCCGGCGGCAGCCGCCGGCGCGCGACCATGCCGCTCGTGGCGACGTTGATCGTGCGCGCCCCCTGGCTGCCTCCGAAGATGATGGCCGTCGCCAGTTTTGGGTCCAGGCCTAGGCTGCGGCGTGCTTCGACTTGCGTCGGGCGCGCGTAGATCTCGGGCCGCACGGGAATGCCGGTGGCCACGAACTTGCGTCCGAAAAACGCGGCCGTCTCCTCGAACGCGCCCCACACCTCATCCGCCGCGGCCGCCATGAAGCGATTCGCTCGGCCGGGTTCGACGTTTGGTTCCAGCAGCACGATCTTTGCGCCGCGCAGCGCGCCCGACGCGCGCAGCGTCGCAGCGGCCATCACCACCGGCACGCTCGCGTAACCGCCGGTTGCGACGACGACCTGTGGGTTGAACTTGCGCACGATCGGCAGCGCCTCGCCGGTGCCCAGCACGTTGGCGGCGACGCCGCCCGCGGCCGCGGCGAGCGACGTGCGCGACAGCGGACGGCTGCGCACGTACTCGGCTGCGACGTTCGCGCGAGCGACGATCTGCGTCTCCATCCCGCCCCGGGTGCCGACGAAAAGCAGTTCGTGCGCGTCGTTCGGAAATGCAAGGCGCGGCTCGCCGTCGTCCGGCGCGCAGACGCCTGGATCAGCGGGCGCGCCGGAGAGCGCTTGCGCTAGTGACAGCGCGGGGTACAGGTGACCCCCCGTGCCGCCGCCGGTGAGCAGGATGCGCACTGCGTGGTTCCCTCATGCGTTCTTCGGCGGCAAGCGCCGTTCGCGACCGACCGCGCGAGATGCCGGCCAACAGGCCCACACCGAACAAGCTCATGACCAGCGACGTGCCGCCGTAACTGATGAACGGCAGCGGCACGCCGGTGACCGGCCACGTCGACGTCACGACGCCGATGTTGATGAACGCTTGGAGCGCGATCGACGCCGTGATGCCGACCGCCAGGAAGAAACCAAAACGGTCCTCGGCCTTCATCGCGATGCGCAACCCGCGATAAGCGAACAGCAGGAAGAGCACGAGCACCGTCGCGGCGCCGATGAACCCCAGCTCTTCGCCCAGCACCGAGTAGATGAAGTCCGTGTACTGTTCGGGCAGATAGCCGAATTTCTGCCGGCTCGCGCCCAAGCCGACGCCGAAAATGCCGCCCGAGCCCAGGCCGTACAGCGACTGCAAGATGTGATAGCCGGTGCCTTTGGGGTCGGCGTTGGGATCTAAGAACGCGGTGAAGCGCGCGCGCCGGTACGGACTGGCATACACGAACGCGAGCAGCGCCGGCACGGCCACGGCCACGCCGATAGCGAGATGGCTCAAGCGCGCGCCGGCGGCGAACAGCATGAAGAACGCGATCATCAAGAAGAGCGTCGCCGTGCCGAGGTCGGGTTGGCGCAGCACGAGCATGAAGCACACGCCGACCCAGAACAGCGCCGGGAATCCGATCGCGCTGAAGTCCCGCGCGCTGTCTTCTCGGTCTGCGAGCAGTTTGGCCAAGAAGACGATGAGCGCCAGCTTTGCGAACTCCGACGGTTCGAACGAGAACGTGCCGAACTCGTACCATCGCCGCGCGCCGCCCTCCATCGCGCCAAAATGCGGGAACAGGACCCCCACGAGCAAGACGACGGCGATTCCCAGCAGCCATGGTGCGGCGCGGCGCAGCAGGCCGTAGTCGAGCTTCATGCCGAGCCAGCAAGCAAGGCCACCGAGCGCGACCCACACCAGCTCGCGCTTGAAGAAATGCGCCGCGTCGTGGTAGCGCGTGATGCCGACGACCGACGATGCGGAGAACACCATGATGGCGCCGATCGCGGTGAGCAAGGCGGCGACGATGAGCAGCGTCGCATCCGGCGAGCGCCGCTGCGTCGTCACGATGCGCTCGCAGTCGCGCCGTGCAGACCGTGCACTGCGGCGGCGAAGACCTCGCCGCGCTGCTCGGCGCTTTCGAACATGTCGAACGAGGCGCAGCCGGGCGAGAGCAGCACGACGTCGCCGCGCGCGGCGACCTCGGCTGCGGCGTTCACCGCGGCCTCCATCGAATCGGCGTAGATGATCGGGCCCTTTTCCATGAGCGCGCCGATCTCGCGCGCACTCTCGCCGATCAGCACCACGAGCTTCGCGCGCGCCGAGGCGGCTTTTGCCAGCGCGCCGAAGTCGGTCCGCTTGCTGCGCCCGCCGGCGATGAGTATGAGCGGTTCCTCGAACGCCGCCAACGCCTTGACGACCGCGTCAGGGTTGCTCGCCTTGCTGTCGTCGATCCAGCGCACGCCGCCCGATAGCGCAATCGTCTGCATGCGGTGCGGAAGCGGCTCGAAGCTACGCAGCCCGGCGGCGAACGCGTCATCAGACGTGCCGATCTGCGTGCCGCGCAGGAGCGCCAGTGAAGCGGCCAGATACGCGGCCATCGCATTGGCGACGTTGTGGGCGCCTTTGATCTTCAGTTCGGAGGCCGCGATGACCGGCACGTACTTGGCCGCCTCGTTGGTTCGGCCGCGGCGCACGATCCAGCCGCCTTTGACCGCTACGTCGGCGATCTCCGACCCGAGGCCCGAGAACCAGGCGTCCCCGCAGCGCAAGCGTTTGATCGGTCCATCGCGCAGTTCGCGAATAGCCGCGTCGTCGGCGTTACCCACGAACCAATCGCTCTCGAGCTGGTTTGCGAAGAGCCGGAACTTGGCTTCGCGGTACTCGTCCATCGACGGATAGCGGTCCAGATGATCGGGCGAGATGTTGAGCAGCACGCTGACGCGCGGATGGAACGTGCTGATGCCCTCGAGCTGGAAGCTTGAGACCTCGGCGACGAGCCACTCGCCGGCCTGGGCGAGCGCGGCCTCGCGGATAAGCGGGTTGCCGATGTTGCCGCCGGTGCGCACGGATGCGCCGGCTGCGCGCAGCAAATGCGCGGTCAGAGCGGTGGTGGTCGACTTGCCCTTGGTGCCGGTGATCGCGATGATCGGCGCCAGCGCGATACGATAGGCCGCTTCGATCTCCGAGATGACTGGGACGCCCGCGCGTTGGACCGCAAGCACGGCCGGATTGTTGAGCGGCACGCCGGGAGAGAGAATCGCGACGTTCGCACCGCCGGCGGCCGCTGCAAGACCGTCTTTGCTCGTCAGTTCGACGCCGAGCTTGGCGAGATCGTCGCGCTGCGCCGTGAGCTGCTCGAGCGGTTTATCGTCGTAGGCGGCGACGTGAAGGCCGCGGTCGCGCAGCACGGCCGCGGTCGCCATGCCGCTGCGGCCGACGCCGATGACCAGCGCGCGGTCGCCCTCTACGAGCTTCACTACGACATCGTTCGGCATCTACAGCGCGAGGCCTCGCGCGCCGATCAAAAGGAAGACCAGCGCGCCGAACGTGACGCACAACGATGCGACGATGAACGCGCCGGTCACGCGGCCTTCGGGCCAGCCCGACATCTCGAAGTGATGGTGCAGCGGCGTCATCTTGAAGACGCGCCGGCCGGTCGATTTGAAACTGATCACCTGCACGATGACGGAGAGCGCTTCGAGCACGAAGACGATTCCGATGATCGGCAGCAAGAGCAAGAAGTTGTATTCGATCGCGAGCCCGCCGAGCAGCGCGCCGAGAGCGAGCGCGCCGGTGTCGCCCATGAAGATGCGCGCGGGGTGCCGGTTGAAATACAGAAAACCGGCGCAGCTGCCGACCACCGCTGCGGCGATCGTCCCGGCGAACAGAAAGCTCATCAGCATGAGCGGCGGCATCGCGACACCCGCGGCCAGCCCGTCGAGGCCGTCGGTGAGATTCACCGCGTTGGCAGCGCCGACGATCGCGCACACCGCAAGGAAGGCCCATAACCATACGGGCAACGCGACGTACCCCGTGAACCAGATCGCGGCGAATTGATGCTCCTGTGCGGCCCAGGCGGTGAAACACGCGGCGACGATCAGGAGCAGCCCGAACTTGACCCGCGCTCGCAATCCGAGCGGGCGGCGCCGGACCAGCTTCAGGTAGTCGTCCGCGAAACCGATCGCCGCGGCCGCGAGGACGAGCGACACGACGGGCCCGCGCCAGACGGCATCGATCGGCGGGATGAACGCGCCCGCGAGCGCCGCCGCGGCGAACGCGATGCCGCCCATCGTCGGCGTGCCACGCTTGACCTCGTGCGAGGCCGGACCGTCTTCGTATATCTGTTGTCCGAGCGCGCGCCGCCGCTGCCACGCGATGAGGGCAGGGATGATCGCCGCCGACAAGACGGCGCCGACGCCAAATGCGAGGACGAGGAACGTGAACGGGCCGGTCGGGGTCATCGGAGCAGCGGCGAGGAAGCGGGCGAACCCGCTGCCGGCCTGTGCTTGAGCACGACGATCGGCGTTTGCTGGTCGCTGTTGCCGTGCGGGTTGTCGCGCAGGCACGCGCGCACTGCGTCGCGGTCGACCGCTGCGCTGGCGCCGAGCACTTCGACTTTATGAAGGTCGTTCGCGTCGACGATGGCCGCATGCGCGCCGCACGCGGCGGCGATCTGCTCGGCGACTGCCTGCGGATCATGCGGACCGAGCACGATGTGCCGCTCGTAGGGCGGCATCGTGCCGGTGTAACCGTCGATCTCGGCGACTGCGGGGCCGAGGATACGGTAGAAGTCCCCGCGCCGGCCGATCAGCCTGCCCGCCGCACCGGCGACGGCCGCGGCCACCACTTTGGCCGCGCCGACGTTCTCGATCACCAGCTGCATCGACTCGGGCTGGTTCATCGTCGCGTATGAACCGGCGCGGTCGGCGAGCATGCGCGCAAGCCGGCCCGGCCGGATCGCCTCGGCCGGGATCGAGCGGCCCTGCGCGATCGCCACTGCGGTCTCGGAGATGCACACCACGTCGTCGCTGCCCGCGATGCCGCGCACGCAGTCCGCGACGAGCCGAGCGAGGTCGTCGCCGGACTTCACGAGCGGAGTGCGGACCGGCAACGCAACGATCCGCGCGGGCAATTCAGGAGCTTGCACCGCGAACGTCTGCGCGCGCCAGAGCTGCCCGTCTGCCGCACCTGCGCCGAGAACGCCGGGGAGCTTCGGGATAGTCTCCCTCCCCGGCTCGGCTTGGGCGGCTCTCGCCGCCTCAGACGTCTCGGCTTTCGGTGCCGCAGACGGGCCGCTCGGAGGAGCGAGCAGGGCGTCGAGAATCTCCTCCATCCGCTGCACGCGCGATCCCTTGAGCAAGACCGCATCGCCCTCGCGCAACTGATCGCGAAGCGTTTGGGCGATCTCGGCGTTGGTCACATATGTGTGCACGGCGGTCGGCGCCATGCCGGCCTCAAGCGCGCCGAGCGCGATCGCTTGCGCGTGGTCGCCGCCGCAATACAGCGCTTCGACCCCCGTCTGCGCCGCCGCGGCGCCAGTCTCCGCGTGTCCGGCAGCTGCCCCCTGGCCAAGCTCCGCCATGCTGCCGAGGATGGCGATATGCCGCCGTGCGGGCAACGATGCGAACGCGCTCAGCGCGTGTCGCATCGAAGTTGGGCTCGCGTTGTATGCATCGTAGACCGCCGTCGCGCCATTCGGGAGTGTGTGCTGTTCGAATCGACCTGGCGGCAAACGCAAGTCGCCGAACCCATCGATCGCCTCCTCGAATCCGACGCCGCACTGCAGTGCGGCGGCAGCGGCAAGGAGCGCATCGCGCAGATGGTGCTCGCCGAGAAGGTGCCATGCGGCAAAGGCGTGCGACGCCCCGAGCGACAGCGGCACGCGCCCGTCGCGCGGTTCGCCGGCTTCGAGCGTCAAGCCGGGCATCTCAGCCTCGCCGCACAGGCGCACCCACAGCGCCCGCTCGGCGATGTCCGTTTCAACCGCCAGGCGGCGCGTCCACTCGTCGGCTGCGTTGCACACTGGGCGAGCGCCCGCACCGAAGATGGCGAACTTGGTGCGCGCGAGCTCTTCACGACTCGCGAAGAACTCCAGGTGCGCCTCGCCGACGTTCACCAGCACGCCGACGTCGGGCGCTGCGATCTCCACGAGTTCGGCGATCTCGCCAGGATGGCGCGCGCCGAACTCCGCGATGGCGACGTCGACGTCGCCGCTCTCGCCGATGGCGTAGCAGAGCTTGGCCACGCCGAGCTCGTTGTTCTCGTTCTGCGGCGTCGCGATCACGCGCCGGAAGCGTCCGATGAGCTGGGCTGCAAACGCCTTCGTGGTCGTCTTGCCGACACTGCCCGTGACGGCGACGAGCAGCGTGCGCGCCGCCATCCGTCGCGCAGCTGCGGCACCGCGCAGATATGCGGCTTTGGTGTCGCCCACCACGACCACGGTCGCCCCGCTGCCCGCCGGCACTGCCTCCGGGCGCTCGACGACGAGTCCCGCCGCACCGGCCGCAAGCGCAGCCCCTATATAATGATGGCCGTCGAAATTCTCGCCGCGCAGGGCCACGAAGGTCTCGCCGGGACGCAGCGTGCGCGAGTCCGTGCTGGGCACGAAGGGCACGTCCGCCTCGAGCCGGGCTTCGGCGGCGAGCCGGCCCTGCGACGCCTCAAGGAAACGCGACAACGTCAGCCTGCTCATGCGCCTGCCTTGCGGATCGCGGCCTCGGCCATGCTCACGTCCGAGAACGGCACGCGGTCGTCGCGGATGAGCTGGTAGGATTCGTGGCCTTTGCCCGCGATCACGACGACGTCACCCGGTTCGGCTTCTGCGATCGCGTTTTCGATGGCGCGCGCCCGGTCGGGTTCGATGCTGTAGCTGGCGCCTTCGCCTTCCATGCCGGCCAGCACGTCGTCGATGATGCGTTTGGGATCTTCGAAGCGCGGGTTGTCGGTCGTCAACACCACGTGGTCGGCCAGCTCGCGTGCGATGCGCCCCATCACCGGCCTCTTGAGCGGGTCGCGGTCGCCGCCGCATCCGAACACGCACACGACGCGATGTTCGGTGAGCGCGCGCGCCGCCCGCAAGACGTTGCGCAAACCGTCGGGCGTGTGCGCGTAGTCCACATACACGCCGATGCGCTCGGCGGGCACTTGCGTCATGCGGCCCGGCACCGCGCTGACCGCGAGCAGGCCTTGCGCGATTGCTTCCACGTCGAAATCGAGCGCCGTCGCGCAGGCGATCGCCGTCATGGCGTTGGCGACGTTGAACGGCCCAGGCAGTCGCATCATGAACGGTGCCGGGCGCAGCGCGGGGACCGAGAAGCGCGAACCATCGGCGAACAGCTCGACGTTGACGGCGCGCAGCGCAGCATCGGGATTATCCACCGCGTACGTCAGCGCTACGGGCAGGTCGGCGGCGAGCCTTTTACCCTCGGGATCGTCGAGGTTGAGGACGCACGTGCCCGGCGGCTTCACCTCGTTGCGCCGCGCCAGTTCGAACAGACGCCGTTTGGTGGCGGCGTAGGTCTCGAAACTACCGTGAAAATCGAGATGGTCGTGCGTGATGTTGGTCAGCGCCGCGACGTCGAACTCGACGTCGTCGACGCGATGCATGGCGAGCGCGTGGCTGGACACTTCCAGCACCGCGCCAGTGGCGCCCGCTGCGCGAAAGCGCCCGAGCAACGACTGCAGATCGTGCGCATACGGCGTCGTGTGCGCGAGATCGACCGAGAACTTGTCGCCAAGGCGCGCGCCCAACGTGCCGATCAAACCGAACGAGCGCCCGGCGGCCACGGTGATTGCTTCGAAGATATGCGTCGTCGTCGTCTTGCCGTTCGTGCCGGTGACGCCGACGCAGGTCAGCGCATTTGCGGGCCTGCCCCACAGCTCGGCCGCGATCGGGGATAGGGCTGCGAGCACCGATGGGACGACGACCAAAGGCGCGCTGCCGATCTCGACGTCATGCTCGGCCAGCACAGCCGCCGCGCCGGCGACGACCGCCTCCGCGGCGTGCGCGTGGCCGTCCTCGTGCAGACCGCGCAGACACGCGAACAGGGCGCCTCGCTCGATGCGTCGCGAGTCGATGCTGATCGAGGTGACGAGCACGTCGGGATCGCCGCTCACTCGCGCGTCGCTCACGCCGGCGAGCAGACGCCGCAGCAGCGTCGGCATCGGATTCGTCATTGATGTATAGGCGTCGTATTCCTCCGAACGGTGGCGGGCGCCTCGCGACGCACCGGCGCGGGTCTCGGAGGCTGCGCAGCAGTGGTTTCGGCCAGGTCGCCATCAGCGCGTTTGGGCAAGACGCCCTCGCGCCATAGCACGCGCAGCGCGAGCTCGCGGAACGCCGGCGCGGCGACGATCCCGCCGTAATATGCGCCGCGGGGGCGCTCGACGTTGATCAGCACGACGTATTGCGGTCTGTCCGCGGGCACGATGCCGATGAAGGACGCGATGTATTCGCCCTGCTGGTACTCCCCGTGCTCGACGATCTGCGCGGTGCCGGTCTTGCCGGCCACTGCGTAGCCGGCGATCTGCGCATTCGTGCCGGTCCCCTCCCGGACCACGTCGCGCAGCATCGCGAGCAGCGCTGCCGCGGTCTGCGGCCGCATGACGCGGCGCACGGCCTCCGGCGGATACGTGCGCACGACGCGTCCGTCAGGATCCAGCACTTCGCGCGCGATGAGCGGACGCATCAGGACACCGCCGTTGGCAATGGCCGCATAGGCGCGTGCGAGGGCGAGGCCGGTCACCGAAACGCCCTGGCCGAAAGCGATCGTGGCTTCGCGCGAGCCGTACCAATGATCGGGCGTGTCGATGATGCCCGGGCTTTCGCCCGGCAGGTCCACGCCGCTGACCTCGTCGAGACCGAAACGCTTGATGTAGTCGCCCATGGTCCGCTTGCCGACGCGCAGCGCGACCTCGGCCGCGCCGACGTTGTGCGAGAACGTGACGATATCAGAAAGCGTCTCGCGCGCATGCCCCGATGGCATGAGGCCGTCATCCGCGTTGTGGATCACGTAGCCGCCGACGTCGATGACGTTCTCGGCTGGAAACGTGTCGCTCAGGCCGACGCTTCCCGAATCGATCGCCGCGGTCGCCGTGATCAGCTTGAACGTCGAGCCCGGCTCGAAGGGATCGGTGATCGCGCGATCTTTGTACGAATCCTGGGGGAACGCCGCGTAATGATTCGGATCGAAGTTCGGCCAGTTCGCAAGCGCGAGGATCTCTCCGGTGCTGGCGCGCAGCACGATCGCGCTGGCGCTGCGGGCGCTGTATGTTGCGGCGGTCTTGGCAAGCACGTCTTCGGCCGCGAGCTGCAACGAGCGGTCGATGGTGAGCACGACCGTGTCGCCGGTGACGGCCTGCTGCACGACTCGCCGCCCGAACGGGATCGGACGCAGCTGGCTGTCGGTCTCCTCGACAACCTGGCCCGGTTTGCCCGCGAGCACGTCGTTGAACGAGACCTCGATGCCGGCGAGCCCTTGATTGTCGATGCCGGTGAAGCCGATCACCGTCGAGCCGATGCGGCCTTGCGGGTCGACGCGCAAGCCCGTCGGCTCGTCGCTCGTGCCGATGCCGGGCAATGCCAGGCCGTCGATGCGCTCGCCGAGCGCCTTCGGACGCATGCGGTCGAGATAGATGAAGGTCGTGTGCGCGGAGAGCTCGCGCTCGAGCAGCGGCGCGGGCTGGTGGAGCAGCGGCGCGAGCGTCGCCGCCGCGGCGCGCGGGTCAGAGACGTCGGGCGGTTGCGCGAAGATCTGCACGGCGGGCGACGTGCCCGCGAACACCGCGCCAAAACGGTCGACGATGCGGCCGCGGCGGCCGCTGACCGGGTATTCCGCGCGATGCTGATCGACGGCGATCGACGCGAGGGCGGCGCCGTCGCGCACTTGCACTTTATACAGTCGCGCGGCGAGCAGTCCCGTGACGAGGAAAAACACCCAGAAGATGAAGATCGCGCGCGCGCGAAGGCGGCTTCGTTCTTTCTCCTTCACGCGGTGAGCCGGCGCGCCTCTAGCGCGCGAAGAACAAGCGGGTGAAGCGCGCGATTCCGGCGGCAAACGCCGTCGTCGTGGGCTTGCTGCTTGGCGCGGGCAGTCTGATCACGGCGACGCGCGCCGGTTCCTTCATATGTAGTGCGGCGGCGGCGGCCTCGAGGCGGGCGACCGATTGCGCCTGTGCCACGCGCTGGCGCAGCGCATCGTCCGTCTGCACCAGTTGCGCCTGCAATGTTTGATCGGCGCCGAGCCGATATGTCTGAGCGGCCAACTCGGCCGTCAGACCGACGTAGCCGAAGATCATGACGAGCGGCACGATGGCGATGGCGACGATCCGCGCCGCTGACACCGTTTTGCGTCGCGTGGCGCGGGTGCCGGCGCTGCGTCTGCGCGCGTTGCGCGGCGCCGGCGTCAGGCGCCGGTCGAACTCGAGTTTATACGCGTGCGCTGTTGCCATCGCTACGCGCTTCTCGGCAGATTCTGGTCGGTGCGCGCCGCGGCGCGCAGCTTGGCGCTGCGGCTGCGCGGGTTGGCTGCGATCTCGGTCTGCGTCGGGCTCAGCGGCTTGCGCGTCAAGACCTCGGCGACGCCGGCGCGGCGCCACGCCGCGAATTGGTGTTTGACGACGCGGTCTTCGCCGGAATGAAAGCTGATGACCGCGATCCGGCCGCCGGGCCGCACGCAGGCGATCGCGGCTTCGAGGCTTGCGGCAAGGCTGTCGAGGTCTTCGTTCACCGCCATGCGCAACGCCAGAAAGGTCCGCGTCGCCGGATGGATGCCTCGACGATGGGCGCCGCGCGGCTGCGCGGCCAGGACTGCGGCGACCAGATCGGACGTCGTGCGCAGCGGCGAGCGCTCGCGGCGCCGGACGATCTGGCGCGCGATGCGCCGCGCGTTGCGCTCGTCGCCGAATTCAAAGATGATATCCGCGATCTCGCCCTCTTTGGCGGTCGCGAGCAATTGCGCAGCGGTCGCCGCGTCGGACGTCGGATCCAGGCGCATGTCGAGCTCGCCCTCGCCCGCGAACGCGAATCCGCGCGCGGCGTCGGCAAGCTGCAACGACGACAGTCCGAGGTCGTAGACGACGCCGTTCACGCTGCCCACTCCGAGGGAAGCAAGCACGTCGGCGAGCTGTGCGAAATTGGCATGGACCGGCGTGAGGCGCTGTTCGTAGCGCCGTGCGAGCGCGCGCGCACGGTCGTACGCTTCCGGGTCGGCGTCGAGCGCGATGACGCGAGCGCCGGGTATGCGGGTGAGGATGCCCTGCGTGAACCCGCCGGCGCCGAAGGTGCAATCGACAAGAACCGGACTTTCGACATCTGCCGGCGCGAGCAGCGCGAGCGTCTCATCGAGCATGACTGGCACATGGCTAGTAGAGTCCAAGCTCGGTCATCAGGTCGGCCATCCGCTCGGGCGCCGCGCTGGCTTTGCGCCAGTTGCCGGCCGCCCACATCTCGATGCGCGTCAACGCCCCGACGAGAATCGCGTCGCGATCGAGCTGGGCATACTCGCGCAGCGCCGGCGGGATCAGGAGCCGGCCCTGCGCGTCGAGCGTGACCTCCTCGGTGTGCGCGAACAGATGACGGACGAAGGTGCGGTACTGCGCGTCCTTGCGCGGGGCCGCTTCCAGCTTGGCGCAAAAATCCGACCAGGCGGATTCCGGATACATCGCAAGGCATGGTTCCGGCGGGGCGATCGTCAACACGAAATGGTCGCCGAGGCGCGCTCGAAGACGGGCCGGGATGGTCAAACGACCCTTCTCGTCCAGAGAATGTTCGAACTGTCCCGTAAACTTCGGGAGAGCGCTCATAATAGAGATCCCAAGCCCCACGGTAAGCCACTTTGCCCCACTATACCCCACTTATCGGTTGTTTGTAAAGTGGGACACACGTGTTCGGGCGATTGGAAACGCGAAGAGCCGCGCGTGTGCGCGGCTCCTTGGGCTTGATGTCGTCGCGTGCGCCCCGTCTCGGTGGCGCTCGATCGCCTACGAGGCGAGGACCGTGATGCTCGCTTTCGCCGCGTGGCCGTCGACGTTGACGTCCATCTGATCTACGCCGCCGGGCGCCAGCGTCATGTGCCACGAGCCTTGGACCGGGCTGAGCGGCACCACTTGAAGCTCGACGCGGCGCGTCGAATTCGGGCCGAGCGACACGTCGCTCTTATAAGGATCGCAGACCTTGTCGTAGCAGAAGGACAGCACCCACTTCTTGGGCACGTTGACGGCTGCGAGGTGCACCATGCGCGTCTGCGCCGCGGCGTTTCGCACGGTCACCCACAGCTTGGCCGGCGCCGTGCCATTGGTCGCCACGTTGTCGGACCCTGAAATCGCGACGTAGACCGGTTGCGGCGAGAGCGCCGCCAGTTGTTCGTCGGACTGCTGGGCGACGATCGTGCCCGGGGCCATGATGGACGACGTGGCCAGCGAGTACTTGGCATCGTCATCCTTGCCCGCCATGATCTGGGTGCGCCCGGTCTTGAGGAAGACGCGGCCAACTTCGTAGGCGGCATGCTTCTTCAAAGGATGATTCGCGTAGGTGAGGGTCGCCAGGATGAGCGCCGTGCGTTCGGCCGCCAGGGCGTCATCGTACTGCTTGAGCGAATTCAGCGCCGATGCCAGCGTGAGCCAGCTTTCCGGATCCTTCGGCGCGATCTGGGCCTCGGTCTCAGCGGCGGCTCGCGACGTCGCGTAGTCGTGCTGCTCGTACGCCGCAAGGTAGATGCCATCGTCGGCTTGGGTGTCCTTGGGGTTATAGACGGCGGCCTGTTTGTAGTAGCTCTCCGCCTGCGCGAAGCGCTCTTCGTCTTCAGCTTTTTGGCCGAGCAGCAGCGCCGCATGCTCGAGGTCGCCCGATGTCGTCTTGGCCGAGGGCTGGAGCTGCGCCCGCAGCTGATACGCCTGCGCGAGCTGCGCGCCCAACGCGTCGCGCTGCTGCGAGCTGAGCCAGAAGTTGATCGCCGACTGGTCGTCGGAACTCTGCAGGTCGTCGAGCTTCTTGTTCGCGGCGACTCCGGCGTCGATCGCCTGGCCCGCTGCGGCTACGGCAGCCGCCTTGTCGTGCGCGGCTTGCGCGGTCTTCGCACGCGCGAGGTCGGCGCTGACGGCTTGCGCGCCATCAGCCGCGGTGGTTGCGAACTTCTGGCCAAGCGCGGACTCGTTGGCCACGCGCCCCGCCAGCGCATCGTTGAGCGCGCTCGCCAGAACGGCGCCGGAAAGCTGATCGACTTGCCGGTACAGGATGCGTCCGTCGCGGCCTATGACGTATGTGGTCGGAATCGCGCGCACGTCGTACGAATCGTTGACCTTGCCGTCGCTGTCGAGCACGACCGTGTATGCGACGCCCTTGGCACCGGCGAATTCCTGGACGAGCTGCGCCGACTCTTTGACGTCGACGCCCACGAAGATGACGCCGCGGGCGCCGTACGCGCCGGCCGTGCTCACGAGATCGGGCGTCTCAGCGCGGCATGGCGGGCACCAGGTCGCGAAAAAGTTGAGGACGACGACTTTGCCGCGCAAGTCCGACAAGCGCAGCGGCTTGCCGGCCGTGGTCTGCAGCGAGAAGTCAGGGGCGGGCGAGCCGACGGCGGGAGCGGCCGCTAAAACGGCTTGGGCCTGCAGGCAGCAGGCCAGCACGGCGGTGATAGCGGCGGCGATAAGAATGGAAGGTTTTGAAGGGCGCATAGCGTTGGTTGTTACGCGCGCGCTTCCGCCATGGCCTGCACGGTTGCTTTTCGGTGAGCAGTTGTGCTAGAGTTTTTGCACTGTTTCGTGGCCGCTCATCAAAGCCACGGACATTTTCGCGTTTCCAGATGGTGGAACTGAGAGCGTTAAGTGGCATTGCAAGACCGCACGCTGACCTGCCGCGACTGTGGTTCCGAATTCATCTTCACGGTGGGCGAGCAAGAATTCTACGCACAAAAAGGCTTCGAGCACGAACCAGCCCGTTGCCCGAACTGCAGGCAGGCGCGCAAACGCGATCGCTCGGCCGCGAGCGGAGAGCGCACGATGTACGACGCGATCTGCTCTCAATGCGGTGTGGCGACGCAAGTCCCGTTCTCGCCTCGCCCCGATAAGCCGGTGTATTGCCAGGACTGTTACAAGACGGTCGCCGGCCGCCGCGCGCGGACGTAAGCACCCCGCCTCAGCCCCACCCCGATATCGCTGCGCGCACCCGCCTGTGCGAGTGTCCGGCGCTGGCTTGCTCGCGCGGATGAGAGGTTCGTTAAGCCGATGGATGCTGCCGATACGTTAGATGTAGAGCCTCCGGCGGCGTTGAACGGGTGCCGGAGAGATGGCGAAAAGGAGCTTTGCGACGTTGGCAGACGCTCAGCGCGCTTTTTGGCGTACGGCGCCGGTGGTCGCGGCGGCGGTCCTCGCGGGCTGCAGCGGCGGCGGATTTTTGCCGTTCGGCCAAGGCCCGCACAGCATGGCCCAACAGCGGCTTGACACCATCGTCAGCCAGCAGGCCAAAGCCAACCACGTCGACCCCAACCTCGTCAAAGCCGTCATCCGCGTCGAATCCGGCGGCGATCCATCGGCGGTTTCGACCGCGGGTGCCATGGGATTGATGCAGCTCATGCCGGGCACCGCACGCGCGTACGGCGTCGCCGATCCGTGGGATCCGGAACAAAACGTGGCAGGCGGCGCCAAACATTTGAGCGATCTGCTGCGCGAGTATAACGGGAACATCCCCTTGGCCCTTGCCGCGTACAACGCCGGTTCGGGCGCGGTCGCCCACTACAAGGGCATCCCACCGTACGCCGAGACCGACGCATACGTCAGCAGCGTGCTCTCGCTGTACCACGCGCCGGCAGCGCACAAG
>Ga0209415_10010460_pt1 | contig 15779 bp, 10 predicted proteins | sample PeaSoiSIISIP2007_FD_187696 | JGI IMG/M metagenome (GOLD analysis project Ga0209415, IMG submission 187696) | Peat soil microbial communities from Weissenstadt, Germany - SII-SIP-2007 (SPAdes) (version 2) | ecosystem: Environmental > Terrestrial > Soil > Wetlands > Peat | place: Germany...
GCCGCGTACGCGGCGACACCCATTGAAAGCGCGACGCGAGCGAGGCGAAAATTGCGAAGCGTGTAGATGATCGTCGCGAGGACGATTGCCCACATCGCGGCGAAGGCGAGGCGATCCGGAGCGGCGGGAAGCTGCGCCATCAAACCCGGCAATACCGCGGATGGCGGAATCAGGAGCGCGAATCCCGCAATCACGATGGCAACGAAAATCCAGTAACCCAGATTCACTAAGCCGCGGCCCCATCGAGAGAGTTGCTCCGAGGGCGAGGTTAGCAGCCGCGCGATCAACATCGCGGCGGGAGGAAGAATCGGCAGGATGTAATAGCTGCGCCGCGAGCCTGACAGCGTAAAAAATACGAAGGTTGACCAGAAGTAGACGAGCGCGAAGCGATCGCTCCGCTCCGCGCCATCCGCTTGAGCCGGCGCGCGATGTAGATGTGCCAACGCGCCGGGCAACAGCACCGACCACGGCGCCATCAGCAGGAAAATTACGTAGAAGTAAAGATAAATCGGCCCGCGATGGTCGAATGGCTCGAAGTAGCGCAGAAGGTTCTCGCGGTAGACCAAATAAAGCCCGCGATCCGAATGCATCAGGTGGTTCGAGATCGCGAACGGAGCCGCGTAGAACGCAAGCCCGAGAAGCGCGGCCGGAATCGTCGTCCAGTTGAAGAACCATCGCTGACGCCCGATGAACCATCCCACCCGCCGCGTCAGGTTACCGTGCAACAGGCCGGCGCGCAGATCGAGCCATCCATCCCGGCAGCAGCAATAGACGCCGATCACTGATATCGGCAGAACGAAGCCGAGCAATCCCTTGGCGAGCGACGTGAGCGCCATCACCAGCCACATCGCGATGACCCGCCATACGCCGCGCCGGTCTTCGTTGGACAGGAACAACGCGAGCGCGATCAATTCGCCGGTGACTGTCTCGACGTCGGCCGACGCATGACGCGAGAAAAAAACGAAACTGTAGCTGGTCGCCAGGATGAAACCGCTCCAGGCCGCGATGCGCCAGTCATAGAGCCGGCGCACGACGAGCATCAGGGTGCCGAGGCCGATCAATCCGGCGAGTGCGCACGGCAGCCGCGCCGCAAACTCGTCCATCGTGCCGCCGAGATGCGCCGCCGCGATCACCAGCCAGTAGGTGCCAAGCGGCTTGTCGTAATAGACCCGGCCGTCGAGGGTCGGCCAGAAATAATTCCCGCTCGCCAGCATTTCGCGTGCGATCTCGGCCCATCGGAACTCCGACGCCCAGAGCGCGCGCACACCGAGCCGGACGAGAAGCAGCACCGCCGCGAGGATCATCACCGCGGCCGCGGCTTGCCGCCATCGGGCCTCGGCGGGGGATAGCGTCATCGACGCCGCGCTCGATGAGCTGGGCTGGCCCTGAGCGAGCTCTGGGGTAGCCGGGTTCGGCTCGATACTCGACACGACGCCGAAATTCTATGCGCAGGACTCGGGCCTCTTCCAGAGCGATGCGCGGCGCGATCACCGGTGATAAGAAAGAACCGGAACCTTTGGGCCTTGAGCGATGCGCTGCGCGAAATGCAAATCGGAAAATTCCCCCGACCACAAATTTTGCGCTCTATGCGGAAATCGGCTCACGCCGGCCTGCCCGCGATGCGGGGCTGAGAGCCCCGTCGGCGCGAACTTCTGCGCCGCCTGCGGTGCCGCGATCAGTTCGCCGGCCGCCGCGCCTGCGATGCCACCGCCGGCGGATACGGCACCCGGGGTCCGGGTCACGCCGGAGGAGCCCGACGCCGCGCTCGACGGCGAGCGCAAGACCGTTACGGCGCTGTTCGCCGACATCAAGGGTTCCACCGCGCTCGAGGAGAAGCTCGATCCAGAGGAGGCGCGCGCCATCGTCGACCCGGCGCTCAAGCTGATGATCCGCGCAGTGCATCATTACGACGGCTACATTGTGCAGTCGACTGGCGATGGCATCTTCGCCCTGTTCGGCGCTCCGCTTGCCCACGAGGACCATCCGCAACGGGCCCTCTATGCTGCGCTCCGGATGCAGGAGGAATTGATCCGCTACTCGGCCAGTCTGCGGGAGACGGGCAATCCGCCGATCGAGGCGCGCATCGGAGTAAACACCGGTGAGGTGGTGGTGCGCTCAATCGCGACCGGCGCGAATCAGACCGAGTACACCCCGATCGGTCACACCGCGAATCTGGCGTCGCGGATGCAAACGATAGCGCCGACCGGGTCTATCGCGGCGACCGATGCGACGCGCAGGCTCTGCGAAGGTTACTTCTCTTTCCGGGCGCTTGGACCGACGCGGGTCAAGGGCCTGAGCGATCCGGTCGAAGTTTACAATGTGACCGGGCTCGGGCCGCTGCGGACGCGATTGCAACGCGCCGCCGGCCGCGGGCTCAGCAGGTTTGTCGGGCGGGAGCGCGAAATCGCCGAGATGCGCCGGGCGCTAACCCTGGTTCGCGAGGGACGCGGCCAGATCGTCGCGGCGATGGGCGAAGCGGGGCTCGGCAAGTCGCGGCTCTTTTTCGAATTCAAGGCGACCTCGCAAGCCGGATGCCTGGTGCTGGAAACCTTCTCGTTCTCGCACGACAAGGCCTCGCCTTACGCACCGCTGATCGGGCTGTTGAAGAATTATTTCGATCTGGATGCCGCCGATGATGCCCGCAAGCGGCGCGAGAAGGTCACCGGCAAAGTAGTCGCGCTCGATCCGGCACTCGAGGATACGCTGCCGTACCTGTTCAGCCTGCTCGGCATGGACGAGCTGGCAACCACGCTGGCCGGGATGGACCCGAATATGCGGCGGCGCCGCACGTTCGACGCCATCAAGCGCCTGCTGTTGCGCGAAAGTCTCAACCAACCCGTGATCGTGATGTGCGAGGACCTGCACTGGATCGACGCGGAGACCCAGGCCTGCTTGAACCTGATCGCCGATTCGATCGCGACGGCCAAGATCCTGATGCTAATGAATTATCGCCCCGAATATGTGCATGCCTGGGGCAATCGCACCTACTACACCCAGTTGCGCCTCGATCCCCGGGCGCGGAGAGCGCGGGCGACCTGCTGCGCGCACTGCTCGGCGACGGGCCGGAGCTCGAACTCGTCAGGCGCACGATCATTGAGCGCAGCGAAGGCAATCCGTTCTTCATCGAGGAGTTGGTGCAGGCGCTGGTCGATGAGGATGTGCTGCGGCGCAACGGTGCGATCACGATCGTGCGGCCACTCTCCACGGTGCGCCTGCCGGCGACGGTGCAGGGGGTGCTCGCGGCGCGCATCGATCGGCTGCCGCCGCCCGCGAAGGAACTGCTGCAGATGCTGGCGGTCATCGGGCGCGAGTTCCCGCGTTGCCTGGTGCGCAAGCTTGCGGATCGCCCCGAGGCCGAGCTCGACGCGATACTCAGCCATCTGCAGAGCGCCGAGTTTATCTACGAACAACCGGCGGTTGATCTCGAGTACACCTTCAAGCACGCGCTGACCCGGGAGGTCGCCTACGGTACGCTGCTCGGCGAGCGCCGCAAGCTGTTGCATCAGCGCATCGCGCGCGAAATCGAGCATGGCTTTCCCGCGCTGGCGGAAGCCGAGCCGGAACTACTGGCGGATCATTTCAGCCAGGCGGGGCTGCCCGCTGCAGCCAGCCGATGGCGTGAACACGCGGGCGATCGCGCCGCCGCGCGGTCCGCCTATAACGAAGCGATCGCGCAGTTCAACGCTGGCATCGAGGAGACCGAGCGGATGCCCGTCGGGGCGGAGCGCGATGAACGCCAGCTCGCCCTGCCAGTCGGTGCGGCTGGCCGAGACCCTCGACCATCCGCCCAGTCTCGCCCACGCGCTTATCGATGGCGTGATGGTCCACCAGATCGCTCGCGACCGCGATGCGACCCTCCGCATGGCGCGCCGCACCCTGGAGCTTGCCGACAAGTACAGCTTCGGACCGCAGCAACGCTCCGGCAGCTTCCTATACGGTTGGGCGCAGGCTAGTGGTCCTGATTTAGCCGCCGGGCTCGCGATCATGGAGTCGCAATTTGCGGGAGTCCCGTTTCCGGGAGCGCTAAGGCTCTATTTTACCGCGGTCATGGCTGAGGTCCGCGCGGCGGCTGGACGAGTTGACGAAGCGCTCAAGGTTCTCGATGAGGCTCGAGAACAAGAGCCGGGAGTCGGCTTCTACCTTCCGGAGATCCATCGCGTACGCGGCGATTGTCTGGCGCTCATCGAGGCGCGGCGCGCTGAAGCGATGCGTGAATTCGATACCGCGCTCGAACTGGCGGGTCGCCAGGGAGCACATCTGCTGCGCCTGCGGGCGGCGGCCGGCAAGCTGCGCCTGATGGCGGCGACCGGCCATCCGGAGGCGGGAATCACTTCGCTCCGGGAGATCCTGGCGATGTTCACAGAGGGCTCCGCCGCGCCCGACCTGGTCGAAGCGCGGGCGCTGCTCGATCGATTCGGCCGCTGATCGGCATCGCCGCGTGGTATGCCTGGACCTCGCGTGATAGCGTTGATCTCAATCGTCTCCGTCCATCGCGATCAGACCATCCGCATGGTTTCAAATGACTGACGATCAGAGCGATCCCGCGGGCCGCAAGCCTAACCGGCTCATCAACGAGCCGAGTCCCTACCTCCGCCAGCACGCCTACAACCCGGTCGATTGGTATCCGTGGGGCGAGGAGGCGCTGGCGCGCGCCAAGGCCGAGCATCGTCCAATCCTGCTCTCGATCGGCTACTCGGCCTGCCATTGGTGTCACGTGATGGAGCGTGAGTCGTTCGAGAACGACGAGATCGCGCGCGCGATGAACCAGGACTTTATCCCGATCAAGGTCGATCGCGAGGAGCGTCCCGACCTCGATCAGATCTACATGGACGCCGTGCAGCTAATCGCCGGACGCGGCGGCTGGCCGCTCACCGTCTTTCTCACGCCTGAGGGGACGCCGTTTTATGGTGGCACCTATTTCCCGCCGGTCGATCGGCAGGGGATGCCCGGGTTCAGCCGCGTGCTGGCCGCAATCGCGCAGGCCTGGCGCGAGCAGGCTGACACCATCAACAAGAACGTCGCGAGCCTGACCGAAGCGCTGCGTGGCCTCGCGCAGATCGAGCCGTCGGACGGCGAGCCGCGGGCGGAACTTGCGCAGGCTGCGGCGCGGGCGCTCGCCGGCGCCTATGATTCGGTCAACGGCGGGATCGGCGGCGCGCCGAAATTTCCCAACACCTTCGTCTTTTCGCTCTTTCTGCGCGTCGTCGATTCGGATGCGGACCTGAGCTTCGCCGAGATGGTGAGTTATACGCTGACCAAAATGGCGAAGGGCGGCATCTTCGATCAGCTCGGCGGCGGGTTCCATCGTTACAGCGTCGACGATCGATGGCTGGTGCCGCATTTCGAGAAGATGCTCTACGATAACGCGCTGCTCGCGCGGCTTTACCTTGATGCCGGGCGCGCCATGCGCGATGCCGATTTCCTTGCCATCGCGCGCCGGATTTTCGACTACGTCCTGCGCGAGATGACCAGCCCCGAGGGCGGCTTCTATGCGAGCCAGGATGCCGACAGCGAGGGCGAGGAGGGCCGGTTCTTCATCTGGAGCGTTGACGAGGCCCGCACGCTGCTGGGTCCCGAGCTCAGCCCGATCGCTGAGCGCTACTTCGACATCACCGAGGAAGGCAACTTCGAAGGCCACAACATCCTGCGTCGCACGATCGACGTCGCAGAAGCCGCCCGTATGTTCCATAAATCGGAAGCTGAGATGCGGCAGGCGCTGGATGAGATCACCAGCCGGATGTTCGCGGCCCGCGAGCGGCGCGTCAAACCCGCCCGTGACGACAAGATCCTCGCGGCCTGGAACGCGATGATGATCGGCGCGCTGGCCGAGGGCTATCGTGCGCTCGACGATCGCCGCTACCTCGACGCCGCCATCCGCGGTGCGGAGTTCGCGATGACCCGGCTGTGGGACGGCCATCGACTCCATCGCTCGTACCAGGAGGGCAGCGCGCGCTTCAACGCCTACCTTGAGGATTATGCGTTGATGGCGGGGGCGATGCTCGACGTTTACGAGGCGACGCTGGACGCGCGCTACCTGGAGTATGTCCGCGCGCTGGCGGCGGTGATGCTGGAGCGGTTCCTTGATCGCGAGCGCGGCGGCTTTTACTTCACCTCCGACGCCCATGAGGCGCTGATCGTGCGGGCCAAGCCCAACTTCGACGGCTCCACGCCATCGGGCAACAGCGCGGCGGCGATGGCGCTGCTGCGGCTTCATGCCTACACCGGCGAAGAGCGCGACCTGACCGAGGCGGCGCGGGTGATCCGTCTTTTCGGCGATCAGATTGCGAAGCAGCCGTTCGCCTTCGCGCATCTGCTCGAGGCGATCGATCTCTATCAGCGCGGGGCGGTGGAGATCGTCCTGGCCCGCGGTTCGGCCTCCGAGGCTGAGCTGGCGCAATGGATCGCGCGGTTGGGCAAGCTCTACATTCCGAATCGCGCGATCTTCATCGCCGACGGCGGCGCGTTTGTGCCCGAGGCGGCGCGCGGCCGCCCGGCCGTCGACGGCAAGCTCACCGGCTACGTATGCCGCGAGCGGACCTGCTCTGCGCCGGTCACCTCGATCGACGCGCTCGAAGCCGAGTTGCGCGGCTGATCGCAGACGATGGCCGACTCGGCGACCGCTCCGCATCAGGCCCATTTCGGCGCTCACTTCGCCCCGATCATCGTTAACCGGCCGTCGCATCGCCGCCGCTTTCCGATCCGAGTCGCGGTCTTCAACGCCCAGGGCGGGGCGCGCATCGAGCAGATCGTCGCGCGGCTCAAGCGTCCGCCACTCGCCGGCGCCGATCTAATCCTGTTATGCGAAGCGGGATGGCGCGTGCGCCGTTCGGCGCGCCGCGAGTTCGCGCGCGAGGTTGCCGACGCGCTGGGGATGAGCTTCGCGTTCGGCGCTGCGTGGGGAATTCCCCCGGCGCCGGGCGAGCCGTTCAGCCGCTTCACCGGCAACGCGATTCTCTCCGCGGAACCGCTCGAAGCGGTGCAGGTGATTCCCACGCCGCGCTATCCGCGCCGCGATTTCGTCGATCTTCCCGGCGCGCCCAATGGCGTGGTTGCGACCGTCGCGATCGATGGAACCTCGATAGCGGTGGCGGTCGCGCACCTCGAGAGCCGGGCGGGGTCGGAGTTTCGGGCCCGGCAGATCAGAACGATCGCCAGTGCGATCCCGCCGCATGGACCCGCAGTAATCGGCGGGGACTTCAACACCACGACCATCGAGATCGGCCTCAGTCGCGTGCCGATCGGCGTCGCCCGCTCGATCGCGCTGAACCGCCGCCGGCGTCAAGCGCCGCGCTCGCATGAGCCGCTGTTCGAGGTACTCGAGGAACACGGGTTCGATTTCGAGGGCGCGAACGTCCCCGGGCATCCGACCTTTACGTTCGCGCGCATCGTCCCGCAATTCCTGCGTCCCAAGCTCGATTGGATAGCGCTGCGGCAGATGGCCGCGGTGCCGGGCTCGGCTGCGGTGGTGGCGGCGCAGAGCTCAGCCTGGTCGCGGCGGTTTTCCGATCACGATTTCATTACCTGCGAAATCCGCCGCCGCTGACGGCCGGCTCAGAGCGAGGGCGGCGCGAGCGGGCCGCGCGCCTCTTCATAGGCGCTGGCAACCCTCAGCACGGTCGCTTCGTCGAAGGCGCGGCCGACGATCTGGAGCGAGATCGGCAGGCCGGCGGGCGAGAGCCCGCTCGGCACGGCGATTGCCGGCTGACCGGTGGCGTTGAACGGCGCGGTGAAGGACGAGAGCGCGGCCAGGACGTTGAGGGTGTCGCCGCCGGGAAGCTGGACGCGTTCCTCACCGATTTTCGGCGCGGTTACCGCGCAGGTCGGGCAGACCAGGACGTTGCACTCCTCAAGCGCGCTCTCCGCTTGCGTCAGCATCAGGATGCGCGTGCGCTGGGCGCGCACGTAGTTGCTGGCGGTCACCGCCATGCCCTGCTCGAGCAGCCGACGGACGTCGTCGCCGTAATCGCCGGGCCGCTCCCTGAGCCATCGTTCGTGATATTCGAGCGCTTCCGCCCGCACCACCATGGTGCGCGCGGTCATCGCCGCCGACATCGCCAGGTACGGAATCGAAACCTCCTCGACGATCGCGCCCAGCCCCTCGCCCATCACGTCGAGCGCGGCCTTGAACGAAGCCTCGACGGCGGGTTCGAGATGCTCGCTGAGCTCGTAGATCACGCCGATCCGAAGTCCACGGATACCGTCGCCCAGGCCGCGCATGAAATCGGGCGCCGGCACGGCGCTGCTGGTGGCGTCGTTGGGATCGTGGCCGGCGATCGTGTTCAGCATCAGCGCAGCATCGCGCACTGTGCGGGTAATCGGCCCGACGTGATCGACCGAGAAGGCGAGCGGGATAACGCCGTGGCGGCTGACCCGGCCGTAGGTCGGCTTGAGCCCGACGCATCCGGCGAGCGCCGCCGGCATCCGGATCGATCCCCCGGTATCAGTGCCGATGGTCGCCGCCGCCGAGCGCGCCGCGATCGCCGCGGCCGAACCGCCGCTCGATCCGCCCGGGATACGCTCGAGGTCGTAGGGATTGCGGACCGGCCCCCAGTGCGGGTTGTTACTGCTGGCGCCCGCGGCGAACTCGTGCAAGTTGAGCTTGCCGAGCAGCACCGCGCCCGCCTCGCGCAGCCGCGTCCAGACCGTCGCGTCATGGTCGGGCATGTAGTCGGCCAGGATGCGCGAGCCGCCGGTGGTGCGTACGCCGCGCGTGCAGCATAAATCCTTGAGCGCGACCGGGACGCCGTGGAACGGCCCGCGCCAGCGGCCTGCGGCGATCTCGCCCTCGGCGGCGCGCGCCATCTCTCGCGCCAGGTCCATCGTCACGGTCAGGTAGGCATTGAGCTTGGGCTCGGTCTCCTCGATGCGCGCGATATAGGCCTCGACGACCTCGACCGGCGACACCGCGCGTTCGCCTATCATCCCCGACAAGGCGACTACGTCGCAGGCCAAAATTTCGTGGTTCGCGGCGCTCATCGTATGCTCCGATCTTCGAGCGTGGGCGGCGGGATCGGACCGCGCGCTCGCTCGAAAGCGTCGGCGATACGCAGCACGCGGCCTTCATCGAAGGCGCGGCCCGCGATTTGGATCGCGATCGGCAGGCCGGCGGACGAAAGTCCGCTCGGCACCGAAATCGCCGGCTGACCGGTGCAATCGAAAGAACCGGTGAAGGCGACAAAAGTCGGCAGATAGGGAACCTCGGCGCCGGACGGCGCGCGGACCAGTTCCTGCCCAATCAGCGGCGCAGTGGTCATACACATCGGCGTGACGATCGCATCGTGTTCATCGAGCACGCGGGCTGACTCGGCGATCATCAGGGCGCGGGCACGCTGCGCGCGGATATAGCTGACCGCCGGAATCACCATCGCGCCTTCGACCAACGGCCGCACGGCGTCGCCATAATCGGGCGCGCGGCTGAGCAGCCAGTCCTGATGATAGTCGAGCATCTCGGGCCGCGCCACCAATCCGGTCACCTGCGTGCCGAGCTTGAAGGAGGGGATCGAGACTTCGTCCAGCACCGCTCCGAGCGAGGCCAGGAGCCGCAGCGACTCATCAAACGAGCGTTCGACTTCGGGCTCGTACCAGTCGGAGAGATCGCGCAGCACGGCGATCCGGACATCCTTCAGATCGGCGCCGAGGAAGCGGGTGTAATCGGGCACCGCCGCGCGGCTCGAGGTCGAGTCATTGGGATCGTGGCCCGCGATCACGTTGAGCATCAGCGCCGCATCGCGCACGGTTCGCGTAATCGGGCCGATATGGTCGAGCGTGTAGGAGAGTGCAATCACGCCGTAGCGGCTGACGCGGCCGTAGGTCGGCTTCAACCCGACGCATCCGCAGAGCGCCGCCGGCTGACGGATCGAGCCGCGGGTATCGGTGCCGATCGTGGCGAGGTTGGAGCGGGCCGCGACCGCCGCCGCCGAGCCGCCGCTGGAGCCGCCCGGGATGCGCGCCGTATCGTAAGGATTGCGTACCGCGCCGAAGTGGGGATTGTTCGAGGTGCCGCCGCACGCGAACTCATGCAGGTTGAGCTTGCCGAGCAGCACCGCGCCGGCCTCGCGCAACCGGGTCCAGACGGTGGCGTCGTAATCGGGAACGAGGTTCGCGAGCACCTTCGAGCCGCCGGTGGTCAGGATGCCGCGCGTGTAGCAGAGATCCTTGAGTCCGACCGGCACGCCATGGAAGGGGCCGCGCCAGCGGCCGGCCTCGATCTCGGCATCCGCCGCGCTCGCCGCCGCGCGCGCGAACTCGCCGGTGACCGTGATGTAGGCGTTGAGGCGCGGTTCGGTCGCCGCGATGCGCTCGAGGTAGGCCTCGGTCACTTCAACCGAGGCGAGCTCGCGGGCCCGCAATTTGTCGCTCAGTGAAGCGACGTCGAGCTCGAGTATCTGGGTCTGCTCCATCGATTGGAAATGCGATCAGGGTGCGCGGCGGCGGAGCCGTTCCGATTCCGCGATCATCGCCGCGTAGGAAAAGGGCGGGTCGACGCCGTCGAGGCCGAGCGCGCTCAGCCGGCGCGCGTCGGCCAACATCGCGTCCGCGACCTTGGCGACCACGGCCGCGGTCTCCGCGCTCATCGGGTAGTCGAAGAACTCGCGCGCGACGCGCATCACGGTTTCGGCTGTCAATTCGGCCATCGTCAATACTCCCTTCGCTCCCGACTCAATTCGCCGGCGCGAAGACCTTGATGTTCTCGCGCACCGCGGAGAGATAATCGCCATGCACGGCGTGCGAGACCAGCACCGGCGTGATCGCGTCCTGGCGGCGATACTGTTCCAGCCGCGCGAGGCATCGCGAGGCCGGCCCGATCAGGGCGACTGCGTCGATCATCGCGTCGGTCATCGCCGCGGCGACGCCCCCCCGGTCGCCGCGCCCGGCCGCTTCCAGCCCGCGCTTCGCCTCCGCTGCGAAGCCGCTCACCGCCCAGACCCGGTTATAGAACTGGAGGCCGAGATAGGTCGCTAGGTCGCGCCGCGCGGCGGCGTAAGCGGCCTGGAGATCGTCGTCGAGGAACACCGGCAGCCCCATCGTGACGCCGAGGCCGTCGGGTTTGCGGCCGGCCTGCGCGGCCGACTCGCGCGCCGCATCGAGCATGGCATGCATGCGCTGCGGCGGACACATATAGAGCATCAGGCCGTCGGCGATTTCGCCGGCGAACCGCGCGGTGCCGAGCGCGAGCGCCGCGAAATAGACCGGGATGCGCTGGGGAGCGGGGCGGAACTGGTATGGGAAGTTCGGGATGGCGCCGCCGTTCAGAATCGGGCAGAGCAACTCCATGTAGCGGCGCAGGAAATCGCGCGCGTTGCCCATCTCTATTCCCAGCGGCTTTAAGAGCGCGCGATGGCCTACGCCGAGGCCGAGCACGAAGCGCCCGCCCGATTCCTCCTGGAGCATCAACGCGCCCGCGCCGCAGGTCACGGCCGAGCGCAGATGGATGTTGATCACGCGCGTCCCGATCGTGATGCGGTTGGTCGCCTGCGCGATCGCGTAGGCGCACAGCATTGCGTCGTTGTTGGCCTCGGGAACATAGACGCCGCTGAATCCGGCCTCCTCGGCTTCGCGCGCCAGGCGCGTGAGGTCCGGGTAAGGCATCCGGGAAAAGGTCGAGAGCGAAAGCGCACAGGCGGTCATTAACAGGGTCCATTCATAGTGAAATCGGATCGCGAATATACTCGATCGAGCGCCGCACCGCGCTACTTGCCGAGCACGCCGGTTTCGCGCAGCTCGCTCACCTCCCGCGAATCGATGTCGAGCAGCTCACTCAGGACGGCGTCGCTATGCTGTCCGAGCCCCGGCGCCGGCCGCTGCAGACTGCCGGGGGTCGCGGCGAACTTGATCAGCAGGCCGGTCTGCGTCACGGGGCCGCGTCCGGGATGGTCGAGATCGGCGAACAAGTTGTTGGCGGCGAGCTGCGGGTCCGCGAACAGGTCGCTCACGCGATTGACCGGGACGGCGGAAATCCCGGCCGCGCGCAACTCCGCGAGCATCGGGCCGCGCTCGCGAGCCGCGAACTCCGCGGCCAGCCGCGCGGCCAGCGCGCCCTCCGCCGGCTCGAGCCGCGCCGCGGCGTAATCGATTCCAGCCTCGACGCCAAGGCGCGCCTGGAGCCGTCCCCAGCCGAGCTCATCGTCGACCGTCAGAAATAGCCAGTGCCCATCGGCGCAGCGGTAGGCCCGCGAAAGCGCGCCGGCGCCGCGATATTCCGCCGAGCCAGTCTCGAGGCCGGGACGTCCATCGTAAGAGAGCAACTCGCCGGCCTGAAAGCCGACTGCCGCCTGCAGCAGCGAGGTCTCGCAAAACTGGCCGCGGCCGTCACGGCCGCGAGCGTAGATCGCGAGCACGCAACCGAGCGTCGCCAGCATCGCCGCGCCGTAATCACACGGCGAGCAAGTGAGGTAGACGGGCGCGCCGCGCGGCCCGCCCTGCGCGGCCATCATGCCGGAGCGCGCCTGCAGCAAAGGGTCAAAGCCCGGCTGATTGTATTCGGGGCCCCGGCTCCCGTAGCCGGTGATCGTCATATAGATGAGGCCGCGGTTCTGCGCCGCCAGGCTCTCGTAGTCGAGGCCGAAGCGATGCATCCGGCCGGCCCGCATGTTCTCGAGCACGATGTCGCCGTGCTCGGCGAGGCGCCGGGCCAGGTCGCGGCCTTCGCCGCGCGTCAGATCGAGCGCGAGACTACGCTTGCCCTGGTTCCATCCCATGAAAGCGAATTCCATCGAGCGGAACGAGTCGCCCTGCAAACTCTCGATCTTGATGACGTCGGCGCCAAGCTGCGCGAGCAGCATCCCGCAGAACGAGCCGGCGATATATGAGGAGAAATCGAGGACTCGGATGCCGTCGAGCGGCGGCGCACCGATTGGACCCGGTTCGGCGCCGTTGCCCGCCGGCGAAACAGGCGAACCATCGAGGTTGCCATCCATCGAGATCCCGCTCGGTGTCGCGCTCAGGCGGATGGTCGTACCCGGCTGCAGCGTCGATCCGAGGAGCGCGTCGCGAACTTCCCGGCGCGCCTCCATATAGCGGACCTGCGACGTATCGAAGAATTCGGCGCGCGTGACGACCGGCGCGCATGGCACATCGTGCTCGCGCAGGATTTGCAGCCACTCGGCCATCGGACGGCCGCGGATGATCGGCTCGAGGATGGCGCGCAGCGCCTCGCGATTCTCGGTCGACAAACCCCACGGCGCGAACTCGAAGCGCGGATCGGCGACCAGGTCAGGCCGCTCGATAGCGAGCGTGAAGCGGTTCCAGAAGGTCGGATTTCCGCAGGCGATGAACAGGTAACGTCCGTCGGCCGCCTCGAAGATGCGATAACACGGAATCGGTCCGAACGGGTTCTGCGATCCCTCGGTGGGATGCAGCGGGCGCATCGCAGGATGACGTAGCGCGGCGCCGGTCTGCAGCGCCAGACCTCCGGCGATCATCGGCACCTCGACGGCCTGGCCGAGGCCCGAACGGCGGCGCGCAATCAAGGCAGCCGTCGCGGCGATCGCGCCGAGTACGCCGGTTGCGTAGCTGACCACCGGAAAGATGGTCGCGACCGGGTCCCCGCTACGTGCCCATTGACTGCCCGTGATACCCGAGACCGCCGCCGCCAGCTCTTCGCCGCCCGCTAGGTCGGCCAGCGGTCCGATGCTGCCGAAGGGCGGCAGGTAAAGCCCGATCGCGGCGCGCTTGACGCGCCGGAGCGATTCGTAATCGAGCCCGAGCGTTCTGGATCGGGCCCGAGGATCGCCGGTTACGACGATGTCCGCGTTGGCGATCAGGCGCTCGAGTTCGGCGCGATACCCGGGCGCGGCGGGGTCGAGGGCCAGCCTGCGCTTGCTCCGATCGAAGACCCGTCGATGCGGCGCGTCGAGGCTCGCCGCGCGTTCGGGCGGCACCGCGAGCACGGTCCGCGCGCCGTGCTCCGCAAGCAGCATCGCCGCGTATGCAGCCGGCAGATTCGAAGCGAACTCAACTACGGTTATGCCGTCCAGCGCACCAGGCATCAGGAGGTATCTCGCTCGATGGGCCTGATTCTTCATCCGCCGCGCAGGCAAAAGCAAACGCCACATTATCCTGATTGCATCCGCAAACAGCGGTTCATTCGGGTCAAATTTCAAGCGGACGCAATCGTGGCTTAATTCGCCCGTAACTTTGTCTACGTAAGTTGCGCGCGCCGGAGCGAGGGGGCTCGTCCGCACTGTCTGGCAACCCGGACACACTGCGCCGAACTGGTCGGCAGATGATGCGAGGGGAGCCGCGGTGAAGATGGTCCGTGACCTTCGGGGCCAATAGTCAGTTGCACAGGACGCCATGAAACGCGGAGACAGAGTGGAGATGGATTTATGAGAGATCCGACGGGTAGCAAGCGGGCGATTTGGGCGCTGGCGGGAGCGATGCTCTTGCTGTGCGGATGCGCGGATGCGAACCAGGTCTTCGATTACAACTTCAATGATCTCGCCAAGCCGTTTTTCCGTGACGCGAAGATGGAAGGGCCTCCGCGGGTTGAGAACTGCGGAATAATTACAATCTCGACGCCCACCCAGTACGAGTGCAACGGGAAGAAATACACGATTGTCCAATTGGCGGACATTCGACAGGGCAAGGCGCTTCCGCCGCCGCCGAGCTTTCATCCGGCGGTTCCCAGGGCGGGATTCCAGCATCCGCCATCGAACCCACAGCCAGCTCCAGGGAGTGGCCAGCCATGAAAACCAGGACTATCGCGACAATTGTTTGGGTGTGCCTGATAGCTGTCGCAGCTTTGATTCCGCTCCGGGCGTTCGCTCAGCTCGCGGCAGGAATAACCGCGCAGCAGCTCTATGTCGATCCCAAGACCGGACAGGTGTTCATCCGGCCGGGACGCGGGCGAGTTCCGCTTAAATTCGAGGGTGCGAGCAGCGCTGACATCCAGCAGCAGGTGCAGCAGCAGGTAGATCAGAAAGTGAGCGAGTCAGAGGCGCGCCTGCAGGCGAGCAATGCCCAACTGCAGGCCAGTAACGCCGACCTTGAGCAGAAGGTGGCGGCGATGCAGACCGACTGGCGTTCGTATGCCGCCAATTTCGGTAGTCGCATCAAGATCGGCACGCTGATGTATGGCGACTATACTTACTACACGCACACCGGGTTCGGACCCCAGGAGCTGACGCAGTTGACTACACCTGGTCCGTATAACAACGGCTGGAACGCCTTCAACATCACCCGCACCTATCTGAATTTCCTGTTCTCACCGACCGATGACTGGACGCTGCGTATTACGCCCAACATGTACGAGACCATCGGCGGTGTGAGCGGCCTGAGTCAAGGCAAGAACACCGGCCAGGGAGCCAATCTCAGCGGCAATCTCGGAGTGCGCATCAAGTACGCCTACCTGCGTTACAGCAAGGCGTTCCAATGGTGGGATCCGATCAAGACGGATACCATCACCTTCGGACAGCAACCCAACCCGTTCGTCGACTGGGAAGAGAATCTCTATGGGTACCGCTATGTCAACCTGACGCCGTGGAACTACCTGAGCCTGTCATCGTCTCAGGTTGGGTTGTCAGTGCAAGGTCCAATCGTTTTCAACGAAAAACAGTACGTGGACTATGACTTCGGCGTGTACAATAACGCCAGCTTCCATGCCATCGAGTTGACCAACACCAAGCAGGGCATGGAGCGGGTCTCGATCTACCCGTTCGGAGCCAACTGGCGCTTCGATGGTCTGGGGCTAACGGAGTTCTTCGACTACGGTTACGGGAACGTGGCGTCCGACTCCGCGCAGAACCATCTCAGCAGCAAGACCAACGACAACGAAAGGG
>Ga0209415_10010461_pt1 | contig 15779 bp, 15 predicted proteins | sample PeaSoiSIISIP2007_FD_187696 | JGI IMG/M metagenome (GOLD analysis project Ga0209415, IMG submission 187696) | Peat soil microbial communities from Weissenstadt, Germany - SII-SIP-2007 (SPAdes) (version 2) | ecosystem: Environmental > Terrestrial > Soil > Wetlands > Peat | place: Germany...
ATATCAGCGGATTGTCCCGCCTCAATACTGGTGCATGTCTCGGCGCCAGTACCAATTCGGTATCCGGGATGTTATGATGCAATTGCAAAAAGCTGCATCGGGGTTGCGTGCCTCCGATGGAGTTCATCCCAACGAGATCGAGGCTGACATGGTCAGGATGACGATACTGGCTGCTCTTGCTTTGGTTGTGCTGGTTCGGCCGTCTGCTGCTGCAGAACCGGGCTCACCGCTCTTGATCAAGGTCGCGGACGAATACGGTTCGGAGGCGCCGGTCCACAGGCGGCACGTCCGTCACTCCCACGTGCGCTATTTCAGAAGCCCGCATGTACCGTATGACTACCCGGTTGCGTGCAGCGCCGTTTTTCCGCGCACCCCGGAGTGCGGTGGGCCCACTTATCCCTTTTATTTTGGGCCTTTCTGGTTTTGGTGAACCGGAGACCTCGTGCGCGGATCCGCCGGTTCAGCGCACCACGAACACCAGCTTGCCCTGCAGGTGGCGCGATTCGCTCACCCGATGTGCCTCCGCGGCGTCGGCGAGCTTGTAGCGCACGATGGTGGGCGGCCGGACCGCGCCGGCCTCGAGCAGCGACAGCATGCGCGTGAGGTGCGCGCGGTCGCGCAGCACGTTGGGGCGCAGGGTTTCCACATCGGTGCGCGGCGGCCGAAACCCTTCCGGCGCCGGCGCAATCCACACCAGCCGCCCGCCGGGCTTGAGCACCGTGTAGGACCCGGCCCGGACATTGCCGCCGACCGTGTCGAACACCACGTCGCAGCCGGAAACCGCGGCGGCGAAATCCTCGACATTGTAGTCGATGATGCGGTCGGCGCCGAGGCTGCGCACATAGGGGTGATTGGCGGCGCTCGCCGTCGTGATCACGGTGGCGCCGAGGTGCTTTGCGAGCTGGATGCCGAAGCCCGCCACGCCGCCGGCGCCGCCCTGGATCAGGATGGTCTCGCCCGCCTTGAGCCGCGCCGTGTCCTCGATGGCCCATAGCGCCGTGAGGCTGGTGAGCGCCATGGCGGCGGCCTCCGCGTGGGAGAGGGCCTCGGGCTTCTTCGCCACGATGGCGGCCTTGATGGCGATCTTTTCCGCATAGGCGCCTTCGATGCCCTGGTCGGTCACCCCGAACACCGCGTCCCCGACCGCGAGATCGCTCACGCCGGCTCCCACCGCGCTGATGATGCCCGAGAAGTCGCGGCCCAGGATGTGGGGAAAGCTGAGATTGCCGTAGGCACCCCCGCCGCGCCGCACCTTGTAGTCGGCGGCGTTGACGCTCGCCGCATGGATGTCGACCACCACGTCGCCGGGGCCCGCCGTCGGGTCCGGCGCATCGCCGTAGCGCAGCATCTCCGGTCCGCCATGGTTTGTGAGCAGCACCGCTTTCATTGGCTTCCCCTCCGGCAAGAATGTCGCATCACAGCGCCGCCGTGAGCTTCGCGAACAGCGGATTGTCGCGCGTGAACACGTAGTCGATTTCCGCCACGATGACGCTGTCGGCGCCGTGCTCACGCAAGAAGCTCGCAAGCGCGTGAATGTTGTCGGGCGGGCAGTGCAGGGTCAGCATCCCGGACGAGGTCGGGCCGCCGAACGGCGTCGTCACGCCGAACTTGTCCTTGGCGAGGCCGAGCAGCGCGTCGTTGCAGCCCGCGAATCGCGTGCGCACCTCGCGGAACAGCCGCGCGCGCGATTGCGCCGCGATGCGGTCGAGGATAAGGCGCGCGGTTTCGCGCTCGGACTTGCCCCATGGCGCGCCGCGCGCCGCCACCAGGTTCGCCTGCGAACGCAGGATCACGCCGTCCTCGATCATCTTGAGGCCGTTTGCCGCGAGTGTCGAACCGGTGGTGGTGATGTCGACGATCAGCTCGGCGGTGCCGGCCGCCGGCGCGCCTTCGGTTGCCCCGGTGCTCTCGACGATGCGGTAATCGACGATGCCGTGGCTCCCGAAGAAAGCGCGCGTGAGGTTGATGTACTTGGTGGCGACGCGCAGGCGGCGGTCGTGCTTGCCGCGGAACGAGGTCGCGACGTCGTCGAGGTCCGCCATGTCGCGCACGTCGATCCAGGCTTCCGGCACCGCCACCACCACGTTGGCGTAGCCGAAGCCGAGCCCGTCGAGCAGCACCACCTTGTCGTCGGCCGCCGGGATCATCTCGCGCACCAGGTCCTCGCCCGTGATGCCGAAATGCACGGCGCCGGCGGCGAGCTGCTCGGTGATCTCGGCGGCCGAGATGAACGCCACCTCGACACCGTCGAGGCGCGCGATGGCGCCGCGATAGTCGCGCGCGCCGCGCGGCTTGACGAGCTCCAGACCGGCGCGAGCGAAAAACGCCTCGGCGTTTTCCTGCAGCCGGCCCTTGGCGGGCACCGCGAGGACGAGCGCGCTCATCGGCCGCCTCCGCTCTGCGCGCCGCCGAGCGCCGCCAGCCGCTCGATCCACACCGCAAGGCCGACCGCCGGCACCGGCTGCGGGCTGCCGAGCCGCGTGAGCAGTGCGTCGTAGCGTCCGCCCGCTACCAGTTGGCCGTCGACCCGGCGCGCCGGATCGTGGAGCTCGAACACGAAGCCGGTGTAGTAGTCGACGCCGCGCCCGAACGCGGTCGCGAACCTGATGCGCCGCACGTCGACGCCGCGCGCGGCGAGGAACCCGGTTCGGCTCTCGAACAGATCGAGCGCGCCCCCGAGCGAGATGTGCGCTTCGGCGGCGAGCGCCCGCAGCGCCTGCGCGGCATCGTCGGGCGTGCCCGCGATGGCGAGGAAGCGCTCGATGAGGGCGCGGGTCTCCGCCGGCAGCGCGCTCGAGGCGCCGAGCTCGGCCTGCTCGACGAAGCGGTCAGCGATCTCCGAGATGCTGCGCCCGCCGACCGCGCTCTTGCCGGCGATCGACAACAGATCCGTCACCAGCGCCTGGGCGGCCTTGGGATTGGCATTGGCGAGCGCCGCCAGCACGCCCTGGTATTCGCTGCGCCCGTTGCGGGTCGCGAGCGTCAGACGTTCGAGATCGTGGGCGAACGTCGCCTTGCGGTTGAAATCCTTGAGCAGGCGCCGCTTCCAGGCGGGCGCGAGATCGAGCGCCGCGATCAGCGCCGAAAACAGCGCGACGTCGCCGGTCACGATATCGGGGTCCGCCATGCCGTAATGCGCGGTGGCCTCGATGCCGAGCGCCAGCGCTTCGGCGTCGGCCGCCGCCGTATCGGCGCGGCCGAACGATTCGATGCCGGCCTGCAGGAATTCGCCCGATGCCTCGCCGCGATCGCGGAACACCGTGCCGAGGTAGCAGAAACCCGCCGGCCGCGCGGCGGCCGCGGAGGCGAGGTAGTCGCGCGCCACCGGGATGGTGAGGTCCGGGCGCAGGCAGAATTCGCGGCCGCCTGCGTCGGTCACCAGATACATGTGCCGCCGCATGTCCTCGCCCGACAGGTCGAGGAACGGCTCGGCCGGCTGCAGGATCGCGGGCGACACCCGCGCATAGCCGGCGCGCGCATAGGCCGCGACCAGGGTGTCGGCTTGCGTATATATGTCGGTGGTCGGCACGCTGCTCATGGGGGCCCGTTTCGACGGGGCTCATAGCACGGCTTTCTTAAGCTTTCGATGGCGCGCCGCAGATGGGTTAACGGGCCCAAACGACCCGCGCCCCTCCGGCTATCGGGGACGCGCGAGGATTGCTACCATCGGGTCTCGTTGCGGTGGCACTTCCGATTCGGCCGCGACGGACAAGCCAGGAAGGATGCCATGAGGACGAACATATTACTCACCGCGGCCGCCGGTTTGGCGGTCCTGCTGCTGCAAGCGGGACAGGACGGCGCCGCCGCCCAGACCCGCACCACCCTCGACATCTACGTCGTCGACGTCGAGGGCGGCAACGGCACGCTGTTCGTGGCGCCGTCCGGCGAATCGCTCCTGATCGATACCGGCAATGTGGCGCCGGATGCCGCGATCCGGGATGCCGAACGCATCATGGCGGCCGCCCGGGACGCCCGGCTCACCCAGATCGACAACCTGATCATCACCCACTGGCACGGCGACCATTATGGCGGCCTCGCGGAGCTCGCCAAGCGCATCCCGATCCGGCATTTCATCGACCACGGAGCGAACGCCCAGCCGGCGCCCGCGGTCGATGAATTCCTCGCCAAGGTCTACCCGCAGCTCATCGCCAACGCCAAGCACACGGTCGCCAAGCCCGGCGACAAGATCGCGGTCGCGGGCCTCGACGTCACCGTGGTGGCGTCCGCCGGCGAGACCATCAAGACCGCATTGCCGGGCGCCGGCCCAGCCAATCCGTATTGCGCGAGCTTCAAGCCCGCACAGGCCAACGCCGAGGACCCGATGTCGGTCGGGATTTACGTCACCTTCGGCAAGTTCCGCACCATCCACCTCGGCGATCTCACCAAGAACAAGGAATTCGAGCTGATGTGCCCGACGAACCGCATCGGCATCGTCGACCTGTTCCTGGGGCTGCATCACGGCCAGAACAGCTCGAACTCCGAGGTCATGATCCATGCCACGCGCCCGCGCGTCGGCATCATGAACAACGGCACGCGCAAGGGCGGCGAGCCCGACTCGATGCAGGTGATCCACACCTCGCCCGGCCTGGAAGATTTGTGGCAGATGCACTTCTCCCAGCTGAGCGGCCAGGAATACACCGTGCCGGGCATGTTCATCGCCAACCTGCTCGACGACCCGTCCGCCGCTATGCCGGTGGCGCCGATCGCAGCGCCGCCGCCCGGGCCCGGTGCTCCGCCGCCGCCGGCCCATAACGGAACCGCCTATTGGATCAAGGTGACGGCGCGCGCGGACGGGACTTTCACCGTCACCAATACGCGCAACGGCTTTGCCAAGACCTACGCGCCGAATACCGGTACCAACTGACCAAGAACGCGACAGCAAGAACGGGAGGAGTTCATGAACAAGATCGTAATCGTGTCCGCCATCGCGGTGGCCGGAATCGCGACGCCGGCACTCGCCCAGGCGCCGGCACAGGCACCGACGTTCCAGAACAATCGCTACTTCACCACGCCGCTCGAGAACGATGCGATGCGCGAGGTGGGCATGCAATCCGTCACCGCGCCGCCGGGCTCCGGGAATCAGTTCCACCGTCATCCCGGCGATCAGTGGACGGCGGTCCAGGAGGGCGAAATCACATTCACCGTCAAGGGCAAGCCGCCGCAGGTGCTCAAGGCCGGCGAAAGCAATTACGTTCCGCGCGGCACCATCCATCGCCAGCAGAATCTCACCGACAAGCCGGCGCGCTACATCGAGATGCGGGTGTTCGACAAAGGCAAGCCCGCCGCCGAGCAGATCACGGGCGAGTAGGCCCGTTCAGCCGACGTGAGGGCAGGCTCCGATGTGATCGAGCCACGCCCTGACTCCGCATGCGGGTCATGCGCCTGCGACGATCGAATTTTCTTCGGTCGATTGCGGCGGGCCGCTTGGCCTGCGTCCGGGTATCGAGGCAAGTTCCGTCGTCGCCATGCATGAGGCTCGGCGGCGAGCCCAAACCTTGCCGCCGGACGCGGCGGATTCTCTGGTGCATGGGAGGGGTGGCCTCTCCATGACGCTACTCGATTGGTCTTGGCGCGTGACTACAGTGCCGCAAACTCGTTCAAGGCACCGAGAACTAGCGGCATGAACTCTTTGCCGCCGCCGTGTCCAGCATCGTCAAGGATTCGCGTTCATGCCGGCCGAGCGCCGCCAGTTGATCGAAGAGGGCCAGGCGTTCCGGCTTCAGGCGTGCTGCCCGCACCCGCGGGTCCCCCTGCGCCGGAACCAGCACGACCACCTCGACGCCCCGCGTCAGCGCGCCGTCGAGCGCGTCCACGATCTGCGGAACATCAAGAGCCTGATTCTCGATGTAGATCGAGCGGCGGGCGACGCCGATCGCCACCAGATACTGCGCAAAGATCGTGCGCTCTCCGCCGGCGATGTCGAAGGCGTGGCCGCCGGGGCTCGGGCGACCGTCGCGGTATCGCCCGGTGTGGACGGTGCGCTGGATCTGCACCAGGCTGCCGCCCCTTGGGCTCGACAATCGGATCGGAAACGCCAAGCGGGACTCATCCTGGTTGCAGTCGTCGCCGAATTCATGTCCCCACACACCGTCGCGACTTCCCCGTTCGCTCGCCTCGTTCCATCGCTGGACGAAATTGTGGTGCACATCGGTCGCCGCCGGTCCGGCGACCTCCACATAGATGTCGTGGTTGTGGTGTTCGCCGCCCAGATGGCCGGGCGACACCACGGAGTGCGGATTGAGATTGATGCCACCGACGAACGCCGTCTCGGATTCGTGCCCGGCATCCACGAGCCAGCTCTTCTGGTGCTGGCAGAACATCCCGTGCGCGCGGTCCCAGCGGGCGCGAAAGCGCGAGCCACGCGAGCGAAGCATGTCATGATCGGCCTGCGAGCCTGCGAAAATGGAGTCCTCGGCCCATCTCGACTCGGGATTGTGTCGCCAGAAGATCGCCCGAACATCGAGGCCCCGCGCTACAGCGCGATCCAGCACATCGAACAGCGAGCCGCGTCCGTCCGGCATCCGGAAGGTCGGCAGCACGAACGCCACCGTGACGAAGACGCTGTGCCGGGCTGTCTCGATCGCCGTGCAAATGCGCCGGAAGGCGGGTTCGCCGTCGATCAGCGGACGCACCAGGTTGCCGGCCCGCACCGGGTATGACCCGGAGGGCGCGAACGGGATGTGCGGTCGGCCTCCGTCGATGGTGGTCGGCTCGGCCGGGGTCAACTGCGGGTCCCTATCCCGGTCGGCTCTTTGACGCGAATTCATGCAGGGCAACGCGAACGCGCGCGATGACGCCATCCCAGGCGCGCGCGTCATCCTGCCGAAACAGGCGGGCGGTCGGATACCACGGGCTGTCGTCGCGATCGAGCAGCCAGCGCCAGTCGGGCACATGGGGCAGCAGCACCCAGATCGGCTTTGCCAGCGCACCGGCGAGATGAGCGATGCTGGTATCCACCGAGATCACGAGGTCCAGATTCGAGATGAGCGCCGCCGTTTCAGAGAAGTCCTTCAGGGCATCGCCGAAATGGAGAAGATCGCCGCGATCCTTCAGCACTGCCGCATCGTCGGGGCGGACATCCTTCTGCAAGCTCACGAAGGTGGCGTCGAGCTCCAACAGCGGCACCAAGCTGCGAAGACCGATCGATCGCCTTCGATCGTTCTTGTGGGTTGGACTGCCGGACCAGGCAAGGCCGATTCGGGGGCGCCGTTGCGGCCCCAGCCGCGCATCCCAATCCGCCACGGCCTGCGAGGATGCGTGCAGGTAGGGCGTCATGGACGGGATCGTCTCCAGCCGCGTCCGCAATGCCAGCGGCAGGCTGAGCAACGGGCAATGGATCTCGAATTCCGGCAGCGGATCGCCCCTGGACACGATATGAGCATCACCCGGGAGAGTGCGCAGCAATTCATGCAGCGAGCGCGGAACCTCCAGGATGACGCGCGCGCCGACCTGCTCCACCAAGGGTGCGTAGCGGCAGAACTGGATGGTGTCACCAAAACCCTGCTCCTCATAGAGAAGGATGGTCCTGCCGGCGATGTCGCCCACTCCGAGCCAAAGCGGCTGGGTGAAATTCCGCTTGTCGACCCGCATCTGCTCGGCTTCCCAGCGCCATTCGTTCTTCGCCCAACCGCGTTCGAAATCTCCGATCAGCCGGCGGCAGAGCGATTCATTGCGGTGGGCTTCGGCATAATCGGGTTGCAACGCGATCGCGCGCTCATAGCTCGCAAGTGCCTCGGTGAAACGTTTGAGGTCATGCAGCACGTTGCCGCGGTTGGACAGGACTTCGACGGCGTCCGGCCGCCACGCGAGCGCGCGATCGTAGCTCGCCAGCGCCTCCTCCAACCGGTCGATCTCGTGCAGGACGGCGCCGCGATTGGAGAGGGTCTCCACGGAATCCGGCCGCCGTGCGATCGCGCGGTCGTAGCTCGCCAGGGCCTCCTCGGGCCGCTTGAGCGCATGGAGCGCGTTGCCGTGACGGAACAGTGCTTCCGCGTTGTCGGGCTGCAGCGCCAGCGCGCGATCGTAGCTCGTGCGCGCGGCCTCGAACCTCTTCATCTCGTAGAGCGTGTCGGCGCGGTCAAACAGCGCCTCCACGATATCGTCCTTCAGCATAAGGGCGTGCTCGAAGCTCGCCAGCGCTTCCTCCGGCCGCTTCAGCACCCGTAAGGCCTTGCCGCGACTGACCAGCGTTTCGGCGGAGTTGGGCCGCACCGCGAGCGAACGATCGTAGCTCGTCAGCGCCTCTTCGAACCTGCCCAGCACATGCAAGGTGACGCCGCGATTGGAAAGCACCTCGGGGTGATCCCGCTGCACCGCAAGCGCGCGGTCGTAACTTGCCACGGCTTCCTCGAACCGCTTCAACTCATGAAGCGTGTTGCCGCGATTGTGGAACGCATTGGCATGGTCCGGCCGCACAACGAGTGCGCGATCGTAGCTCGCCAGCGCCTCTTCAAACCGCTTGAGCTCATGCAGCGCGTTGCCGCGATTGTAGAGCGCATTGGCGTGGTGCGGCTGCACCACGAGCGCGCTGTCGTAGCTCGCTAGCGCCTCCTCGATTCGCTTCATCCCCTGGAGCGTGTTGCCGCGATTGTAGAGCGCGTTGGCGTCGCCCGGCCGCAGCGCGAGCGCACGGGCGTAGCTCGCGAGCGCGTCCTCTCCCCGGCCCAGCCTCGATTCGATGACGGCAAGAAGATGCAGCGCATCAAAGAGATCACGCTCTCTGGCGAGGAGCTGCCGGCACAGCTGTTCGGCCTCGGCGAGTTGCCCGGCGTTGTACGCCGAAACCGCGTGGCTGATCGTCAGGGAGGGCGTGGGTTTGGCCATTCGAAGTGCCGTCGTGTCTCCTGTTGGAACGCGCCGTTTCGGCGCGAACCTCTTAGTATAGACCGTTGATAACGATCAACATCGCCCATTCTCCTTTGTGCCAGATATTCCGCACCGCACGAATACCCACACGGGATCAGGAGAATGTCATGACACGGAGGGTTGTTCAGATCGCAGCGAATCCTACGCATCTCTTCGCGCTGTGCGACGACGGCAAGATTTTTCAGCTGACGGGCGCGGCCTGGAGCGAGGTGACGGCCATCCCTCAAAGCACGGAGGCCATGGTGGCCCGGATCCGCGATCTCGCGGTATCGCTCGACCTCAGTCCGGCCGAGCGCGCCGCGCTGGAGGCCAAGCTGCTGGGCGGCCGTGCCGTTTAGGCCGCCCGGTGTGGAGGCTGCCATAGATCTTCATCCAAGCAAGCGACGGCGTTTCGGGCCATAGTGAAGCACGAACCGAAACAGCCGGAGCCCGTTCGTGCTGACCATGCATCCCACCCTGCTGATCGGTCCTGCCGACTGGGACGCCGCGCGCTTTCCCCGCGAGGAATTCACCGCCCGCATCGCGGCGTTGTGGGAGGTTTGCGAGCGCGATGTGGCGGGCGCGGTCGTGTTCGGCAGTTCGCGCCATCACGCCGAGCTGGCGTGGCTCACCCATTTCACCCCGAAGCTCGAGCCCGGTCTGGCGCTGGTCGGCCGCGACGGCCCGCCGCGCCTGTTCGTCGGCGGCGGCGTCAACATGCTCGACGCCGCGCGGCCGCTGACCTTCATCGACGAGTTGCTGCCGCTGCGCGGCGCCGCCAAGGCGATCGGCGACTGGCGGCGTGACCTTGGCGAAGCGGCCACAATGGTGCTGATCGGCGGCGATGCTATGCCGTTCGGGTTTCACCGCGACATCGCGGCGGCGCTCGGCGCAGACGCGATCGACATCACGCCGCGCCTCGCGCCGCTGATGGCGCGCAAGAGCGCGCGCGAGCTGGCAGCCGTCCGGGAGACGTGTGCGACGCTCGATGCCGCCATCCAGGCGCTGGCGGCGGCGTGGCGCTCCGGCGCCGCCGCCACGGACGCCGTCCTCGCCGCCGAAGAGGCCGCAAATCGCCGCCTCGCCCAGGACGTACGCACGCTGTTCAGCCTTGACGGCGGACGGACCCTGGTACCGTTCACGATGCCGGATGCGCGCCGTGCCGATCCGCTGCAAATCTATGTGGCGGTGCGCCGGCACGGCTATTGGGCCGAGGGCTTTGCGGCGTTCGCCACCTCCCCCTCTGGAGCCCAGCTGGCCGCAGCCGCGGCGCTGCGGGCCGGGATCGAGGCGGCGCGACCCGGCGTGCCTTGTCGTATCCTCGCCGAAGCGCTGGCGACGCCGTTGGCGCATCCGGCCGTGGCGCGCGCATCGGTGGCCGCGATCGGGTTGGCGTTGGGGGAGGCCGGTGTCGTCGACGCAGAGGTATTGGTGCCGGGCGCGGCCTATTCTCTGCGCGTCGGTATGATGGAGGATTCCGCGGCCGCGATCGCCTCCGCCATGGTGGCGATCACGGCAGATGGCGCGGAGGTATTGTGGGTACAGGCATGACGTTACGCGCCCCGACAACACCGATGATCAAGAGCCCCGCCCATGACCGTGCTTGAGCAGCTTGCCGCCTTCACGGCCCAATCTGGCGCACCCACCCGGCAACTGCGCGAGATTCTGGAACTTCATGTCGTCGACATCGTCGGCGCCTGGACGGTGAGCCTGCGCACCCCTGAGGGCGGCGCACTGCTGCGATGGCGCACCGCCATGAGCGAAGGCCTCGCGCCCGGCACGATGGCGCAACTGCGGCTCGACGTTGCGACCCATTGCGCGCTGGCGCGCCTGAGCGAGATCGACGACATCCATCTCGCCTCGACCACGACGCCGGGCGCCATCGTGGTGCCGGGCGCGGTGACCGTCGCGGCGGCGCTGGGCAGCCGTGATCCCGCCGTGCTCGCCGCCGCCATGATGGCCGGCTACGAAGTCATGGTGCGGTTCGGGGAGGCGATCGACGGAGCGTCGATTCTCTACCGCGGCATCTGGCCGACCTATTTTGCAACGCCGCTCGGCATCGCCGCCGTGGCGTCGCGCCTCCTCGCTCTCGATGCGCGGCAGACCGCGCACGCGCTGGCGCTGGCGCTGGTGCGGTCCGCGCCCGGCGTCGGGCATCACAACGCCGCCACCACCTCGCGCTGGCTCGCGGTGGGCGAAGCCGCGGGAGCCGGCCTGACGGCGGCGCTGGCGGCTCGCGCCGGCTTCACCTGCGATCTCGCCCTGCTGGACGGCGGATTCCTGCCCGGCGTCTATAACGTGAAGCCCGATGCGGCTGTCCTGACGGACGGCCTCGGCGAGCGGTTCGGGCTCGGCGACATCTCGTTCAAGCCATGGTGCGCGGCGCGCCAGACCATGGCGGCGACGCAAGCCCTGATCGAGATCATCGCCTCCGGCGCCGCGGCCGACACCATCACGCAGGTGACGGCGTCCGTGCTGCCGCCCCATCACCGCATGATCGATCATGGCGTCACGATGGGTGACCGCGCATCGCTTCTTACCAGCCTGCCGTATCGTCTGGCCGTGGCCGCGCTCGCCCCGCCGGCCGCATCCGACATCGGCCAAGCCCCCGCGGAGGTGCCGGACAATATCCGCGCCTTCATGGGCCGAGTTGCGGTCGTGCCCGACGACGCCCTGCTGTCGCATTTTCCGCGCCACTGGCCGGCCCGCATCGAGGTCGTCACCTCATCGGGCCGACACGAGCGCACCGTGACGGATGTGCCGGGCGATCCGACGCGTCCGTTCGATGCGGCGGCGGTGGAGGAAAAATTCCGCCGCGTCGTCACGCCATCGATTGGCGCCGAGGCCGCGGCGCGGATGCTGGAGCGGGCGCTCGGGTTGCTCAACGGGCAGACCGCCGCCGGGCAGATGGTGCGGGATATCGACCGGGCCAGCGACTTACGAAGCGAGGGGAAAAATTAGACGGGACGCACCGGTGCGTCCCGTTGGTTCAATCAGTGCCCCGCCTGCGCGGCGCATGACACCTCAGGTGCCGACGGCGTCGGTCACGCACTTCTTGGTGAAGCTCGTCTTGGCGGCGCCGTTGAGCTTCTTTTCCGCCGCCTGCGCGTCGCACGCCGACTTGGCGTCCTTCTCGCACTTGGTGAGGAAGCTCTTCTCGGCCGCGCCGTGAAGATTCTTGTCGGTGGATTGCGCCTTGCAGGTCGGGCTCTGCGCGAACGCGGTTGCCGCAAGGGTCGAAAACACGGCAGCGAGCAAAGTCTTCTTCATGAGGTCCTCCGCGGTTACCCATCCGGGACGAGTCATACGCCGCGCCATCCGGGATGGCAGGGTGGTTTATATCCACCGCGCGGGAAGAAAATCCAGTGGCGTGCCGCGAAGCGGCGGGCAGGGTTGCCGTCACTGGGCGGCTGCAACATGCAGCCCGCACTCCTTCTTGCTTTCGTCCTCCCACCACCAACGGCCGGCGCGCTCGGGCTCGCCGGGCCGCACCGCGCGCGTGCAGGGCGCGCAACCGATCGACGGAAACCCTTTTTGGTGCAGCGGATTGACCGGCACGTCGTGGGCGGCGGCGAAGTCCTCCGCGGCCTCGCGCGTCCAATCGATCAGCGGGTTGAGCTTGAGGAGGCCGCGCTCGTGGTCGGCGGCGACCAGGCTCGCCTCGTTGCGAAACGCCGACTGGTCGGCGCGCAGCCCGGTAATCCATCCTCGTGCGCCCGCGAGCGCGCGCCGCAGTGGCTCGACTTTTCGCGCATCGCAGCAGGCGGTCCGCGCTTCCTTCGAACGATAGAAGCCGTTGATGCCTTGGTCGGCGATCAGGGCTTCGAGCCCGGGGCGCCGCGGGTAGATGGCCCGGATGCGCCGGCCGTAGCGCCGTTCGGTCGCTTCCCAGGTCGCATAGGTTTCCGGAAACAACCGGCCGGTATCGAGCGTAACGACATCGATGTCGAGCCCGGCCGCGCAGATGTGGTGAAGGATGACCTGCCCCTCCAAGCCGAAGCCCGTGGTGAAGACCACCGGGCCGTCGACTTCGTCGCGGAAGCGGCGCACCCGTTGGGTCACATCGAGGCTCGAAAGCTTGCAAGCGAGTTCGGCTGCGCGCACCGCGAGCGCCGCGGATTTTCCGCTCGGTGTCGGAACGCTGCCGGCGCTCGCCTTGAGGTCGCCCCCGTGATCGCGGATAAGCTCGATAACGCGCCCGCCAGCGACCGCGGACATAGCATGCTCGCGGCCATGGTCGGACCCGAGAACGGAAATGTCGTCAGGGGGTGTTTGGTGGGAAACTTGTTCCACGTTTCGCCTCACGCAAGAAAGAATAATTTTCTATTTGAGCCGCCGTTTCAATATCTATATAGAAATCTATTCTCGTCAACGAGGAAATTGGATCGATGCGTTTCTCGCCCGTTTTGGAGAGCCTGCCCTCGAACAGGTTCGCCGCCATCTGCACCCCGATCCGCTTCGGTGTGGCACGGTTCGTGATCCGCGACGCGATCGCCGTTTCGGAAGTGGCCGGTTCGGAGATCGCCCAATGACGTCCCCGCTGGAGCAGAAGCTGAGGATCACCGGCCCCGTCGTCGTCACCGCCAATCGGCTCGGCGATGGCGCCGTCGTGTACCGGACCGTGGATGGCAGTTGGTCGACCCGCCTTGACGAGGCCGCGGTGGTGAATACGGTGCCGGCCGCGACCGAGCTTCTCGCTGCCTCACTTGCGGACGATATTTCGGCGGTCGGAGCCTATGTGGCGCCGGTCAGAATCGGCCCCGGCGGGCGGCCCGAACCGGGTAATCTGCGCGAAACCATCCGGCACGCCGGCCCCACCTTCGCGGCGCCGACCATGCTTGCAACCTAAGCCTGGGATTCGACATGTATCTCTACGACGAATTCGACCGCACCCTCGTGGCAGAACGTGTCGCCGACTTCCGCGACCAGGTCGGCCGGCGGATGTCGGGCGAGCTGACCGAGGAGGAGTTCAAGCCGCTGCGGCTGATGAACGGCGTCTATCTGCAGCTGCACGCCTACATGCTGCGCATCGCCATCCCCTACGGCACGCTGTCGTCGCAGCAGCTGCGCATCCTGGCTCACGTGGGCCGGCGCTACGACCGCAACTACGGCCATTTCACCACGCGCCAGAACATCCAGTTCAACTGGATCAAGCTCGAGGACCTGCCCGACGCCATGGCGGACCTGGCGAGCGCCGGCCTGCACGGCATGCAGACCAGCGGCAACTGCGTGCGCAACATCACCACCGACCAGTGGTCGGGCGTGGCGCCGGACGAGATCGAGGACCCGCGCATCTGGGCGGAGCTGCTGCGCCAGCACACCACCATGCATCCGGAATTCTCGTTCCTGCCGCGCAAGTTCAAGATCGCCGTCACCGCCGCCGCGCATGACCGCGCCGCCGTCAAGGTGCACGACATCGGCTTGCGGCTGCACCGCAACGGCGCCGGCGAAACCGGCTTCGAGGTGCTGGTCGGCGGCGGACTGGGGCGCACGCCCTTCATCGGCAAGTCGATCAAGCCGTTCCTGCAAAAGCGCGATGTCCTGAGCTATGTGGAGGCGGTGCTGCGCGTCTACAATCAGTTCGCGCGCCGCGACAACATCTACAAGGCGCGCATCAAGATCCTGGTCCACGAGCTCGGCGCCGAGGCGTTCGCCCGCGAGGTCGAGGCCGAGTGGCAGCACATCAAGGACGGCCCCCTCGCGCTCGATCCCGCCGTGGTCGCCGACATCGCGGCGCGCTTCCGCTATCCGGACTATGGGCGCCTCGACGACAACCCACCCGAGCTCGCCAGGCTTCGCAATACCGACCGGCGCTTCGATGCCTGGCTCGGCAACGCCGTCGCCAACCACAAGGTGCCGGGCCACGCCATCGTGACGCTGTCGCTCAAGCCCGAAGGCGGGCCGCCGGGCGATGCCACGTCCGACCAGATGGATTCGATCGCCGATCTGGCGGATCGCTATTCGGCCGGCGAGATCCGGGTCGGCCACGAGCAGAACCTCGTGTTCCCCCACGTGGCGCAGCGCGACCTGCCCGAGCTGTGGCGCGCGCTCGATGCCGTCTCCGTCGCGACCCCGAATATCGGCCTCGTCTCCGACATCATCGCCTGCCCGGGGCTCGACTATTGCAGCCTCGCCAATGCCCGCGCCATCCCAATCGCCCAGGAGCTGACCCGGCGCTTTCGCGATCTCGATCTCGCTCGCGACCTCGGCCGCCTGCACATCAACATCTCGGGCTGCATCAATGCCTGCGGCCACCATCACGTCGGCCACATCGGCATCCTGGGCGTCGAGAAGAACGGCGAGGAGTTCTACCAGATCACGCTCGGCGGCCGCGCCGACGAAGAGGCGGAGCTGGGCGCGCTGCTCGGACCGGCCGTGCCTTACGGGCAGGTCGCCGACGTGGTGGAGGAGGTCGTCGCCGCCTATCTCGAGCTGCGCGAGCGGCCGGACGAGACCTTCGTCGCCACCGTGAAGCGTCTCGGCGTCGAGCCGTTCAAGGAGCGCGTCTATGCCACTCATTAAGAATGGCCGCCCTGCCGAGGACCGCTACGTCCACGTCCTCGATGACGCGCCGGTGCCCGACGGCGCGGCCGTCATGGTGCCGGCGGCGCGGTTCCTCGCCGACGCCGAGGAGATTCTGCGACGCGACGCCCCGATCGGCGTCGCGTGGCCGAACAACCGGAAAGTGGTGGAGCTCGCGCCCTATCTCGATCGCTTGGCCCTCGTGGTGCTGACGTTTCCAAACTTCAAGGACGGCCGCGCTTACAGCCAAGCGCGGCTGCTGCGCGAGCGCTACGGCTATCGCGGCGAGTTGCGCGCCACCGGCCAGATCCTACGCGATCAGTTCCTGTTCCTGGTGCGCGCCGGCTTCGACGCCCTCGAGGTCGCCAAGACCGCCGACGTCGATGCGTTCGCGGCGGCGCTGGCGCGCTACT
>Ga0209415_10010462_pt1 | contig 15779 bp, 10 predicted proteins | sample PeaSoiSIISIP2007_FD_187696 | JGI IMG/M metagenome (GOLD analysis project Ga0209415, IMG submission 187696) | Peat soil microbial communities from Weissenstadt, Germany - SII-SIP-2007 (SPAdes) (version 2) | ecosystem: Environmental > Terrestrial > Soil > Wetlands > Peat | place: Germany...
GCCAGCCTGAACAGGCGCATGGCTTCGCTGGTCCGACGCGCGTCTTCGCCTGTGCCCTTGACCTCGAACGTCACAACCCCGCCGCCGCCGCTCGTCTGCTTTCGCGCAATTTCGTATTGCGCATGACTCTTCAAAAATGGATAGTGCACGCGCTGCACCTTGGAGTGCCGTTCCAGGAACTGCGCCACTTGCAGCGCATTCTCATTCTGCCGCGCCACCCGCACTGCCAGCGTCTTCAGGCCGCGCACCAGCATCCAGGACGCGTGCGGGTCCATGCAGTTGCCGAGGGTGGTCCGGGTCGCGTGAATCTTATCGATCAGATCGGCGCGCCCCGCTACCAGTCCACAGGTCAGGTCGGCATGTCCGCTCAGGTATTTCGTCCCCGAATGCATGACCAAATCGATGCCATACTCCGCCGGGTGCTGGTTGATGGGCGTGCCAAATGTGCCGTCAATCATGCTGATCAGTCGGTGACGCTTAGACACGTCCGCGGCCGCTTTCAAGTCCACAATACGCAGCGTTGGATTCGTCGGCGACTCCAGATACAGCAACTTGGTATTCGGCCGGATCGCCCGCTCCTGCTCTTGATAGTCCGTGGTATCCACGAACGTAGTCTCGATGCCCAGCTTGGGCAGCCATTGCGACAGAAATTTCGTAGCCCCGCCGTAGATGTCCCGCTGTGCCACGATGTGGTCCCCAGCCTTCAACAGAGCGAGGATCGTAGTAGTGATGGCCCCCATCCCCGAGGCAAAGGTCAGGGCCGCGTCCACGCCTTCCAGTTCCGCCACGCGCTTCTCGGCCACGGTGTTGGTGGGATTTCCGTAGCGGGTATAGAAGCGGTCGGTGGGCGTTACCGCAAGTTGTTCGTCGTTGTCGGTGACCTCAAACGTCGAGGTCTGCACGATGGGCGTGGCCAGCGGACCATTTCTTCTCTCGAGTTCGTCGCCACCGCGCACGGCCTTGGTATCAGCGTGATGATTGTGTCGGGTCATGGAGCCTCGCCCCTCCAGACTAATTGTGCGCCGGAACTCCCGCAAGTGAAGCACCGCCTGCCGCAACGTTTATAATCTCTGCTTCATGGATCTGGGACTGAAAAACCGTGTCGCGCTGGTCGCGGCCTCCAGTCAGGGAATTGGCCGCGCTACCGCGGAGGCCTTCGCCGCCGAGGGTTGCCGCGTGGCGATGTGCGCCCGCAACCTGCAAACCCTGCAAGCATCTGCCGACAAAATCAGAAGCGAACACAACGTGGAAGTACTGGCCGAAGCCTTCGACGTCAGCGATGCCGCCGCAGTGAGCCGTTTCGTGGCCGCGGTCGCGCAGAAATTCGGCAGCGTTGACATCTGCGTCACCAACGCCGGTGGGCCGCCGGCTAAAGGATTCCTCGCCGCCAGCATTGAGGAGTGGCACCGTGCCGTCGAGCTCAACTTCCTGAGCACCGTGTATTTCGCGCGCGCGGTCATCCCCCACATGCAGCGCCAGCACTGGGGCCGCATCATCACCCTCACTTCCATCACTACCAAGCAGCCGGTCGCCGATCTTGTGCTTTCGAACGCAGTGCGGGCCGCCGTGGTGGGCTTGGTCAAAAGCCTGGCCAACGAGTTCGGCAAAGATGGAATTCTGGTGAACAACGTCGGGCCGGGATTCACCGCAACCGATCGCTTGAAAGAGTTGGCCAAGACGCGCGCCGCTGCCTCGGGAAAGACCGAGCAGGATTTGTTTGACGGCTGGGCCGCCGACGCTCCGCTAAAACGCCTGGGCCAGCCCCACGAAGTGGCCGAGAGCATCGTCTGGCTCGCCTCCGAGCGCGCTTCCTACATCACCGGCCAGACGCTGCTGGTTGACGGCGACATTTACAAAGGCTTGTGAAGTCTTCCGGGGTGTTTGGAGTTTTGCAATTTGTTTTAGCGGTTCTGCTTTTGGGTGGCGCAGCGCTTCCAACGCTGCGATTAGGATTCCTTTTTTCTGAAAGGGCTTTAGCCCCTGAGGCACTGCGAATGAAATCTGCTTCGGCATTGCTGTGCGGCGTACTCCTCGTGCTCGCCTGCTTCTCCGTGCGCGCGGGCGCCCAGGCGCGGCCATTTCCCGGGCCCGACGTCCAGCAAATTTATCAGCGCCTGCTCCCACAGATCGAAAAGATTCCCGCCTTTGACCACCATGCCCATCCCGGATTCGCCGACGATCCAGACATTGACGCCATGGCTGCTCCGCCCAATGCCAGCGCGGCCCTGCGCACCCGCGACGATAATCCTGAGCTCGCGGCGGCCGCCAAAGCCATGTGGGGTTACCCTTACAACGATCTTTCGCCCGAACACACCAAATGGCTGATCGCCAAGAAAGCCGAACTGAAACGGCAGAACCCTGGCCAGGCCTACTTCAACCTGGTGCTCGACAAGATCAACATTGAGAGCTCGGTCGCGAACCGGGCCATGATGGCCGATTATCTCGATCCCAAGCGCTTTCCCTGGGTCTTCTTCGGCGATGCCTTCATGTGGCCCTTCAACAACGAACGCGAAACGGCGCGCAACGGCGACGAGGGCGTTTACATCCCGCTGCAGGAAAAAATGCTTCACCGCTGGATGCAGCAGGAAAACGTTAGCAAGCTCCCCACCAGTTTCGACGACTATTTGAAGTTCATCGCGCGCGTGTTGGCCACGAACAAAGAAAGGGGCGGAATCGCCATGAAGTTTGAGGTCGCGTATTTCCGCCCCACAACTTTCTCTGATCCCTCGCGTGGCCAGGCCGAGGAAATTTATCAACGCTACGTCGCCGGCGGAATCCCCACCGAAAAGGAATACCGCTCTTTCCAGGATTACCTTTTCCGCTACCTCATCACCGAGTCCGGACGTCAGCATCTCCCGGTGCACATCCACACCGCCATCGGTATCGGCGACTACTTCAATCTCTCGGCCAGCAACATCATGAATCTTGAGAGCGTGCTCCGGGACCCACGCTACAGCGCCACTACGTTCGTCATGATTCACGGCGGATATCCGCTGGAGCGCGAGTCCATCTGGCTGGCCGCGATGAAGAACGTTTACTTCGATTCTTCTTTCGGCGAACTTGCCCAATACCCTTCGTCGTTTAAAGAGACGCTGAAAATGTGGCTGGAAACTTTCCCGGATAAAGTCACCTTCGGCACCGACTGCTTCCCCTACAATGAAGTGATGGGCGCGGAGGAAAGCTACTGGCTGGGTGCGGAGTCCACGCGCATGGCCCTGGCCGCGGCCCTTGCCGAAATGATTTCTGAAGGAGAAATCAGCGAGCCGCGCGCGCTGGAACTTGCTCGTGCGTATTTGCACGATACCGCGGTGAGGCTCTACGAAGGGCGAGTGCACTAGATTCCGTTTGGTCGGGCGACTGGGATAAAACTCTCAGAGGAAATCGCGAAGAGAATGCCAAAGAGAATGCCGAAGAAAAGAATGGCGAAGAAAAAGTTGAAACTCAAGACTCCCCGCAGGAACGCGAAACACGTGAAGTCCCTGCCGGGGACCGTGATGAAAGCTGCAGCCAAGGCCGGCCTGCGGCACATCCCTTGGCACACGGTCGCACTCGAAGACCTGAACCCGCTGCTGCAGCGCCAGTTCGTGGTCGGCCAGGAAATCATGGTGGCCCGCGTGCTCTTAAAGAAAGGATGCATCGTCCCCGAACACAGCCACCACAACGAACAGATCACCTACATCCTCGAAGGCGCGTTGAAGTTCTGGATCGACGGGCGGCAAATCGTGATCAACGCGGGCGAGGTTCTCACCATTCCGCCCAACATGGTGCACAAGGCGGAGGCGCTCGAAGATACCGTGGATCTCGACATCTTCAATCCACCCCGCGCCGACTGGATCAATAAGACCGACCAGTACCTTCGCGACCGGAAATAGCTAAGTGAATGACCTGGAACCTAATGCCTCCTCCCACCCCCATCGAACCGAAGGTTACCGAGCAACCCTCCGCCGAAGCCAAGGCCGCTCCGGTTGCGTTCCGCTTCCGGTGCATCTCCTGTGGCGATCTCAGCGACGCGGCAGTTCAGAATTTCCGTTGCTCGCGTTGCGGCGACCTCTTGGAGATCATTCATCCCTCCTGGGTTTCCGGCGCTTCGGCTCCCGCTGCCTCTGACCTGAAAGCATCATGGAAGCAGCGCCGGTCGTCGCTGTCGCCCGTCGATCTGAGTGGCGTTTGGCGCTTCCGGGAACTTTTGCCTGCTCTCGAAAACCTGCACCACGTGATTAGCCTGCGCGAGGGCAACACTCCCTTGTACGCGTTGCCTCGCTGCTCGCGTCTCACCGGCCTGCCACATCTTTTCGCCAAACATCAGGGTATGAATCCAACTGGCTCGTTCAAAGACACGGGCATGACGGTAGCCGCGTCCTTCGCACGCCAGGCAGGATTCCGCTGGGTCGCCTGCGCTTCCACCGGAAACACGTCGGCCTCCATGGCCGCGTACGCCGCGCGGGGCGGGCTGCGCAGCCTCGTGCTGGTTCCGGAAGGGAAGATCTCGTGGAGCAAGCTTTCGCAGTCCCTCGACTACGGCGCCGTCACCTGCCAGCTGCGCACCGACTTTGACGGCTGCCTCCGCCTGCTGCAGGAACTCGTCCTGCGGGCTCCCGTCTATCAGCTGAACTCCATTAACCCGTTTCGCCTCGAAGGCCAAAAGACGCTCGCTTTCGAATTGCTTGAACAACTGGATTGGCAGCCGCCTGATCACATTATTGTCCCCGGCGGTAATCTGGGAAATAGTTCGGCCATCGGCAAGGCCCTGCTCGAGATGCACGACCTCGGCCTGATTGTGCGTCTGCCCAAGCTCTCCATCATCCAGGCAGAAGGTGCGAATGCCCTCGTGCGCACGATGCGCGAGACCGGGGGCAAACATCTGATCAGCGTGCAGGCCGAAACTCATGCTACGGCGATCCGCATCGGCAATCCGGCTTCGTGGAAAAAAGCCGTGCGCGTATTACAGGCCACCGGCGGTACGTGCGAGCAGGTCAGTGAGATTGAGATCGCCCAGGCCAAGGCCGAGATTGGCGCCGAGGGTATTGGCTGCGAGCCCGCGTCGGCCGTAACCCTGGCGGGTCTAAAAAAACTTCTGAAACGAGGCTTCGTCAAGCCGGAGGAATCCGTGGTGCTGGTGCTCACCGGACATCTGCTCAAAGATCCGGGCTTCACCATGGATTTCCATCGCGGCGATCTTTTTCCAGTTGCGGGAAGCGACGGCGAGGAGAATGGTGCCAGCGCCGCGCTTCAGTCCCTGCGCCGTCCGCCGATTGTCCTCGATGCCACGCTTGAGGCCGTGATCGGAGCCTTGGAGCAAGGGGAGAAAAGCAGCCCTGAAAATTAGCCAATTAACCTGACGAAAGATGGTCCAGGAATACTGCCCAGAGACATGCCCAAGAAGAAAAATCCTCGCCGCCAAACTTCTCTCCGACTAGTGTTGCCCGCGACTTCGGCGAACCTGGGGCCGGCTTTCGACGCCGCCGCTATCGCCATGGACCTCTACATTCATCTCCAGGCTCACGCGGCTGAAGAATTCTCCATCTCCGCCACCGGCCGCGACCGCGAAATCTGCGGCAAGCTGGAAGACCACCTCATCCTGAACACTTACCGCCAGGTTCTCGAAGCCGAGAAAAAAGAAGTCATTCCACTTTCCCTGCGCATTCGGAATGATATTCCCATCGGCAAAGGATGCGGCTCCTCCGCCGCGGCCCGTGTTGCCGGAATTGCCCTCGCCGTTCATTTCGGCCGTTTAGGTTGGAGCGACGCCCGCATCGTCGGCGAAGCCTCCCACCGCGAGCACCACCCGGACAACGCTTCCGCTTGCTGGATGGGAGGCCTCACCGTGGCCCGCATGTGGCGCGAATCCGAACCCCAGATTATCTCCTTGCGTCCGAAAGGGAAGTGGCCGTTATTGTTGGTCGTTCCAGACGCCAGCCTGCCGACCGAAGAAGCGCGGCGGGTTCTGCCGGCTCAGTATTCCCGCGCAGACGCCGTGGTCAACATCCAGAATTCCATGCTACTGCTGGCCGCCCTGATGCAGGGCAACGCTCAGCTGTTGTCTACCGCGCTCGAAGACCGCATCCACCAGCCTTACCGCTCGCCTCTGTGTCCGCTCCTGCCCTGCCTGCAGCCCCTGAAGGGGAAGGACGGTTTCCTCGGTGCGGTGCTCAGCGGCGCCGGTCCCTCGGTTCTGGTCTTCCTCGATCCTCGCGCCGATGCGAGGAAAGCCCGCGAATCCGTGGCCGCGCGCTTGTTACGTTATGGCCTGTCCGCGGAACTGTTTTCCACGTCCATTACGCCCCGGGGCGCTCGCCGGTCGTTTCCTTCGACTCCGAAGTAGGGGCGCGCAGCAAAGATTACGAAGCAGCCGGCGCAATTCTAGCCCCGAACCACAAGCCGTTTCGTCTGGCACCAAAGTGCCATTTACCCCACCGCGGTTCTTACTTATCGTTCCGTTGCCCCCGGCAAAACAATCTCCAGTCAGCTCTGTTCGCGGAAGCGGCAGAAGTTCGGCTGCACTTGGCCAGCCCGCCAAATTGCAGTGTTTCGGAAGCGTGTTTAGCGGGTGTCACCGAAAATGAAAAACACGGCGCGGATCAACCAGCCACGCGAGAGCTTTCACCCTGCCAACCGTCAGGCCTGCGTTGAAATCGAGACCTTCCTGCAAGCCCTCGATTCCTATCCCGACCGCTTTGCCCGCGACCCGGCCCTCAGATTCGAACAGCATCTGGACAGCCTTGTGAATCACCGCGCGGACATTGGGTGGCGCCGCGGCCGCAGCGCTCAATCGTAGTGACACTCCTGAAGTTCTTCAGTTCCCGCGGCTGGCTGGCGGGACGATCCCGTTCATCCGGAGATACTCCACCATCTGACCATAATGGTCGAAGCCGTGCCACGCGACACTCGTAGCCAGGCTCAGGCGCGTCACCTTGCCCTCGCCGAACGGGCTCTTCACGGTCTCGATCATGTTCTTCTCGTTGATGGTGTCGATCGCTTTGTGCGTATAGGCAAAAGAATCCTTAAGGTACTTCAGAATGTCCGCCTTGCTGGTAATCGAGGCCGGTCCGGTTTCGTCTCCGATCTCCACCGGAGGTTTCTCCGACAAAAGCGCCGCGCCCAATTCATAGTTCACGGCCGCCACATGCTTTACCTGCTGGGCGAAGGTGCGCACGCCCTTGAATTCTCCGTTGCTGGGCGCGAAGCCAAACTTGTCCTCCGGCATTGCTTCCACTGCCGGAATAAAGTCATGCTCCAGATTTGTGACGGTGTGGCCTAACACGTCCGCCACCGTTCGATGTTCTTCTTTTTTGGCCTGCGCCGCGGCTGCCACCACCAGCGCCAGTGTGAATACAAGACAGATAAGTTTTGTTTTCATGAATGCCTCCTATTAATGGCTCAACACAAATCACAATATCAACCACGATTGGGAAATCGGAAGAGCTGACTTCCCGCTGCTAGTCCCTCAATACCGCAGGGGCCATCTTCAACTCTGCCGCCGTGAGCCGGTGCCGCAGAATGCTCGTCAGCCCTGCCAACATCGCCAGCGCCGACCACGCCAGAGCCGCTGGAACTCCCACCTGTGCGGCCAACCCTCCCCAGATCGCGCTGCCGATCGCCATTCCTCCCTGCAGCACCAGCAGATACATGGAGAGGGCGCGAGCCCTCATCCACGACGGGCACATGGTCTGCGCCACAAAATTAAAACACGCGAGAATGCCTATCCAGGCCGCTCCGGCGGTAAATAGTATCAGACACAACCCCTCAAACGCGTGGGTTTGTCCTGCCGCAAAGGTCATCCCGGCAAACACCACCGTAGCCCCGGCGACTAACCCATCCACGGAATAGCGCAGCCGCAAACGCGGCAGCAGCGCTGCGCCGGCCAGCGCGCCCAAACCAAAACACGTCAGCAGGAATCCATATCCCTGCGCGCCGTGCGGCTGGCATATCACCGGCAGCAGCGCCAGCAGGGATGTTGCTCCCACGCTGAACGCCGCCGTGCGGATCAGCACCGACCGCACCTGCGGCGTCCCACGCACATAACGAAACCCCTCGATGATTGCGTCGCCTATTCTCCGTGTAGCCACAGGCTCGTGCGGCGCACGTTTCCACCGCAGCAAAAAAACGATCACGCCAAAAAACGATGCCGCGTTCAACAGGAATGACCACCCGGATCCCGCTGCCGCCACAACAATTCCGCCCAGAGCCGGACCCACGGCTCGCGCCACATTAAATCCAGCCGAGTTCAGCGCCACCGCCGACGCATGCCGCTGCGGCGAAACTACCTCCGGCGTAATCGCCTGCCAGGCCGGATCGTTCATCACCGCGCCCAGTCCCAAGAAAAAAGTAAACACCAGCAGCGTCCACGGACTCACCACGTGCCACAATGTGAGTCCGCCAAGCGCTGCTGCCGCGACCACCATCCAGCCCTGCGTAAACAGCAGGAGCCGCCGCCGGTCCACCATGTCGGCCAGCGCCCCTGCCGGCAACACCACCAGAAATACCGGAATCGCCGCGGCCGCCTGCACCAGGCTCACCATCAGCGGCGACGTCGTAAGTTGCGTCATCAGCCAGCCCGCACCCACGTTCTGCATCCAGCTGCCGGTATACGAGACCACGGCCGCAACCCACAACGATCGAAAAAGTGGCTCGCGCAACGGAGCCCAAGCGGGGTCGGCCCGCCGAATGTCGACGCTTCCGCCCGCCGGAACCGCAATCTGATCAGCCACGCTTCCTCTGTGCTCCTCTGTGTCCTCTGTGGTAAAGGTCTTGACTTTCCTAGTACTCCTTAATTCGCTGGACCAACCGCAGCCGCCCCAAACGGCCACTGCCGCCCCCTCCACGCCCGAATCATGTAGATGGTCACCCCGGTCAGCAGGATCACGGCCGCATACCGCACTTCCTTCCAGGCATTTTCGCGATTGAACAGAATGAACAGAAACCCCGCTATCGCCAGCAGCGCAGGCAAAGGATACAGCCACATGCGAAATGGCCGCGGCATCTCCGGACGCCTGACTCGCAACACAATCACTCCCACCGCCTGCATCAGAAACTGCAGGATCAGCCGGATGACCACCAGCGCCGCGATAGCATCCTTCAACCGCAGAAAACAGAACGCCGCTGCCACAACTCCCAGCGCCAGCAGCGAAATATGCGGGAAACGGTGCACCGGATGCACCCGGGCAAATGCTTTGAAATAGTTGCCGTCCTTGGCCGCCGCATACGGAACCCGCGAGTACCCCAGCATCAGCGAAAAGACCGACGCAAACGCCGTGACGATCACCAGTCCCGTCACCAGCCGCGCCGCCCACGCGCCATACACTCGCTGCATGAACAGTGACACAACGTACAGGCCGGTATTGTTTTGTCCCGCCTGCATCATCTCCCGCCAGGGCACCACGGCGAGAACGCACACATTCATCATGAGATATAGACAGGCCACAAGCAGAATAGAAAGCAAAAGAGCCCGCGGAATATTCTTTTCCGGCTCTTTGATTTCGTCCCCCAGAAAGCTAACGTTGTAATACCCCCAATAGTCGTAGGTGGCGACCAACATGGCTCCGCCCAGCCCAGTCAGAAATTTGTGGGAAATCGTGAATGCGCCAGGAGGAAAATCAAAAGCACGCGCCGCGTTGAAGTGCGTGAGCCCGGCGAAGATGATCCAGCCAATGGTTCCCAGCACGCCTGCCAACAAGAATTTCGACAGCCGCCCGATGGCCGTAATGTTCCGGTAAAGCAGCAACACGGTAAAAAAACAAATCACGACGGCCACCGCCGTTCCCGGGGTTACGATCCAGCTGGCCTGCAGGGTTCCTGCCCACGGAATGTGCAGCGCAGCGTCATGTTGCGCGTAGACCGTATCCAGTTCCGGCCAGTAATACGCCGCGTAACCCGCCAGCCCGATGCATCCGGTAGCAATGGAAAGTGGTGCAGAAAAAGAAACCTGCCAGATAAACAGGAACGAAATTAGCCGTCCCCACTTCTGCGGGCCGTACATCTCGCGCAAGTAGCGATACGATCCCCCCGACGCCGGCAACGCCGCGCCCAATTCCGCAGACACCAGCCCGTCACAAACCGCCAGCAGCGCCCCAGCAATCCATCCCAGCAGAGCCTGCGGCCCGCCCATGGCGCTTACGACAAGCGGCATGGTGATGAACGGCCCAACGCCGATCATGTCGATCATGTTCAGCGCGGTCGCGCTCCCCAGCCCCATCCCGCGGATGAGCCCGGGCGAACTCGTTTCGGATTGGGGGAGAGATGGCATTTCGTAGAGACGTTGCTTGCAACGTCTTCTCACCAGGAAGAAAAAAGACGTAGCAAGCTACGTCTCTACGACTAACGACGGCCTTTCGCGCTTAGCAGATTCACATACAACCGCACCGCTCCCGGCACACCCGCCGGGAGTTGCCGGAAAAACGCATAGCCCGTATAGATAAAAATTCCCTTGCCGTAACGCGCCTTCAAAAGCCCACCCTTTTGCGCGTCCTCGCCCGGATCGTGACACGCCAGCAGCGCCTCGAAATGTTCATCCCAGTTTTTCATGAAATACAGCCCGCGTTCCTGCACCCAGCCGTCGAAATCGCGTGCCGTAATTGTGTTGGGAGAGTGAAACACTTCGTCCTCGGGCGCCAGAATTGTGACCGGTGCCTCTTCCACGGAAACCCGCGCCCGGCTCAACTCCGCGGGATACGGAGTGAAATGTCCGGCGTTGAAATCGGCCACCCCGGCGTTGTACTGCGTAACCAGCGTTCCGCCGGCGGAAACAAAATCCAGCAGCTTCTGGTTATTGGTGACGACATCTTTCTGCGTGTCGTAAGCACGGATCCCGAGCACGATCGTTCCGAACTTGCTCAAATCTTCCGTGGCCAGTTTCTCCGCCGGAATCAGCGTCACATCCATCCCCACCTGAGCCAGCACCGTCGGGATGTCATCCCCTGCACCCATCACGTATCCCACCTTCAAATCGTGCGGCACGCGCACGTCGACAATGCTCACACGCTGCTGCGCGGGCTGGTGATAGTAGAAACTTCCCAGATCTTCACGCGTCACCAGTGTGTAACCCTCGCTGTATTTCTCTCCCGCAACCTCCAGCACCGCACGCAGAGTCGCACGGCCTTCCTGCAAGGCAGGGAACACCTTGAACTGCACTTCTTTCTTCTCGCCGCGATGCGTCAACTCGACTGTTTGCTCCGCCGGCTCCGACCTCCATCCCTCCGGCAACTCCAGTCGCAACACCCCTTGCTTGGCTCCGGCAAGATTGCTCGTCACGCCCACCGTGACCGTCGAACTCGATCCGTTATGCGTGGAAATCACCTGCGTCCCCGGCTCCAGCGCGACGGAAAACGCCGGAACCACAGCCAGCGGACGAGAATGCACTTTTTCTGCCTCGTCCACAAACGGCGTCACCACTACAGCTGAGATATCATTTTGCAACCCAACGTCGCCGCCACCGGTCCACACATACGTCACCCGTGCCCGTAGCGCTGGAGGTGGAAACGGCAGCGTCGCATATTTCTCGTTGTCGATGTGATTGATGCTCTCCGTCTCTGGATCATCGCGATGCCAATATGGTCGCGTGTAAGCCGCATTCTTGGGAACCCGCAGTCGAAACGTCACGCGGAGTTCGTTCCCAGGCTTCACCGCTTCCGGCCGGAGTTTCTCGCTGATGGTGTTCCATCCCGCCGGAACCTCCAGCTTCAATGCGTTAACCACCAGCGGATCCTTCGACCCGTTGTGAAACTTTACCGCGACCAAAAATTCCTGCCCCGGAGAAACGGTCGTAAGCGCGTCCGCTTCTTTTGGCACCGCCGGAGCCCCGTCGCTCCGCCCACCCGACTCCACCACCGCCGCCAAGCTCGCATTGAGCGCCAGATTCAAAGCAGCCTGAGCCTGCCCCACTTTTTCATCGAGACGAGACAGCAGGTCGGCCTTCGCCGAATTGGATATGGTAGCTTCGCCAACTTCCCTATGTGCCCGGTACAGATCGCTCACAGCGCTGTCTAGAAGAACAGCTATCCCCTCTGAATCGCGACCCTTCGCATCCGCGTTAGCGCGGGCGACCCAGTTCACTATTCCCGTCAATTCACCACGCAAGTGCGGAAGTTTCGTCTCCTCCGCTCCCAAGCTCTCCGCCAGCCCCGGCAGAGTAGTATCAATCCCATCAAAAAAATCCTTCTCATGCCCATCCTTATCCAGCTTCGGAGGCGACACCGAGTCCACCAGCTTATAAAAAGTAAACCGGTCGCCGGGATCAAGCGTCCAGTTCGCCGCACCCTGTGACATCTGATGCCGCAATCCCTCCATGGCAAACTGCACGTAACCCATGCCCAGCTCCGGACTCTTCACGCCCGTGTTCAGCTTCACCGTCCAATCCTCATCCGGACACGTCATCGCCCCAAACCCGCACACATTTCCGATATAAAACTTCTTAGCCTGCCACGGCTGCAGCCCCGCCGAAATCTGCTCCGGAAACCGTTTTGGATCCGCTGCCGCCCGAAACGCTTCCTTCGCCAGAATGCTCGACGCCTGATGATGGCCGTGCCCATCGCGCTCCGTCCCCGAGAACCGCGCCGTCAGCACATCCGGGCGGAACGTCCGAATCACCCGCACCACATCCGCCAGCGCCACATCATGTCCGCCCCACTTCTGAAACGTCTCCTCGGGCGATTTCGAAAATCCAAAATCCGCGACGCGAGAAAATCGCTCCTGCACTCCGTAATACTGATCGGACGCCAGCAATTCCTCCGCCCGCAGCACGCCCAGCACATCCGATAAATTGCTGCCAATCTTGTTCTGCCCGCCCTCGCCGCGATTCAGCGTCATCAGCAACGTGCTCACGCCATGTCCCCGCGCCTCCAGCGTCAACATGCCACCATCTTCGTCGTCGGGATGCGCCACGACTTGCATCAGCCGCGCCGTAGTTCCCAGCCGCAGCAGCTCCAGCCGGAGCCCGGCCACGCCTTGATCTTGAGGCAGTGGCGCGGGAACACCGGAATAAGCAAAGCGCGAATCCACCAACTCGGCCGAGTTCAAAGAAGTATGAACCGCAGAATCAGTCCTGGCTGAAGCGTGCTTCGCAGGAGGCCGCGACTCGCCCGCGTTCTGCGCCGCCATCGCTGCCACCAGACAAAGCAAGAGGAGAAACTGGATGGATGTTTGAGCAAAACGGCAGAACGACTGAGCAGTAGAAGAAGGACGGCGCAAACCAAGCCACGCCAGCCTGAAGAGTCCGAGATATCTCACGCTACAAGGATGGGGCCTACGCACGGTCCGACGCAAATTCTTTCTTAAATGAAGAGGATTTTTTCAGGAAACAGCCCGACTAACTACTAGCAACTAGCCACTGCTTCATGGCCGGCCTTCCTTCAGCGTCGCCTGGCAAGCACTTGCTGCTGTCAGCACGTCGCTGAATGCCGTCTCTTTTCGCAGATCCTTCAGCAAAGGATCGTCCAGCAGCGCCGAATGGGCGCAATAGTTCTGCTGCACTGCCGCTTTCATCAGGCGTAGCGCGGGTTCCTTCTGACCGCAGTAAGCCAAAAGAGACCCAACGCGGTACCAGGCCTCCGCATCCGGTTCGATCATCACCGACGATTCCGACTCCCGCACAACCTTATCGAAATCCCCCGGACGTTGCGCCGCGGTGCACGCGATCATCAAATCCCGGTGATACGAAGACGCCCTGCCCATACTCTTGGCAGCTTCCCGGGCCTCGGGTATTCTGCCCTCCGCCACCAGGATATACGGAGTCACCCACGCCGCCCATTCCGATCCCGCATCCAGGTGAACGAAGTCGTTGGCCCGATCCGTCTTGCCGTCCCACAGAAACGCCCAGGCACACGAGCGAAAGCTGAAGTTTCCAGGATCAAGCTCCCGTGCCTTGTTGCACTCCTGTGTCGCTTTATCCAGGGTGCCCGCATAGCGAAACACGTAACTCAACGCAAAGTGAGCATCCGCGCTCTGTGGACGCCGCCTCACCAGGTCGGTTGCCGCGTCATACGCACGTCCCAGTTCGCCCCGTTCCACCCGGGCCGTAATCAGGTTGCTCGCTGCCATCACCCGGTTCGGATCGAGCGACAGTGCCCGCTCGTAAGCTGAATTCGATGCCTGAAATTTTGGTTCGCCCCCGCCCCCGTAATAAGAATCGTAATAATAGCGTTGCCCCAGCGCCTCCCACGCCGGAGCGTAACTGGGATCAATCCCCACCGCCCACTCCAGCATCTTGATCGCTTCCTTATTTGGCGCCGGGTCGTGCGGCACCGCTACGCTGCGCAAATAAAAATCATAGGCCTGCTGATTCTTCGGCTGGGACGCGGCCTCCACCTCGCCGCTACCTCCGCCCAATATCGGCAACAGTCCACGCTGCACCAGCGTGCTGAGTTGCTGCCGCATCCCGATCAAGTCCTCAGTCTTGGCGGTTACGCTGTTCTCCCACAGCACTCTGTCATTGGGTACGTCCACGCACTCCAGCGTTACCGTCAGCGAATCTCCCTGCTTGCGGAAGTTTCCCGTCAGCAGTCGCCCCACTCGCAACTCCTGCCCTACTTTGTGCGGGTCCAAGTCAAGCGCCACATATTTCCGGGTCACCGAAGATGGCCGCACTTCAAGCGTGCGCGAGTAGGTCAACACACTCGTCAGCTCGTCGGCGAGCGCAAACCGCAGGTAATCCACGCCGAAATCGCCGTTCATGTTCTGCAGGGGCAGCACCGCAATCGCGTTCCGCTGCTCGGCGTTCGCCAGTTCGCGATGCTTCAGCCACCACGCTCCCATCGCCGCGACCACCGTAACCAGCACCGCCAGCAAGCCCAGAAGAATGTAGAGCTGCACCCGGCTGCCGCCCCCAAAAGTCCGTGTGCCGGACCGCAGCTTCGCAGAATTAAGTCCGCTCCGGACCACTCCAGACTCGGTTTCCCGCTTCAGCAGCGCCAAATCCGACCGCAGTTCGGGCGCACCCTGATAGCGGTGCGTGCGATCTTTCTCCATCGCCTTGCCGATGATGCCCTCCAGTTCCATGGGCAGCTTCGGATTCAGTTGCCGGGGCGGAACCGGCTTCTGATGCAGCACCGCATCCAGCGTGACCAGCGAGTTATTTCCCGCGAACGGTTTCTTTCCCGTCGACATCTCATACATCACCACGCCAAAGGAAAACAGGTCGCTGCGCCCGTCAATGGTCTCGCCGCGCGCCTGCTCCGGCGACATATAAACCGCTGTCCCGGGAATCACCCCCACGGCCGTCAGCGAATTATCAGCGCCCGCGTCGTCGTCGGTGCCAATGTTGTGCACCAGCTTGGCCAGGCCGAAGTCCAGCACCTTCACCTGCCCGCTCGGCGTCAGGAAAATGTTCGCCGGCTTTATATCCCGGTGCACGATCCCCTTGGCATGCGACGCCGTCATCGCGTCCGCCACCTGGATGCTGATGTCGAGCACCGCCTCCAGGTCCATTGCCTGCCCGCCGATGCGCTGCTTCAGGCTCTGCCCGTCCAGCTTCTCCATCACGATGAAAGGATGGCCGTTATTCTCTTCAATGCCGTGGATGGTGCAGATATTAGGATGGTTTAACTGCGAGGCCGCACGTGCTTCCCGCTCGAACCGCTCCAGCGCTTTGGGGTCGCCGGTGAGATTATCGGGGATGAACTTGAGGGCAACGTGCCGCCCCAATTTGAGGTCTTCCGCCTCGTAGACCACACCCATACCACCGCCCCCAAGCTTGCCCAGGATGCGATAGTGGGAGACGGTCTGGCCGATCATGAGCGCATGCGCTCCTGCTCCGAGCGGTAATGTTAGGCTGTCGCTGGCATCCGGTC
>Ga0209415_10010463_pt1 | contig 15778 bp, 12 predicted proteins | sample PeaSoiSIISIP2007_FD_187696 | JGI IMG/M metagenome (GOLD analysis project Ga0209415, IMG submission 187696) | Peat soil microbial communities from Weissenstadt, Germany - SII-SIP-2007 (SPAdes) (version 2) | ecosystem: Environmental > Terrestrial > Soil > Wetlands > Peat | place: Germany...
CCTGCGCCCCCCGCCGCCGCCGCCGCGCCGCCGGCGCCTGGCGTCGCCGCCGGCGTGCCGGTTGGCGTCGCCGTTCCCACGCCGGGGCGCGGTCCGCCGGCGGCCAATGGGCTGCCCGGGCGAGCACCGGCTAGCGGGCTTCCCGGGGGCCGTCCGCCGGCGAGCGGGCTGCCGGGCGCGCGGTTGCCGCCCAGCGCGTTCGCTGGCGTGCCGCCTGCGACGTTGGGCGTGCGAGAGCCGGTCGCTGGCACGGCCGGTCCGGGCGCAACGCGGTTGGCGGCGGGCGTCGGGGTGCCGGCGGGCGGCGCGTGCAGCCCCAGCCGCTGCGCGACGGGCGGGGTGATCCCCCGGGTCGCGGTCGTCGGCGGTATCGGCTGCTGGCCGATCACCCGCTGGGCGCCGGCGAGCTGGGACGCGGTCGGCGTCTGGGCATGCGCGGCGATCTGCTGCGATGTCGTCATCGCCGAGGCCGGTACCACCGTGGCGCCGCGCGCCGTGTTGGGGTTGAGCCTGTTAATCGTGTTGTTATTGAAGTTGTTGATCGTTACGTTTTTGTTGATGTTGTAGTTGACGTTCCTAATATAGGTCGAGCTGGCGGCGAAGCCGGGATACCACGGCGAGCCCCAAGGCGTCGGGCACCAGCCGATCGAGCCGCCGAAGCCAAACCCGAACCCGAATCCCAGGCCGGCGCCGACCGCGAGCCCGGCACCGAAGCCGGCGACGGCGCCGACGGCGGCCGCGCCGAGCCCGAAGAAGTCGACCACGGCGGGGGCGTAGACGGGCGGCGCGTAGACCGCGACGTCCGGCGCCACCGGCGCCCAGCCCCAGCGGTTGTCCACCTCGACCCAGCGGCCGTAATGCGCCGGCGCGAAGCCCCACGGCGCGTCATCCACCCAGGTCCAGCCCCAAGGCTCGACGTAGGACCAGGAGCCGTTGCGATACGGGACATAATCCGGACCGGCCGTCTTCGGGTACCAGACCGCGCCGTATTCCGGCGAGGACTGCCAGTCGCCGTATTGGGTCAGATCGGCGCCGCCGGTCATCTGCTGCACCACAGCCGGAACGTTCGGCGGCGGCGGCGGCGGCTCTTCCAGTGCCAGCTCCGCGTTGAGGAACGCGTCGCGCCGCGCCGCGCCGACCGATGCCTGGAATGTGTCGCTGCCGTAGATAGTCGCCATCTGGTCTGCGCCGACTTCGAGCGCGAAGCCGTCGCCGCTGACCTGGGCGGCGCCGTCGATCACCGTCAGTGTCGTCGGGTGCTCGGTATCGCCGGCGGCGACCTCGTATTTGCCCGGTGTCGCAATAGTAACGATCCCGCGCGGCGTCCGCACCGTATAGGTCTGGCCGGCGGCAACGGCGACGAGGCGCGCATAGAGCTCGCCCTGCGGTTCGGTGGTCGTCATCGTCTGGTTGTCGAGCTGATCGACGTCGAGTTCGGTCGTCTGATCGAGTACGATGCGGTTGCCCGATACCTCGATTTCGGCCTGCGACTGCGGCTCGGTCCACAGCATGTTGTTCGACGTGATCGGATAGTTCAGCGTCGCCGGCTCCCAGTGGTCGAGATCCGGCGTGCGGAACGAGACCGTCCCCATCAGGCGCGCGAGCCGGCCGACGCGGGCGGGCGGATCGATCGGCGCGCCGGTCGGGGCCGGTCCCGTCGGGGCCGGCCCGCCGGCACCTGGCGGGGCGGGCGGCGGTGCCCCGGCGGCGGGGGGCGGTGGCGGCTGCTGTTGCGCCTCGGCGATCGGCGCCACCGCGTTGCTGAACACGAGGCTCCCGACCGCGACCGCGGCCGAGAACCGGAAGCGGGTTTTGTCACTGAGCACTGAAGTATCCTTTCGCACGCCGGCACGTCCGGCCGCATGATCCTGATGCTCAGAGGATGGGCAGGGCCGGCATCGGCCGCAATCAAATGATCGCAACCAAATGCAACCAAGCGTGCCGGGTCGTAAACCGATCGGGCGTAAGCCGATCGCGGCGCCGTCGCGGTCAGTCGATCCGCGCCATCGCGGGCGGCTCGGCCCGCTCGATCGCCCGCGCCGCGCGCAGCACCAGATCGTCGTTGTATTGCGCCGCGGCAAGTTGCACCGACCGAGGAATGCCGAGGGCGCCGCCGCCGAGCGGCACCGCGATCGCCGGCTGGCGCGTCAGATTGAACGTGAAGGTCCACGGCGCCCAGCCGGTCCACAGCGCCTCGGCCGGATTCTCGGTCGGCGCGTCGGCGGCTGGCGGCGGCCCGGGCACTGTCGGGCAGAGCACGAGATCGTAGCGTTGATGCAGCCGCGCCATGCGGTGCGCCGCCGTGGCCCGCAGCGCTTCCGCATCGAGATACTCGGTGGCGCGCAACCCCGCGTGCTCGCCGCCGAAGTGGCGCAGCACCGGGTCAAGCTGCATCTGCTTCTCGGCGGGGAACGACACCACCAGACGCGCCAGCGCCATCGACCAGACCCGGCCGAACACCGCGCGCATGTCGGGCAGGTCGGGGTCGACCTGTTCGATCTCCGCACCCGCGTCGGCGAGGATGCCGGCGGCCTGCTCGACCGCGGCGATGGCATCGATATCGACCGGGGCGTCGAAGCCAGGCCGGGTGAGCACCGCCACCGACAGCCCGGCAACCCCCTGCTCGATGCCGTTGCGCCAGTCGCGCGGCGCTTCCGGAAGACAGTACGGATCGCGCACGTCGTATCGCGCCATCGCCGACAGCATCAGCGCAGCGTCGCGCACGCTGCGCGTCATCGGTCCGGCGCAGGCGACGGCGGCGAACGCGCCGGCCGGCCATTGCGGCACGCGACCGTATGTCGGCTTCAACCCGACCAGCCCGCACCAGGCCGCCGGTATGCGGATCGATCCGCCCGCGTCGGTGCCGACATGCAGCGGCCCGAACCCCGCCGCGCCCGCCGCGCCGGCGCCGGACGACGATCCGCCAGTGGACAATGTCGTGTTCCAAGGATTGCGGGTGATGCCGGTGAGAGGGCAGTCGCCGGGCGACTTCCATCCGAACTCGGTGGTCGTCGTCTTGCCGAGGATCACGCCGCCAGCCGCCTTGAGCGAGGTCGCGATCGGGGCGTCCTCGGCCACCGGGGCGGGGTCGGTGGCGTTGCTGCCGCGCCGCGTCGGGTAGCCCGCGAGATCGATCAAATCCTTGATCGTGCACGGCACGCCGTCGAGCAGGCCGAGCGGCCGGCCGGCCAGCCAGCGGGCCTCGCTCTCGCGCGCCGCCGCATGCGCCTCCCGGCCTATCACGACGAAGGCGTTGTAGCGGTCGTTGCAGCGGCCGATCCGTCGCGTCACCGCGGCCAGCGCCTCGACCGGGGACAGCCGCCGGCGCCGATATTCCTCGAGCAGTTCCTCGGCCGTCATCACGGCGGGATCGGTGGCGGTCATGATCTGCGTCCGGGTCTGTTCGGCGGGTTTGCGTCGCGGCGGGTCGGACCGCAGCATGACTGCTGAACCGGGCGGAGGGAATAGGATGGCCGATAACAGCACGCCGGAGCGCCACGAGCCCTGGCAATGGCCGGAGGACCGCTGGCGGCGAATCGTCGGCCGCGCCCGCGCCGGCCGCTCGCTGCGGCCCGCGGCCTGGCCGGGCGGCGCGCGCTGTGCGGTGGCGCTGTCGTTCGATGCCGATCACGAGACCATTCCGTTGCGCGATGCCGATCCGAGCCCGATGCGGCTCAGCCAGGGTCAGTACGGCGCGCGCCAGGGCATGACGCGGATCCGGGCGCTGCTGGCGCGCGAGGAGGTGCGGGCCAGCTTCTTCTATCCCGCCGTCGCGGCCCTGCTGCACCCCGACGAGATCCGCGGCATCGCCGCCGACGGGCACGAGATCGGCATCCATTCCTGGATCCACGAGCTGAACACGCCACTCGCGGCCGAGGTGGAGCGGGACCTGACGCGGCGCGCGGCCGACGTGCTGACGCGGCTTTCGGGCCGCGCGCCGGTCGGCATCCGCACCGCGAGCTGGGATTTCTCGCCCAACACGCTGGCGATCATCCGCGAGCTGGGGCTGCTCTACGACAGCAGCCTGATGGCCGACGACGATCCCTACGAACTTGAGCAGGACGGCGAAGCAACGGGTGTCGTTGAACTGCCTCCGGAATGGATTCGCGACGACGCGGTGTATTTCAACATGCTGCGCTCCTCGACATTGCGCCCCTACACGCCGCCCTCGGCGGTCGAGGAGATCTTCCGAGCCGAGTTCGAGGGCGCCTGGGCGGAGGGCGGGCTGTTCCTGCTGACGATGCATCCCCACGTCATCGGCCATCGCTCGCGCATCGGCATCGTCGAGCGCCTGATCCGCGCCGCGAAGGACCGCGGCGGCGTGTGGTTCGCGACCCATGAGGAGGTGGCGCGGTGGTGCCTAGCGGCTCGGTGAATACGCGACGGTTGCCGCACCGATCAGAGCCGCGGCATGCCGGGCGATGACGAGGTTCTCGTTGGTCGGAATGACGTAGGCCGCCACGTGGCTCCCGACCGCGCAGATCCGGGGTCCGTTCCGCTCGTTCGCCGCCGCGTCCAGTGTCAGGCCGAGCCAGGCGCAGGCGCGGCTGATGGCGGCGCGCACCGGGGCGGCGTGTTCGCCGACGCCGGCGGTGAACACGATCCCGTCAAGGCCACCGAGTGCGGCGGCGAGGGAGCCGATCTCGCGCGCGGCGCGGTAGCAGAACACCTCGATCGCGAAACGTGCCCGCGCGTCCTCGCTCGCCAGCAGATCGCGGAAATCCGATGACCGCGCCGACAGGCCGAGCATGCCGCTGTGCTTGTACAGAAGCTGCTCCACGTCGTGCGGCGACATGCCGCGCTGCTGGATCAGGTAGAGGATCACGCCGGGATCGATCGCGCCGCAGCGCGTGCCCATCGGCAGACCGTCAAGCGCGGTGAAACCCATGGTCGAGGCAACCGAAACCCGGTCGCGCATCGCGCACATTGAGGCGCCGTTGCCGAGATGGGCGACGACGACGCGGCCATGGGCGATATCGGGTGCCTGCCTTTCCAGCATCGAGGCGATGTATTCGTACGAAAGTCCGTGGAAGCCGTAGCGCCGCACGCCGTCGTCGAACATCGCGATCGGCAGCGCGAAGGCCTGCGCCGCATCGGGGATGCTGCGGTGGAAGGCGGTGTCGAAACAGGCCACCTGCGGCAGGTCCGGCGCGATCGCGATCGCGGCGCGGATCGGCACCAGATTGGCCGGCTCGTGCAGCGGTGCGAGCGGGATCAGCGCATCCAGCTCCTCGAGCAGCGCCGGAGTAACGATCTCCGGCCGCGCGTGGCGCACGCCGCCGTGGACGACACGGTGGCCGAGCGCCGCGAGGTCGCGCCCGTCCAGTTGCGCGCGAATCCACGGCACCAGCTTCGGAATGATGTCGGCCACCGTCGCCGGCGGAGGTTCGCCGAGATCGGGCGGCGCCAGCGCCGCGCCGTCGGCGCGCGCGACCTTCGTTTCGGGGCGCACCCCGATGCCGTCGATCTGGCCGGTGATGCGCGCTGCCTCGCCCTCGTAGAGCGAGAATTTGAGCGAGGACGACCCGGCGTTGACGACGCCGATCAGCGGTTCGCCAGTCATGCGGTGCAGCGTCATGCGATTGCGGTCATCCGAGGATGTGATAGCCGCCGTCGATATACAGCGTCTCGCCGGTCATCGCCGTCGCGTAGCGGCTGCACAGGAACACGCAGGCGGCTCCGACCTCATCGATCGTCACCAGCCGGCGCACCGGCGCCCGTTCCGCGACGCGGGCCATCAATTCGTCGAAATGCGCGATGCCGGAGGCGGCGCGGGTGGCGAGCGGGCCCGGGCTCACGGCGTGCACGGAAATCCCTTTCGGCCCCAGCTCGGCGGCGACGTAACGGACCGCCGATTCCAGCGCCGCCTTCACCGGCCCCATGATGCCGTAATTAGGGATCACCTCGTTGGCGCCGAGATAGCTCATCGTCAGCATCGTGCCGCCCGACGGCATCAGCTTTTCGGCCCGGTGCGCGAGATCGAGAAACGACCAGCAGGACACCTCCATCGCCGACAGGAAGCCATCGCGAGGACAGTCGACGACACGCCCGATAAGCGCCTCGCGCGGCGCGAAGGCGATCGCATGGACCACGATGTCGAGCCGGCCCCATTGCGCCGTGATGGCTGTGAACAGCGCGTCCATCTGCGCCGTCTCCCGCACCTCCAGCGGCAGGAAGATCGGTGCCTGCACCGCCTCGGCGAGAGGGGCGACGTACGGGCGCGCCTTGTCGTTGAGGTAGGTCATCGCGATCTCGGCACCCGCTGCGCGCATGGCGCGCGCGCAGCCCCAGGCGATCGAGTGTTCGTTGGCGACGCCGACGATCAGCGCCTTGAGGCCGCTGAGCACCGGCGGCAGCGGCCTGGCATCCACCCGGGGCGGGTTGGAGACCTCGTCGTTCATCGTATCGCCGCCTCCGCACGCTGGCGCCGGTCGGCGGCGAGGAGGCTCGCCACCGCGCAGGAGGCGAGCCGGGTCAGCACGCTGTCGGCGCGGCTCGTCAGGATGATCGGCACCCGCGCGCCCAGCACGATCCCGGCGGCATCGGCCCCGGCAAGAAACGACAGGCTTTTCGCCAGCATGTTACCGGCCTCGAGATCCGGAACGACAAGGATGTTGGCGCGACCCGCGACCGGCGACTTGATGCCCTTGATCTTCGCCGCCTCCTCGCTGATCGCGTTGTCGAGCGCGAGCGGGCCGTCGATGATGCCGCCGGTGATCTGGCCGCGATCCGCCATCTTGCAGAGTGCGGCGGCTTCGACGGTCGATGCCACCTTAGGATTGACCGTTTCCATCGCCGACAGGATCGCCACCCGCGCCTCGGGGAAGCGCAATGCATGCGCGAGGTCGATCGCGTTTTGCACGATGTCGACCTTGTCCTCCAGCGTCGGCGTGATGTTGACCGCCGCGTCGGTGATGATCAGCGGATCGGCATGGCCGGGAACGTCCATGATGAAGCAATGGCTGATCCGGCGTGCCGTGCGAATCCCGGTATCGCGGGCGACGACCGCGCCCATCAGCTCGTCGGTGTGCAGGCTGCCCTTCATCAGGGCCTCGACCCTGCCCTGCCGCACCAGATCCACGGCCTTGGCAGCCGAATCGTGGCTGTGTTCGCTGGGCACCAGCTCGAACTTGCCGATGTCGAGGCCGGCGCGCCCGGCGGCGGCGCGGATGCGATCGGGCGGTCCGACCAGAATCGGCGCCAGGAGGCCGAGCTTGGCCGCCTCGACGGCAGCTTCGAGCGAGGCCTCATCGCAGGGATGCGCGACCGCGGCCGTGACGGCAGGCAATTCTTGCGCCGCCTTGATGAGCCGCTCGTATTTGTCGTGTGGGCGGGGAGCTGGGGCGTCCATGGCGGCTCAGCTGGCCTTGCGCTGCGGGGACGCTTGCTCTTGCGGCGGTCTCGCTGGGGCGGCGAACAGCGCCTCCATCCGACGGAGCCGCGCGCGTGCCTCCTCCGACAGTGGCCCGCTAATCGTAGCGAGACGGCGCGAGGCTGCGATCGCCTGCGGAGGCTGCTCTGGGGCGCGGGCGAGCATCGTCGGGATGGCCGCGACCGCCCGTTCCTCGTCCAAGCCGAGGATCAGGAACTGCTCGCGCGCGATCCGTTTGAACTCGGAAAAGCCCACCCGGTCCTCCGGCGGAAGCGCCGCATTGAGTTCGACGAGCGCGGCGAAGAGTCGTTCGTCGACCCTGCGTTCGGGCCGAGCGACATACATCAGCGCCCGCACCCACGCCTCGCGGAAGCCACCGGCCCCGATGCAGGACTCGAGCTCCGTCCGCATCCGCTGGGCCGCGACCTCGCGCGCCAGATCACGCGCGAGCCGGCGCGACCGAGCGGCATCCTCGCCTGCGAGCCCGACCGCGGCTTGCAAGATCGGCGAGCCGTAGACCGTGAGAAACAGGGCCTCGCTCCAAGCGTCGCGCGCGGCGCCCCAGGCCTTCAATGATCCGACCATGACTTCGGAGACACCCGCCTCAAGCGCGCGGAACGGATTATCAGCCGCCACCGGCCGACGATCGGCGCGCACGGCCTCGGCCCATGATCCGACCGGTCCTATCGTCGGGTTGGTGTCGGCGAACATCTCGAAGTACAGCCGGTTGGGCTGCAGGCGTCGCATCGCTTCCGCGCCCGCTTCGCTCGCGCCGGCGCGCACCGCCGGAGTGGCCAGCGTTCGATAGAGCCCGAGGTTGATCTCCGATACCCGTGCGACGGTTGCGAAACGCGCCTCGTCCTCGGGGCTGTTGCCGCCGAGCGCCGCGATGTCGCGGATCGAGCGCGGCTCAAGAGTGAACAGATACTTACCAGATATGAGCTCGGGATGCGCGAGCGTTTCGTCGACGCCGGTGATCACTGCCTCGTAAAGCCCTGGCGGCATGAGGTCGATCATGTCCATGCAACTCGCGAATTCGCGATGCTCCTTGGTCGCGACCTTGCCGGAGACAAAGATGCCAAGGTGGCCGACGCTCGGATGCAGCGAATAGATGATCGTCTGGCCGGCATCGACGATATCTTCATCGCTCGCATAAAGATCGAGGATCCAGCCGAGCGCCTGTTGTGGTGGCGTGATGTCGTCGCCATGCGAGCAGAACACGATAATCGGCGAGGCGATGTTGCGCAGGTCGATCTTCGTGCCGTCGTTCGCCTGCAGTAATCCCTCCGTCAGCTTGTTGCCGACGAACAGGTCATCGGCGATCGACTGCATCTCCTCGGCGTTCAACAGCACGGGGCTGCCCCAGTAGGTCTCGAACTGGAGGAAACGCGGCGCTTCCGTATCTACCTTGGAATAGACCGTGTAGACCTTGGTCCAATAGGTATTGTCGGGATGCAACGACTCGAAATTCGCCACCAGATTGGCGCCGTCGAAAATGCCGTGGCCGAGATCGCCCGCAAGGGCGGTGAGCCAGGTGCCGCCGAGCAATCCGCCGAGATAGCGCATCGGGTTCTTGCCGCGCACGCCGGCCCAGTAGGAAAGCGGCGAGCCGGCCAGCATGATCGGGCCGACGAGGTCGGGATGCGTCGCGGCCATCATCATCACCTGCCAGCCGGCCTGGCAGTTGCAGATGAGCGCGGGCTTGCCATTGGCCTCGGGATGGCGCGCGATCACCGTCTCGACGAAGAACGCCTCGGCGTCGCACACGTCGGCGATCGTCTGGCCAGGCATCGGGTCGGGTAGGAAGCCCACGAAATAGCAGGGATGCCCGGCGCGCAGGGCGAAGCCGATCTCGCTGTCGTGCTTCATGCCGCCGATGCCTGGACCGTGACCGGCGCGCGGATCGACCACGATGAAAGGCCGCTTGCTCGGGTCGATGACGATGCCCTCGGGCGGCCGGATGCGCACCAATCCGTAATTGACAGGCCGCTTCAGCGTCCGCGCGTCGACCACGAGCTCCGCCTCGAAGCTCAGCACGTTCGGAACCTTGCGGGCGTTGTGCGCGAGGTAGTTGTTGCCACGTTGGCGCAGCACGTCAAGCGTGAGGATCGTGCGCTGCGTGGCATCGACCGCGTAGTCCCAGAGCGCGGCGCTCCAGCTTAGGGGATCGAGGAAGGTGGTGGCCGCGAGACCGCCCGCCGACGCGGGCCGCTGTTGCTCGCTCATCGGATTTACTGTCCCTCTGCAATGCCATCGCTGCGTTGCGGTCGCACCGCCGCGACGCGATTCCGTTGAACACCAAGGCTTCCGGAGGTGCCTTGATCTAAGTCAACGGGACGGTTGGGTCCCCACAGGCGAACTTCGCCGCCTTCAACAACGTGCAAGTCTAGCAGCAGACCTCACGCCTGTCCAAGCGCGGCCCTGCGAGGGATTGGGCGGCTTTTAGTCCGGCTGCGCAGCCGCTGCCGACCACGGTGATTGGGCATCGCTGATGCCAATACGCTCGCCGTCGCGGCCGATCGCGATCATGTTGGGACAGGCGAAATTGATCGGCATGACGCCGTGCTCGACGACCTGGACTGGCCCTTCCCGCGCGAGCGCGGCGATCACGTCTCCGGGCAGGAGCCGGTCGGCGTTGACGGAGTCGGGATCGGACACGTCGATGCGCGGATGATGCGCCGCCGTCTCGGGGTCCATCCCGAAGGCCGCGACAAACGCGATCATCTGCAGCACCGAGGCCATGATGCGCCGCCCGCCTGAGGCGCCGGCGGTCAGCATCGGGCGGCCGGCATCGCTCATGATGATGGGACACATGTTGGTCAGCGGCCGCCGCCCCGGCGCGATGGAATTCCGTTCGCCGGGCCGCGGGTCGAACCACATCACGCCGTTGTTCATCAGCACGCCGGTCGACGGCAGCACCACCCGGCTGCCCATCGAGGAGAGCAGCGTCGTCGTCATGGCGACCATCGTGCCGTCCGCGTCGCACACCGAAAGATGCGTCGTGCAGCTTTCGGCGGCGCGCGGCTCGGCGGCGCCGAGATTGGCCAGCCGGTCAGCATACGCGGCCTTCATCTCGCGGGCGAGGGCGGCGAACCACACCGCGTCCGGCGCCTTGCCCCAGGGCGCCGATTCCATCCGTCCGAGCACGGCGGCGAAGGTCGGTGCGGCCGTGAGATGGTCGGCGACGGCGAGCGTATGGCCGCGCCAGGCGATCTCGTCGGCCGGCGCGACCCGCGCCCGATAGGTTCGCAGATCCTCCGCATCGACCACGCCATCCATCGCCGCGATGTCGGCGACGAGCGCGGAGGCGATCTCGCCGGCGTAGAAATCGCGCAGCCCCGCGTCGCGCAACCGGGCGAGCGTCGCGGGCAGATTGCCGAGGCGGAAGAAGGCCGGCGTGCCTTGATAGGGCGCGACCGGCGGTAGGCCGCCGGGCAGGTAGATGCGCGCGCTATCGGTATAGAGCCGCAGCACCGAGGCCGACGCGGCGATCTTGAGCGTGGTGAACCAGTCGTTTGGCAACCCGCGCTCGGCCAGGGCAACGGCGGGCATGGCGATCTCGGCGATCGGCATCCTGCCCCAGCGGGCGTGCATCTCCGCGTAGCCGGCGACCGCGGATGGGATGACGAAGGAGAGCGGGCCGTGGATGTTGGCGTCGCTCACCACCTCCGGCCAGGCGAACAAATCCTGTTTCATGCGGCCGGTGAGCGGGAAGCGCGACGGGTCGAGGCGGTGCGGGGCCACCGGCGCGAAATCCACGAATTGGGCGCGGGGGTTGCCGGCGCTATGCACCAGCGCCATGCCGATGCCCCCGAGCCCCGAATTCCACGGCTCGACGGCGGCCACGGCGAGGGCCGTGCCGACCGCCGCATCGACCGCATTGCCGCCGGCATCGAGGATCGCGACGCCGGCCTCGGCCGCGGCACGTGCCTGGGCCACCACCATGCCGCGCCGCCCCCGCGCTGCCGGCTTGGCGAGTGCCCAGATCTGGGTCACATGCGGCGCGATTGCGTAGGCCATTGCCATCCTCCTTCGGCTTGCGCGATCGTGCGAGCGAACATCCGCGCAGGGCAAGCATGGCGCAGTTGCTGGTGGCGGCGATCGTCTGGACCGCGGCCCATATCGGACTCTCGGGCACGCGGCTGCGCGACGCGCTGGTCGCCCGCCTCGGGGCGCAGGCGTTTCGCGTCGCGTTCTCCGTCGTTTCCGTCGTTACGATCGTCTGGCTGGTCGCGGCGTATGCGCGCGCCGGCACGTGGAGTGTGTGGGTCGCGCCCGATTGGCTCCGCTACCTCGTCGTGATCCTCATGCTGCCGACGCTGATGCTGTTCGCCGGCTCGCTGACCGCGCGCAACCCGACGCTCGTCGGCGTCGAGGGCGCCGGCGCGCCGCAGGCGGTCGGCATCACCCGCATCACGCGCCACCCGATGCTGGCGGCCATCGCCATCTGGGCCGGGCTGCACATCCTGGCCAACGGCGATATCGCATCGATCCTGTTCTTCGGCGCGTTCCTGGTCACGGCGCTGGCCGGCATGCCCTCGCTGGACGCCAAGCTGGAGCGTCGCGCGCCGGGCGTATGGACGTCCTTCCTGCGCGAGACGTCGATCGTGCCCTTCGCCGCCATTCTCCAGGGTCGCCACCGGCTCGCGCTGGGCGAGTTCGGCTGGAAGGGGCCGCTGGGCGGGCTTCTGCTCTGGGCGCTTCTGCTGCATTTTCACGCGACGCTGTTCGGCGCCTCGCCGCTACCGCACTGACCGCGAGCGGCGGCTCTTGGAAGGATGAAGGCATGAGCGACTTCGATCTCGTCGTGCGCGGCGGCACGGTCGTAACGGCGGCGGATATGTTCCGCGCCGACGTCGGCATCCGCGGCGGGCGCATCGCGGCGGTCGGCGAAGCCCTCGACGGCGCCGAAACGCTCGACGCCGGCGGGATGCTGGTGATGCCGGGCGGCGTCGACACGCATTGCCATATCGAGCAACTGCAGCCCGGGGGACTGGCCGACGAGGAAACCTTCGAAACCGGCAGCGTCTCCTGCCTTGCCGGCGGCACCACCACGGTCATCACGTTCTCGACCCAGTTCAAGGGCCACGGCATCCGCGACACGCTGGCCGAATATCACCGCCGTGCCCGCAAGGCGATGGTCGATTACAGCTTCCATCAGATCATCACCGATGCGTCCGACGACGTCATCTTCAACCAGATCCCCGAGGTGGTCGCCTCCGGCGTGCGCAGCCTGAAGGTGTTTCTTACCTACGATCCGCTGCACCTCGACGACCGTTCGTACCTGCGCGTGCTCGCCGCCGCCCGCCGCACCGGCGCCTTCGTCACCGTGCATTGCGAGAATTACGAGGCGATCGGCTGGCGCTCGGCCGCGCTGCTCGCCGCCGGCAACACGGGGCCGAAATATCATGCCTGGTCCCGCCCGCGCATCATCGAGCGCGAGGCGACGCACCGCGCCATCGCGCTCGCCGAACTGGTCGACCAGCCGATCCAGGTGTTCCACGTCTCCTGCGCCGAGGTCGCCGAGGAAATCGCCCGCGCCCAGGCGCGCGGCCTGAAGGTCTGGGGCGAGACCTGCACCCAGTATTTCGTGCTGACACAGCAGCACATGGACCGCCCCGGCTTCGAGGGCGCGAAGTTCATGTGCAGCCCGAGCCCGCGCGGCGAGGAGGATCACGCGAGATTGTGGGACGTCATCCGGCGCGGCACGCTCGATATCGTTTCCTCCGACCACAGCGGCTGGTGCTACGGCGGGCCGCGCGGCAAGCGCGTCCACGGCGACAATGTGCCGTTCACGCAGATCCCCAACGGCGTGCCCGGCCTCGCCGCCCGGCTGCCGGTGATGTTCAGCGAGGGGGTGAGCAAGGGCCGGATCGATCCGACGCTGTTCGTGCGGCTGACGGCGACGAACCCGGCCAAGCTGTTCGGCCTCTATCCGCAAAAGGGCACGATCGCGCCGGGCACCGACGCCGATCTGGTGATCATGGACCCGAAGAAGCGCGTGACCATCACCAACGCGCACATGCAGCAGGGCATCGACTACACGCCGTACGAGGGGCTCGACGTCACCGGCTGGCCGGTCGCGACGGTGAAGGGCGGCCGTGTTGTGATGCGCGACGGCAAGGTGCAGGCCGAACCCGGCACCGGCCGCTTCCTGCCGCGCGGGCCGTACGACATGATCAAGCCGCTCGGCGTGCTGGCGGACGGGTTCGACGCCGCGGCGCAGTTGGTCTGAGCGGCGGACGGGGGATTCCCGGCGCCTGACCCCGGCTTGCGCCGCCCGGAAGCGCCGTTAGCATTGAGGCGTCAGCCGGCGCTGCGTAGGCGGCGGGGCGAGTGGGGGAGGCGATCGGGATGAAAGTTGCGGCAACGGCCTGGGCCGTGGGCGTTCTTGGCGTGGCGATGTGCTGGGCGGCGATGCCGGCGGCGGCGGAGGACGCGCTGGCCGGGCGCAAGATCGTGCAGCAGGTGTGCTCGGCCTGTCACGGCCTCGACGGCATCGCCGTACTGCCGGAAGCGGCCAACCTCGCCGGCCAGGACGCCGGCTACATCAAGCGCCAGCTCGAGGCGTTCAAGGACGGCAGCCGCAAGAACGAGCAGATGCAGGTCTTCGCCGCCCAGCTGAATGACCAGCAGATGGAGGATCTGGCCGCCTATTTCAGCCAGATCGAGATCAAGGTGGTGAAGGTGCCGGGAAAGAAATGATGCCGCTGGCGGCAGGGCGCGGACCGGACGCAGCGGGCGAGCGTCGGCGCCGGTCATGATTCCGATATAGCAACAAAGACTCCGCGTCTGGGCGTCCGCCTACCTGGCGGAAAATTCCAGATGGTGCTGGAACGGTATGGTGGCGCTGCGAGGCGGCTTGCGGCTTGGCGTGACCGCGGGCCTGGGGTTGGTCCCGGCGATCACGGGCGGGGAAGCGGGGGACGCGGCGGTCTCGGCCGCCGTCAGCCTCACGGCCAGCATGCGGCAGAGCGGGCGCAGAAGGCGCCGCGCCGGCGCGGAGGCGGCGAGCAGGGCCGCGATCTCCGGTTCCGACAGGAGGTGCTGCAACTGGCTGGCGTAGGGCGCCGCCTCCGGCACCAGCCGCACCAGCCAGGCGATCCGCTGCGGCAAGCGCGGCGAACTCGGCGGGGGCGGAGTGCGGGCGGGCAGAGTCCGGGCCACCGGCGGACGCGACGGCGGCTTCATGCTGCGTTGTCGCGGGACCGCAAGGCGGAGCGTGGCGGCTCGGGCAACGATTGCGGCGAGCCGGGCCGCGACAGGGCGCAGACGTGACCAGAGCAAAATCAAGAGGAGCCCGGTTTCCCGCTTGCGGCCGAGCCGCGCGGCGGCGGCCTGACACAGCCCGTCGATGATGAGAGCGATACGCTGTGGCAGGGCGCCGGGTGATAGGCCGTGGGTGGCGGGAGGGGTGACGACGGGCATGAACAAAACAAGAACATACTTGGCCCGGGCTTGTCAAGTTTTTCCACTCCGGGTTTCCACTCCGGGTAGTAACTCATTTTGAATCCGAAGATTCAGACGGCCCGACAGTTGCGGCTAGCCCTGGCCATCCGTATGCTTACCGCAAAGCATGGAGGCATGCTTGGCGACCGGGGACGATCTCGACGTTTTTATTGATGAATTGATTCGTCGCGCCGCAGCCAAAGGCTACCATCCTATGTACTTTATACGAATGCGCGCCCGCTGGGGTACACAGGAAGCTATAAAGCGCCTTGTGGTGAGCAGCGGCATACAACCTGGATTTCTGAGGCTAAAAGCTCTCGGTTTGCTTGAGTGGTCGATTGAGGCCGCCGTGCTCAAATTCCCAACCTACTTCGACAAGGGCGTTCGCGAAGCAGCGCAGTTTCGGCTCGACCAAGTCGAACTGGAGCGTTGAAAAATGACCAAAGGACCTCGAGGCGAGAAGCGACCCGCCGATGTGATCGGCGCGGCCGTGAAGCGCGTAGGGCGGAAGAGCGCAGCGCTTTCCGCCAACTTGCGCGGACGTTCGTGACGCCACCTCGATTTGCCAAGGGAAAGACGTCACTTTGACCGTCCCAATGTTCGCGGCCGAGGAAGCAAAGGTTGGCGGAAGACGCTGCGCTCTTCCGCCCTACGGGTGCTACGTGGGTAACCCGAGATTGCGCCTCGTGTCTGGATTCCCGCTTTCGCGGGAATGACGGGGAATAGCACAGAGCGTTGAATTCGCTCGAAGAGCTGTCGGACAGACACTCAGGTTATCCGCCGGACAAGCCGATCCGCCAGCGCGTAGGGCGGAAGAGCGCAGCGTGTTCCGCCAGGCTTGCGCCGACGTTCTTGAAAGCACCTCGACTCCTTGCGATGGGAATACGTTACTTTGACCGTCTTAATGTTCGGAGTCGAGGAAGCAAAGGTTGGCGGAAGACGCTGCGCTCTTCCGCA
>Ga0209415_10010464_pt1 | contig 15778 bp, 17 predicted proteins | sample PeaSoiSIISIP2007_FD_187696 | JGI IMG/M metagenome (GOLD analysis project Ga0209415, IMG submission 187696) | Peat soil microbial communities from Weissenstadt, Germany - SII-SIP-2007 (SPAdes) (version 2) | ecosystem: Environmental > Terrestrial > Soil > Wetlands > Peat | place: Germany...
GAAGCCTGTTCGACGTGGGCGAGGTGAATGCTCTGGCCCGGCGGAGCCGCACCGGCCAACGGGTCGAGGGGCGGCTGGCCACGATCGCCACCTCGGTCACCGAGCTGCGCCCCGAGGGGCCCGTCTACCGGGGGGTGCCCGCAACCTCCCTGGTGACGACGGAGCCCTTCGAGCGGGTCGCCGATCTCTTGTGGCGCGTGGGCCCGGGTCCCTGGGGCGCGGCGCCGGTCAGCCCGGTCCCGGTGACGACGGTTGACGACAGGCTGCGGTGGGCGGTGGTGATGAGCGGTTCGGTCGATCCCTTGCGTTCGGACCTGCGCGACGTCGCCGTCGCGCAGGCCGCACGGACGATCGTCGCCACCATGGTCGCGTCGTTGGGCGGACCGCCCGACTCCGGCTCGGAGACCCAGCTGCCGATCGCGGAGCGCCTGGCCGGCCGGCTCGTATCATCTCCCGGCCCCGCCACGACTGCCGCGGTCGGGGCGGCGCTCGTACTCCTGGCCGACCACGAGCTCGCGAGCTCGACGGTGGCGGTCAGGATCGCCGCGTCGACCCGCTCGGACGTCTACGACGCCGTCCTCGCCGGCCTCGGCACCGTGAACGGCCCCCTGCACGGCGGGGCGAGCCGCCAGGCCCACCTGCTGCTCGTCGACGCGGAGCGCCGCGGAAGCGCGGCGGCGCTGGACGACGCGCTGCGATGGCAGGGACTCGCACCCGGTTTCGGGCACTTCGTCTACGAAGACGGTGATCCCCGGTTCGACGCGCTGTTGCCCCTGGTGGAGCGGTTCGCCTTGGCGGCTCGCCGTCAGGTCGTCGAGTCGGTGATCACCTTGGCGGCGGCCCGCGGGCTGCCTCGGCCGAACATCGACCTCGGCCTGGCCGCCCTCACCTACGCAGCCGGGATGGATGCCGAAGCGGGAGGTGTGCTGTTCAAGATCTCTCGGGTGGTCGGCTGGGTGGCCCACTACCTTGAGGAGCTGACCGAGACCCCGCTGCGTTACCGAGCCCGGGCGGTCTACGTCACCACGAAGTGAGACGGGAGCCCGATCCCACCGGTCCGCCGTGGCGGTCACGGTGCGGCGCTACCGTGGCGCACATGGAGACCGACTACGAGCAGGTGCTCGGCGAGGCCGAAGCGGCGCTCGACGAGGTCGACGCCGCACTCGACCGCCTCGCCGACGGCTCCTACGGGGTATGCGTCACCTGCGGCGAGCGGATTGAAGACGAGCGTCTTGCCGCGGCGCCGACCACCGGTACCTGCGACCGGCACGCCGGCTAGGCGTCCCCGCCGGGTCGGGACCTACTTCTTGGTCGCCCAGAAGACCTCGGCGATCTTGTCGATCTCGTCGATCAAGCGCTGGCCGACCGCCTCGTCGTTGGTCTTCTTCGTCTCGCCGGCGGTCTTGGTCGCCTTCCAGAACAGCTCGTGCAGTTGCGGGTGCTTTTCGAGGTGCTCAGGCTTGAAGTAGTCGGTCCACAGCACCCACAGGTGATGCTTCACCAGGTCGGCCCGCTCCTCTTTGATGGCGATGGCCCGTGCCTTGAAGTCGTGGTCCTCCGAGCCGTTGTGCTTCTCCTGGCAGGCCTTCACCGACTGGGCCTCGATGCGGGCCTGGGCCGGGTCATAGATGCCGCAGGGCAAGTCGCAGTGGGCGAACACGCTCGTCGGGGGGACGATCCGGTCCAGCGTGGTCAAGATGCGGTCGATCATGGACATCCTTGGGGCTCCCTTCGCCGGTCTCGGCTTGTTCAACGGGGTTCCACGGTCCAAAGTGGGTCTCCGTGGTCGTCGACCCCACCTTACCCACCTGCCAGAATTGAAAAAACGGGACGGAGCAGGCGACACGGCGCCCAGAGGTGGGGGACGGCGGTCGGTGCGGCTGATGGTCCTGGCCGCCGCCGGTGCCGCAACGGTGTTCACCCGAGTGGAGATCGTCGGCGACAGCATGCTGCCCACCTTGGAGCAGGGCGACCGTCTCGTGGTGCTCCGGTTTGGCCATCGGCGCCGGCTGCGGCTCGGTGACCTGGTCACGGTGCGCGACCCGAGGGAGGACGGCCACCGTCGGGTCCTCGTGAAGCGGGTCGCCGATGTCGATCGGGAGGGGGTCGAACTGACGGGCGACAACCCCGAAGCCAGCACGGACAGCCGCTCGTTCGGTCGGGTGCCGCTGGGGTCGGTGACCGGCAAGGTCCTCTACCGGTACGCACCGGCGCCGCGTGCCGGCGTCGTCCACTAGGCCTGCCGTCCGGATCGCGGCGGTACGCTGGGGGTCTGTGACCGGCGACCCATCTCGACGCTGGCGCGATCTCGGCGAGTTCATCCGCGAGCAGCGGGGCTCGGCCCGGCTTTCGCTGCGCCGGCTCTCGGAGCTGGCCGGGATCTCGAACCCCTACCTCAGCCAGATCGAGCGCGGCCTGCGGCGCCCGTCAGCCGAGATCCTCCAACAGATCGCCCGGGCGCTGCGGATCTCGGCCGAGACCCTCTACGTCCAGGCGGGCATCCTCGAACCCCGCGAGCACGGCGACGACCTGACCCGGCAGATCCTCTCGGATGTCCACATCTCCGAGGACCAGAAGCAGGCGCTCATCCAGATCTACCTGTCGTTCCGCAAGGAGCACGACCCGGCCGAGACCGACGGGCAGCGGGACCGGAGCGAGCCCACCCCCGCCGGCTGAGGCGGGCCTCGGACCTGGGACGACGGCCCCCCGGTAGGCTCAAAACGCCATGCGTCGGCTCGCCATCCTCTCGCTGCACACCTCGCCGCTGGCCCAACCCGGCACCGGCGACAGCGGCGGGATGAACGTGTACGTCCGCGAGCTGGCCGCCGCGGTGGCCCGGTCCGGCGCCGATTGCGACGTCTTCACCAGGGCGTGGTCCCCCGAACTGCCGGCAGTCATCGACCTCGAGCCGGGGCTGCGGGTGCACCACGTGCCGGCCGGCCCCCTAGAACCGATGGCGAAGGAGTCGCTCCCCGAGGTGGTCCCCGAGTTCACCGACCGCGTGCTCGGGGCGATGACCTCGCCGACCGGGCTCCGGTTGAGCGACGACGAGGGTGGTCCCTTCGAGGCGGTCCACGCCAACTACTGGCTGTCCGGTCTGGCCGGTCACACCATCAAGCACGAGCTCGACCTGCCGCTCATGTGCACGTTCCACACCCTTGACCGGGTGAAGGCGGAGGCCGGCCCCGAAGAGGTCGAGGCGGACATGCCGCACCGCCGGGCCGAAGCCGAGGCGGCGATCATCGCCTGCTCCGACGCGGTCCTGGCTTCGTGCAGCGTCGAGGCCGAGCAGATCGTCCAGCTCTACGGGGCCGACCCGGCCCGGGTCCGGCTCGTTCCCCCGGGTGTCGACCACGCGTTCTTCGCCCCCGGCAACCGTCCCCAGGCCAGGCGAGCGCTCGGGTTGCCCGCCGACGGTCCACTCCTTCTCTTCGTCGGCCGGATCCAGCCGCTGAAGGGGGCCGACGTCGCGGTGCGCGTCCTGGCCGAGCTCGATCGGGCCCGGCCGCGGCTGCGGGCCACGCTGGTCGTCGTCGGCGGACCCAGCGGGCCCCGAGGTGAGCACGCCTACAACGGGCTCATCGCCCTCGCTCGGGAGCTCGGCGTCGCGGAGCGGGTTCGGCTGGTCCCGCCCCAACCGCACGAGGTGATCTCGACCTACTACCGCGCCGCCGACGTCTGCCTCGTGCCGAGCCGTTCGGAGTCCTTCGGGCTCGTCGCGCTGGAGGCCGCCGCTTGCGGGACTCCGGTCGTCGCCTCCGCTGTCGGCGGGCTGACGATGTTGGTCGAGCACGGCCGGACGGGGTTCTTGGTCGAGGACCGCGAGCCGTCGAGCTTCGCGACGTGCGTGAGCCGGATCCTCGACGATCCGACCCTCGCCGTGGACCTCTCCGCTCGCGCGTCGGCACGGGCCCTCCACTACAGCTGGCGCGAGGCGGCCGAGCGCCTCGAGGCGGTCCACGGCGAGCTGGCGGCGGGCCACCTCGTGCAGTGCTGAAGTCGTATCCCCCTCGACGCTGGATCTGACCCGGAGCGTCGCGGTGCCCGTCGCCGAGATCCCCGAAGAGGAAGAGCGCGCTGCGGCGGTCGCCGCGATCGACGAGTGGTCGGCCCGAGAGCTACGACGGGGGGAGTCGCTCGTCGCGGTGGAACGCCAGGAGGTGACCGACCGCACGGCGTCGCACCGCTGGTACCTGCGATTCAAGGGTGAAGAGAAGGACTTCATCACGGTGTGGCTGACCCTCGGTCAACGGACGCTGCACCACGAGACGCAGTTCATGCCGGCCCCCGAGGAGAATGCACAAGCCGTCTACCAGTACCTTCTCCGCCGCAACGCCGACCTGTACGGCATGTCGTTCTGCCTAGGTCCCGAGGATGCGATCTACCTTGTCGGCCGGGTCGCGGCCGCCGAGGTGAACGACGACGAGCTCGACCGCATCGCCGGCTCGTCGATCCACTACGTCGACGAGCATTTCCCGACGGCCATGGCGCTCGGCTATCCCAAGGTCTACCGTCGCCGCCCCCGGCCGGGATGACCGGCAGCCAAGCCGGCTGACGGGCAGCCATTAGCCTCTGGCCATGCCGGTGAAACTCCTGGTCGTGGGCGGTGGGCGCATCGGCGGGGCGCTGATCTCGGGCCTGCTGGCGTCGGACTGGGCGACCCCGGGTGACATCGCCGTCGTCGAGCCGGTGGCCGAAGCACGGGCGAAGTTGTCGGCCCAGCACCCGGGGTTGGTCGTCTGGGCCCGCCCCGAGCCCGATTCGGTCTCCCCCGACGGCGGCGCGGTGCTGGCGGTCAAGCCCGACATCGCGGAGTCGGTATGCGCGGCCATCGCACCGGCCCGCCCGCCGCGGTTGCTGTCGGTGGTGGCCGGCCTGTCGACCGAGCGCCTCGAGGCGGCGCTTCCCCCCGAGACGGTGGTCGTCCGGGCCATGCCGAACACGCCGGTCCTCGTCCGAGCGGGGGTCTCCGCGATCTCGGGCGGCAGCCGGGCCCACGCCGAGGATCTCGACTGGGCCGAGGACATCCTCTCGGCGGTGGGAACGGTGGTGCGCCTGCCCGAACGACTCCTCGACGTGGTGACGGGCCTCTCGGGTTCGGGACCGGCGTACCTGTTCTTGCTGGCCGAGGCGCTCATCGAGGCGGGGGTGCTGGGGGGGCTGACCCGCGAGGTCAGCCGGGAGCTGGTCACGGGCACGATGCTCGGGTCCTCCAGGCTGCTGGCCGAGACCGGGGCGTCGCCCGAGGCATTGCGGGCCGACATCACCTCCCCCGGCGGCACCACCGCGGCCGGCCTGCGGGCGCTCGAGGCCAGGGCGGTGCGCTCGGCCTTTCTCGAGGCGGTCGCCGCGGCGACGGAACGGTCTCGCCAGTTGGGCCGCTAGCGACGTCGGCGGGCCGTTGGGCGTAGTGTCGCTTTCAAGGCAGGGGGAGCCATGGACCAATCCAGCAGCGGTATGGCAACGGAGTTCTTGACGGTGAGCGAGGTGGCGGGCGCCCTTCGGGTCTCGAACATGACCGTGTATCGGTTGGTTTCTGCCGGGGAGTTGCCAGCGGTAAGAGTCGGTCGGTCGGTCCGCCTGCGCAGGGACGAAGTCGACGAGTACCTGAGCGGTCGCCTGATCAAGGCGGGCTGACCGAGGCGTTGGCGGGTGCCGACCCGCCCCGACACCGTCTTCTTTCTCTCCGATTACGGCACGCGCGACGAGTTCGCGGGCGTGGTCCGGGCCGTGTTGCGGCGGCTGGCCCCCGATGCGATCGTCATCGATCTCACCCACGAGGTACCGCCGTTCGACGTGGCCGCCGCGGCGCGAACCTTGGTTCGTTCGATGCCGTACCTGGGTGACGGTGTCGTCCTGGCGGTCGTCGACCCCGGAGTCGGGTCAGCCCGCCGCGGCGTCGCGCTCCGCGTCGAGGGCGGGGAGCGTCTGCGATTCTTCGTGGGTCCGGACAACGGGTTGTTGCTGCCCGCGGCCGAGCTGGGCGGTGGCAGCATCGACGCAGTCGAGCTCGGCGGGCCCGACCCGGAACCGGACGCGGCGACCTTCGACGGTCGCGACGTATTCGCGCCCGCGGTGGCGTCGCTTTGCAACGGCGCGTCGCTGGGTGACATCGGGGTCGTGATTGATCCGGCGAGCCTCGTGCGGCTGTTGCTGCCGTTGTCCAGGCGCGCCACGTTGGCCGACGGGCGGGCGGTGCGTTGGTGCCAGGTCGGCTGGGTCGACCGATTCGGCAACCTCCAGCTGAGCGCGTCGCCGACCGACGAGGACCCTGACGCGTTCGCGCTCGCGTGGGCGGACGACGACACGGACGCGCCCAAGGGTTTCGCGGACCGCATGGTCCGCCGGGTGCGCGCGTTCGCGGAGCTCCGATCTGGTGAGCTCGGGGTGATCGTCGACGCCAATGGGCGGCTGGCACTGGTGGTCCGCGAGGGCTCGGCGGCCCAGCAGCTCGGGATCGGCACCGGGCACGTCGTCGGCCTGGCCGAACCGCCCGCCTGAGCGGCGCGAGGCGGTCGCGGTCAGCGGACCCGGGACGGCGCCCAACGCGGGAGAACCGGTCGGGTACCCGGGCTCAGCTCCGTCAGCGGCCGGGCCGAGTCTCGGAGGTCGACCTGACCCACGACCGGCCGGGACCGACGGAGAGATGGGTCCCGATACGATCGCCGCGTGTCTGGCGACCGCCCCGCAGGGCCGGGGAAGCGGATCCCCGAGGCCACGGTGGTCCGGCTTCCGGTCTACCGGAGGATCCTCTCGGAGCTGCTGGCCGAGGACCGCCGGAACGTGCACTCCGAGCAGCTGGCCGAGCTGGCCCGGGTGACCGCGGCCAAGGTCCGCAAGGACCTGTCGCTGCTCGGCTCCTTCGGCACCCGCGGCACCGGTTACGAGGTCGCCTTCCTCCTGGCCCAGATCGACCGCGCCCTCGGCGCCGAGGACGACTGGCCGGTGGTCGTGGTGGGGATCGGGAACCTGGGCACGGCGCTCGTCAACTCGGAGGGCTTCAGCACCAGGGGATTTCGGATCCTGGCCCTCTTCGACGCCGACCCGGCGGTCGTCGGCCGCGAGGTGGGGGGCCTGCCGGTGCGACACGTCGACACCCTCGCCGAGGTTTCCGGCCTCGGGGGCTCGCCGATCGGCGTGGTGGCGACGCCGGCGTCGGTCGCCCAGGGGGTGACCGACGCCCTGGTTGCCGTCGGGGTCACCGCGATCTTGAACTTCGCCCCCCAGGTGCTTCGCGTGCCTCCCCAGGTGCTGCTCCGGCACGTGGACCTCGGGACCGAGCTCCAGGTGCTGAGCTTCTTCCAGCTCCGCCGCCGCGCCGGCGCGGAACCGAGCGAACCGGCATCGGGAGGGCGCTGACCAGGACGGTGACTGGCGTCGCGCCCGGGGGACCGGCATGCTGGACCCTGCCCGGTAAAGGATCGCCGGCAGGGCGGGTCGTGCTCCTTCTCCCCGCCGCAGTCGGCCCGGGCCAGGCCGACTGCCCGACCCACAGGAGGCGTGCCACGCCGTGTCCGTCGTCGTCGTAGGTCTCGAGCACAAGCGGGTGTCCCTCGATGTGCTCGATCAGGTCGCCGTCACCGACGCCGACATGACCGACGTGCTGGCGGGGCTGCGCCAGCACGAGAACCTCTCCGAACTGGTCGTGCTCTCGACCTGCCTGCGCACGGAGGTCTACGCGGTGGTGGACCGGTTCCACGACGCGGTGTTCGAGCTCCAGGAGTTCTTCGCCAAGCGGGCCGAGGCGGCCGTCGAGGACCTCGAGTCGCTGTGCGCGGTGCGCTTCGACGATGACGTCGCCACGCACATCTTCTCGGTGGCTGCCGGTCTCGAGTCGGCCGTGCTCGGAGAGTCCGAGGTGCTCGGCCAGGTCCGGCGCGCCTGGGAACGGTCGCACCAGGAGCACGCGTCCGGGCCGGTCTTGGCGGGGCTTTTCCGGGAAGCCGTGCGGGTGGGACGGCGTGCCCGTGCCGAGACTGCGATCGCACGGGGAGCGACCTCGTTCGCGCACGCGGCTGTCGCCCTGGCCGCGACCCGTTTGGACGGTGGCCTGGCGGGGCGCGACGTCACCGTCGTCGGGGCGGGGGACATCGGGAGCGGAATTTTCGGTGCGCTGACCTCACTCTCGGGGGACCGACGTCCCCGCCGGATCGTCGTCGCCAACCGGAACCCAGCGCGCTCGCGCGCGCTGGCCGACTCGGTAACGGAGCCCGACGTGGTGTCGACCGTCGACTTCGACGATCTCCCCGACGCGCTCGCGGTGAGCGACGTTGTGTTCAGCGCACTCGACGTGAACGGCCCACTGCTGGGCACGGACCATCTCGCACCGAGCACCACGAGAATGGAGCGACCGTTGCTCGTGGTTGATCTGGGGGTGCCGCGCAACGTCGAGGCCGTGGTGGCCGAGATCCCGGGCGTGAGCCTCCTCGGGATGGACGAGCTGCGCGTCGCGGTGTCACGGGTCAGCGAGGAGCGCCACGCGGAGGTCGACGCGGTTCTGGCCATCGTGGCCGAAGACCTCGACCGCTACCGGGCCGACGTACGCGGACGCACCGCCGCGCCGGTCATTGCCGCGCTACGGGCTCGGCTCGAGTCGCTCCGCGTCGCCGAGCTGGAGCAGCAGCGCTCGGTCCAGAGCGGCTTGAGCGAGGAGGAGTGGGCCAAGATCGACGAGGCCGGCCAGGCTGCGCTGGCCAAGGTGCTCCACCATCCGACGATGCTCTTGAAGGAGACCGCCGGTACGCCGCGGGGAGAGCGGCTCGTCGAGGCGTTGCGCGTGCTCTTCGACCTCTAGGACCATGCACCCTCGGGCCCCCGCGGGTCGGCCGGACGCCGGCTGGCCGCACACCCGGCCGCTGCGGCTGGCCACCCGGGGCTCGCCGCTCGCCCGCCGCCAGACCGACATGGTCGCCCATCTGCTCGCGCAGGGACGGCCCGGCCTGGTCATCGAGCCGGTGGTCGTCCGCACCGAAGGCGACCGGCGTTCCGAGGAGCCGCTCGAGCGCATCGGCGGGCAGGGCGTCTTCGTGAAGGAGATCCAACAGGCCGTGCTCGACGGCCGGGCGGACGTCGCGGTGCACTCGGCAAAGGACCTTCCGCCCTTTGTTGCGCCCGGCCTGGTGCTGGCCGCGGTGCCGGTCCGCGGAGACGCCCGTGACGCGCTGGTGGGCTCGACCCTGGCCGCCCTGGGGTCCGGAGCGCGCGTGGCCACCGGCGCGGCCCGTCGACGGGCCCAGCTGGCCAATCTGCGGCCTGATCTGTGTTTCGTGGCTGCCCGGGGGAACATCGAGACCCGCCTGGCCAGGGCGAACGGCGACGGTGCCGACGCCGTGGTGGTCGCCGCGGCCGCATTGGACCGCCTGAGCATCACGTCGCAGGCCGCCGAGATCCTCTCCCCGCTCGTGATGTTGCCCCAGGTCGGCCAGGGGGCCATCGCGCTCGAGTGCGCGGCCGACGACGAGGCGGTGCGCGGGTTGCTTGCCCTGGTCGACCACCAAGACAGCCACCGGGCGTTGATCGCCGAGCGCACGATGCTCGCCGCGATGGGCGCCTCGTGTTCGCTCCCGGTCGGCGGGTGGGCGGAGCCCGACGGACCCCGGCTCCACCTGCGGGGGATGGTCGCGAGCGCGGACGGCCGCATCCAGCTGCACGCCGACGGGTGGGGCGCCGATCCGGTGACACTGGGAACCGAGGTCGCCCACAAGCTGCTCCATGACTGCGGCGCCGACCGCCTGCTCGGCCAGGACCTCGGGGCGCGCCGGGGGGAGCCGGCTCGATGACCGTCTACCTGGTCGGCGCGGGCCCCGGCGATCCGGGGCTGATCACCCGGCGGGGTGCCGAGGTGATGGCGAGGGCGGACGTCGTCGTCTACGACCGGCTGATCGACCACTCGCTCCTGGCCCTGGCACCGCAGGGCGCGTTGCTCATCGACGCGGGCAAGCGGCCCGCCGGCGAGATTGGGAGTGCGCAGGTGGGTTCGGGGATCGGCGCGGCGCGTCAGGACGACATCAACGCGCTCTTGGTCACCCACGGCCGGTCCGGCGCGACGGTCGTGCGGTTGAAGGGCGGCGACCCGTTCCTGTTCGGCCGGGGCGGCGAGGAGGCCCGGGCGCTGTCGGAGGCCGGCGTGCCGTGGGAGGTCGTCCCGGGCGTCACCTCGGCGATGGCGGCACCGGCCATGGCCGGCATCCCGGTCACCCAGCGGGGGCTGTCCACGTCGGTCACCGTGGTCACCGGCCAGGTGGGCGACGAGACCCGGCCGGGCGGGGTCGACTGGGAGTCCCTGGCGCGGGCCAACGGCACCCTCGTGATCCTGATGGGGATGGCCACCCGGGGCGAGATCGCCCGTCGCCTCCAGGCCGGGGGCCGCCCCGCCGACGAGCCGGTGGCGGTCATCGAGTGGGGGACGACGACGCATCAACGGGTCGCCCGTACCACCCTCGGTGACCTCGAGTCGGTCCGGTTGGGCTCGCCGGCGGTAATCGTGGTCGGCGCGGTGGCCTCCCTCGGGCTCGGCTCGCTCGACCCTGGGCCGCTGCACGGCCGTTCGGTCGTCGTCACCCGGGCGCCGGCGCAGGCCGGCGCGCTGAGCCGCACCCTTCGGGCGGCCGGCGCGCACGTGATCGAGCTCCCGGTGATCGAGATCGCGGACGTCCCCGAGGAGCGCCAGTCGCTCCAGCGGGCGGTCGACGCGGTGGCCGACTACGAGTGGGTGGCGTTCACCTCCGCCAACGCGGTCGAGCGCTTCATCCCGTTGCTGCGTGACATCCGGAGCCTGGCCTCGACGCGGCTGGCCGCGGTGGGGCGGGCCACCGCCGGTGCATTGGAGGCCCACCAACTCATCGCCGATCTGGTCCCGGCGCGTTCGAGCGCAGAGGGGCTGGCGGACGAGCTGCCCCAGGCTGAAGGCGGCGGCAGGGTCCTCTTCGTGAAGGCCGCCGGCGCCGGCGAGGCGCTCGGCGCTGGGCTGGTCGGCAAGGGTTGGCGCGTCGATGAGGTGATCGCGTATCGAACCGTCGACGCGCCATCCCCGCGGGCCGAGGTGGCGGCCACACTGGCCGACGCGGACGTGGTCACCTTCGCCTCCGCGTCGGCGGTGTCGGCGTACCTGCGGCTGCGGGACGCCGACGGACGGCCGCTGCCGGTCCCGCCGGTGGTGGCCTGCATCGGCTCGACCACGTCGGTGGCGGCCCGCGCGGCAGGCCTCCGGGTCGCCGTCGAGCCGGCCAAGGCGACGATGGAGGCGCTGGTGGTGGCGGTCGCCGCGCACCTCGGCGGCATGCCGCTCCCGGGGGGCCCGCAAGGGTCTTAGGCTGGGACGATGGCATTCCCACAACGTCGAATGCGCCGGCTTCGGCGGACCCCGGCGCTGCGCCGGCTGGTCGCCGAGACCCGACTGAGCGTCGACGACCTGGTCGCGCCGCTTTTCGTGCGCGAGGGGATCGACGAGCCCGCAGCGATCGCGTCGATGCCGGGCCAGTCCCAGCACACCGTGGCCTCACTCCTCGTCGAGGCGAAGCGGCTGTCCTCTTTGGGTGTCCCGGCGATCGTCCTGTTCGGAGTGCCCGAGACCAAGGACGCCACTGGCTCGGGTGCGAGTGATCCCGACGGCGTCGTCCAGGTCGCGCTGCGCGAGCTGCGGGCCGCGCTGGGCGACGAGCTGGTGCTGATCGCTGACCTGTGCCTCGACGAGTACACCGACCATGGCCACTGCGGCGTGCTGCGCGCGGATGGCTCGGTCGACAACGACGCCACGGTCGCGCTGTACCGCGACATCGCGGTGGCCCAGGCCCGGGCGGGGGCCGACGTGGTGGCGCCGAGCGGGATGATGGACGGGCAGGTCGCGGCGATCCGCAGCGCGCTCGACGGCGCGGGTTTGGAGGACACGGCGGTGCTGGCCTACGCGGCCAAGTACGCGTCGGCCCTCTACGGGCCCTTCCGGGACGCGGTCGACGTGACCATCGTCGGAGGCGGGGACCGCCGCTCGTACCAGCAGGACCCGGCCAACCGGCGCGAGGCGCTGGCCGAGGTCGGCCTGGACGTGGCCGAGGGCGCCGACATCGTGATGGTGAAGCCGGCCCTCACGAACCTCGATGTCCTGTCCGAGGTCCGGCGACGGGTCGACGTTCCGATCTGCGCCTACCAGGTGAGCGGCGAGTACGCGATGGTCAAGGCGGCCGACGAGCGCGGCTGGATCGACGGTCCGGCGATCGCATCCGAGCAGCTGCTCTCGATCAAGCGGGCCGGGGCCGACTTCATCCTCACCTACTTCGCCGGCGAGCTGGCCGAAGCACTCGGTGGGTGAGGGCGAGCCGGCGCCGCCCATGGGGCGGGCCGGTGACGGGCCCGCCACCAACCAGCACTGGTTCGCCCGGGCCCTGGCGGTGATCCCGGGCGGCGTCGACTCCCCGGTCCGCTCGTTCGCCTCGGTCGGGGGGACGCCGTTCACCGTGGTGCGCGGCGAGGGGCCCTATATCTTCGATGTCGAGGGCCACCGCTACCTCGACTTCGTCCAGTCCTACGGCGCGGTCCTGCTCGGCCACGCCCACCCGGTGGTGCTCGAGGCGATCGCCGCTGCGTCGAGCCGGGGCACGACGTTCGGCATGCCGACCCCCGGCGAGGTGCTGCTGGCCGAGGACATCTGCACGCGTGTCCCGGGCTGCGAGCGGGTGCGCCTGGTGTCGTCGGGGACCGAGGCCGCCATGAGCGCGCTGCGGCTCGCGCGCGGGGTGACCGGGCGTGACCGGGTCGTGAAGTTCGACGGCTGCTACCACGGTCACGTCGACGCCCTGTTGGCCGGGGCCGGCAGCGGAGTGGCCATGCTCGGCTTGCCCGGCTCGGCCGGCGTGACCCGCGCTTCGGTGGCCGACACCTTGGTCGTCTCGTACAACACGGTGCCCGAGCTCGACGACTCGGTGGCGTGCGTCATCGTCGAGCCGGTGGCGGCCAACATGAACCTGGTCGCACCGGCCCCGGGGTTCTTGGAGGGCCTGCGGGCGGCGTGCGACCGGGTCGGGGCGCTTCTCGTCTTCGACGAGGTGATCACCGGCTTCCGGGTCGGCACCGGTGGCGCCACCGCGAGGTTCGGGGTCACGCCCGACCTGTGGTGCTTCGGCAAGGTGATCGGGGGCGGCCTGCCCGTGGGCGCGTTCGGCGGCCGGGCCGAGCTCACCGAGGCGTTGGCCCCGACCGGCCCGGTGTACCAGGCCGGCACGCTGTCTGGGAACCCGCTCGCCACCGCGGCCGGCCACGCGGTGCTGGGGCACGTCACCGAGGCCGACTACCGCGGCCTGTCCGAGCGGGCCGGGCGCTTCGCCGCCGCGCTGGAGGTGGCGATCACCGAGGGCGGGCTCGGCGCGCGAGCGAGCGCCATCGGCCCGCTGGTCGGGCTGGTGGTTGGCCCGCCGGACGTGCGCCCGGTTGAACCCAAGGGCCTCGACGACGTCCGTGCGGCCGCGGATTCGGGCGCCTACCCGAGGCTCTTCCACGCCTTGGTCGATCGCGGGGTGGCCTTCCCGCCGGGGCCCTACGAGGTGCTGTTCCCCGGTTTCGCCCACGACGACTACCACCTCGAGCAGGCGGTCGCGGCGGCCGGCGACGCGGCGGCCGAGGTCGCCACCCACTGGGGCTGAGGGGCCCTCAGACCGAGACGCCCACCTTCTCCAGCCGCTCCAGTGCCCCGGCCACCCCGACCATGGCCCGGTAGCCGGCTTCGGCCGGCCCGGCCATTTGGGGTCGCATGAGGTTGGCCATGATCCGCATCAGCTGGGACATGAGCGCTCGCGAGTGCATGCCTGTCGAGACGCAGAGGCGCATCCGGGCCGGGTCGCTCACCAGCCGGACGAACGCCCGCCCGACCCGGTAGTAGGCGCCGTAGACCTCCTCGAGCCGGCGCTCGTAGGCGGCGATCGACTCGGCCCCCCCGCCCGACAGCGCCTCGCCGAGGAAAGACGCGGCCAGCCGCCCGGTCTCGTAGCCGTACGCGATGCCCTCGCCGTTGAAGGGGTTGATCAGCCCGCCGGCATCGCCCACCACGAGGGTGTTGGCGCCGGTGCGCGGCCCGACGGCCAGCCCCATCGGGAGGCGTCCGCCGGTCGGCGGCCCGCACGAGGTCTGGGGGGAGAGCCCCCACGACTTGGACGCCTGGTCGACGAACGCCTCCATCAGGCGCGAGGTGTTGAGGCCTTTCCACCGTCGGTCGGTCGACAAGAGCCCCACCCCGGCGTTCACCCGGCCGTCGCCGAGCGGGAAGATCCAGCCGTACCCCGGGACGAGGTCGCCGTTGGTGTCGCGGATGTCGAGGTGCGACTCGATCCAATCCTCGTCGTGGCGGTCCGAGCGGTAGTAGCCCCGCAGCGCCATCCCCTGCGGGTACGCGCGGTCCCGCTCCGTCCCCAGGGCCCGCCCGAACCGCGAGTTGGCACCGTCGGCCACCACCACGTAGCGCGCCCGCAGCCCGGCGGGCGACTTCGTCTTCTTGCTCGAGACCAAGGCGCCCGCGCAGCCCGACAGCGCACCGGGGACTCTCGGCTCGCTCGGCTCGAGCGGGTCCAGGGCCTCGGTTCCCTGGAGCACCGTCGCGCCGGCCTTGGCCGCCCGTTCGGCCACCAACGCGTCGAGGTCGTGGCGGGTAATGGTGTAGCCGTAGTTGGGAAAGCCGGGGACGTCGGGCCAGGGCATTTCGAGGGTGCGGCCGAATGCCACCGAGCGCAGCCCGCGGTATCGGTGGGCCCCGGTCATGGCCTCCTCGACCCCCATGTCGGCCAGCTGGCGGACCGACCGCGGGGTCAGGCCGTCGCCGCAGGTCTTCTCGCGGGGGAACTGCTTCTTCTCGACGACGGCCACGTCCCAGCCGGCGTCGGCCAGCCAATAGGCGCACGACGAGCCTGACGGGCCACCCCCAACGACGAGCACGTCGTAGACGTGGTCGTCCCGGTCGGCCATGGCGCGATCGTACGCCGCTGGGATCGGTTGTCGTGCTGGTTCGATGTGCCCTGGCCAGGGGGGTCGTGGTAAACCGGGCGGCGCGTGGCACAGTACCTCTCGATCTTCGCTCTCCTCGTACTCGGCCTGGTGTTCGGCGCTGGTTCGTTCGTCGCCTCGTCGCTGCTCGGGCCCCACAAGAAGCCCTCCGCGGCGAAGCTCGCGCCCTATGAGTGCGGCATCGTCCCGGACCGCGAGCCGCCGACTCGGTTCCCGGTCCGCTTCTATCTGATCGCGATGATCTTCATCATTTTCGACATCGAGATCGTCTTCCTCTATCCGTTCGCCGTCATCTTCAAGCAGCTCCACACCTTCGGTCTCGTCGAGGTCCTGGTGTTCGCGGTGGTCGTGCTGGTCTCCTTCCTCTACTTGGTGAGCAACGGAGCACTCAGCTGGGGGCCGGCCAAACGGCTGCGCGTGGGACTGCCTGTGCGCACCTCTGAGTCGACCATCGCCCGGGTCACGGCAGCACCGTCGTCACCGGGCAAGGCCGCCTAGGGGCGGACATGGGTCTCGAAGACCTCCAGCACAACTTCCTGACGGGCCGTCTCGAGGACCTCGTCAAATGGGCCCGCCGCAACAGCGTGTGGCCGGCCACCTTCGGATTGGCCTGCTGCGCCATCGAGATGATGTCGGTCGGCGCCGCCGACTACGACATCAGCCGCCTCGGCATGGAGGTCTTCCGCGCCTCGCCGCGCCAGGCCGACCTCATGATCGTCGCCGGCCGGGTCTCCCAGAAGATGGCCCCGGTGCTCCGCCAGGTCTACGACCAGATGATGGAGCCCAAGTGGGTCAT